>ERZ1643247.791-NODE-791-length-34804-cov-5.355694_pt1 | contig 34804 bp, 32 predicted proteins | sample MGYA00579264_ERZ1643247 | MGnify/ENA primary metagenome ERZ1643247 (study PRJEB29033, sample SAMEA4952262) | chicken gut metagenome | biome: Broiler Chicken; feature: Gastrointestinal Tract; material: Caecum | place: Ireland | collected 2018 | study: Broiler... | reverse complement strand
GTGTTCGTTCTCCTCCATACCTTCCGCTCCCCCTGCTTCTTCTCCCGCTGGGGATTCTGTCGGCATTGGCAGCCGCTCCCATCCAGATGCCAATTTATGATTACCCGCTTCGTTCCATATTTTCCTGCTTCTCCCAAACAACGCCCTTTCTGCCGTTTTCTTCTAACAAAAAAGGATGGTCCTTTTCCCCATCCTGATGTTTCCGCCTCTTAGTACTGCTCATTCCATTCCCGCTTCCTGCAGCACAAACGTCGCTCTCCAGCGGTCATAACACGCCTCGCAAATGTCCAATTGATGTCGTACCCCATCTTTTGCAGAGAAATATCCCCACTGTTTGTCAATCTGTAAAAAATCTTCCTGCCGCTCTTGTATGATCTTCCCGCAGCAGTCACAACGGATCTGTGTTACTTCCTGTATTTGTTTGGTTACTGTCTGATATTCTCGCATGACCATACCCCTCCGTTCTTCCGACAGATTTCGATACAGTCGTATTTTATCATAAGAAATCTGATTTTGGTATAGGAAACTGCTGTGATTCATGGTAAAATAAAGCAGTCAGAAAGGTAGGGAACGAAGCATGAAGGAAACAACCAAAACGGCATTGCGCCGCTGCAGCGTCTGTCCGCGTGAATGCGGCGTCGACCGCATACAGGGGCAGCTTGGATTTTGTCGCGCGCCGCTTCTGCCCAAGGTCGCGTTGGTCAGCGCACACCAATGGGAAGAGCCTCCCATCAGCGGCACAAGGGGTTCCGGCACCGTCTTTTTCTCCCACTGCAATCTGCAATGTGTCTTTTGTCAAAATCATGACATCAGCCAAGCGCATCTGGGAAAAGAAATTTCGATCTCCAGACTGGCAGATATTTTTCTGGAACAACAGGCGCGCGGGCTGCATAACATCAATCTGGTATCTGCATCCCATTTTATTCCCCAAACCGCAGAAGCGCTGATGCTTGCAAAAGCACAGGGATTGCATATTCCCGTGGTGTATAATTCCAACGGCTATGAATCTCTGGAAGGACTGCGTATGCTGGAGGGCTTGGTGGATGTCTACCTGCCGGATTTCAAGTACTGGGACGATACATTGGGCAATCAGTATTCCCATGCGCCGCATTACGCTTCTGTTGCTGCAAAAGCCATTTTGGAAATGCGGCGGCAGACCAAAACCGACGTGATGGACGCCAATGGCATCCTGCAGCGCGGGCTGATTGTACGGCATTTGATTCTGCCCGGTCATTATCGGGACAGTCTGCGGATTTTGGACTGGATCGCAGAATATCTGGGGAAAGAAAGCTATGTGTCTTTGCTCCATCAATATACGCCCATGTACCTTGCGGCACAATATCCCAATCTCTCCCGCCGCCTGACGACATTTGAATATGAAAAAGTCACCGAATACTTTTTGAACATCGGACTGACGCATGGATTCGTACAAAAACGGACTGCGGCAACACAAGAATATACTCCCGTGTTTGATTTATCTGGCGTGGATTCTGCCGCAACGTTTCAAAAAAGAAAGGAGTAAACACATTATGGTTAGAAAAGAACGAGTGGTCATTGTAGAAGGATTGAGAGGCGGCAACGGTCCCGTAGAAATCCATCACTTTTTGGAAGGCGAAGAATTGATGGGACATGCCACCATGTATGCCAGAGTCATCTTGAAGCCTCATAGCTCCATCGGCTGGCATCAGCATGTGGGCAACACAGAGCCGTATGCCATTATCAAAGGCGAAGGCACCTTTGTGGATAACGACGGTTCTAAAACCACCGTACGCCCCGGCGATGTTTGTCTGATCGAAGTTGGTCAATGGCACGCCATGGAAAACAATACCGACGAAGATCTGGAACTGATCGCGCTGGTGATAAACGAAGCAGCAAAATAAAGGTTGCTGCCATCCTGTCAAGCAGCCTCTTTCCATCCTGCCCGCGAAAACAGCCGAACCTCCGGTTTTTCGCGGGCACGTTTGGCAATGCCTATCGTATGCCATACTCGTTTCCATCAAACGGGTTCCCATGGAAACCATACGCCATCTCGTTCTCAGCTTCTCATCATCCCTGATTGTTACTGCTCTTTTCCTTCCTCGCCGATTCCTGCCGGCGCCATCGTGATCATCAAAAGCTCCGGCGGATTACAAATGCGCGGCAATTCATTCCTGCACAACCCTCGACTGACGACCAGCGTTGTCTGCTCCAATGGGTACACACCTCCCGCATACGCCGGAAACCATCCTTGATTGGGTGCATACAATCCATTGAGCAAATACGGTATACGCACCTGTCCCCCATGGGCGTGCCCCGCCACCACCAGGTCAAATTCTCCCGTATCGTATGCCGCGATCTGCTCCGGTCGATGGGACAGCAGTATGGTTGCAACCCCCTCCTGCAGCCCCGATGCGGTTTCGCGCAGATGCGCCTGCCATGCCGCTGGATCGGCAAATCCATCCGGGTCATCCACCCCTGCCAGCTGTATCGTGGTATCCCCGACCTGAAGCAGACAGCTTTCTCCCCGCAGCAGATGCACACCGCTATCCTGCACCATTTTTTGAATATCCGGGAAATCCTCTGCCCAAAATTCGTGGTTGCCAAACACCAAATAGCAGGGAAATTCCGTGCCAATGGCAGACAGCAGACACGCTGCACCGTCGTGCGGCACCTCGTCATCCGCGGTATCACCCACCAAAAGGACTGCGTCCGGCTGCTCCTGCCGAAGGACAGAAAGCAGCTGCTGTTGATCGTCACCATAATAAGTACTGTGCAGATCCGCAATCACCGCCAGGCGCACCGGCGATGTCACTTTTTCTGACCATATCGTATACTGCCGCACCGTCAAGGGCTGACACAGCGCCAAGTATCCCGCGGCAAATACCGCCGCACAGACCGGCAAAAGAATCTTCTTCCGTATCTTTCGCATAGCCCATTCTCCTTTCTTTCCCCGATCTGCCGCATCTTGCTATTCCGGCGCCGTTTGATCTGCGGCAACCAACGCCCGCACTGTCTGTACCACATTTTCCGTTTGCAGCCCTTCCCGCAAAAAGTCTTCCGAAGTAATCACATCTGCCCCAAGAAACGCCATATCTTCCAGATTCGCACGCTGTACCTGTTCACTGCGGGAAGAGCAGCAGTCCTCCAGAATCACGACATTATAATCCAAAGACAGCCCATCATAGCAAGTGGCACGGATACAGTTGGGCGTTGTCGTTCCCGTCAACAGAATCGTATCCACTTGCAGTCTGCGCAGAATCAAATCCAGCTCCGTTTGGAAAAACGCAGAAAAGCGTGGCTTTATGATCGTATAATCCATCTTTTGCGGCGTAAATTCCGCTGGTACGGCAATCGAGCAGGCTCCTGTACTGTTCGGCGCCAAACATCTGCCTCCTTCCAGCCATTTTGCATAACGCACCGCTTCCACATCGCTTCCATTCCTGCGATAAATACGGTTGACAAAAAAAACCGGTATCTTCCATTGTCTGGCCTGTGCAATGACCCGCGCACATGTCGGCACTGTTTTTGCAGCCTGTTGGATATACAGCGGCGACTGTGCATTCAAAAACCCTTCTTCCATATCAATGACCAGCAAAGCCGCTTTTCGATCGTTTGCCATAAAGCATCCCTTCTTTCGTTTTTCCCAAGTATACCATAGTTTTTTTCGGCGGGAAAGGCACCTTTTGTCCTCGCTGCCCATAGTATAGCCATATAATCTGCAAAGGAGGTCTTCCCATTGCTTCCTATGATATCTCTGAACGATGTCAGTCTCAGTTACCACAGCGTCAGCGGGGAAACCAAAGCGGTTTCGCATTTGTCCTTTTCGGTATCGGAAGGGGAATTTGTCACCATCGTTGGTCCAAGCGGCTGCGGAAAATCTTCGATTTTGTCCATGCTGGCCGGTTTGCTTCCGCCCTCCGGCGGCTCTATTTCTGTCAATGGCAATATTGGATATATGCTGCAAAAAGACCATCTGCTGGAATGGCGCACCATCCGGCGCAATGCCCAGCTTGGGCTGGAACTGCAAGGCAAACTGACCGCCGAAAACATTGCCTTTGTCGACCGTATGCTGGAGCAATACGGATTGGCAGAATTCAAAGACCGTTTTCCGGCAGAATTATCCGGCGGTATGCGTCAGCGGGCAGCTCTGATCCGCACCCTTGCCGTACGCCCGGATATTTTACTCTTGGATGAACCGTTTTCCGCATTGGATTATCAGACCCGGTTATCCGTTGCGGACGAAATCGGCACCATTATCCGAAAAGAAGGAAAAACCGCGCTTTTGGTCAGTCATGATATTTCGGAAGCCATCAGTTTGTCCGATCGGGTTTTGGTATTATCCGGACGCCCGGCCCGATTGAAAAAAATACATGACATCCAGCTTTCCGTAGAAAACCGCACTCCGATGAAAGCACGGGAAGCGCCGGAATTTCGGGATTATTTCAATACCATTTGGAAGGAGTTGGACGTACATGTGGCGTGAGATCCATCGTCCTGTCGTTTCTGCACGGCAGGCAGCATTTTTACGAAGACGGCGCCTGCGTAAATATACCGTTTGCGCCGTTCAAATCATCCTGCTGATTGGTTTTTTTCTGTTGTGGGAAATCGCCGCCCAACGCGGATGGATTGATTCTTTTTTATGCAGCCGTCCAACCGAAATTTGGGCAACTGCTTTGGAAATGGCGCAAAACGGCATGCTTTGGAAGCATATTGCCACCACATTATGGGAAACCGTTGTCGGCTTTGTACTGGGTACCCTTCTGGGTACACTGACTGCGGTTCTGCTTTGGTGGAACCGCATGATTTCTGATATTGCAGAACCATACCTGGTCGTACTCAATGCCCTGCCAAAGACAGCGCTGGCGCCCATTATCATCGTTTGGCTCGGCAATGGGCAGACGTCCATCATCGTTGTCGCTCTGCTGACTTCTGTCGTTGTCACCATTATGACGGTACTCAATGGCTTCCTGCAGGTAGACGAAGAAAAAATCAAGCTGACCCGCATTTTCGGTGGCGGCAAATGGCAAATCCTGCAAAAGGTCGTGTTTCCCGCAAATATTCCCTGTATCGTCAATGCACTGAAAATCAATGTCGGACTTTCTTTCGTCGGTGTAATTGTCGGTGAATTTTTGGTCGCTCAAGCGGGTCTGGGATTTTTGATCATCTATGGGAGTCAGGTTTTCAAGCTCAGCTGGGTTCTGATGAGCGTTGTCATTCTTGCCATTTTGGCTGCGCTTTTGTATGAAGCCATTGCGCTGCTGGAAAAACAAATCCTGAAGAAGCGCGCACAGTAAGCCACTGCCTGCGACGGCTACCGTCCCGCGCGTTGCTCCTTCCCAGACGCGCATCCTGCAACAAAATCAGGCTTTGGTAGAATGATTACCAAAGCCTGTTTTTGAAATTTGTAAAAAAGACTCATTCGTATGATTGCGAACAACTTACAGTATCTATCTATCGGATACATACACCTGAATAACACCTGTTCCACGTTCTTCACTCGTTAAAATAAAACTAATTTCTGCAATATGACTTAATTCAAGTACAAAATCTCCACTTGTGTTCGTTGCTCTAACACCTGGTGTTACAGAAAAGCTATCAACATTTCCGAAACCATCGTAAAAATGCCATCTTCCATAATTGCTACTCATACTACTTAGATCTTTCATACTAAATCCATCCATATCAAAATCATAAGAAATTGTTGGAACGAAACCTGACAAAGAAACGGAAGCGCTACCACCACTTTGTGAACCAGTAGGTCCATAAGAAATCAATTCTTGAGCACTTTTGTCGACGTCCAGACGAGTATATAAGTCATTGATTCTATGTGCTGTTTTCTGTTCAAGTTGTGAAAATGATTCAATATCCCAAACAGAAGCACTTTTTCCATTAAAATCTGTATCATCCGAACGTCTATGGAATTCAAGTGTAGTTGTTAAATTTGAGTATCTTGATTTATCACTTTTAGATGTGAACTTCCAACTATATTTTTTTGTTACATCATCAGATACTTTTGCTTCACTACGATTGCTAACATTCTCAGACTCTACAAATTCAGCCAATTCATCTAACTGCATATCTAAATCATCCGTAAAATATGCGTGTTCCATGAATTTCCCATTGTCATTATCAAGAGTGACCGCAACCAAGACATTGCCTTCATCTTTTCCTTCCACAAAATAATCAGACTCAATTGGTTTACCATTGTTATGGATAATATAGTCATTATTGCCTATCATATTATATTCATTTGCTTGTTTTTGTACAGTGCTTAAGATATCCTTCTGAGAAATATGATCTACAACTACATTTACATATCCTGATATCGCATTAGGATGATCCATCTCTGATCCAAATCCTGCAGCATAACCGCCTGCACTCATTGCACTTATCATCCCCCAAATGATAATCGTACATATCATTTTTCTTTCCTCCCAAAAACAGAAAACTACTCTTGTAGTCATAACTATAAGAGTAGTTTATTGTTTCTTCTGGAATTTGTCAAGTATGATGATAACCCTCCATATACACGCAAAGCATTTGATTCCCTTCCATCCTCTCCGATTTTGCAATACCTACTTGATTTTATAACACTGAAACAGTATGATTATAGTATACTACAATTATAGTTAGGAGGTGTTTTTTATGTTGATTCCTGATTCTGATTTAAAAGTATTAGAATTTCTTTGGAAAAATGGTTCTTGTAAAGCAAGCTATATTAAGAAGGAATTGGAAAAAGAAATCGGATGGTCACCAAACACCACATATACCGTACTGACACGTGCTGTACAAAAAGGTCTTATCAAACGGTCTGAGCCTGGTTTTATGTGTACCCCATTGGTAGGACGAGAAGACGTACAGACATCTTCTCTGATAGAAATCCGGAAAAAGCTGTTTGATGATTCAAATTTAAAATTGGTAAAATCACTGATTGACAATCATGATTTTTCCGATGCTGAAATTAAGGAATTATATGCTCTTATTGATAAAGAAATGAGGTTGAAGTAATTTTGATCTTTATATTTATGAATATAGCAGCAGCATGCATCGTTTTATCCATTATTGTATTGCGGAAGTTTTTTCTTTATAAAATACCATCTTTTGTTTTTGCAATCTCATGGGGCTTGGCTTTTCTTCGATTGCTTGTCCCCTATGATATCTGCACAAATTACAATTTTTATAATGCATTCTTTTATATTATTGAGAACTTCCTAGATGTATCATTAAATACTTCTATATTCTCCAATTTTACAACCTTTGTCGTACAGGTATTACAAAATAAACTTTTTCTATTTGTACTACTTGCGATATGGTTATCCGGTATTCTTTATGTAGGTAAAGCCTTTGTTGCTGATTTCTTGGAAACAATAAAGTTAAGACAGACTTCCATTCCTATGGAAAGCGAAGGCGAAATATATGAAACCTTGGAATTCTATGGTCTTTCAAAGAAATATCTGTTGTGTGAAAATGAAAACATTGCTTCACCTATTGCCTGTGGTATTCTGAAACCGATGATTATATTTCCTAAAGGATTTTGCCATACACATTCAGAAATTTTTGAACAAGCACTTTTGCATGAGTACATGCACTTAAAATATTATCACCAGGTCATTCAGTATTTTCTCATTCTCGTTGTTATAATAAATTGGTTCAATCCTTTTGTCTGGATAATGTATCATTACATCAATCGGGATATGGAAGTTGCTTGTGATCGTGGTGCACTAAAACTGCTTGGAGATGAATATAGAGAAATTTACGCATTACAATTAGTACACATGGTAGATAAAGACTATCGTGAACGTCCGAATCAGGTAGTCTTCTACAATAGCTTTTCAAAATTTGTGCTGAAAGAAAGGATTGTTGCAATTATGAGATTCAAAAAATTTTCAATCGCTGCAGTTGTAGTTTCTACATTGCTCCCTCTCGGAACCGTTAGTGCATTTGGTGCTAGCCCTAACTATATGTTTGGTTCCGACTTTCAATCAGGGAAATACGAAATTGCTGTAAATACCAGTACCAACAGTAATGTATTTACCAATTCTTCGCAAACTGATGAAACACTTTTATGGGAACAATTAGCTCCATACGCAACAGATATCGATTCTCGTGCAGCAAGTTCTCTCAAAATTATTGGCTATAAAATTGTATATTCCAGTTTGGATGACATGAAAAAAAGTATCACTATTACAACAAAAAAAGATGGATATACTTATAAAGGGACATTGTATCTTGACAGAATGGAAATGGACGGTTCAAAATGCATTGCATATTATGATGGCACCCTTTATCGGCAATAACATGAAAAACAGCCTTGGTCAAACTTCTGCCAAGGCTGTTTTCCGGCGTACCAACAAAAAAGGCGGTCACCTCTCCATCGAGGTTCCACCTTTTGTTTCTTTATTCTTCTTCCACAATCCGCATGATAAATCCTTCGTTCTCTTCTTTTTCCTCCGCTTCTTCCGGCAGATTGCAGCACTGCCGGATCAGGCGGTACGCCATCAGCCCTGTGGTCATCAGAAACACTGCCGCACTCACTGCCGCCGCTGCTTTTTTGCGCTGTTGGGGAACACGCATCCCCAGCATCACACCAAACATACAGGCGCAAATCTTGATCAGCGTCACATCTTTCCAATCGCATTCCAAAACAAATTCGTCCAAATACCGCCGCCATTTTCTCATACGCTTGCTCCTTCCTCTGCTCTTTCTGCAATTTCATATTCAAAATCGTTATCCCTGCCTTCAAACGTAAATTGCTGTGCAATCCCCTCGGTGGCGACGACCCTGCCGTCTTCCGTCACAAAAATGGCTTCAAATCCCTCGTTCTGCCGCCAAAATTCCAGGGCGTCCTCCAGCCCCATCACAAACAGCGCCGTAGATAAGCCATCGGCTTTGGTGCCATTTTCCGAAATAATGGTGACAGAAAGCAGTCCGCTTTCCGCAGGATATCCGTTCGATGGATCAATAATATGATGATACCGCTTCCCATCCTGCTCAAAATACCGCTGATATCCGCCTGAGGTAATCACCGAGCAGTCGCTCACTTCCATCAGTCCCACGTAGTCGGTTGCATCCAGCGGATTCTCCACGGCAATTTTCCAAAGAGTACCGTCCGGCTTTGTCCCCAGGGTGGAAATATTGCCGCCCAAATAAATCAATGCAGAAGTCACACCGCTGTCCCGCAGCAGTTTTGTCACCGCATCGGAGGTATATCCCTTCGCAATGCCGCCCAAATCCACTGCCATCCCTGCTTTTGTCAAATATGCCGTTTGTTCCGTTTCCGACAGAATCACACCGCCAGAATCCACCAGCGGCAGCAAGGTGTCCAATTCTTCCTGCGTCGGCACGCGATGCTCCTCTTCTGTAAACCCCCATGCTTTCACAATGGGCGAAACCGTCATATCATAGCATCCGCCTGTCCATGCGCTGATCTCTTTTCCTGCCTGCAGCAGCGCCGCCGTGTCCTGCGATATCGAGATCGATGCAACACCGGCATTTTGATTGAGCCGCGCGATTTCACTGTCTTCCATTGTCACAGAGAACAGCCGCTCCAACCGCCTGACTTCCTGTTCTGCATCAATCAGCAGCTGTTCTCCATCTTCATCGTAAATGGTAAACGTCATAATGGTATCCATCGCAAACGTCGTTGCTTCATGCGCTTGCTGCGCCAAGTTTTGTTCCCCTGCGCATCCGCTCCATAAAAAAACTGCCGCTGCCAGCAAAGCTGCCGATTGTTTCCATCTCATTGCTTCCAAACTCCTTTAACCGAAAATGTGTCTCATTCTTTCCGCCAAAGCCCTACCATTCTTTCTCAAAACCGCCTTTGCTTTTTCCCTGCACACATTTTGTTTTTCTTTTATTGTACATGGCAAATCCATTACTGTCAAATCATCCGCCGCCCGGAAGGAACGGAATGTATGGATTTGACGGCAAAAAAGCGACCCTCCTTTCGGAAGAGCCGCTTTTGTCGTTCTTTTTTCTTTCTTCAACCGTTTCCCAAAACCAAAGAATGGTATCAAGCCTGTCGGAAAGAAACCGTACCATCCGCCGCTTTGGTCAACTGATATGTTTTGGTTTGGCTGAATCCATTGGGCGCCTGGAACAGCACCTTCAGCGTATGATCGCCTACGCTCAGGGTACTGGTATCCAGCTGGCAGCGATACGGAGCTGCTTTCTGCGTTGCCAGCCACTTGCCGTCTACAGAATAGGTTGCCGTAACCGTCTGTCCAATGACATCGCAGTATGCGCGTAATGTCAACACACCTGACTGTCCGCTGACAGAAGCCAACGGCAGAAATGTCTGTGCTGTCTGCTGTCCTACCTGACTGATCAGCGTCGGATTGGATTTTAATGCACTGGTATAGGCCGCCTGTACCGATGCATTGCTTTGCAGGCTATACCGATAGCCAGAAGTGTCTTTGTCAAAATAAATGATCGCTTTTACCTGCGGATAAACCATATTCAATGTAGTATACATCTCTCTGACACGTTCTGCCGCAAAGGTCGCCAGAGAAGCGTCCGCGCCGGAGAGGGTATGTCCGCTTCCGCCTTCTGTTACGATGATTGGCTTACGATATTTTTCTGCCAACTCTGCCGCATGGGTGATATTTTTCACCGGATCTGCGTAATCCCCGTTGCCAAAATACATTTCATTGGCATCCTGCCCTTTCTGTGCATTGGCTGTCTGATACCGGTTCATATACAAAGACACACCGATCCAGTCTACCAGAGAAGCATCCGGGAAATATGTTTCCATGTCTCCGCCAAACGAAGAAGTGTAGTTTGGAGAAAATACCAATGCCACATTCGGCGCAATGCTTCTGGCCATATTCGCAATGCGTGTATACGCTGCACGGAAAGCTTCTCCCGTTGTCGGCGTGGTCCAAACGTTCATCTCTCCACCGATGCGCAGCAATACTGGACTTTGCAGTGTAGACAGGTACTGCAGCGTTTCCTGAATATTGGAATCAAACGAACCGCTGTTGATGGTGTTCACGGTATTGCCTTCCTGCGGGAAATTCCATGCAATATGAATCGCATGCGTTCCATCGTCAAAAGGTTGGATAAAACGATCAAAAGAACTTCCCGTCTGTCCCATCTCAATATAGAAAGACACAATCGATTCCTGCTGCACAGAAGCGTCGTTCTGTTCTGTCCAAATACGTCCATACCAAGTTCCGTTCTTCGGTTCGTGTTTCGCACCGTAGTACGGTCCTGACTGTGTCGTCAAGGCATATACTTCCGTTCTGGGATCAATTTTTTTCTGTCTTTCCTCTGCCATTGTCACAGCATCCTGAAATCCCAAATATCCGCCGTTGATCTTCACCTGCTCCAGTGCTTGCTGTGCTTTGGCATAATTCCCTTTCGCCTCATAAATCGGATAATTTGCATAATTGACATTATAACGAATGGACGCTACATCGCTGTCTATGGGCAAATTTTGATAATAGTTCAGCAATGCATCTCCCGTTGTCAGCATCCGATCCGAATCATTTGCATTCTTCGCTTCTGTAAATGCGGACAAATATGGCCAATACCCACTGGGATGCGCAGCAAACGTAGGCGCCGCACTGCCAACAACCAGGACCAGGGAAAGTCCCATCGCCCCCATTGCCTTCCAATACTTTTTCATATCAGTTCCCCCTTCGTCTTACGATTCGTATCTGCGTTTTTCCTCAATTATATAACCGAACAAAAATTTTGTCAATGATATCCAATTCCGACTCTTATGACGCCGAAAATGGCTTCATTTTTTATCTACGAAACACGAAGTCTTATGGTTGTTTGATATACAATTTATCACAAAATTGAAAAAAGGTATCTATCTTCTTTGGTCATTTCTTTTTCCTTATCTACACTGCTTGCAAAGGCATTTTACCGCAAAAACAAACAACCGAACCGGTGCCGATGCCCTCAGCGTCAAATTCGGTTGTTCCATCCCGGCAGTTTGCTGCCGTTTTTGCGCCATCCCCCGTTTGATACGGAATCCTCGCCAGCCTAAAACAAAAGATAGAGCATCGCTACCGTAATTCCCAAGCCAATCAGCAATAGACTGCGGGCAAACCCTTCCCGATACACTGTTTTGTCCGTTTCTCCGTCTGTATAAATTGAAAAATATTGATCTTCCGGCGGAATCACCTTCGCATTATCGCTATTGAACAGAAACATTCGCAGCAGTGCAAGGCATCCGTCCGTCAGCGTCGCCGCAACCCTTGCAAAAAATACGCCTATGAACGGCAGAACGGACAACAGTAAAGGTCGATACACGCTTTCCTCTAAATTCAGCCATTTGGGCCAGCGATCCAAATAGACCGTTTCTCCATTCTCATCCGTCCGCATCAGCACCATACGGACAAAACACAAATAAATGGCTGCGCCCAGCCAAATGGAAATCACAGCGCCCTTCAAATTTGCCCATGTCGCATATGCAATCGTGTGCTCCGGCATCTGTGTACCAAAAAAATCCATCCCGATTGCCGCCAGCCGTTCCTGTGTCTGATGCGGCAACATCCCCAAGATCAGCAGAAAAATCCCACAACCTGCGAAAATCATCTGATTCCCCGGTCGCAAATACACTCCCGTTTTGGCAGCCGGCAGACAACTGTTACCTTGGTCTACAAATACCGCCACAAAAATTTTCGTCATATAGGCCAGCGTCAATCCGCCTGCCAACAGAAACAATCCTTCTGCGACCCGCATGTGCCATGCGCTCTGCCCAGCCATCTCCAACAGGTGGATATATTCTACCATGCTTTCATGCAGCAAAGTCTTACTGATATAACCGTTCCAAAGCGGAATGCCGCTGATTCCCAGCACCGCCATCAGAAATGTGATTTTCAACAGCGGTTTTTCTCTGCCGAACCCTTTGATCCGATTCAAATCCAGATCTCGTACCTGTAAATATATCACACCAGCTGCAAGAAATAACATCAGTTTCCAAAGAGAATGATTCCAAAAATGCAGTATGGTGCCAGCCACCGCCCATGCATTCTCTTCTCCCAAAAGCCCCTGCATGCCGATACCAACCATCAAAAATCCAACCTGTGACATGGAAGAGCACGCCAGCGTGCGTTTCAAATTGACAGAAAACACCGCCAGAATACCGCCCCATAACATCGTCAGAATACCGAATGTCAACATCAGACTTCCCCAAACTGCATCCTGCGCGAATACCTTTGCCGTCAGTACCATCGCGCCAAAAACACCCGTTTTGGACAGCACACAGGACAACAGTGCACTGGCAGGCGCCGGCGCCTCTGTATATACATTGGGCAGCCATACATGCAGCGGTACCAGACCCGCTTTCGCGGCAAACCCGAAAAACAATAAGCCTCCTATCCCGTAATATCCCGACCGTTCCGGACTCTGTGCAATCACTGCGCCTACTGCATCCATTTCCAGCGTGCCCGTTTTTTGATACAGCAGAAATATCCCCATCAATGTCACCAATCCGCCCAGCACCGCAACGGCAAGATAGGTCTGCGCCGCCCGCACCGCCGCTTTTGTTTCTTCCTGAATCACCAAGACAACAGAAGCAAGAGACATCCCCTCAAAAAACAGAAACATGGTAAAAAAGTCCGCTGCAAGAAATACACCCATCGTTGCCCCTTCGATCATCAGCGAAAACAACAAATATCGGCTGCGATGCTTCGACTGCGCAAAATACTCTTTGGAAAAGACCGTAACCAGAAACCATACCATGGCGGTTAACACAGTCAACAGTGTCCGAAATCCCCCGCCTTTGAAATGCATTCCCTGTCCCAGGATTCCCTCTACAGAAAACGTGCCGCCCATCTGGGTTGCCGTTAGCGCCGCCGCCAATTCCAATGCCGTAACGGCAATCGCCCAGCAGTCTCCAGCGGATGCGTTTCTTTTTGCAATGCCATACCCCAGAAAACCGCCAAAGATCGGGAAAAAAACCAAAACTGCGAAAATCGTTACCTGTCCCATTTCTGCGCTCTCTCCCCCTTCATGCCAAATGCGCTACCGTATGCTCCAATAATGCCAATAGCGGTCCCGGCGTCAACGCCATTACAACCGAAACACCACTTAGCAGCAGCAGCGGACCTTTCATATACCAATTCGGTTCCGTCAAATGATCATAATATCCTGCAGCATAGGATTTGTTTCTGGGAAAATAAACCCGTATCACAATGCAGAATATATACATAGCTGTCAGCAGTGCAGATAAAATCAACGCAGCAATCCCCAGATACGCAACCGGATTTCCACAGACAACAGCGGAAGTTGCCAATGCCCACTTGCTGTGAAATCCGGCAAAGGGCGGTATCCCTACCAGCGCAATCCCAGTCATTGTCATTGCCGCAAAGGTCACCGGCAGATATCTGCCGAATCCCTCTATTTCATATAAATACTCCCGTCTTGTTTGGTACAGCAGTGCTCCTGCCGTAAAAAACAGTGTCATCTTGATCACCGCATGATACAGCATATGCAGCAGTGCTGCTGCCAATCCAATCGGCGTCATCAACGCAATCCCAAAAATGATATATGACAAATTAGAAACCGTGGAATACGCAAACCGACGTTTGATATGCGGCGTCCGCAGTGCCACAACCGAACCAAACACAATGGTTACCGCCGCCGTAGCCAACATCATATTCTGCGCCCATGTTCCAACCAAAAAAGAAGTGCCAAAGCTGTAATAAATCAGACGAATGATGGCAAATGCTCCGGATTTCACTACCGCTACTGCATGCAGCAGCGCCGTAACCGGCGTGGGTGCCACAGATGCTTTGGGGAGCCAACGATAAAACGGAAAGATCGCCGCTTTCACGCCATAGCCAAAAAATGCCGCAACAAATACAATCTGCAGCGTTGTCTCATGCCCGTTGATCAAAACGGGATTTAATACCCCTCCCGGCACAAAATCAATACTGGTTCCATAACAATAGACAAATACAAACCCAATAAATGCCAGCGCTGCACCAAACATCATATATAATATGTATACTTTTCCTGCATGCCTTGCCTTATTGTCCATGGCATGCATCACCAGCGGCAGCGTTACCAATGTCAGCAATTCATAAAATAAATACATCGTTAAGATATTTCCAGCAAATGCAATCCCCAGCACAACACCGAACGTCATCGTAAAAAATGCAAAAAACCGATCTTCTTTCCCTTCGTGGGTCATATATTCAAAGGCATATACTGTTGTAATGATCCAAAGCAGTGAGACCATCGTGCCAAATATCCGCGACAAACCGTCAATATGCAGCTTCAGAGACAATTTCTCGCTTAGCTGCAGCGTAGCAAATGGCTCCGCGCTGCCACTGAACATGGCAAACAACGCAAACCCGGCATTCAGCACGACAATTGTCCCGATCCAATATTCTCTTTGCTTTCTTCCCTGGAATTTTACCGGAAGCAGACAAAGCCCTGCAATCACCGGGAAGATCACCGGTAAAACCGTAATCCATGCACCCATATCTTCTCCCCTTTATCTTTCGAAAATGCCTTCTCCGATCTGAGCCACCCAATCGATCCATCCTCCCGGCGCTATCCCCAGCAACACTGCCCCAGCAGCTAAGAGTATCAACGGAAGCGTCATCCATCTCACAGAAGCTGTTTTCTCCCGCTCTTCTGTATCTTCCTGTGTCCCCGGAAAAAATGCGTCAAGGACAATCGGAAGCAAATATCCGGCTGTCAGCAGCGCACTGAGCATGAACACAGCCACCCCGACGACTCCTAATGTACCAAATGCCGGTGATAAACCACCTTCTGCCAAATACCATTTACTGATAAATCCGGCGAACGGCGGAATCCCAATTAAAGAAAGCGCCCCAAGGCAAAACGCCCACATTACCGCCGGTATCGCTTTTGCCGTGCCGCGATACCCAAATACAGATGTTTCTTTCGTTTGCGCAATCATAACACCTGCACTCAAAAACAAGATATTTTTTGCCACCGCATGTGATACCACCTGCAGCAAGGCGCCCAAAAATCCAATGGGATGCAGCAGAAACAGCCCAAAGAGTGCATAAGAAACCTGGCTGATTGTTGAATATGCCAGCCGGCGTTTCAACAGCTTTTCCTGATACGCCAACATCGACCCCATAAAGATTGTGACAATCGCCAGCAGCAGTAATGACGTCTGCACCCATGTGCCGCGGATCAGATCTGCTCCCACCAGATAAAAAGTCACGCGAATGATGGCAAGTACACCGCCCTTGGTAATTACCCCTGATAATACGGCAGATGCCGGAGATGGAGCAACCGGATGCGCCGTGGGCAGCCATCCGTGCAGTGGAAACATGCCTGCCTTGCACCCAAACCCCAGCATCATCAAAAAATATACCACCAGCAGCAGCGCTTCATTTCCTGCCAGAAGCTGTGGATTCAAACTGCCGCCTGGTACAAACGCAGTGGTCGTGCAGTAAGTATCCAGAAAGAAAAAGCCTAATAGCCCTAAGCCAGCACCGAACATGGAATAACCCAGATATTTCACCCCTGCCCGCACCGCTTCTTTCGTTCGGCTGTGGATTACCAGCGGCAATGTCAACAGCGTCATATATTCATACGAAAGATACAGCGTCAGCATATTGGATGCAAAAGACAGGCTGACCAACGCGCCCAACGTCATGACGTAAAACAGAAAAAACCGTTCCGGATGCTCCTCCCGTTTCATGTATGCAAAAGAATATATCCCAGCCAGCAGCCAGATTACACAGATCATACCGGCAAACAGCTTGGATATTGCATCTGTATGATATGCCAAAGACAAACGGGGCGTCATTTGCCACACCGTCAGCGTATGCTCTCCTATGCATAGATAACCGACCATTCCCAACTCCGCCAGCAGTGCCGCCAATACCAGTATGTTGCGCAGCCGTTCCTGCCGTTGTAAACCAATCACGATTCCAGCCAGCAGCGGAAATACCACCGCAGCCAGCAACACCGCATCTTTGTTCATTGCAATCCCCCATCTTCCTACCGTTCCCGTTTACTGCAGCAAACCGATCCCCATTTCAATGACTCGAATAAAGGGCTGATAGCATACGCCTAACGCGATTTGCAGCCCGATAAACAACAGCATGCAGACACCAAATGCCGGTGTACTCCAGGAACGTTCCTGCCTCCCCTCCGTCGTACGCACCGGCGTCCAAATGGCAATGACCGATGGAAGAAAATACATGGCATTCAGCACCATGCTGATCCCCAGCACAATCATAACCGCCGCCATCTTGCCCGGTGCATACACAGATGCCGTCGCAAAATATAATTTCGAAATAAATCCAACCAACATCGGTATGCCAATCATAGACAGCGCACCAACCGTAAACCCAATGCCTGCCAAAGGATTTTTATGGGCTATCCCTCTCAGATAAAAAATTTGTTCCTTTCCGCCGCTGTCCTTCACCATTTGCCCACAACATAAAAACAGCATGGACTTTGTGACAGCATGCGCCAAAATATGAAAACAAGCCGCAACCATACCAATGCGGCTTCCCATGCCGATCCCCATGTAAATATACCCAATCTGCGCCACCGATGAATATGCCAGCATCCGCTTCATTCTGTTTTCCCGCATGGCATATAAGGAGCCCATCACCATACCCAGCAAACCAAAAACAAATAAAATATCCATGATTTTGATTTGCAGCATCACTTCTATCGAAAACACACTGTAGATCCATTTGATGCTCAGCACAATATAGCTTTTGAGCACCAGTCCGGATAAAATTCCGCTGGCGGTCGGGATCGCCGCCTGATATGCTCCCGGCAGCATAGAATGAAATGGAAACAGTGCACTTTTGATCGCCAAGCCCAAAAACAACAGCCCTGCCGCCACCAGCAGCACAAAAGAATACTGCCCTTGTGCAGCCAACTGCACCACCGCCTCTTTGAGCTGAGGAAAGAGCAAATGCCCGGTAATGCTGTACAATATGCTGATGCCCAGCAGAATCGTACCGGAACCCAATAAGCTGATAACCAAATAATGGGTCGTACCAACCATCGCCTGTGCCGTCCCTTTTGCCAGAATCAATGCACAGGACGCAATGGTCAAAATTTCGATAAATACATACGCCGTAAAAATATCGTTGGTATAGACCAACGCAAGCATCGCACCAAACAACGCATGCAGCATTACATAATAGAAGCGCTGTTTTTCCGGCACCACATCCTGAAATACAAATTCCTGCCCTCCTGTAGAGGTCAGCAGCATCACCACACTAAATACCAGTGCCATCAGTGCTTCCAAAGGCCCTGCCCGCAGTTCATTTCCCCACGGTGCTGGAAAGTGCCCCATTTGGAAGGAAAAAGATTCCCCCGTCTGCACAAGATGTCCCAACAGTACTGCAGACAGTATGGCAGTCATCCATGCCATCAGCATATGTATGGTTTGCGCCGTCCGTCCGCTGCGCACCAACGCCGAAAGGATTGCGCAAAACATCGCAAGAAAAATACTGAAAAATGGGATATTTTGTATCCAATTTACATCTGCCATCCATTGTCCTCCTGCTCCCTTGCCAAACGTATCATTTCATCCAAATTCCACGTGCCATAGTGCCGATACAAGCGTTGTACCAAAGCCAAAGAAAATGCCGTCACACTGACAGAAACCACAATTCCGGTCAATACCAGTCCTGCCGGCACCGGATTGACATAGTACTGTGCGTCCAGGATTCCGTTTGTCAGAATCGGCGCCTCTCTTCCTGCAATATATCCCTTTGCCGCCAGGAACAAATAAACTGCCGTATCCATGATATTCAAACCGATAAATTTTTTCATTAAATTATTCTGCAACAGCAGATTCATAAATCCGATTCCAAACAGGATTACCGCTGCCGCTTCATAATAATTGATCCACAAACGCTCCATCTCAAAGCTCTCCTTTTGTAAACAACGCATAGAATCCATACATCGTACAAGCAACCACCAATCCAACGCAGATATTCAATGGCAGAATCCATCCGGCGCTGAGAATCTCTCCGGGCGTACCTTTGGGTATCGCGTATCCGACATGATTGGCGCCTGTAAAAAAAGAATAGCTTTTGCAGGCAAAATACGTCAGCAGGCTGCCTGCAATCATTGTCAGAAATCGGCGTTTGGTCAAAAACGCTCCTACTTTTTCCTGCCCATATGCAGCGGCATATAAAATCAATCCGCCGCCAATGATGGCGCCGCCGGAAAATCCGCCGCCCGGCGACAAATGCCCGTTACATATGACGTAAACACCGTACAGCAGAATCATCGGCGTCAAATATTTTGCCCCTATCTGCAGGATGGTTTTCGATTCTGCCGTCTCTATCGCGGCATCTTCCTCACACTCTCTTTCCTGTTCCGCACTGAAATTTTTCCGATCCCGCTGCAATAACATCCATACCCCAATCACTGCCAGAAACAGAACATTGGCTTCTCCGAATGTGTCAAACGCACGATAGTCCAAAATCATGCCCGTTACAAAATTGATCGCGCCCGTTTCTTCCATTCCTTTTTCTAAGTATCGCTCCATCACCTCATTATTGGTAGGGTTTTCTGCCGCGCCAAAAGACGGCAATTCCGCCACCACTGCCAGCAGAATTCCAATAAATGCAGCACAGACCGAAACGCATAAAAAATGATATACCTGTGGATTTTCTTTCATCCGCCGCATATTGAACGTTTTTTTCTTCGAACGTTTCTTTCGTTCTGCCCGCTTTGCAATATACGCATCTGGATGCAGCAACGCTTCCTCTCCGTTGACCCACGCTTTCCATTTTTGCCAGATCGTTTTGTTCTGATTCGTCAATCGTTATCCCTCTCTGGTTCCTTTCAGCGCATGGATCTGTTTCAGTGTGAGGAAGAATAAAACACTGCTGATTCCCGCGCCTACTGCTGCTTCTGTAATCGCCAAATCCGGTGCGCCAAGAAATATCCAAATGATTGCCATCACAGAACTGTATCCCATAAATATAATGACGGCAAGAAATAGGTTTCGCACAACGGATACAGCGATCGCGCTGACAATCAAAAAAAGTACCAGCAGTCCCTGAATTACTGTTGCAATATCCAAACTCATTTTTCATGCACCCTTTCGTAATAATCCGCATTCGTCAACATTTCTACTTTTCCAATCAAATGTGTTGCAATCGGCGCAGACGCCCAAAAAAAGAACAGTACCAGCAGATGTTTCGCAATATGAAATACATCCTTTCCCAATATCATCAGCCCCACCATCACCAGCCCTAAGCCCAATGTATCCGCCAGTGCCGCTGCATGGATGCGGTTCATCACATAGTTCAGCCGATAAAATCCAATCAGGGAAAAGATAAAAAATAACATCCCTCCACAAAGAAACAGTCCGGCAATCCACATTCTCATCTCTTTGATTTCGCCTCCTTTTTTTCTTCCCTGCTCATTTGCCTGCCTTTATGGTGCAGCGTAACAACATGGCAAAGGATCACAACTGCCAAAAAGCTCAGCAGTGCATATACCAGCGCCACATCCAACAACATAGCTTCATCCAAATAAACCGACAAAATACAAATAAACGCCGTCGCCATCGTACCGATTAAATTCACTGCTGCAATACGGTCAGTAAAGCGTGGTCCGCGTATGCTTCTTATCAGTGCCAAAATCATACCGACACCCAGCAGCAACATGCTGCCTTCCAATATTCTGCGTAATCCTTCCTCCACGACTCATTCCTCCAGTTTTTTGAGCTGCTTGACAAAAACCGATTCTTCGATCCCTTCCGCAAAAGACCGATCCAGCGCATGTATGGTATATACATTTTCTTCCAGAGATACCGTATAGGTACCGGGAGTCAACGTGATGCTGTTTGCCAGCGCCACACGGGCAGTTTCTGTTTTGAAATCCATTTGAAATGTACGAAAGGTCGGCTCTGTTTCCAGATCCGGAGATAAGATAATACGAACAACGGCAAGATTGGCAATTATCATTTCCCATACCAATGTGATGCCGTATTTCAAAAAGAGCGGCACTTTTTGCAGCAGCTTCCCATCTTTTTTCCAATCATACCCCATATATCTGCACAAAAAGCAATAGAATCCACTGCAAATCACAATACCCAACAAAAGAATTTCCTCTGTGATTCTTCCGTTGCATACAATCCAGAATAATAACCATATCAAAACGTACATCGCCTCATCCTCTCTGTATCAAACAGCCCTTTTCGGGCAACCGCTTTCGCTTTTTTCCGTCCCCATATCTTGTCCATATTATGATATAACACACAAAAACTGTCAAGCTGTATAGTGCTATCTGACGATTTATTCTTTAACACTTTCTTAACTCAAACAAATCTATTGTTCTATTTTCCCTTTTATAAAACTTATTCTCATCCATATTTATTTATATTGCACAGAAAATTCTTTATTTTTTAATTTGAATTCAATTTTATAATTTTTGAATTTTTTATGAAAATCCTGAAATATCAGCGTTTTTTCAACTTTTCCTGCATGTATGACAAAACAAAGCGTCTCTCCCCTCTATTCCAGCAAATTCTGGTTGTTTCTACCTCATTTTCCCTTGTTTTTCATTCAGAATGTTTTTTGAAACAACCATTGGTCACTCACTTTCTTGTCAGTATTTCTTTTTCTGCTCTTTCTCTTTATTCGTTTTTCACAAAAAAAAGGATAAAAAATCAGCACTATTTTTTATCCCTTTTTTCATTCCTGCACCGTACTTATTTTATTATCGCTTTTATAACCCCTCTCCCCTTTACTTCCTTTTTCCACTGATCGTTAAGCGGATGCCACAAAAACACTCAGAAGCAAACCTCAAAAAAGCAGAAGCCAAATCGGCTTCTGCTTTTTTTGGGGAATCCTATGCAACCAGAATCAAAATTTCTTTCTTACTGATTGTTTTTCTTCGTCATCACTGTATAAATCGGCAAACCAATCAACGTCAGGATAATACCACCAATCGCCAACAGTGTGGTTGTCATCCCGGACATAAACAGCTGATTGACGATAACGTACAAACCACTGATGATTGCGATTGCCGGAATTACCGGATACAGCGGTACTTTATAAGTTCTGGTTCTGTCCGGCTGTGTTTTCCGCAGTCTGATTACTGCAAAGAATGTCAGTGTGTAGAAAATCCAGCAGGAGAATACCGCCAAGTTGGTCAACGTATTAAACTGTCCGCTGATTGCATACAAACACGCCAAAATACCTACCAGCAAAATAGAATTGATCGGCACCTGCGCTTTGCTGATTTTTGCCAGGCTCTTGCTTGCAGGCAGTGTGCCTTCCGCCGCCAGAGAATAAGCCACACGGGAACCGGACAGGATAAAGCCGTTTGCCGCACCCAATACGGAAATCATAATCCCAACAGAAATGATTTTGCCGCCAAAATCGCCAAATACCGCAATAGCAACTGCAGATGCGGGAACTGCGATATTCATCATTTCGTCTGCAGGCAATACCCACAAATATGCCAAATTGATAATAAAATAGATTGCCATAATCATAGATACCCCGCCGACAATAGCAACGGGTAAATCTTTTCCGGGATTTTTCATCTCACCGGCAATGGCGCCCACATTGGTCCAGCCTTCGAATGCGAACAAAACTGCAATCATCAGCTGTCCCAGTACAACCGCAGGATTCAACCCTTCGCCAATCATGGGGGAGAAAATGGGATTCTCTCCCGATCCTCTGATAAAGCCAAAGACCATCAGCAGAACCAGTGGAATCAATTTGCAGATGGTAAAGATAACCTGCGCGCCGCCGCCTACGGCAGAACCCAAACTATTTAGAATAAAGACAATAATAACCGCCAAAATCGCAACCGGCAAAGTATATCCGTCACCAATAAACAACGCCGCCTGCTGTGCAAAGGCAACTGCCAAAGCTGCAATCATTGCCGGATAGAACAGAATCGTCTGCATCCATCCTGCCAAAAATCCCACTTTCTTACCGAACGCCTCTTCTAAATACGCCACCATACCGCCTGTTTTCGGGATCATGATCGCCACTTCCGCAAATGTCATTGCCGCTGCGATACAAACCAGACCGGTAATCAACCACGCCAACATGCCAAGTCCCGGCGCTCCGCCCGTTGCGGTGTAAATGGCCTGCGGTTTCAAAAATACCCCAGAACCGATGACACATCCAACAACCGTAGCCATTGCCGTACTCATTCCTAGATTCTTCTTCAGTTCCTGATTGTTGTTTTTTTCCATACACTTCCTCCTCCTTCTTCAACACCCTTTCGATACAGACAGCTGAAGAGGATATGCAGACAAATGCCTCCGTTTGCCTACATATCCTCTCTGTATCGTCTGCCTGAAAGCGTTACTTCTTCGGCGATTCCATCGGAATTCTCTCCAGAGTCCCATCCATAAAAGGTCCGGTTGCCTGAAAGTTTCTCCAGGATTGGCTGCCCTGGATTGCTTCATCGGCTTTCTTGAACAGAAATCTCCCTTTTACTTCATCTGGTCACTTTTCTTTTTCTCGGATTAAGTATAGCGGATTGTCTGACTTTTGTCAATAAAAAACCGCTCCTTTTTTTCAGAATGAATAATTTTTCACTATAATTCGACAATCTCTTTTTCTGAGATTTCGTTATGTTTCCGCGGTTCTCTCATATAAATAGTAACAGCACAGCAATGGAGGAACGTATGAGTCATCGAAATTTGATCATTGGCACATGCATTTTGGCGGCTGCGAATTTTCTGACGAAATGCATGGGCTTTTTTTATCGTGTCTTTATGGCAAACACCATTGGCGCCGAAGGTATGGGGCTGTATCAGCTTATCCTGCCTTTATATTCTTTGATGTGGAGCATCACCTCCGCCGGCTTTACCACAACCGTATCCCGCCTGACTGCGCAGGAAAATATGCGTAATGCATCCGGCAACATCGGTCGCATTGTAAAGCAGTCTGCCGTCATCTGTCTGATCATCAGCTTTGCTGTCAGCAGTTGCCTGTTTTTATCTGCCGACGTCATTGCTGCAGAAATTCTGCAGGATACCAGAACGGCACTTTCTTTGCGTCTGCTTGCATTTGCGGTTCCCTTCATGTCCGTCGGTTCCTGTTTGCGCGGCTTTTTCATGGGGCTACAACAAATGACGGTACCTGCATTTTCTCAAATTTTAGAACAAACCCTTCGCATCGGTTCCATTTTCCTGCTGGCCGGATTATTTGTACCAATGGGTTTGGAATACGCCTGCTTTGCAGCAGTCTGCGGCATTGTATTGGGAGAGTTGGGCGCATTTTGCTTTACTTTCTTTCGTTATCTGCACTTCAAACGCCGCAAAAAATTTGTGCGTAAACCCACGCTTTCCTCCGTCTCTACCCTGCGCTTGATTCTAAGCGCAGCACTCCCCTTGGCAGCAGTGCGCATTACCGGTTCTCTGTTGTCCACCATTGAGAACATTCTAATTCCGGGGCGTTTGGAACTGTATGGGCAAAGCGGTGCAGATGCCCTTGCGGCTTATGGGGAGCTTACCGGTATGGTTCTGCCGCTGCTGACTTTGCCATCTGCACTGCTGATGGCAGTATCAGTCTCCCTAGTACCTGAAATCTCACAGGCTTGTGCCGGCAGCCAAACCACGCATATTCGCCGTACCGTTTCCGTTACAATGCTTTTTACCGCCATCATTGGCATTGGCGCCGCCTGTGTATACGCCGTATTTCCGCGGGAAATTTGCTATATTGTGTATGGCAGAAGCAGCCTTGGGGGCTTGCTCTTTCCGTTGGCATTTCTCTGTCCATTGCTGTATGCGCAGACCACATTAAGCGGACTGCTCAATGGGTTAGGAGAACAGCTCTTTTTATTCTGGAGCCATATGCTCTCTTCTCTCATTACCATTACGTTCGTTTGGTTTGGAATCCCGCTTTACGGACTTTCTGCCTTCTGTGCCGGATGGTTTTGCAGCCTGTTGGCTGTGTTTCTCTGGTCTTTACGCCGCCTCAAACAACGCACCGGCGTCATTTTTTCCATCCGGGAATGTTTTTGCAAACCACTGCTTGCCGGCGGTGCAGCTGCGTTGCCGGTACGCTACGGCATTCAAATTTTGGAACCGTCCCGTTTATTGTTCTGCGGCTCTTTGGTCTGCATGGGAATCCTATATCTGCTTTTTTTGTTCCTATTAGGTTGTTTTTCCAAAGAAAATCTGCAAATTTTACTGCGGCATACCAAACGTACATAATCAGCTCCAACCGGTCGGCTCCCCTACGCTTCAAGCAGAAAAAATCGTCCTCTGCTCGCTGCATCATGTCTGGGACTCATCCAGAATCCCTTTCTTGCCATCTGCCGAAACATACGACGTTTTTTAAAGCGCTGCTATTTTGATTAGACATGATCCACAGACGACTGCGCATCTAGCCTGTGCCAAATGCCTGCCCTCTGACAAGAACTGTTCCACACATCAAAAAAGGCTTTATGAAAGCTCCTCCTTTCATAAAGCCTGTCTGTTATAATACTTTTGCCAGGAAAGACCGCAGCCGCTCGCTTTTGGGATTGGTAAAGATTTCCTCAGGTGTCCCTTCTTCCACCTGTTTACCATCCGCCATAAACATCACGCGCGTACCAACTTCTTTTGCAAATCCCATCTCGTGGGTCACCACGACCATAGTCATATTTTCCTTCGCCAATTGTTTCATGACTTCCAAAACTTCTCCAACCATTTCCGGATCCAATGCAGAAGTAGGTTCATCGAACAACATCACTTCTGGTTGCATGCACAATGCCCGTACAATGGCAATCCGCTGCTTTTGACCGCCGGATAACTGGGATGGGTAAGCGTCTGCACGACTCTCCAGTCCCACCCGTTTGAGCAAACGCATCGCCAGCTCTGTTGCTTCCTGCTGACTTTTGCCCTGCAGCTTCATCGGCGCAATGATCATATTTTTCAAAATGGTCATATGCGGAAATAAATTAAAATGCTGGAATACCATTCCCATCCGTTGACGATGAATATTGATATTTGTTTTGACATCGGTGATATCCGTGCCTTCAAAATAGATGTGCCCGCCTGTCGGCACTTCCAGCAAATTCAAACAGCGTAAAAATGTTGATTTTCCCGATCCGGAGGGACCAATGACCACAACGACCTCGCCTTTTTTGATTTCCGTCTGAATACCATCCAGCGCCTTGATCTCTCCGCCATTATAATATTTCTGTAACTGTTCCACACGAATCAATGCCGTATTATCGTTCACTGCTTCTCAGCCTCCTCTCCAACTTGTTGACCAAGAAGGTAAAGAACATTACCATCACCAAATAAATCAGCGCTACTGCAATCAGCGGCATAAAGGGGCTGAATGTCACACCGCGGATGATATCGCCGCCCTTGGTCAAATCAGCCATGGCAATATACCCCGCAACTGACGTTTCCTTCAACAGCACAATAAATTCATTTGCCAGCGCCGGCAATACATTTTTCAGCGCCTGCGGAATGATAATATAGCGCATGGTCTGCACATAGTTAAAGCCCAGGCTGCGACCGGCTTCAAACTGCCCTTCATCAATGGACATGATGCCGCTTCGCACAATCTCTGCCACATACGCACCAGAGTTTACTCCAAAGGCAATCATCCCAACCAAAAGCTTGTTGTTGGACGATGCCAAAATAATATAATACATGATCAACAGCTGTACCACAACGGGCGTACCACGGATTACCGTCAAATAAATTCTTGCCAGGATATTCAAAATCCGAAGAATTCCCCGTCCGACTCCCGGGCGCATCTGTGCATAATTCTTATCATATGTAGAACGGATCATGGCAAGAACCACACCAATGACAATCCCAATCAAAACCGCGCAAAACGTTAGCTGCAATGTAACTCCAAGACCATTCCAGAGATATTTCCATCTATCGTCTTGTATGAAGTTGATGTAAAACTGCTGCTGAATCCCTTCCCACCAGCTTTCAAATCCTCCCAAAGAAAGTCCTCCTTCTCTTCTGCCAAACAATACATTCTTTACACAGGAAAACAGGGACGGTTACCCGCCCCCGGTATGTATTGCAGTTTGATTATTCTGCGGTGATGTATTTGTCAATGATGCTCTGAACCGTACCATCTGCAATCAGTTCCTGCAGTGCTGTGTTCACAGGTTCTGTCAACTCACTGTCTTTTGCCAGTGCGATTGCATATTCTTCTGTTACATATTCAGTATCCAGAATTTTCAGCCCTTCATTGGCTGCAACGTAGGACTTTGCAGGTTCACTGTCAATGATGACACAATCAATTTTGCCTGCTGTCAGCGCTGCTATCGCGTCTGTTGCTTTGGTATAACGTTCCACTGTACCCAGACCTGCAGCTTCAATATCATCTGTGGTGTAAATGTCACCGGTCGTTGCTGTCTGAACGCCAACGGTGTGGTTTGCTCCTTCTGCAAACAGGTCATCTACCGTAGTAATCGGGGAATCTTCTTTTACAATAATTACCTGCTGGCTGGTTGCATAGCTGTCTGTGAAGTCTACGCTCTGCAGACGTTCTTCACTCACCGTCAATCCTGCCATTGCCAGGTCTGCTTTGCCGGAAGCCACTGCAGAAATGATGGAATCAAAGTTCATATCTTCAATCACAACTTCATAACCCAGTTTTTCGCCGATTGCTTTTACAATTTCCGCATCAATACCGACAATTTCCTGATTTTCATAGTATTCATAAGGAGGGAAATCTGCGCTGGTCGCCATAATCAGTGTGTCTTTTGTTTCGCCGCCTTCTGCGGTTTCATCACTAGCGGGTGTTTCACTTGTTGTACCGCCGCAGCCTGCCAATGCCGCTGTCATAGACAATACCATGGTTGTCGCCAAAATCCCTTTCAAATACTTCTTCATCGTTATTACCTCCCTAACATTGTTTCTTTGCCTTTCTTTTTGTTGCACTGCTCACAGCCTTTGCTGTCTTACAATAGGAAGTATAATGGATTTCTGCATAAAATGCAACCAAAAACTTTCACTATAAATCGCAAAAAACAATGTTTTTTTTATATATTTTCTCCAAAAAAACATAGAAATTTGTTTTCTACTTTCCTTTCACAAGGAATTTCTTGCTCTTATTTGTTCTGTTTTTTCCGACATCATGTATATTTTTTTGCATAAAGTCCTTTTATTCATCTTTTTCTATACATCACTGAATCGTTTTATTGATAAACTCCGGCTGTGTCTTGGAATACATAATCTTTTGCTCCGCATACAGTCCGTAATAACCAGACAGCATATAACTAACTGCACAAACCAATGCAAAATATCCGATTCCATCTGCTCCAAACAACTCTACAGACAAAATCATCGTCGCTAACGGACAGTTGGTTACACCGCAAAATACGCCGGCCAGCCCAAGCCCAGCTGAAAACGATGCCGGAAGCCCAATCCATGGTCCAACCACACAGCCAAATGTAGCTCCGACAAAAAAGGACGGTACAATTTCTCCACCTTTATATCCTGCCCCCAACGTCAGCGCTGTCAGCAAAATCTTCAGCAAAAACGCCGAATATGCCGCTTCTCCGTCGATTGCCCGCACAATCACATCCATTCCCGCACCGTTATAGTCTCTGGTGCCAATCAATAAGGAACATGCAATCACGAGGCATCCGCCCACAAAAATCCGAATAAATTCATTCTTCAAATAGCGTCGATACCCTCTGCTCACCACTTCCATGGTCAAACAAAATAAGATGCTGACTGCTGCACAAAGAGCGCCCAGCAGCAGCACGGCGCTTGCTCCCTGCACAGACAACGTCGGAATCCAATGCAAAGAAAACGTCGTTGGTGCAATGCCGCACACAGACGATAATCCAGTTGCAACCAATGCGGAAATCACACATGGCACCATAGCGGAATAATGCATGACACCAACGGTAATCACTTCCATAGAAAATACCACTGCAGCAATCGGCGTCCCAAACAACGCAGCAAATCCCGCACTCATCCCGCACATCGTAATCATCCGTTCCTCTTTCTCATTCAGACGGATGGTTCTGCCCAGCCATGCCGCCATACTACCGCCAATTTGCAGCGCCGCGCCTTCTCTGCCAGCGGATCCTCCTAATAAATGCGTCAATACGGTACTGAAAAAAATCAGCGGTGTCATTTTCAGCGGCAGCACTTCATTCGATCGCACTGCCATCAAAATCAAATTGGTGCCGCGGTCATGATGGACCCGCAGCAGACGATACCATCCCAAAATCATCAGTCCGCCTACCGGCAGCAAAAACAACAGCCATGGATGCTGCATCCGTATCTCGGTTGCCATCTCCAGCAAGATATGAAATCCAATACCGACTGCACCGACAAATACGCCAGTGATAACACCGATAAGCCCCCAAACCAAAAACGTACAGACATTTTTCCCGCCTTTTTCCATTTCCTGTTCCATCCATTCCTGAAATTGACGCAACACACCCACTTCCTCCTTTTTTCGGTTCAGACAATTTCGGAATTACCGATACTCCAAACATTCCAGCATTGCTCATTGTACCATACTGTACTGCGCTTCTCCAATGATTTTTTACAAAATACGCCGAAATCCGTTTCCGATGTTCTGTTTGACCTCTATTTTCCGCACAATGCATCTGCCCGAATGCCTCTTGGGGATGTCCCGCCTTTTCTCCGCTTCGGAAAAAAACAGATGCATCCTAGATGGCAAAGCCCCTGATTTCATTCTTTCACTGCCTGTTATCCGACCTCTCTGATGGCAGCAAGCCGAACATCAGCCGCCTTTTCGTCTTCATTCGCTCTCCCCATTGTCCGCACAAGCCGTTTCTCCGCAAGAGAAAGCCCGCCATTTGCTTCTGCCTGCTTGGCAGTAAAAAAACAAGCCCTTGCGATAAAAACAAGGGCTTGCGAAACCGCTTCTTTCCTTAGGTATTTGTGGATGGTACAGATTCCTGCTGCTGTGCAGCTGTCACATCATCTGCAGGATGTTCCATCTCTTCCTGCTCTTCTTCCAAATCCATTTCCTCTTGCACTCCCTGCTCTTCTTCCACCCAAAGCGGCATCTGTACCACCACTTTGAACAAATCGCCGTCTACCTGAATGCCAAAGGTTCCTCCTTGAATCTCTGTCAAACTCTGCGCAATCGAAAGCCCCAATCCGCTTCCTTCTGTCGTGCGGGAACTATCTCCGCGTACAAAACGATCCGTCAGTCTGGTTGCGTCAAAATCAATGGGGGCAGCAGAAATATTTTTCATCACCAATACTCCGGAGGTATCCGCAGAAAAAATGTCGACATATACCCTGGAATGCGGCATGGAATACTTCATGGCATTGGACAGCAGATTTTCCAAGATCCGCCACATATGTCTGCCGTCTGCGTCAATATAGACCGGTTCCGGACAACTGATCTTGAATTCCAGCCCAACTTCCTCTATTTTCTCTTCCATCTCTCCAATCGCCTGCATCATCAATTGCCGATAGTCCACCCGCATATTCACTACCGCTACATTACCACTGGAGACCTTACTTGCTTCAATCAAGTCCTCTATCAACTGCTTCAAACGATAAGACTTGACATGCAGCACTTCTACATATTCCCGTGCTACCGGATTATCCAGCTTTTCCTGCTTGAGCAAGTCCGCATAGGTGATGATAGAAGTCAACGGGGTTTTCAAGTCATGAGATACATTGGTAATCAGTTCCGTTTTCATCCGCTCACCTTTAACCGCTTCTTCCACCGCCTTTTTTAATCCATCCTGAATGTTGGCAATATCCTCGGCAAAATTCAAGAACGAAGGAGAAATCTCCGCCAAATCCAGCTGATAACTGAAATTGCCTTTCGATGTTTCCCGTGCAGAAATCATGATGCGCTTCAAAGAACGCAGCGCCCGCATACATAGATACAAACAAAATACATTAAATAGGATCAGCAGGCACAAAAACACTGCCATATAGCCGCTGTACCAGTACATACACAAAAAAAACGTCAGAACACAGTTCCCCATGCCGTATGCCAGCAAAATCAACAGCATCCATCCGCGAAAGGTCGTTCCGACAAAGAGCGAGGCAATCTTGCGCAACAAAACCGATACCAAGGTATTCCGAAACAAGGTGCCTCCCTTGATCTGCCTGCTTAACGACAAAATATAACTGAGCGCAACAACAATATCCGTAACATACAGCACACCCAGCAACGTGATAAACACATAGGACCAGAACAGCAGCCCTCTGCTTAAAATCACATCCAACAACATCAGGGCAACAAAAAACGAAAATACCCCGAACAGCATCACCAGCAGAAAATGAATCTCATTGTAAATATGATCCACCATCAAATAGCGAACCGGTCCTCCTTTTTTCTTCTGCCCTGCCACACGAATCAGATAGATCAAACAGCACAAAAAAATCAAAGCCGATACCGCAGAAATCGCAAATAAATAGGGGAGGCTGGCTTTTGCCAACAAAAACTCCCGATTCATTTCGTAAAATACATCGCCTTCTGTCAATGGATCATCCACTGCCGCATACACTTGGTAATTGCTGTTTTCCAGATAATAATTGCTGTAAGGATAATATTCTTCCTCTCCTAAGTTATCGCTGCAAAACTCCGCAGACAACAGCATCGTCCGACTCTTACTGCCAATCTCCGTTTTGGTGGCATTCCCGGAAACCACCGCTCCCGACTGGTCCATCACACAATAATGGAAATTTTCCATCTCTTCCAAATACCGCACTGCTGTACGATAATCGTCCAGCTGATCCTGTATATAAATCTGCCGGTACTGCGGCAGCCGCGTTTCCACCAGCTGCTGATATTCCAGAAAATTTTCTTCCATCGTCTCCGGTATGGTGCCGTAAACAATCAATCCGTCATAGGTATCATTGACCTCCGTATTGCCGGTAATAATCCCATCAATGATTCCATAATACCGTTTGAAGTCTGACAGCAGTTCTTCTCGATTCACTTTTTCACCGCTGAGGATGCTTTCTTCGCTTTCATAATACACATCTGCCAGAATCGCTTCGTCCAGCGCCAGATAAAACGCTTCGCGAAATTCCGGTGTATCATAAAAACTTTCTTGTATCAGCACACTGTCTCCCCAGTTTTTGGTCACGCTGGAATATACCACGCCGCTGAAAAAAACCGCCATCGCACTGATCAGCAGCAAACAAACGCCGCAGACCTTGCAGCCGGTTTGATACAGCTTAGACTTTTTCGATTTTGTAGCCAATGCCCCACACCACCTTCAAATACTTTGGCTCTTTCGGATTGATTTCAATTTTTTCCCGAATCCGGCGGATATGTACAGAAACCGTATTTTCCGGCGCAAAAGACAATTCATTCCATACTTTTTCATAGATCTGGTCGATGGAAAATACTTTTCCCGCATTTTCCATCAGTAGCTGCAATATCCCGTATTCTGTTGCTGTCAGTTTCACCGGTTCGCCTTCTACCCGCACTTCTTTTGCATCCTTATCCAATTCCAAGCCGCCGATTTTAATGACGTTGCTCTTTTCGGCAATACTGCCCAAAGACGTGTATCGGCGCATCTGGCTTTTGACTCTTGCCAGCAGTTCCAATGGATTAAATGGCTTTGTAATATAATCATCCGCACCGAAATTCAATCCCAAAATCTTGTCCGTATCCTCCGATTTTGCCGATAAAATAATAATCGGTATATTCAGCGATTCCCGAATTTTCACCGTTGTGTTCAATCCATCCAGCTTCGGCATCATCACATCCAGTAAAATCAGATGCACCTCGTTCTCCTCCAGCGCTTTCAGGGCTTCCATCCCATTGTAAGCCTTAATGACATTGTAATTTTCCTGCTTCAAATAAATCTCTATCGCATCCACAATACTCTTGTCATCATCACAAACCAAAATATTGAATTTTTCCATATGGTTTCCTCCTTGCTGTATCCCCTATTTTCTCTATTGTATCATATCATTTGCATATTACAAAGAAATAGGAACTTCCTTACAATTTTTTTAAGTTTTTTGTCATTTCCTGCTGAACGAATGCATTTCCATAAAATTTGTATTTTGTATTATTTTTTTGCAGAAATATTTCTCACAATTTATGTGTTTCAATTATAAAAATACACGTTCTATGAGTAATCGGGAAAAAATCTACCTAAAAAGGGAAAATATGCTTGTTTTCTTTCACAAATGATGTATAATCAGAATTGAGATTGCCCTTTCAAAATATTTATTTTGTATCTTTATTTAGTGGAAAAAAGTCACAAAATAAAAGAAAGCGCAATACACCATTGTTTCATATTTTTTAAGGAGGAATCAAAATAAAAAAACGTACAGGAAAATGGATTTCCCTTTCCCTGGCGACTGCTCTGGCGTTTACCGCGGCGCCTGTCACCGCTTTGGCGGATCAGCAACCGACAGAGACTGTGGAAACAACAGACACCAATCTCGGGGACGAGGAAACGACTGAGGATGCACAGCCTGTTGCAGACACCGGCAAGACAGAAATCGATGAATCCGCAGAACGTACAGAAGAAACAGAAGAAACAGAAGGAACCGACACTGACCAAGTGCCTGGCACACCAGTGGAGGAAGAAAACACGGAAGAAGAGGACTTGCCTGGCACAGTGATTCCTGAAGCAGTTACCACGGAAGTGGTCACTCCGATGCTGCTGGCAGAAGTAACACCACGGGCTGGGGCGATTACAGATGCAGCTTCCCTGAAAGAGGCGCTGAAAGCAGCGGCTGATGCTGAGGACAAAACCGTTACTTTGACACAGGATATTGAAACTGCTGAGACAATTTCTATCCCGGCAGGCGTCACACTGGACGGCGATGGTAAGAAAATCACAGCGGCTAACGGCTTAAGCGGTCATCTTCTGCAAATCACAAACGGAACCGTTACCATCCGGGACTTAACCGTTGATGGTAATCGCAACGGAAAATCCGGCATTCACGCCTATGCAGGTTCTGATGATAACACAACGGTTACAATGGAAAGTATCACCATTCAGGATTGCGACAATGCAGGGTTATTGGTAAACGGCGCAACGGTAACGGTCAATGGGCTGAAAACCTCTGGAAACACATGGGGCGCTGTCAATGTGGACCAAGGCGCTGCGGAAGTTCTTCCTGCCTTCACACTGACGGGTGAAGTGAGCATGGACGAGGACAACAAAATCTGGAGCGAAAGCGATTCCAAGGCTACCATTGACCTGAGTGAGGTAGAAGCGGAGCTGAACCTGGTAACAATGAAAACAACAGGTAACGATGAAAAAACCTACTACACCAATCTGGAATCCGTTAACAGTATCTTAACCGGTATCACACAGAAGCCTGAGGGTCAAAACAACTACGGCGATGCTACCATTACACTGACAAACGACGTTACCGTGTGCAATCCGGAGAATCCCGGCAACGGCAGTGCAGCCGTAACATTGCCTGACAACGTCATACTGAATGGGAATGAGAATACAATCTATGCCAGCGACGGTTGGAATGGCACAAATAAAAGCCATGTCCTTCGTATCACTGACGGTACTGTAACAATCCAGAACGTGACCATCGTCGGCAATGAAGACACCAAATCCGGGATCCTGGCATGGGATGGTACAACAGGTGATGCAACAAGAGTTGACTTAACCTTAGATAAGGTTACCGTTCAGAACTGCGGCAATGCAGCGCTGCAGGTAAACAGTGCAACCGTAACGGCAAATAATCTGAAAACCTCCGGGAACGCATGGGGCGCTGTCAACGTGGATAGGGCAAGCAACAATGATGATTTGCCTTCTTTCACACTGAACGGAGAAGGCACTGCTTTGCAGGAACCCACGAAAGTATGGACGGAGATCCAAGATCCGACTGAAGATGTCATCAAAGGGGATAGCTCGATTGTAACAGGTACTCCCATGACAGATACCAACGGCCACACCTACTATGGCGACGCCATCGCATCTGTCACCGTAGGTGAAACCACAACAG
>ERZ1643247.789-NODE-789-length-34835-cov-165.229270_pt1 | contig 34835 bp, 30 predicted proteins | sample MGYA00579264_ERZ1643247 | MGnify/ENA primary metagenome ERZ1643247 (study PRJEB29033, sample SAMEA4952262) | chicken gut metagenome | biome: Broiler Chicken; feature: Gastrointestinal Tract; material: Caecum | place: Ireland | collected 2018 | study: Broiler... | reverse complement strand
CCGTGATACCCACCACACCAAACTCAAAACTGCCTGCCTTCGGGTTGTTTTCCAAGACCTTACGCCCCAAGCGCAGCACATCGAAATCGAGGATATGCGCGTGCCTGCTTTGAGGCCGTCTGCGTTTCGGGAAGAAGTCCGTAATCCACATCGGGAAGTTGCCGTTATCTGCCATCATATTATCCGTGCGGACGGAATAATTCGCCACAATGAGGCTGCTTTCCAAGACATAGATGAAGTATGCCTGCGCATACGTTTCCAGCACCTCGAACAGCCTGCATATTTTGAGCGAATCGTCAAATGTGGTGCCGTAACGCGCATAATCGTATCCGTAAAGTTGCGTTTGTGCGTTTCTGTGCCGTATGAACCTTGACCGTTTCAACGCCACCCAAGCCTTGACGGAAGCAAGATTGTAGACTGTGCCGTGCTCCATACACCGCCGCAGCTCGTCCTCAAAGGCGACCCACGGAAAGTATGGGAATTTCATATCGTTCTGCTGTAATATGGAGAGTGCCTTTTGTCTGAACATCACCTCTTGCGAGAGTACCATGTCCGTGATGAGCGTCGTCTTCTTCTTGCCCATACTACCGCACGCCATACTGACTATCGGCAGTTCGTTTATAAAGCCGCAATTCCTTGCCTCGAAGCGCCTGAGTCTGTTCAAAGCAATTTTCTTTCTCCACCGGTCGAACAGCAGCCAGCAGACGAAGGCAATGATCCACCACGGGAAGTGCCGGAAGATGACCTGCAAGTCGATGAACAGCTTGCACACCTGCACATAGAGGTTAGCGACATCGAAGCTCAACACGAAATAGAAGTAGTACGCAAGAAAGCCCGTGACGATACTCGCCGCGTTCAGGTGGAACGCCCACATCACCGCCCAGAGGATCCATACCGCGCGATGCTCCGTGAGAAAATCCCGATACGACAATACAGCTCGTTTCAACGGCTGATACAGACACCGCGAAAATGATTTGAACACTTTCAACGGCACGGTATCCTTGTTGTGCTTGGTGTTGCTGCTCTTGTACAGCCTCCAGATGACCAGCCCCAAAACGAGCAGGCAAGGGAGAATGATAGCCACGACTTTCAAAAGCACGAGCATAATGTCTCCGACTTTCGTCCAATAGCCTGCGAAATTCTCTCCGTCTATAAGGAGAGAGAAAAATGTATTTGCTTGCGAAGTAAATCCCTCGAAGTCAGACGGAAGCAGGATGTCCCAATCCATTACCGAGGAATACTCCGTGACGGACGGCACGATGTTATGCTCCAAGCCGAACAGCGTGCAGAAGTAGTACCCGACGGACAGTCCGAAGTCTTTGGCGGCCTCGCCGAAGCGTAGGTAGGAGTCCCCGAACACAAATGCGCCGAGCAGGATAAACGCCGCCGTTATAACAACGGTAAGACAGATATTAAATGTTCTGCACCTGTTCATAGACCACCTCCAAGATCGCCGTGCTCTCTTCAACGGAAGCCGTTCGGCTACCGGTATAAACCAAGTAGCCGACGACCAATACCGTTACGACCAAGAGGGCAACAGCCAATATTCTCCTGACCGTTTTCATTTACACCTCCAATCCGTCCATATCATCGGGCCGTTTCTGCGTTTGCTTTACGGCAGGCTCTTTCTGCGCCTTCGGTTCCGTTTTCCGCTTTCGTCGGTTGTCTATCCCCTTGAACAGAGCCGCTATCGCCCTGAACGGCAGACAGATGAGCCAGAACAGGAATTTGAGGATATATGGCAATATCGGGAACAGAATGATGATGAGCAGAACTATCAGCACGATGGCGAGCAGGATCTGCCACCACTCCCACTCGGAAGGCATCTGTACGGGCGGAGTTATCGCGTTGACGATATCCATAGGACTGGACACCACGGGAATGACCGTATTTACGCCGTCCCGGTTGAAGGTGAGCTGGATAATGTCAAAATCGAAGAACACGCTCTCCCAAGCACGATACGCCTGTCCGCTTATGTGCTTGTCCGGAAGGATAGTGCGAAGCTCCATGATGTCCACCGCCGCGGAATAGTAGTCCGTAGTGGCGAAACGGAACAACACGACCTGCTTCTTCTCGTCGTCCTTGCCGCTGACCGTTGTGGCGTCTTTGAAATAATCCCGAAGCGCCTGCACATCGTTGGCATTGATGAGAAGCCTGTCCGCCACTTCGTTGTCGCTGCCGTCCAGATCGCTTTCCTGTACAATGCAGATGGGCGAAACGGTCTTGCTTTCCTCTTCGGGAATGCCGCCGAATATCGTGTCCCACAAGCCCCAATTCACCCAATTATCCCAAAAGGACGGATCGGTTTCCTGCCAGCTCGTCAGCTTCTGCAAGTCCACATCGGCGTCGAAATCGTAATACGAATAGCCTTGCTGTATCTTGCCGAACTCGGTATCCATCTTGCGGTAGTCGTCGATGTCGTCCGCAAACAGGTCCGCACTGATCGTACCGTCCTTGATGGGCAGTGTGCCGTTTTCGAAGGTCTTGTTGTAGTTTCGTATGTACTCGTACAGCGCGTTGCTCTCCACGCCGCCGATGGACACAATGTCCGCATACGGATCGTACTCCTCGATGTTGTCCACCTTGAACAGGTAATACAGCGCGTCCGCAGGAACATGGAGATAATTGTTACCGAGATTCCAGCCCCATTTTGCGACCATCACTCCGCCACCGCCGTCACCGGCTTGCTGACCGAGCGAAAGCACGGAATCGTTGTGATTGTAGCCGAAGTATTCCCCTATATGCGGATACGCCTGATCGTAAAACTCCTGATTGCTCGTCACGACAATATCTTTGGTCTTGTACTCATACCATTCCGCCTTGATGCGCTGCAATTTGCCGTAAGTATCGAAGAAACGCTGCGGCACGGCGAAATACACCGTATCCAGCTGATTCTGGTAGCCCGCGCCTTTACTCGAAGTCTGTGTGCGGTAAAAAGTATGCTTGACGTCCAGCGTGATGGTTTCGAGATATTCAACCGTGCTGTTGAGCGTACTCTTTGCGCCCGCGTCCGGACCATAGCCTGCCGCATAGCCTGTAAATTTATATGTACCGTTCACGGGGTATTCTGTCGCGTTGTTTGCGCCGTAAGTCGTAAGTTCTATGCCGGAAACATCGTACCTACGTTCGTTGCTGTTCACTCTGTCCTTGAATGTCGTTCCGTTTATCTCGCGGTCTACCACCTTGAATTTGTAGAACAGGTTCTTATAGTCGGAATTTTCGGACTTGCTCAAAAACAGAAGGTCGAACTTCGCATAATTGTTCGGCTTGCCCTCGGAGTCATACGACACCGCCATCTGTATCTTGTTGCTCTTGCTGTTCGTGGAAATGTTCAGCCCTTGTGGGTTATACACATAGACATACAGCCCGTAATTGCCCTGCATATTGCCCTTGTACGAATAGCAATACTCCACGAAATTGACGATCTGCGCCTGACTGTCCTCGTTATACGGATAGTCCTTCACATCGAAGGGCTGTCCATTTACGGTGGAAGAGGTGAGGTCGTCCATAACATTTGTCTTGTCATAACTCAGTTCGCTGCCTGCCGCATAAGCGATATCCGGCGCCGCCGAAACGACGACGCCGAACACCATAACTATCGCGATAAGACAGACGAAGATTCTTTGCCTTACCGTGCTCAAAACTCTATCACCTCCTGATCCAATGTGACTCCCGCCACTTCCTGTAACACGGAGAAGTAGAGCGTAACGCTCGCTTTGCCGTTATACGACGTGACGATGAGCGCGTACATATCCTCGTAGCCCTTGTCGCTGCAATCGCCGATCTCGTTGTTCGGGTACACCGCACGCAACACTTCCGTAACGCCGCCTTTGGGCGTTATCGTGAAAGAGGTTTCCTCGCGCGCTATGTAGAACCCCGCCGTCAGGTCGGTTTCCGCCTGAAAGGAATACACCTGATCGTCCAGAGTGAAGTCGAAGTCTTTGCCTTCGACGGCATGGGGGACGACCTTGACGGAATATCCGCTGACGTCGCCTCCCGCCGAGCCGAAGGTGTACTTCACATCGACGGTAAGCGGTTTTTCGTTCGTGACTTCATAGCCGCCCGCGCTCGTGAGGACGTCTTTTCCGTCCACCGAAACGTAGAAGGTCTTGAAATCGCTCGTGAAACCGCCCGTGAACCTGACGATGACTGCAATCACGCCGGCGACAACAAGCAGAACGAGAATGTACGCTATAACTTTGCCTACGGTTTTTCCTGTTTGCTTGTTCGTGCTCATGGCTCACCTCAGAAAGTTACGATGTCGTCCGCCAGCACCACGTTCGTGACCGTCTTGACGGGACGGACTTTGAAAGACGTGCTGACGCCGCTGTTGGTTTCGGTGACGATGACTTCGTAGTACCAGTTGTCGTCCGTGTACTCGCGGAATCTGTTCTCATAGGTGATCATGTTGCCGTTACGCACCGAACTCGTGTAGTAGCTTTCCAGCGTGCAGTTGACATTGACAGTCAGTTTGTTGCCGCTCACGGACCAGTCGAACACGCTCGGTTCATACTTGGAAACCGTCGTGACATCCGCGATGTTCACGGTCTGTTCCGTTCCTTCTTCCCATGTCTTTCCGTCATTCACCGTGTAATAATACTGCGTTTGTGTCTTGAAGCTGCCGTGTCCTTTCACCTCGAAGGTGTAGTTGCATTCCGCACCCACCGTGCCGAACACATTGTCCGGGGTGATGTCGAAGGTGTAGGAATTGCCGGCTCCGATCTCGTAGTAGGTGCCGAAGCTGCCGCTCTTGAGGGAGAGCGCGTCACACGATACGTTTACCGAGGAAGGATTGCCGACGAACAGCACACGGCAGGTGTCGAAGAACGCGCCTTCACGTGAAGTCACCGTAACGAGTGCTTCGCCGTCAAACGCCTGCAAACAGGTGAGCTGCGCGGTCGCGCTTCCGTCCGAATCGGGAACAAGCGTCAGATAGTCCGAAATGTCCCTTGTTTCTTCGGTATCCAGCCATTCGATCGTCCAGTCCACGGCTTTGTTCTTGGCGTCTTCCGGATAGACATATGCGGTAAGCGTCTTACTGACAGAACCGTTTGCCGCCGTCACTGCCGCGGAAGCCTGCGAGAGCACGAGCTTCTGAACTTTAACTTCGGCTTCCTGCACGCCGCCGCTCGGAACACTTTCCGTGTTATTGTCTGCGGGCTTGACGATGGCTTCCACCGAAGTCTGTCCCGACGGGGAAGTCATGTTCGCGCCCAGCACCCCGATACACACGACGCACGCAATGAGCAGCAGGGAGAGAAACAGGATACAGACGACCTGCGGGTTGATATGCAATTTCTCATTTCTTGCGTTTTTCATAGTCCCTCCTTAAAACTTCATCTCGGTCGCATTGACGGATACGCCCGTGACCACTTCGTCATCAAAACGGACGTCAATGAGCTTGCTGATGCCCGAATTGTTCTCGGTGATCTTCACTTGGAAATAGCAGTCGTCCACAAAAGAGCGGAACTTGTTGAAGTAGGCTGTGGTACGACCGGAGTCTATCCTCTGCGAACGCTCGTAGTAGCTTTCGATGGACTTGATGGAGTTCACCGTAAGCACGCCGTTCGAATAGGTGACGGAGATAAGGTCGTCCTTGATGGTATCCAAGGATACAGTTTCGTCCGAAGCGTCGTACCAGACATCTTTGCCGCTCTGGTTGTAGTGCTCCATATAGCCGAGGATGAGATTGCCGACGCCGTACACTTCACAGCTGATGTCGTCATACCCGGCACCCACTTCTCCGAACGGATTGGTGAGGGAAACATTGAAGGTGGACGCCACGCCGATACCCACGACGTAGTCTCCGTTTTCCTGTCCGATATTGGTATCCAGTACGATGTCCGTAGGCATACCGACATAGGTCACGACGCAGCTTGCCTGATACCCGTTTTCACGGGTGGTGACGGTCACGATGATGTTCCCGGTGAAGGGCTGCTTGCAGGTGACGGTCGCAACCGTACTGCCGTTCGAAGTGGGCGTGACCGTGACATATTGCGTCACATCCGCTTCGTTGCTTTCATCGCCCCACGCAACAGACCAGTCCACATACTTGTTGGCAGCGGTCGCAGGAGCAACGGTCGCCGTGATAGTCTTGCTGACGGAGTTATCTGCCGCAGTCACGGCTTGAGCGCTCATTTTCAGGGAGATAAACTCCGTGTTGTGCATTGTTGCTTCAAAATCATTGGCTGTCGCTTCCACATTGACGCCGCCTTCGGTTTCCTCGGTTTTGTCCGGAGCGGACATGACGAGGGAGGCGATCATCCCTGCGAACAGCACGCCGATGAGTACGAACACGATGATCCATTTCACCGCGTCCGATTTCTTGTGTTCGTAAAATTCGTTGTTCATGTTTTACCTCCAAAAGATTTGAAAACTGCGGCTCGCGGTTTCCCGTAAGCCGCAGAAACACCTCGGTTTTTTATGCCGCCCGCTTGACGAGCATGGCGAGCAGGGCTTTGTCCGAATTGCGGTACGGCTTGACGCTGCACTCGTAGATCTCGCCATCTTCGTCCACCGTCTGCACGGCGTAGGAATTGCCCGCGATCACTCTGCCGGTGGCTTCGTCCTTGATCTCATACGGCTTCAGAATGAGTTCCGCCGACATCTCGTTGCCGAACACGATATCCAGCACGGTATAGCCGCCTTTGTCGGGCGGAACGACCGCCACCTTGACATCCTTGCCGCGGATGTTTCCCCTGATGAAGTAGGAGAAGAAAGTCCTGCCGTTTTTCTCGAAAGTTTCTCTTTCCACGAAAATCTGTTTTGCCATTTTGTCCTCCGTTATTTCTTGCCTCTGGTCTGCGAGATAGCCCTCGCTTCCTGTTTGCTCTTGCCCTCGGCGAGAGCTTTCTTGTACTTGTACATGCCTGCGTGGTCGGACTGCGCCTGAAGATACCCGGAGCGGATACCCGCCTCATAGTCCGTCAGTTCTTTGCCTTCCTTCGGTCCGTAGGTATGCACCTTTGCTTTTCTGTCCTCCGCATAGCCCTTTGCCCTCTTGGAGGGAACGGACCAGCGGCGCTTGGAATACTTATCTTTTGCCACTTTTGCCTCCTGAAATTTGAATTTTGGTTGCCCGTCATGCCGATACCCGACCGAGCCGAGAGTTGCGAATGCTTGCATTCATAACCGAGGCGAAGAAGGGTACATCCCAAAGGGATATAGCCCAGCGATTAAGTTGTAATATGGTAACGAACGCTTTTCTCATGGACCGCTGTCCTATGCGATGTCTTGCGGTGAGTGGCCACTCTTATCCCTCGAAGTACCGCACAGGTTTCGCCCTGATGTTCTTTGCGTTCGGTTACGCCTCGGTCAGTCGATGTATTTTCGCGTATACATCGTGGTCGGCAGACGCTTTCCGTCTATGTGCCGACGCCTGGAGAAACAGAACTTATACAGAAGATCCCTTTCGGGCGTCCGCAGATAGTAGGTGTCGTAGCTGCATATCGCGCTCGTTTCAGAATCGCTCATGACGACTCTCACGACCTGCTTTACGATATAGCAATCTGTCCTGTACACATTGTCTGCATCGCCGATGAAATCCGGAACCTGATTTCTCATATATTGCATCCTCCTTGTTTATTCAGTGCCTGCTCAAAAAACAGACAAAGTTTGTTGTTTAAGTCCTTTATGTAATTGATAGAGTAATCGCGGTCATATGCAAACGCAGCCTGTGTGTTGTTCTGCATATACAGCGATACATAAAGGTCGAAGAGAACGGGCGGTGCCTTTTCTATGATGCGATTGTACCTTTCCGCCTTCTGGATCACCGAACTGCGCACGTTTTCACGGCTGGCTCTGTCAAAGACTTCCTTGTGCGCATAGTAATATCGAATATCTTTCAGATCCTCTCTTATAGCAGTCAGTCCGTTCATCTTTGTTTCTCCTCCCTGTCCGGCAAAGAAAAGTCCCTCAGAATGGTGCGAATCACCAAAGCATCATGATCGGGAAGGGAAGACGCAAGATTTAACAGCAGATTCTTCTGAACGTCATCCAGATACCTTCTGCCCAGCCAGAAGCCTTCCGCCACAAAGATACCGCCGCCGTTTCCCTGCACCGTATAGATGGGGTAAGAACATGAGAGCACGAGAATATCGTTGCGGATCGTGCGATGGCTGACGTCAAATTCGGTCGCTAAATTTTCGACCGTATCACGCCTGCGATCGCATAACGCTTCGAGTATTAACTGTCTGCGTTCCGCCGTGCTCTTCAACGCTTTTTACCTCCTTTGTCGTTTTCTTGGCTGTATTCTATCTGGCAAACCGGCAGCCTAATTGCCTGTTTGAAAAATTTTTCGAAATTTTTTTGAGAAAACAAAAAGCCCCGACAAACCGACCTCCCAAAAAGGGAAATCCGTTTGTCGGGGCCTCTCGATTCTCCGGTTTAACCTTCCGACTTACTGAGAATATGACCTGCGACAGGATTTACACGATAGCGCTGTTTCAGCCACGACCTGAAGCGTCGTTATTCCGTATTCAGTTTTCGATCTGTTCGCCGGGCGGCGGGGTGATGTCTATCCGCTCGTGCCTTCGGCTCATGCGTTTGCTGACCATGATCAGGCCGCATCGCGCGCATTGCAGTTTTACCAGCCCTCCTTCATTTCTGAAGCCGGTCATTACATGCCCGCAGTTTATGCAATGACGCCTTGTGGGTTTCCATGTACTTTGCATATGACATAGATCCTCCTTTCCCGTGGTCCGCAAGATGGAATTTAAGAAAACTGCATTGGTGCGGTCGGGAACTCCGGCGCCACAGTGATCTTATCTCATCGGATCCATAAGCACGGTCATTTGCCCGAATCTTATCTGTACATTTTGATGCAGCCGACCAAAACCCCTTGCACTGCGCATTCGTCCACAACGATGTCTTTCATGCGCTTATTTTCAGGGTGGAGCACGATCTTTCCGTCTTTGCGATAGAATCGCTTGAGCGTTGTCTCTCCGTCCACCAGGGCGACAACAATATCTCCGTCATCCGCCGTATCCTGATGCTGCAGGACGATAAGGTCGCCCTCATTGATCCCCGCGTCGATCATGCTGCTGCCGAAAGCGCGAAGCATAAACAGGTCGCCGTCACCGAACAGAGCCTTCGGAAGAGCAAAACTCTCCTCTATGTGTTCTACGCCGTAGTTCGGTTTTCCGCACGCGATCTCCCCTACAAGCGGTACGATCTTGGATTCACCGCGGAGAAGGAAAGGAAGCGGCTGGATTGAACCGTTCCTTTCCAGAGTCAGGCGACCGCTACGCTCGAGAGCACGGATATATCGCTGTACCGTAGCCAAAGACCCAAGCCCCAGCGCATGCATTACATTTCTGAAACTCGGCGATCTGCCATGCTCCTTCTGATAACTGATATTGTACTCGGCGACCCGATTCATCGTTTCTTCGTCTAATACCCGCATCTTTGCCTCTTTCTAAAACAAAACTTTGCGTTTCGTTATCATGCCTGTATTATATCAAAAGCGAGACCCTGATGTCAAGGTCTCGCTGTACAGCTTTACGGACTATGGGAAGTTTTTTATTATTTGAATTATAAATTTTATTTGCCAAATTAAACTAATCATCCGTCTAGTAGAAAAGAAACGGACAAGGTTTCCAAAATAAAGAAGCAAATTTCATTGTTCCAACAACAAAATGCAAAGTTCGCCTTCATTTGTCATCTTATAAGTGAATCACAACATGTTGATCTAGTTTTTCAATGATTTGGCTTTCAGTTAAATTCTCATCTCCTTTCATGCTTTGAAAATCTTTTAGCAATTTATTAAATTCATTTTTAGATAATTGAATCCCTACAAAATATTTTAACATACGTTCAATTAATGCTCCATTAGATGAGGTTATCATATTTTTGCTAATGGGATTCCATACAATATACTTCCATATGTCGTTTCCAATCGAGTAATCGATTTTGTTCATTATTTTCATAACAGAATCCATGTCATGAATTTCATCATATAAGGCTAGGGCACATAATACAAATGGTCTTTGCCCAACAGGTCTAAATAATAAACTCCCACCATTTTCATTCCTAAAATCATTTGCTGGATTATTTTTTATGTCATTAGATAGATATTGTTTTATCTCATCAATATTTTTAGAAAATGTATTCCAATATATATCAGCAAATGCAATAAACCGAGAAATTTCTTCTTCGGATGGCCGTATGCGACAGTACTCTTGAATTTTTCTTTTTCCTTTTAATACCTTCTTATTAAAGCATACTTTTATATCTTTTATATAGTAGCGCAATAATTCTGTGTTGCATTCATATAAAGATATTATATTAGTATACGCAGTTTTATCCTTTAGAGGTATAGCTTTTTGCTTTTGATTTATAAGCCTTTCCTCATAAAATAGAGGATTATTTTCGATTAAATGTCTTGTCGTAATTGCAATAATATCATCCTCATCTAGAGCAATGATATCATTTAGTGTAACTGGTTTAGCATATCGATTAAGTGTACTAAATAATCTACGTGTTCGCTGCATTCCTGCAGAAGTTTTTTTGTGGCCAATTAATATAACTGGAATAGTTTCTAACTCATACTTTTCATCAGAATTCCTGTCGATAACACGTTTAATGCCTTCTACACGATGTTGTCCATCGACAGGGAAAATTTTCTCCTCTCCATTAAACTCTAAAATACCTAAATCATATTTCTCGCCTTGTCCGTAATCAAGTTCAACTTCCCTCCACTGTGGATCGCCATCATATACGGCTAATACAAGGGCATTAAAGAATCTCTCTGGCTGTTTTTCGATGTAGGAAGCAATTTTATCGACATTGTCTGTAAGACTTCTTTGAATCATGTCGTTCAATGATTTTGATTGATGTAATTCCTTATCAATCCTTTTTACATATAAACTAACTTCTTTATATGTAAACCATGTCAAATAATAAATCCAGTCTCCTGATTTTTCTCGAAAGGCGATTTTATTCATCTCTATTTGCTCCTTTTCTTTATTGTAATCCAGCAGCTTTTACCGCTTTACCTATCTTTTTATCCGGAATTAAGTCATTACAATGTGGTAATAATTTATTAATTAATTCTGCTTCAATAAAGTCTATTTTATCATTAGAACAAGAAAGTTCCAGGTAGCCGCAGTATATATCATCCCACCATTCTCGAAACATTTCTGCTAATTTGGGTCTGTCATCGTTTGGGGGTGCATACCCATAATATTCCGAAATTCTTTTTCTTAAATTTTGATTTTTTGTATATCGAGCTCTGCCGATATACATCAGGATGCGGTGATTATCTGGAATAATTTCTGGATTTATATAAAAAATGTATATTCCTCCCGTAGCATTACTAATATTAGCAATTTCGCCACTTCGCCCCTGTGTATCTGTATAAAACTTGAATGATCGCCATGCTTTACATTTAACTACTTTCAGAACATCCGTATCAATAGTATGCCATAAATGTGAAGGTAGTTCAATTAAGAATTTTTTATCCTTTAAGCCTTGAAGTAAATCAACCATCGTTTGTATTCCTCGATCATAGATTTGCAATATTAATTAATATCGTTTTCCAAATAATCTTCGGAGAACTCTTTTAGCATCATGGTTACGCGCTCTAAATAGTCGTCATATTCATTGGCGTTATTAGAAGTAATCTCACTATAAAGCCATTCAATACCTCCTCTTGCATAAGCGTTAAACATATCCATTCCTCGCTTGACTTTTTCAGTATCCGTATCATAGCGAAATGCCAAGTCAATTCTTTTATCTTCGTCCAGCGTCACATCATCAGTAAGTAAGGCAATACGATACAGCATCTTTAATTTAGATTGCTCTCGAATTACTGCCTCGGCAAAAATATTAGCGCTATCGTCACTTTCAGTATCCATATCAGCTTTTAATTTTTTTACCATTCCAATTATAGCACCAGCAATATAAACATCTATGTATCTTTTGAATAAGCCAGCACAAATAGCATCCCTATTTAATTGTGACGATTTAGCGGCCAAAAATTTTATATATGTTGCGTGCTTACCTGTTACTTTAATATCCGCATCAAACATTTTGTCATCCTCTCCTTATAGTTGAGTAGGTATCTGAATTATCTACTTTTTCAATGTAATAGCTTGCGCCAACTCGATTACCCATGGTTTTCTCCGCATAAGTCCAGTCTTTCTTCATTACAATTAAAATCACTTGTTCAGCAATTTCCGGAAGAATACTTGCTATATTATTGATATGGATTTCGTCTACATTTGAAAATGGGGCATCCATTACAATAGGATAGGGTTCCGTTGTAAAGATATCTGGTTCTTCCGAGAATGGTTTGTCTTCTACTTTTCTTGCTTTTTTGCGTGCCAACTCAACTAAACCCGCAATGAAAGAAAAGTTTTTGACAGCTTCCAATCCCTTCGATTCATCCGTAGAAATTTTTTCATCTCCTACAGAAGTAATTAACTGAATATGATAATTATCGTCGATAGTAATTTGCCGAGAACCATGATACATCTTTTGAAAGATTTTATTTACACTTTCAAGTAGATCTTGTTTTACTTTAATCTCTTGTCTATCATATGACTCCTTAAACCATTCATAAATAGCTGTAGCATATTCAATTTCACGACGAATTAAGTCATTATGCTTGCATTGAGCTGCAAGACCGTTAATTTGTCGATTACAATCACTAATTGTATTTTGCAATGAACGAATCTGCTCTTCCAACGTACCCTTTTGTTGTAATTTTATTGAAAGCAATCTTTCATTAGATGCATTATCGTTCTCAATTTGAGTAGCATTAACAGAACCCTGTTCTTTAATTTTTAGTCTAATATCTTTTAACTCATCAATTTTTTCCGAACGACGTTGTTGAATACGGCGAATATTACCATAATCACTTATAATTGTTTTTTGAAGGCTAGCATTCTCTCCTTGACGTTGCCACATATCGCATGTTTCAGAAAAAGAGCGAACCATTGTACCAATATGCTGAGGCGGTAAAAGGCTCTTTTCATATTCTATGTTCTCAACCGCTCCTTGATTTTTAGTTAAATCACAACCACAAATGCACCTTCCACGTTTCAATATGAAATCAATAGCTTTCGAATTCATTTCGGGAATGCCTTCCACTTGTTTATTAGATCCAGCTATAACTTTTTTCGCCCTGCCTAACAAAGGCTGAATGAAAAAAGAAAAATAATCCCGATTGAAATCATTTACTAATCGATCTTGTTCTGATTTTATACTTGTTTCCGCATTAGAGATATCACGTTCCAGATTATCCCTTTGCAGCTGTAGCGCTCTAACTTCTGCTGTGCTTCGTAATAAATCTGTTAATCTTATTTTTTCGGATTGAGAAAATTCGATTTCTTTTTCAATACTTTGTAATCTTGCTTTTTTCTCTTCAACATCAGAGCTTGCTTGTTCCATTTTTCTATGCAAAGAACGACTAGTTTCATCACTTCCAGTCTTTAATTCTCCCTGAAGTTTTCGAATTACAGAAGATGATTTCATGGGATCTAAATGGTCCACTGCGACTTTCGCAACATCTAACCCCATTAAGCCTCTAACAGCCGAAACAACATCTTTTTTATTGTTAATATCTTGAATTCTTTCTCCATCAAAGAAAAAGTAATCCGATAATCCAACGGGTAAGATTTTATTTATTGTGTTTGCGCATTCGTACTCTTTGATTGGATAGCTATTTCCGTTAGATTCTTTATAATAAACAGAAAGGCTTGACTTTTCTCCTCTAACCCGACTTCCACCATATGTACGAATAAAGCGTTGCGTTCGCACAATTGTAAACTCCTTATCTTCATGGACTAAAACAATTTGAACACGAACATTAACAAAACCATTTTCTGGCAAAGAAGCAGCTAATTCGGAATTGAGCAGCATATCCCGAGATTTAAAAGAGGTCGTTTCATAAAGACACCAATTAAATGCCTGTATGATAGTCGTTTTACCACTGGTATTTACACCTAAAATAATCGTAACATTCTTTTCAGGATCCGTAGAAAACTCAATAACATTTGTATTTTTATACTGACGGAAATTTTCTAACGTGATAGATTTGATTATCATTGGTTGTCCTCCTGCTTGACGAATTCTTCAATGACTTTTCGTATTTTTTGTACCATTTCTGAATCTGTCAATTTTTTCGTTTTATGGTTTTCATGCTCATAGCCAAATATGCGAAATTCCATTTTCCGCAGCAAAACAGGATCTAATTCTCGCTTATTATTCAACTCGTTCATATTCATCTCCTATAAGATATAAGTTATATTTTTCGGTTATTGCCCGAATTATTTCGGTTACATCTGATGGATTTTCTGCAAGTTCTTGAAAATCGCGCATTCGTTCAACCTCACGTTTCACTAGTGACAGCTCCGCTTGAATCGCACTTTGAAATGAATATTCATCTAAGGGACGAGGAAGGGTCACAAAGTCATAAATTGTCGCATATTGTTTTCCAGGCGCTTTTCTTAATACTCGTCCACGACGTTGAATATATTCTTTAGGATTTGTACTACTAGCCAAAATAAACGCTGTTTCAATCCCAGGAATATTCATGCCTTCATCCAAGCATTTAATGGCGACTAATGCTTGTATTTCACCTTTTGAGAATCGTTCCTTAATTAGCTCTCGTTGTTTACTATCTTCAGCGGCTGTAAATTGCGTTACACGCATACCCAAAATATTCCCTAACAATGATGTCACTTCATCTATTTGTCGTTGGTCATTACTATCTACAGTCGATTCGTCTTGATACATGCTTTCTACTCTAGTGGCGCCACAATATACAAGCAAATGGCTTGCACTCTTGTATTGTGAAATAACATTTTTTAATGCAGGAATTTTTTCCTGAGCGCCAGCAATGATGCGCGCTCGTTTTATAAGTAATCTTTCTGCAGATTGAGGCAAGTCATCCCCATGGGGCACCTTTTTTAATATTTTTGCAACCTTATCCGTAATCTCAATATACTCATGCAATTCATTATCGTTAAATGATACAAGGATCGGATAGTAGTAATACGGAGTAAGTCTACCATCAGTAATCGCTTCCTTTAACGTATATTCAATACATTTTTCTCCAAAATACTCAAATAGGCGTTGAGTACCGTATTCATCATGATGACGAACAATCGTAGCAGAAAGCGCAAGGCGATATTTGAATTTTTCATTCATACAAGCTATTTGCCGTTTTGAACCAAAATTATGGGCTTCATCAACGACCAAACAAAAATCGCCATTCATTTTTGATAATTCATTTTGCATTGCTGTTGTAACAAATGTGGCGTTTGTGGTAATAAGGCAAAAATTATCTATTACTCCTAAAGCATAATCTGATATCAAGTGGCTCAAAGATTTTTTCCAATTATATCTCGAATAGCAGATCAAAGGCTTAACACCAAAAGCATTAATATCCTCTACCCATTGTTCTACTAGATGTTGATATGGACATACAATAACAACGGCTAAATGGTCATGAAGTTTGTTCGACAATCGAGCTAATGCGCCTAATGCCGTATATGTTTTACCAGTGCCGGTAGCCATATCAAAAATTCCACGACCACCCTTACTCAGCCAAGTATTAATTGCCTTTTCCTGGTAATTATGTAATTTTACTGTTTCGGGCAGACGGAAAAATTTACTTATTTGTTCAGGCTTTTTATCAACAAGCTGATAGTCAAATAATTCTTCGTTAGTACGAAGTTTAAAATTATTAAGGCGATCAATTGCAACTTGAGGGAAGGGAATAACTTCTACTGCAGTATCCAAATTATCCCATAAATTATCAAAAGCATATTCTTTTATAAACACACGTTCCGTGTCTTCACTGCGCCAATTACAAAAAACATCAATCGATTCGTAGTTTTGCAATAAACCTGAATATGTTTCATTCATGGAGCCCGTAAATGCCACTTTATTTCCTTCAGAATCAACAACTATTCCCATTTTTTCGTGAAAGATTCCAGCCGCATGAGCATCTATTTTAAATGCAACTTTAATATCAAGAATATTATCAGCAATAAGATTCGCCAAAAGATTTAATTTGCTGACTTCAACATCATTTTTGGGATCAGGGAAGTCTCTTAATAGTGCTTTTTCAATGATTTCTTGACGCTTTTTATAGCCCAACTGGATTGATTGTATATCTTCTTCTGTAAGTCGAGGGGAAACTATCAACTCCATTTTCCCATGATTACAGACAAGGTTTTTGAGTCCAATTGAAATCTCATAGAGCGCTGCTGAATTGAAAAAGCCGACAGCTCGCTTGTATTTGACGGCAGCGCTTAACACGGGAATATAAAATTCACTTATTACATCACATTTTAAGTTCCTATATTCCTTTTCAATATATAGTTCTTTTAAACTCATTTTTTCCTCCTTATCAGACTATTTCATCAGTCAATTCATCTAAAACCTGCGTTAAAGCCACAAACTCCTCATTTGTGGTGAGAGCAGATATACTGAACCGAATAAGACCTTCTGGAAACGAACCTATATACTTATGAGTTTCTGGCGCACAATGGAGCCCCGTTCGAACTGCTATCCCGCGAGCGGCCAAGATCTTTCCAAATTCGTCAGAAGTGAACCCCGCGACTCTACAAGCAATAATACTGTTGACCTTTATCTTTGGATAGGGACTAACAATTTCCATATATGAGTAATTATTTAGAATTTGATATAGTCTTTCTAAGTTTGTCTCTTCCTGCTTTCTTACAAACTGAATGTTCTCCATTAGCCATTCAATAGAATAATGTAGTCCCGCTATTGATAATAAATTCATTGTGCCAGGTTCAAACCTTTCGGGTAAAGCATCTGGCATATTATGGTTTGCCGAATCTTTTCCAGTCCCTCCAAATATAAATGGATCAAGCTTGGCATTTTTTCTACAAATAAATCCACCTATTCCCGTAGGCCCTAATAAGGTTTTATGTCCATCAAAGACATAATAATCAATAAAGTGCAAATCGCAATTAACCAGACCACATGCTTGAGCTCCATCTGCAATCATTATTGAATTATATTTTTTAGCAAGTTTACCTATCTCATCGACAGGTGCAATGACCCCAAGAACATTGCTTACATGTGAGACAATAATTGCTTTCGGGCGAAAAATTTGCAAATCATGCTCCAGTTTCGCCAAATCAAACTGGTATTTATCATCGCTTTGCATCGGCAAAATTTTCACTTGAATGCATGTTTTCTTTTGTAAAGCATATAACGGACGTAAAACTGCATTATGTTCAAAGGGAGAAATGAAAATCGTATCGCCCTCTTGCAGATTTATCCCAAAAATAAGCATGTTTAAAGCAATCGTAGCTGATGATGCAAAAACTACTGTTCGATCTTCCGGTGCCCCTACTAATGTCAATAATTTTGATCTAGTTTCAGATACCAGCTTTCCGCTAGTAAGCGATTGCTCATAATCTCCTCTACCAACGTTTGCGCCATAAGATGACATGTATTTTGCGGCGAATGCATACATGCCATCGGGTTTTTTATATGTCGTTGCAGCATTATCAAAGTATCCGTTCATCATACTAACTCTTTAAGAATTCTAAAAAGAATCTGCCGTTTTTCATCGCTTGAAACCGCTTCACCAAAATCTTCAATTGCCGTAGTTATATCATTATATAGTAACTGTCCTCGCTCCGTATATTCGGTAGAGTCAAATTGTCGTGTTATCTCTGTTCCACTTTCATCTGTAAAGATAATTTTATAACCTTTAGGAGACGTCTTTGAGTTGATTAATTGAGCATCATATGCTTTAATCTCTTCCACAACAGCTTTTAAATCATGAATATAGCAGTCCATAATCTCGTCTGAAAAATCACTCATTCGTAAATTAAAAATGGCTCGAGCAATCATTTCGACGAGTTTATATTCATCGTTATTCGGATGTTTTGCTATATCTAAAAGCATGCTAGCTTTTCCGCTAAACGAATGTTCTTTCGTTGTCTTTTTTAGGTCATCATAGAAATTAGCCAATACAGAAGACAACCTTTCATTATTTTCTCCATCAAATAATTGTTTAGTTTTATCAATAAGCCTAATGTGCACATTCCTATATGTATCATTGATACATTGATAAGAAAATCTCAATGACTTAATTAGTGTTTCGTAATCATTACATTCAAACACTTTAGGTAATTGTTCGAACAAAAATTGATGTGAATTAATCTCAGGACTATTTAATATATTCCTGAATTTTATTGAAGCGTTGTCTAATTGCTGAGCAGAGCCATCTGCAAAGTAAACTTTTTTAGTCGTTATAGCATACTTAGTCAATTGCAAATACCAACGACGCATAGCCTTCACAATATAGACAAATGAGCCATTCATTTGATCTGAAGGGTTAACATACTGTGAAAATATATCTTCTAGATTCGCTATATATAGTTCTTTTTTTTCATCCCATGCTTCCAAGATAATTCTATAATTACTTGGCGCATAATCAATATCACATAAAACCGCAGCGGAAAGAGGTAATTCTCGTGTGTGACTCAAAATAGTAATATGGTCTCTATATTGTGCAAGAACAACAGCGATATAGATAGGAATTATCCCGCGCTTAAGTCCATAGCCATAATAAGGAGACGTAAGAATATCGTACAATTCGCCAAGATCATGAGCCTTAGTATTAGTAATTGTTGATTGTACAATATAAGCCCTAATTTCCGATATTATTTGTCGAATCCTTTCATCACTACAATTTAATTCTAAATGAGGATCCTCACCATTAATAAATACCCCTGGAATTACTAATGTGCTCCGAAGAATATTTAATTCTGGTCCATTACCTGTTAAACCAAGCATGGGAGCATATCTTCCTGTAAGAAGGGCATTTAAAATCTTATTTCTTGCATTTTTGATTGTCGCGCTAATTTGATTTTTATTTATCAAATCATTTATTATTTTAGGCGTCTTATTATATACAATCTTCATAATTGAGGAAAGAAGTTGCGAAAGTTGAGCTTTCCTCATAATATTATGAATAGCCCCATCATAATACACTAAACAATTCCCTTGTCCAAATCTGAAAAAAGTATTTTCAATATATGAATCAAGTACGCTTTGCCTATCCTCTAAAATATAGTTTAGTTCTTCTACTAGCTCTAACTCCTTTCCAGCATATTCGTTTTTTAAATTAATAATTGCTTGATACTGTATCGCAATATTTTTACAATCAAAACTCTCTTTAGGAAGGATAAATACTGCGCGTTTATTATGATTATTTTTAGACAATTCTAAAGATTTTTCCAGCTCAATCTCTGTACTGGCTAGTACCGCAAAAACAACTCCATCAGCATCTGTGTCTAACGTTAGTCCATCTGTTTCAATATTAATTAAATCATAATAATCCACAAAACGAAAATCGAAATAGCGAACGATTTCATTTTCATCGTTATACTGTACTGGATAAATATAATTTACATCATAATAAGAATTGAAAACATCCTTAGCTTTAATATTATTTTCCAGCTTAAATCCTTCTTGTTGAATCAATGCTAAGACATCATGACCACTTCCTTCGCTAATACGCACATAAGGTTTATACAAAAGTTCAATAAGCAAATGTGCTTTCTTGAGAATTTCTTTTGCGGATTCTATCTCAGCCCAACTATAATTGATAGAGTATATGTCGCATATAATATCCCAACTAGGCGGAATAATCTCAAAATCATTCACACAATAAATAAGAGCCAGTGTTTTAATGATTTTTTCTGAGAGTTCGTTATCATATTCCTTTAATTTAGATAATGCTGCAGTTGTAATCTGCCATTGTTTTTTTATCGTACTGCCGTAAGGCTCACCTTTGAAAAGTTTTTCAAAATAATCATAAATATAATCTGGCTCAATAATGGGAAAATCCGCTTCGCTTGTACGCAGAAAGTACGGTAGAGAGTACCGCTCCATAGACGCAAGAAATGTGAAAATAGTTCTCTCATTTTGAGCTACTAATTCAGAAATTCTAGGTAAAAGTAAAAGGGCATAAGGATGCAGTGGATAGCATTTTTCAACCAAATCTTCAGGATGGGGAATTTTTATTGCGGCGAAAGAAGCATCTTTTCCAACCATCTGCTTTAATGCCACAAATTGGCTTTGATGCCTTTTTGCATATTCGCCGAATAAAACATCATCGCGATTTAAAACAGTGGCAACCATGTCATAAATTTCAGCTTCTGCATTACTTATTGAAATAGCCTTAAACCGGTTAGAAACTGCTTTCCAAGCATCTACTTTTGTTTTAGGTAATTTCCCTATATAATTTTCAATACTTTTGTGGGAAATTAGCATTATATGAAGTTGATTGGCTCCGCTCCGATTACACTTTTCAGCAAAATCCTGAATCAACTTAATATCCATTGCCGATGATTTATCTATGCTGCCTTCTAGAAATTTACCAAACTCATCATAGACAACGAAAATACCATTATAACCGAATGATTTTATTTCAGTAATAACGCTTTCATATACCGCAATGACATCAGATCCAACTAAAGGATTAAATTCACTGCCAGAAGTCAAAGAGGGATAGATTTTAACAAATAAATCATAGCAACTTTGGTCATAATTTTTCAGTGAACGTATAAATTCTATGCCTTGCCGTCCTGTCGCTTTTTCGAATGCCAAATAAGTATCAGGAAACTTTTCTTTCCAAGATACAATTTTAGCAATAGCTGCATCGAAAAAGGTTGTCGGCATTATCTGTGATAACCCGGCTTTTCGCAATGCAGTATCCAAACACTGTAATAGCGTTGCTTTAATATCCAAACTATTTATGCTTACAATAACTGGAAGTAGCTTTTTCCCGGAAGATAAATATGCTTGTATGTTCTTTGCTAAGCAAGGATTTTCTTTTTCTGCTTTATTAATGGCAGTTGAAAATAATGAAGCTTTTTGCCCAGAAAGCAAAGCTAGAATATATAAGATTAAATGTGATTTCCCCTTGCCGTATGAACCCGTTAAAATTCTCGCTCTATCCGTAGATCTATTATCGGTACTAGCAAGAACATCTTCTATAATTTGTAAAGACCCTACAGAAGGAATATAGCTTTTAATTTTTTTCTCATCATAAATGTCATATGCGATATTTACTGAGTATTGAAACCCTTCTATAGGTGTTATGATTTTACTTAAAGTATTCATTGCTCAGTAACTCCATTTATCGTATTGTAGTAGCGCTGGACGATTGTATAAAAATCCTCTCTTTTTTTTAATTTAACTACATCTAGGCCAGCTGTTCTTATAATATCAAGATATTCTAATTTCTGCAAGAGCTCAAAATAATAAAAACTTGTTGCACGATCCAAATTGAAAATTTTTCCTATATTGCATGGTTTATTCAATAAATCTGCAATAAGAATTTCGTCTGTATCTATTTGATCCTCTATAATAGCTAATATGATTAACGGGTGTATTGCATCCTTATCTGGAATGCATTTTTTATAATCGTTACCATCCGCTTTTTCTATTAAGCGTAAATCCGTTAGAGGACATTCATTCATATCCTCAGGCGTAAAGTTACGTCCCTTATGGCAATATGTGTTGATCAAGCAATTGAATTCATCGCTTAACATTTTTTCTGAACAATCATAAGAATACTCAGTATGAAGATACTCTCCCAAGTCCCTAATAAATAAATCTTTATCAAACGTATTGGCCTTAAAGATATTAAAAAACCAATACCAAGCTGTTGCCTGATCCACATTTTTTGCCAACATATAATGAATTAGCCAATTAGTACCATCTTCCTCGTAATATTCATCATATTGATTGATAATTTTACCAAATTGCGTCATACGTTGCATGTGCTGGTTTCCTTCAGAAAATTCCTCCATGATTCCAACAGCATTCATCCAATACCGTAATGATTTTACCATGTTAGTGCCAATGCCAAGCACATCACAGGGATTGATTTCTTTGTTTGTGAAAAGACGTGGATTAGTATTTATATTTTTTATTCCTTTATGTAGCCATCCTTTTCTCATATAAAATGTTTCATGTGCCCTGATTTTCATATTACACCTCTCAATCCTCTTTCGTTTTCAAAAACCTATCCATTAGACACCCGCCATCAAGATATTTAGGCGAAACGCACTTTTTGCAACGTTGACAAAGCCCATCATTGATTTTATATGAGCCCTGTGTAATTGTAATAGCTCCAAATGGACACACTGACTCACATTTCAAGCATTTTCTGCATGCATTATATTTACGAACTTGATACGAAATCATGCGCTGTAATGCATCATGATCGGCAACATTTAACGTTCTTATTTTTACTGCATAATCATATCCATCTTGGTTAAAAGGCTGAATGGATATAATTGGTACATTAGTGCGCATATCTAAAACTAGTACTTCATGAAGTAATTTGCGACCTAATTCTTTACTTATCCTCCCCAATGGGACAAATAAATTAAGGAATTCATCGTTGACAGGTCTATTGAGTTTATATATCTTTGCATGATCTTCAGCTGTACAATTTGTATATCTAATTTTAACATCCTCGGCAGCAGCAAGCCCATTGCCTCCTTGGCGTGCTTTCCAAAATCCATCGTCAACATATACTTCTGGATCTGGTTTTCCAATGCGCTTAGCAAAGCTAATAAGATATTCTCGCCATTTTTCAGTTTGCTCTGGCATATAAACTTTTGCAAGCAATTGTGAACGCAAAGTATTATTGGGACAACACCAACATCCAACGCGATCATATCCCAGCCGATAAGCATCATTAAAATCGACGTCCTCTCCAAGGATGTAGAGCCAAACTTCTATATCAGTCCAATAAAAAATGGGCGCAGCGACAGTCTGCTTTTGTATTTTTACATTAGCACCATTCGCAACCCTATCATACTTGCTCCTGCTTACCGATTCATGCTTACGTATCCCATAAAAAGTTAAGATTTTTGAATCCTTAAAAAGGGAATTAAGCACCCTTGTAATCGGTCCAGTCTTAAACATTGTGCAACACCATCGCATCATTCTTGCAGGAGGACCGATTTCATCACATACAGAATAAAAATCCTGTTCTTTATTCTTAGCAGTTTTAATAATTGCTAATGGATTTTGTTTACGGTGCCGTACTAAATATTCATAAGTCAAAGGGAACTCTAAAGTAGTATCCCCAAAAACTTGTACTATGCTTGGATTACTTAATGCTCGTACAACAATATCTGCGACAACAGTAGAATCTTTGCCACCGGAAAAAGAGATGACTAGTTTGTGATTTGGAAATAATGCGACCTGCTCACGTACAAAATTTTCCGCCTCTTGCTTTATTGCTGCTAATCGTTCTTTATTGCATGCCACAAAGATCGAAATAATGTTATTGAAAAAATCATAATCATTATCGGGACGATACTTCTCTAATTCTTTAGAAATTTTATTTGCATCAAGTCTTTTTAGCATATCAATTGACAAGTTTGCAACTTTGCCATCTATGTAATATCGGCTACCAGAAGCCCATACTGAAGAGTTCTTATACGCTAGAGGTTTAGACTGAATTATTTCTAACAACAAACGTTCTTCAGGGAAAACGGGTCGCAAGTCTTTTGCTAAATAACGAACGGCTTTACCACAAGAAGGACAAATATGAATTCCTTTTTCTGAAAATTCTTTTATTATTGGTACTTTGCATGAATCACACCAATATAGTTCTATTGGTGTATCTTGTTGCGTTTTACCACCACAGATTTCACAAATATCTGAATATGAAGTTCTATTACAGTTTGCACACCACATGTTTTTAATCCTGCCACCGAAGGAAAATATTATTGTATTCCTTATGTGTTATATTGTTTCGCTATTATAGAAACAACTTCTTCCATCTGTTTAATAATACTTTTGGGACTTAAAATCCGCAAATTACTACCAAAAATGCAGCACCAGCCGAAGAATACGGGGCTGAGCTGAACAGTGGCAGTAAATTCTATCATGTTGTCGCCGCGGCTTGTAATGACCGTCTTTTCGCCGAACTTGTCATAGATGACATCCAGAAGGCTTACGTCAGCTTCAAAGCGGACGGTAGCCGTTTCTCCGCCGAACATGGAAAACGCCTGCTTGCGGTGTTCGGAGATATTGAGAGATTTCGGGCGCGCGCTCTCATTGATGGGTTCTTCCGTCACGCGGACGTCAAGCATACGGTCTATGCGGTAACTCGCCGTGTTTTTATGCTTGTCATGATAGCAGACGAGGTAATAGTTGTCGTTCGTAAACACCATCGATACGGGATTGACTACATAACACTCTCCGTTCTTGCGAAGCTGACGTTCTCCGTTGCGGTCGAGATCAAAGTATAAAAAAGAAATCTTGTTGCGGGAGAGTATGCCGTCCTCTATCGCATTTATGCTGTAATACACGCTCTCATTGGAGTGCTTTGTCGTATTGAATTCGACGATGTTGCGCTTCAATATCTCCGCGCGGTTGCTGCCGCCGAGAGCCGCAATCTTATCGACAAGTTCCGCAGTCTTCTTCTCGGTGATAAAACTTGCCGCCTGTACCGCGTCTATCAGAATGCGGAGTTCGGGCACATCGAAACTGCGGTCAACAACATAATACGAATTGCTGTGCTGTCCGCGCTTACTTATAACTTCATATCCGAAGTGGTTTAATGCGGCTATATCCTGATAAAGCGTTCTACGGTCACAGGAAATACCGCCCCTTGCGAGGCGTTCAATGATCTGATTTGTGGAAAGCGGATGCTCTTCGTCGCTTTCCTGTTTCAATATCTCCCAGATCCTTAGAAGTTTAATTTTTGAGAAGTTCTCTTTACCCATTATTACTCCATTTTAGACGCTATTTATATTATAGCAAAAACATGTTCACTTGTAAAGGTTTCAGAGTGCATATATACTGACAGCGAATGTAAAATCTCATTTGTCTTTCGTTTTTGTGTGGGTATCGGAAAAATCCGTTTTCGTCAAGGGCGGAAAATATCGCCGAAAACACCAAACAGTCCGCGGGTGTACGCAATATTTTTCGCTTGTTCCTTGACGTCTCCGTCTTTTCCCGATTTCTCCTTTGTGTCGAAAGACAAATAAAACAAAGGAGGACAACTCTATGATTTGTCGTCAATGTCAACCTGCCTGCAACCATCCGCAGGCATACCTGAAACCTACCTTATCCACACTTTTGCAAGGCCTATACCGTCCTGTACCCACTCGCCGGGAAGCAGACAGTTTTGCTATACTGCAAGCGAAGACGGAACGGGAAAGCCGCACACGGATAAACACGCTTTCCGTTCTTGTCTTTAATTCACTGAAAGGAGGCAGTACTTATGACGGAAGCGTATCGGAATATGGCGGCTTTATTGCTTTGCCGCAAGGCGGAATCGGTGCGAAAGGAATACGGAACAGGCGGCTTTTTGCTCATAGGCGAAAAAGACATTTGAACAACAACATCAGGATCGAAGAAATCATCGCGGCGGAGACGAAGCGGCTCAGCGAGCTGTTCGGAAAGACGTTTCTTGACTGTGAGGATCTCATCAGACTTACGGGGCTCGGGCGCGACAATGTGCGCCTGCTCATGCGCAGCCGACGTTTTCCCGTCGTGAAAGTGGGAAAGAGGCAGGTGGTAAGCATACTCAGCTTTGTAACATGGCAGATACGCGAAAGCGCGGGAGGCGACTACAATGCGCACTAAAAAGACGACTTCAAAACGAGCGAACAACGAAGGCACTGTCTACAAAAATAAAAAAGGACTTTGGATCGCGCAGGCGACGATCGGCTATGACGAGAACGGCAGACAGATACGTAAAGCCGTATCCGGCAAAACGCGCTCGGAAGCCGTGGCAAACCTCGCCCCTTTTCTGCCGAAAGGCGGCGCACGCAAGCAGATGATCCGGAAAGATATGCCGCTTAACCGGCATATGCAGTTCTGGCTGATGAAGTACAAAAAGCGCACCATTACCGCGCGGACATTCGAGCGATACATCGTCAATGCAAAACGATACATATACCCGTATATGGGCGACTACCTTCCGCAGGATATCTCCACCAATCTGCTGCAGGACTTTCTCGGCGGCATGCTGGACGACGGATATGCGCTGGATACAGTCAAACACGTAAAATACCAGCTCGGGCAGTATTTCGAATATTGCATCGACGAGGAGATCATTGACAAGAACCCCGTGAATAAGGTGCGGCTGCAATCGCACGAACGCAAGACGAAAAACGCCGCAGAACAGCAGGAATACAAGGCGATCCCGGAAGAACTGCGCAACCGGTTTTTGCAGGCAATAAGCACCAGCCTTTTGTTCAAGCCGCTGTGTCTGACTTCTATGTTTGCCGGGCTGCGTATCGGAGAAGTGCTTGCGCTCAAATGGAAGGACTTTGACGAGGAGAACAAAACGCTCTCCGTCGTCCGTGCACAAACCGTGGAAACGACATTCGACGAAAACGGCAACGTCGTCAAACGTGAATACGTGGTAGGCAAGACCAAGACCGCCGGAAGCGTACGCGTGCTGCCCATTCCCGATCTGCTCGTCGAGGCTCTCAGCGAATGGAGAAAACTCCGCGTCATTCAGGAACTGACGACCAAAGCGCCGGTAAGCAAGGCGGATGATTTTATCTTCGCAAACAACAGCGGAGCAATGCGCACCTATTACGGTACACGGACGATGTTCAACAGGTTTCTGAAAAAGCACGGACTGGACGATGCCGGTATACACTTCTACATGCTGCGACACACTTTTTCCAATACGCTCTTTGAAGCGCAGGAAAACCCCAAAGTCATCCAGGCGCTCATGGGTCACAGGAAAGTCGAAACGACGATGATCTACAACACCGCCACCACGAATAAGTATCTGCAGAAGGCAGTCGACGTGTTCGACGCACGATACACCTCAGAAAGACCGTCGAAGCAGGAGCAACTGACAGATACGCCGTCCGACACTCAGAAAGAAGAAAAGCAAAAGGACGGCGGCGAAGGATTCCTGCAAAACATAGCGCGCCTGATGAACGGCTACGGCCTATCGTCAATCGATGAATTGATCAGGTCAATCGATGAGCCATCTAAGCCGAAAAAATAAAAAATGAACACATTAAACGACACAAGCCGTCGCATGAAGAATGCGGCGGCTTTTTTACTGTGATAAAACGCTCGGAAATCCGTTTGCTATTGTTTGCTATTGCATGAAAAAACAGGGCGAAACGGCCGAAAATTCGACCGTTTCAGGGAGCGGAAATTTTGCCGCTTTTGAGAGGTTTGCAAGCAAAAGTTGTTTGCTATTGTTTGCTACCAGGGCAGAAAAAGGCCGTTTTTAAGCGTTTTGGGCAGTCAGAAAATCGTTCATCCCCGACAGACGCAAAAGTCAAAAAACTTCCCGAACCCTCTCCGAAAAAATAGCAAATCCTGTTTGCTACTGTGTTTGCTACGGATATTTTGTATTTCCTTGATTGTGGTTTTTACCCCATAAAACAAGAGAAAAACCACAATATCTTGTGGTTTTTCATCTGGAGCTGCTAACCGGATTCGAACCGGTGACCTCGTCCTTACCAAGGACGTGCTCTACCTGCTGAGCCATAGCAGCATATGAAATTTTTTGCCGATTTTAGAGGGTGTCGGCGACCCTGTAAATACTGCCTGTTATTCCTTACCAAGGACGTGCTCTACCTGCTGAGCCATAGCAGCATATGAAATTTTTTGCCGATTTTAGAGGGTGTCGGCGACCCTGTAAATACTGCCTGTTATTCCTTACCAAGGAAGTGCTCTACCTCCTGAGCTACATCAGCGTATCGATGATTTTGACTGTCTGAGACGACCCGAGTCTGCCTCTGTTTTTACCCCTGCTGGCTTTACCAAGGATGTGCTCTACCTCCTGAGCCATAGCAGCATATGCATATTTTGTGCCTTTTTTACGGGTTATCGGCAACCCCGATTTTTGCTTTTGCCGGCGTTACCAAGGATGTGCTCTACCTCCTGAGCCATAGCAGCGTAACGGCATCGGCAAACGATGCTATATGATTATATGTTTTTACAAAGGCTTTGTCAATGAAAATCACATAAAATCGCAGATCCGTACGAGAATTGCGCCGACACGGACAATCTGCGGCGCGGCGGGAACTCCCCTGTCCGATGTGCGGCGTAAGGATCGGAGCTTGGCAATACCGCGCGCACGGCAAACGCCGTAACGCCCGGACGGACTTACTGCCGCAGGGTATCCGATCCGTCCGCGCAGCCGGAAGCGTGCTCCCGTCAGGCGTCCGACCTCGGCGGCATGGGCGGAACGGAGTGTGGCGGGCGGAAATGCGTCCGACCGGGCGGAAGCGTTGCCGGACAAAAGCCGTGAAAGCCGTGTCATAACAGCACGGATAACGGCGGCAAACGGCGAAAGACAGCAAAGAAGGCGGAAAAGCGCGTCAGACGACGAGGTCGGAGAGATAACTTGAGGCGATGAGAACGGCGAGGTAGCCGAAATTGACAAGGGAAAAGAGCGCGAGATAGCGTCCCGTGCCTGCCGGGTGGCGGCGGCGGTACTCGCCGAGGGTGATGAGGCTGGCGAGAGATGCCACAGGGGTGCCCAGCCCGCCTATGTTGACCGCGACGAGCAGATGGCGGTAGTCGGCGGTAAAGCGAGAAAGCAGAACGGCGGAAGGGACGTTGCTGACGACCTGGCAGGACGCCGTGCCGACAAGCAGCGGCGACAGCGCGACGAGAGAGCCGAGTGTGCTCTCCACCGCCGGGATCCGCGCCAGGTTGCCGGAGAACACGAAAAACGCGCAGAAAGTGAGCAGCAGACCGTAATCCACTTTAAGGAAGGAGCGCGGCTCGAAAACGAGGAGCGCGACGGTGACGACGGCAAGCCCGACATAGAACGGGAACACGCGGAAAACTATGAGCACCGACAGCGCGAAAAGCACGAAATAGACGATCGTGCGCCACACGGATGGCGCGGGGACTTCGGGCGTTTCGAGCGACACGGGTTCGGGCTTCACGAACAGGCATGTAGCCGCGATGAGGACGAACGCGACGGCGAACGGTATCGCCATGATCGCAAAAAACTCACCTGCAGCTATCGAATAGTAGGAATAAAGATACAGATTCTGCGGATTACCGAAGGGAGTGAGCATACCGCCGAGGTTGGCGGCGACGTTCTGCATGACGAATACGAATGCGGTGTACTTCTGTTTGCCGCAAGAGGACAGCGCAAACCAGCCGAGCGGCAGGAAGGTAACGAGCGCCATGTCGTTGGCCATGATCATGGAGCCGAAATACGTCACGAAAACGAGCGCGAAGGCGACGCGGCGCATGTTTCCGAACGCGGTGACGATCCTGGCTGCCAGCCACTCGAAGAAGTGCCTCTCTTTGAGTGCGGAAACGACGGCGAGCGTACAGAAAAGGCAGGACAGCGTGTCAAGATCGAAATAATCCGCATATCCCGCGTCCGGCGGCACGAAACAGCATGTCACCGCCGCCGCAATGACGGCGATGATCAAAACGGCGTGGCTCTTCAGCGCACCTATGAACGCATCGAGACGGTGATGCGTGCTCCTGCTCTCTGCAATCGTACTCATACCGAATGATATTTGTATGACTTTCGGAGAAAAAAGGCAAGCGTTTGAAAGTCAAAAAACGGAATTTTTCCGCATTTCCCCCGGCAAAGCGACAAACGGCAACCGGCAAACCGCGAAACGGCTGCGGAAAGGCGGCAAAACACACGCCGCAGACACTCCCGCGCTTCCCTGCCGTGCAGCAAAAAACCACACCTCTGCGCGCGGTCTGACGGCGGAGAGCATGGCGCGGACATGAAAAAGCACGGCTATGCCGTGCCTTTGCCCGCAATGGCTGCCCTGCCGCAGCGGCGGATCAGTCGTCCCAATCGTCGTCATCGTCATCGTCGTCGTCATCGTCATAACGGTCGCCGGGGATGTGCGTCCCGTCCGAAAAAACGTAATCGTATCCGTCGCCGCGGACGTAGATGCGGAACGCGACCGCCTCTCCGTCCAGCGTGCCGCGCACTACGATGACGCGCGCGCCGTCTTCGGTTTCGTCCTCGAAGAAAAGCTGCTCGCGCGATATACGGCTGCCGTCCGCGTCATAGCGGTCTATGACCATGGAAAGCTCTGTTTCGTCCGCTTCTCCTTCGTACTCGACGACAGTCCTCTCGCGGCGCACGCCGTCCGTGACGACGGTGTACACGTACTCGGCTTCCGTTTCGGGATCGCCGTCGTCGTGCTCCGACTCCTGCGACTGCCTGAACTCGATATACGAGTCCGTGCCGTCGCCGGTGTATGCGCGGAAGAAGAGTTCGCTCTCCCGCCCGTCCTCTTCGGACTCCGTCTGATAGGTGCCGCTCACGCGGTAAGTGCCGCCGTCCGTGACGAGGACGCCGGTGATGGAATAGTTCTCTTCCGTTTCGTCGCCGTCGGTTTCGGAGCCGAGGAATATCTTGTTGTAATACAGCTCATACGAGTCGTGTCCGCCGAGCAGATCCACGCGCGTGACGCGCATACCGAACTCGTACCCCTCCGCCGGCGCGACGCTCTCGCCCGTGATGCCGCTCCCGCCGAGCAGACTTTCGACGAGGGAAAGGTATTTGTTGAGGATCTCCACCTGCGCCGCGTCCGCGTCTGCGGCGGCAACGGAATAAACCTCCGCCGCGGCGACGGCCGCGTCTGCCGTGACGGCGTGCGGGGATGAGGCCGCGCTCCCCTCCCCGGAGGACAGGATCGCTCCCACAGACGCCGCCCCGTAGGCATAGAAGGAATCCGCGTCCCCGAACACCCCTATGTCGCCGCCCGGAGTCGGCGCACCGCCGCGCTGCAGCCATATAGGCAGGAATATGCAGAGGAATATCGCTGCAACGAGCAGCACCGCGATGAGCGCGACGGCGGCTTTTCTGCCGTCCGTCAGCGCATGTTCGCCGCCGCGTGCGTACGCCATGCGGCTCTCCGTGACAGAGGAAAGCCCCAGGTCGCGCCTGACCTTTTCTTTCACCCGTGCATCGGGGAGTATTTCGTCGCGGTGTTCGGCGAGCAGTTTTTTCACGTCGTCTTTCATATGCCGCCCTCTGATCGCAGATTCTCTTTGAGCTTTTTAAGCGCTTCGTTGTTCTTCCATGTCACGGTGCCTATCGGCATCCCCAGCATTTCGGCGACCTCGCGCCGCTTGTAGCCGGCAACGTGGCACAGCATGATTATCTCGTACTCTTCCTCGGACAGTATCTTCGAGGCGAGGTCGAATATGAACGGGAGCTCGGTCTCGCGCGTACCGTAGAGGTGCTCGGCAGCGGCGAAATCCGTAGCCGTCTCGCGGCTGCGCTTTTTCAGCTCGTTGAGCGCGAGGGATCTTCCCACCGTGCACAGCCATGCCGTGAAATTGGTGCCCTCCCTGTACTGCCCGAGAGCGGACAGCGCGCGCACGAACGTCTCCTGCAGCACGTCCTCGGCGAGCATTTTGTCGCGGAGTATGTAGAATACGGCGAAATATACGGCGCGGTGCGTGCATTCGTATATATCGTCGAACGCGCGCGTGTCGCCCTCCTTCAACCGTTTCACATATCTTTCGAGTTTCTCCTTCGTCATATCCTTCCCGTTTATATAACAATGCGAACGCACGGTTTTGTTGGTTCGGCCGCGAAAAAAAAGAAAATTTTCCCTATCTTCCGCTCCGGCGTCCCCTTTAACCTCAAAGGCGGGCGTATCCCGCGCCGCCGCGCTCTTCTGTAGAAATGATAACAGCGTCGGGCAAAACAGTCAAACCGAAAAAATTTTTCGACTTTTCCAACAAAACGGCGTACGGGCGCTGTTATATAGGTGTAAGAGGCGCACCCCCCTCTTTCGAAAACGGAACTCAGGAGGTACACCCCATGAAAAAGATCATTACCGTAATCGTCATAGCGATGCTCGCGGCGGCTCTCGCAATAGGGCTCGCGGCATGCAACACAGGCGGCGGAAGCGGCGGCAGTTACAATCCCGGCGGCGGATACGGGCCGGACAGCGGATACGATCCCGGCACGGGCGACGGCGGCACGGACAGCGGCGGCACTCTCCCCGGCGGCGACGGCGGCACGGACAGCGGCGGCACTCTCCCCGGCGGCGACAGCGGCGCGGAAAGCGCGGCGGAAGCGTTCGGGTTCAGCGCGGCGTCGGCAGGCATGCTCATCTCCGCAATGGCGGACGGCGCGGCGGTCACGGCGGCAGACACCGTACAAGACGGCGTGACGGCGGAGCTGGACAACTACATGGCTCTGGTGGAAAGCATACTCTCCGACGGCGGATTCAACGCCGTTGCCGAAGAGTCCGACCGTGCGGAATATGCAGTAAAGACCGTCATATCCTACCGCGGCATGGACGGCAGCACGCTCAGCTATGTCATGTATTACAACGAAACTCTCCGTCCCGACTACGATGACGACCGCGACGACCGCGACGAAAACGAACAGGACTTCTCCATCGAAGGCGTCATGGTGATAGACGGCACGGACTACGCGATACGCGGAGTGCGCAGCACCGAGAGCGAACCCGGCGAGACCGAGGACGAGACCGAATTCGTCGTCACGCTCTCCGCGACGAGCCGCATGGTCGTGGAGTACGGCACGGAAACCGAAGGAAGCGAGTCCGAACGCGAGTACAACTACTCCGTCTACGAGAACAACCGTCTTGTCGAGCGCAGCACCTTCGAGTACGAGAGCGAGCGCGGAGAGACCGAGATCGAAATGACTTACCGCAAAGACGGCGTCACGAAGGTGTTCTTCTTCGACAAGGAACTCGTGCGCGGCGAAGAAGTCATACGCATCCGCGTTGGCAGCGCCCAGTCCTCCGACGCCTACTATGTGCACATCGTGACGGACGCGGACGGCGGCACGCACTACGAGTACGAGCAGATCAACCGCGCCTGACCTATTCTCCCCCCTTACGGGGCGGAATATCCTCCCCAACACAAGCGCTCCCCATTCCGGGGAGCGCTTGTGACATATCGTTGGGTTTATTGTGCGTTTTGCGCCTATTTAACGTGCGGTTTTGACGAGTCCCGCCTTTTTCGCAAGCGTGTAGAGGCGGAAGCCGCCCGTGAGATTCGCCGCCTCGAAACCGTGTCCGAGCAGTATCCTCACGGCTATATAACCGCGCAGTCCCACCGCACAGGTGACCACTATCCTCACGTCCGAAGGAAGCTCGGAAAGCCTGTCGCGCAGCTCGTCCAGCGGAATGTTGACGGAGCCTTCGATGTGCCCTGCCGCGTATTCTCCGCGCGTGCGCACGTCCAGGACGAAATCGTCCCCGCCGATGTTTTCGGCGTATTCCGCCGGCATCAGCCCGTCCAGTACGTTGCACGCGATGAAGCCGAGCATGTTGACAGGGCTTTTTGCCGAATTGTACGGCGGAGCGTAGCACAGCTCCATCTCCGCGAGGTCGCGCACGGTACCGCCGAATTTCATCGCCGCCGCGATGACGTCGATCTGCTTCTCCACATTTTCCGCGCCCACGCCCTGTGCGCCGAGTATCCTGCCCCCGTCGTCGAAGAGCAGTTTGAGCGTCATCTGTTCCGCGCCGGGATAATAGGTCGCGTGCGAGAATGGGAAAGCGTATATCTTGCGGAAGCGGACGCCGTCTTTCAGGAGCTGTTTTTCGTTGCGTCCCACGCTTGCCGCCGTAAGGGAGCACACCTTGACCACGCTCGCCCCCAGCACCTTTCTGCCGTTGGAGGACTGTCCGCCCGCAATGTTGTCGGCGACGCTTCTGCCCTGTCTGTTGGCAGGACCCGCGAGAGGCACGAGAGTTTCGCCGCCGCCTGCGCCGATCACGCTCACCGCGTCGCCCGCCGCATAAACGTCGGGAAGCGAAGTGCGCATGAAATCGTCCACGGCGATCCCGCCGTCCGCCGCGATCTCCGCGCCGGCAGCCTTTGCAAGCGCGGTCTCCGGCGATACGCCGAGCGCAAGCACGACCGCCCCGAACTCCTCCGAAGAGCCGTCGGTGAAGGTCACTTTCAGTCCGTCCGCGGTTTCCGCGACGGAGGACACGCCCGTTCCCGTGCGGACTTTCACACCGCTTTTTGCGAGCTCGTCCTCGGCTATTACCGCAAGTTCGGGATCGAGCGGAGGAAGTATCTGCGGCGCAAATTCCGCAAGCGTTACATTTATGCCCAGACGGACAAGGTTCTCCGCCGTTTCCACTCCTATAAAACCGCCGCCCGCCACGAGCACGGACTTCACTCCGTGCGCGCGGACGTATTCCGCAAGCCCCGTCGCGTCGCGTACGTCGCGGAGAGTGAACACTCCCCGTCCCGACCAACCGAAGGTTTTCGCCGCCGCGCCGGGCGCGAGCACTAGCTTGTCGTAAGACTCGTCGTACTCTCTCCCGTCCCTTTCACGGACGCGCACCGTCTTTGCCGAAGCGTCGATGCCGACCGCTTCCGACCGCACGCGCACGTCTATCATGAAACGCGCTCTCAGGAATCCCGGACTCGCCACAGTCAGACTCTCTTCCTTTTCGATCTTACCGCCCACAAAATAAGGCAGTCCGCAGTTTGCGTAAGACACGTTCTCGCCGCGTTCGATCACTATTATCTCCGCGCTCTCGTCCAGACGGCGCAGGCGCGTAGCGCAGCTTGCGCCGCCGGCGACGCCGCCGATTATCACAACTTTCATTTCGGACCTCCGAATCTTTTTTTTCATTATACCCCCTTATCTCGCATCGGTAAAGACGGGATTTTGCACAGCTCCGCTTCCGCCGGGACGAAAAAAGCGGCGGACTTTCGTCTGCCGCGAAACCCGTACCGGCTCGCTCCGCTTCCGCCGGGACGAAAAAAGCGGCGGACTTTCGTCTGCCGCAAAACCCGTACCGGCACGCTTCGCTTCCGCCGGGACGAAAAAAGCGGCGGACTTTCGTCTGCCGCAGGGCTCGTACCGGCTC
>ERZ1643247.787-NODE-787-length-34898-cov-7.560600_pt1 | contig 34898 bp, 46 predicted proteins | sample MGYA00579264_ERZ1643247 | MGnify/ENA primary metagenome ERZ1643247 (study PRJEB29033, sample SAMEA4952262) | chicken gut metagenome | biome: Broiler Chicken; feature: Gastrointestinal Tract; material: Caecum | place: Ireland | collected 2018 | study: Broiler... | reverse complement strand
TTTTCCAGGCGGGCCGTATTCGCAGACAACTGGTCCTGCTCCGTTTGGAGCGACGCTAGGTCATTCTTATACTGATTAAGTTTCCCCCTGGTTTCCTCCACTTCCCTCTGGAATGCCTGGTACTTTTCCGCACCAATATCCCCACGGGCAAAGGCCGCCACCACCTGCTCCTGGGCAGACTCCAAGGCCTTTAGCTTATCCTCCGTCTGGCCCACTGCTTGGGAAAGCAGCTCCTGTTTCTGTGCCACCAGAACCGTATTGGACGGGTCCAGTTTTAACAGCCGGTTCACATCATTTAAGGCCGACTGCGTTTTTGTGATCGAAGAATTGACGCTCTTTAACGCCTTGTCAAGCCCTGTGGTATCGCCGCCGATCTCCACGGTGATTCCCTTGATCCGGTTTGCCACTTTCCCTCACCTCCTAAAAAAGGGCGCAAAAAAAGCCCGGATTGCTCCGAGCATGAAAAAAGCACCGATTATTTCTAACCGATGCCTTTAGTCAAATTATCTATTATTTTTTCTCATCTAATTTTTTTTGATCAAAGTATGTCTGTAAATACGATTGAATTCTTTGCCGGATATCAATTCCAAGAACCAGACATACATTATATTCTAAAAGCCAACGCAAAATATATATTGCATCTACTAAATCATCGCCTTTCAAAGCTTTGCTCTCCTTGCTTTTTCCATAATGTGTATAATAATGACGCGTATCCGCTATAGTTTGAGCATATAGAGGATCATCTCCGTAAAACTCATAAAACAATCCGTCATACTTTCCAATGAATAGATCATTCAAACGAGATACCAAAATAATATAATTACAATTTTCATCCATTTGAGTATCATTCAATAACAATTTTTTTATTGAATCAAAATTGTTCTTTGATCCAAAGCGTTCTTGAACGGATTTAACATAATTTTTCTTTTTATCGTTATAAAAAAAGCGAGAGTGAAATGTCTCTATGGCTTGTACAATATTCAAAAAAATCATTTCCGTTGGCATGTCATTATATTTAATTAACGACATATATAAATTGAACACGGGAACCAATTTCTCTAGTTTCTCCGAAATATCTTCTGAGGGAATTTGTTCACGGAAAAAGTTATATTGAAAATGGTGCGTGTTAAACAAATCACGATATGGCTCCTTAGTGATAATCCCGTACTTATAATAACGTATCATTTCATGGTTTTTATAAAAATCATCATAGCAATTAAAATATTGTTCCTCGATATTAATATTATCTTTTATAGCAAAAGAAATCATTGCCAAAATTTTATCACGTATTTTTAAAAAATATTCTATTTCATGTTTATCTTCCGTTTCAATTTCTATCTGCAATCTTTCAACTATTTCACTTACTTCGTCCTTCGGAATTTTAAGCAATCCATTTTTTAAATATGAGGAAAATCTAATAGTTGCACCATACCATTGGTATGATGGATTATCTTCGTGTGGTGTAAGCTTAATTGATCTGTAATCATGCGTATCAATAGATGTTAAACCACTCCAATGCATTCCATTTTCAATTATGCACACTAACTTATTAAATTGCTTATTTTCTACAGACTCCTTCCCTAAAATCATATATTCTGGAATAAACTGAAGATTCTGTAATCGAAAATTCTGAGTATGATTTCTGATACATCTAGTGTGAAAAAGGGTAACTGTCTGCCCGTAATTTAATTTTCCTATGATATAATTCTTTTTTCCAATAGCGCTTACAATAGTATCCACTTCTCTATTCAAATTTAACAGAATAACTCCATTTCCTTTATTATAAATAATCTCCCCAGAAATGATGTCACCTTCTACTTCAAATTCTCCCACATAATGCATATCCCGATTATAATCGTTTCTCATCAAATCCGCTCCATTCTTCACTATATTATCATTTTGGTAATGCAAAACCCTTTCCAGTATAACAAGAAAAGGGTTTGCATTCAACTGCACCAATTTGATGATCTCTCCTAGAACTTATCAAAATCCTCCTGGGTTGCCACTCTCCTATATTTCACGCCATCATTTGCCCGCTCGGTCCACATATCAATAACCAGACCAACCGTCAGCAAGTCCAGATCGGAGATGGAAATACCAATCTCTGTACTCCGCAGAAGGAACAGCGGCGTGGTCATTTCCCGCTCACTTCTGCCAAGCCTTTTTTTGCCTGTACATCCGTGGCAATGTTATCGCCCCACAGTTCCAGAATCTGGGGCAGCACTTCATAGATGGAGAACATATCGAACTGATCCAGCCATTCTTCAATGGTAGCCGGGATACTGTTGTCCGCATGATAAGCCATGATATAGGCCACGTTCTCAAAAATCTCCAGATCCTCGATCTGGAACTCTGCTCCTTCTGTCTGATTCCCCGTATAGGATTTCTCCAGCTTACTTAAATCTTTGAAGATATCCCTCTTGAATTTTGCCCGGTACAACCGGGGAATGGTCGCAGAGGAACGAAAGGGGATCTTCTTCCCACAGATTTCGATTTCCCGCTTGATCATACCTGCTCCTCCTCATTCTCCGTTTCTTCTGTTTCTGTCGGAGTATAAACCGATTTATACCAGTTCGCATAGGTTGTCGGATCTGTGGTATCACCAGTGCGGGCTTTTACCAGACCATCCGAGCGTGGATCTGCTGTCAGAGACAACGTCTCCGTACCCGGCTCAATGGTATCCTCCTTAGTCTCCGACTCGATAGACGGACGGGAGGCAGAGCAGTTATACAGTACATGCCGGATTGCATTCACATCACCGTCAAACTCAAACATCAAGGCAAACTTCACGCTCTCCGCAACATCGCTCTTCTCAATCAGCACACCCTTGTCATCCTTCTTTTCCTGCAGGATATCTGTACGGAACCACTCTGGGATCAGGGCAATCTCCAGATCACCACTGTATCCGTTGTTTGTCACAGAACGGAAATACACAATCCCATCTGCATAGAACGGGCTGGATTCCCCTTCTGCATCCAGACTGATACTGACTGCACCCGGAATGGCCTGTGGCGTTTCATAAGAAAAGGAGGGCGTTCCCTCCTGATCCGTTTCTGTCATTTTCGCCGCATGGACGTTTTTTAGATTGTATTTTACTTTATTTCCCATGCTTAAACCTCCGTTTCATATAGCACCTCATACATCTTCTCGGATTCCAGAAAGGACTCCGTTTTGACATAGACAATGCCTGCCTCATCAAATAGCTGCTCCAGTCGCTCTTCCAGTGCCGGATTTTTCACATCCGTATAAAGTTCCACATCAAGCTGACGAACTTTGAAATACACCTTCCCATCCGCAGCAAAATTGTGGCTGCCCGGATACAAATACACTAAAAAAGGAGGGTCCGGTGCTTCACCCTCCTCAAAGTGATCGTATGCATAGGGCAGTCCTGCCTTCCGGAGCAGTTCCACAACCTGTTTATAATCCATGATCACATTTTCCTTTCCAGTTCCCTCACCAGGGTTTCCTGGGCATATTCTTCTGCCGGAGCAATGTGTACGATAGCTCTGGTCCTGCCTCCGCCACGTTTGGCATGGCCCTTCTCCAACAGATGAGTCAAAGACGGCTTATTTCTGTTGTAAACGGTCAATACCAGCTTGCCGCTCTTTTCCTCCGTCTTTTTTACTGCCCATCCTTTCCGGTATTCTCCGGTATCGGAAGGAGAACCGGACTTTGCTACATCCCTTGCCCCATCGGCCACCTCTGTTACGGTCTCTTTCACCGTCTCTTCAGTTACCTTTTTATAATCTTCCAACGCCCTCATGACTTCTGCTGCCAAGGCGTTAATCTTCGTCCGTTTCCCCATGGGCTATGCCGAGGCTGTTGACACAGTAATCGCAGCAGTCGAAGTATCAGAAAAAGTAACTGTGCCCCCGGTGACCTTTCCTGTTCCATCCACAGTCAGCGCCAGGGCAGTCACCGATTTTCCTGCTGCCCCTGGGTCACCTTTTTCTCCCTGTGGTCCCGCATCTCCAGGATCGCCTTTCTCGCCTTTTTCTCCCGGCGGTCCCTGGGGACCTGTTTCTCCGGGATCGCCTTTCTCACCCTTCTCTCCCTGCGGCCCTGGAGTCCCGCCTCCAGATACTGTATATTTCTCTGCAATCAGCCGGATCAGTTCGCTAACCTCCTCTTCCGGATAATCTTCTGCACTCCCTTCTCCCGCAATCTTTACTAACAGCGCCTTTAACGCTTCTGCCTTTGTCATGTCTCTCCCTCACTTTTCACGGTAATCTTCAGCACCTCATTCCGGTACTGGACATTGTCAATTGCCTGAATGTTATAGATTTGCTCCCGGAACTGAATACGGAAATTAACAGTATCGATCTGCCGGGTCCTTCTGTCGCAGCGGATCAAAAAGTATAAACTGTCCTGTGCCTGCACCTGGGCAGCCGCCCAATACTCGCTTCCAGAAAGATGGTTTGCATACGCCCACCGTTTTTCATAGTCCTCCCAGGAACTGGTGTGGTTTCCAATACTGTCGGTATGCACTACCCGCTTCTGGATCAGAATGCGCTCCCGCATGGTACCAATCTGCATCAGAACACCTCCCTGCGCTGCCCGGAAAGCAGATAGCTCAACGTCTGTACCAGTTCTTTATGGTCAGCTTCTTCCCTGTGTTCGTACAGATATCCCAAAGCATACAGTACGGCTATCTTTACAGTTCCATCTGCCTTCTCCGCTTTTTCCTGTCTCAAAATATCCAGGCACAACTGCTCCGAAGCAGGAAGCAACACATCCAAAACTGCATCATCCTCTTCGGTATCCAGTTTTAAATAGAGCCTCGCTTCCTCCCTCGTCACAAGCATTCCTTCCACCTACGCTTTCAGTTTCATGGTCTTTACAGCTTCCGGCAGGATCAGCTTGCCATCCACTCTCTGGGATGCCAGGAATCCGACCTGTCCATTTGCCGCATACAGTTCGTTCAGACGCTTAAAGGAACGTCCCTGTCTATCGGCAATCCAGTAATAAGAGAAATCGCCAAAAGCCATCACCTTATTTCCTGCCGTGAGATCCGGCACAAAGCTGGACGTAAAATATGGACGGTTCAGGATCATATCCGGCTCTCCGGCCTGTACAGAAGGCTGCCAGATATAATTTCCGTTCCCGTCCTTTACTTTCCGCAGTGCTTTTACCGTAGTGTCATTTAACAGCCATACCGCATTTTTCCGGTACGGAATCCGCAGGGAATGGTAAAGATCCATCACATCATCAAAGCTGATATTGGCACCTGCCGTAGTGACGCTGTTCTCAGCCGACTGGAAAACACCCGTAGGCTTCTTAGTTCCATCTCCCACCAGGAATGCTTCTTCCTCTTTCGTACCGATGCGCCGGGTAAACTCTGTAGCAATATATCCCTCCAGATCAAACACGCTGTCATTTAACAGTTCGTCCGATACTTTGATAGCAGTTCCCAGCTTGTAGGCTCCAAGCGTCACCAGGCTGAATTTGTCATCGCTATCCTGGTACAGACCATTCTCATCCATCCATGCCGCTTCCCCATGTCCAGACACCACCGGAATGTTGCGGTCGCCACTGGAAGTGGTAATCACAGTCGCTAACTGACGAAAGAAGTTCTGCTCCTGCAGTGCATCAATCAGACGCTGCTCATACTCATCCGGCACTAGATAACCGCCCTCGGTATCCACGCCAATGGAGAGTGTGTTCTTCACATCGTAATAATTGTGCTTTCGGATACTGTCCCAGAAAGCCTGACGATACGCATCAGAAGCACGTCCGGTTTTCTTATCCTCCTGCATTCCGCTCCCCGGCTGGTTCGTGATAGGCTTGCTGGTCGGTTTGGCAAGTTCCAGGTCAATAGCAGCCTGGCGCTCCAGACGCTCAATCTCTTTCCCCAGAGCAACTACATCTTCCTCCATCTTTTCATAGGTCTGGGCATCCTCAGCAGAAACAAATCCATCCTGGTTTCTCTTGGAATCCAGAAAGGCTTTTGCTGCCTCCCACGCTTTTGCCCGTTTTTCTCGCAGTTCTAAAATCTGATTCATGATAATCCTCCTTAATGCTTTAAGAGGGCAAGCCTCTTTTCTAACTGTTCAATGGGTGTCTTTTTTTCTTCCTTCGGCGGGATGAGCTTGGAGAGCATGGAATTTGTCACCGCCATACGTGAAAACAAAAATGCCTCTGGCTCCTCGTCTTTTTCCGGTTCCTGGGCATCAAAAAGGATGCCGTCCGCAAATCCAAGCTCCACCGCTTTGGTGGCATTGAACCAGCTTTCCGCATCCATCAAATGAGAGATCCTCGGACGGGACAGACCCGTTTTGATCTCATAGGCATTCATAATGCTCTCTTTTACCTCGGCCAACATATCAATGGCCTTTTTCATCTCCCCCGCATCGCCAATGGCGACTGTGGCAGGATTATGGATCATCATCATGGCAACCGGAGACATCAGCACTTCCGTCCCCGCCATGGCAATGACAGAAGCGGCTGATGCTGCAAGACCGTCAATCTTCACGGTCACGTTATGGGGATAATCCATCAGCATGTTGTAAATCTGGGCTGCTGCAAACACATCTCCCCCCGGTGAGTTGATCCACACCGTAATGTCACCATCGCCAGATTCCAGTTCCGACTTAAACAACTTCGGTGTTACCTCATCTCCGAACCAGGTCTCATCGGAAATCTCTCCATTTAAAAAGAGCGTCCTGCTTTCAGGTACGCCCTTCTCTTCATTGGCTTCATTTCTGATCCAGTTCCAGAACTTTCGTTTCATATCCTTCCTCCTCTTTTTCGTGTGTCTCAGACACACTGGCTATTCTCGTTATCTAAGAATCCTGTCTGTCAGTTGTGTGTTTCAGACACACTTGGCAGGAATCCCCAAATGCAGAAAAAGCCCGAATTTCAGCCATTTCCGGCATCCTCGGACTTCTTTTTCCACTACCAGCGGTGCAGTTTTTGCACCATCCGTGTGACTAATTAATGTGGCTCTTTTCCATGTATGCCACGTTTTGTTGCTATCCCTGTGGAGTGTTTTCTATCTGGACACCGGCAAATGCTCCTGCGTCTTTCAGCTTTGTCATGCTGCCATTGACCAGATACAGGTTACCACCTTCCTCGTCCGGGATCGGGTTCAAATCCTCCATTTCACGGATATCATTGGCAGACATCCAGCCATTCTGCCTGGCCGTAGCGTATCCAGACATCCGGGAAGCATAGTCTCCTCGGAGCAGACCATCCACATTCAGTTTGATAAAATACTCCTGCTTTTCCCTTGGCAGAAGGAGTGCCCGCTGTAAGGACTGCTCCCAACGGATCACCCAAGGGTCCAGAGTGTATTTCACAAACTCCAAAGACTGCTGCTCAATATTAGAAAAGCTGCTCTTGTCCAGATCTCCTACCATATGCGGCGGGATGCGATACAACCTTGCGATCTCGTCCAACTGGAACTTCCGGGTTTCCAAAAACTGGCTGTCCTCCGGCGGCAATCCGATCTGCTGATACTTCATCCCTTCTTCCAGTACCGCTACTTTATGGGCATTGCCGCTGCCCCGGTATACTTCGTTCCAGGAGTCCCGTACTTTCTTCGGATCTTTCAAAATTCCCGGATGCTCCAGGACACCTCCTGGTGTGGCACCGTTGGCAAAGAAACTGGCTCCATACTCTTCACAGGCAAGGGTAATCCCCACAGCATTCTTCATCATAGCAATCGGGGAATAGCCTACCAGTCCATCAAAACCAAGTCCTGGGATATGCAGCACATCATCCCGGCCAAGTGTGATCTGCCCATAGCCGGAAAAGTTAGGGTTTTCATCCGAGTCACGGGTATAGGTATAAACAAGCTGCCCGTTCCGATCACGGTCCACTGTCATCTTGCTTGCCAACAGAGGATAAAGCGCCACCACACGGCCTGCTCCATCCCGGATAATCTGGGCATAAGCATTCCCCCATAAAAGCAGATGAGTCATCATCGTCTCTCGGAAAATGAAGGAAGTCATTTCCGGATTTGGCTCATCATGGAGGATATGGTAAAGCGGATGATCATACACCCTCTCCTTGCTCTTCCCCGCATAGCGGTACAAATGGAGCGGGAGGGATGCAATGGCCTCAGAGAGTATCCGCACACAGGAATACACTGCCGTGGTCTGCATGGCGGTAAACTCTGTCACATTCCTGCCACTGCTGGTCGGTCCAAACAAGAAAGAATACTGTGATCCCATCCGGTAATCTTTCGGCTTGTCTCTGGCCTTTGCCAGTCCAAAAAATTCTCTGATTCCCATACCAAACCTCCTAAAAACAGACAAAAGAAAAACACCTGCCGGGCTGACAGATGTTTCTCTGGTTGTTACTTCTTAATAAATTTCATCAAAATAGCTGATAAAGATGGAAAGCCACATCATCTCCTCCTTGATACAGAAAGTCACATTCTCTGCTCGTTTTGCAATCTCTTCCAACAAGGACAGACTCTCCCGGTCGCAGAACTCAAAATGGGGCAGATAAAGGTCTATAGTAGACTGCCACTTCTGATAATCCACCACACCCCGTATCTTCCCTCCAAACTGTCGCACATAAGCGTCACACTCTCCTAAGAGGTATTCATAATCTGCTTTCCGTTTTGGAACAATCCGCTTGGGGATCTTGTCCATCTCCTTTTTATACTGCTCGAAAAATCCACACGTTTGCAAGGCATCCAGGAAATCTCTCCCCGGACAGTTTTCCTGCCTTTCCCGGAATTCTTCTGCATAATCCCGTTCAAACACTTCATTTTTCATCGGCTTCATCCTCCTGTAAAACTGGTTTCCCTTACAGGTCGGATATTACCATAGCGTCTTTATCTTTTATAGTCTGAAAAGATAACTCTTTGCAACGAATTGATAACATTCTAAAACGCCAGGATGCCCCGGCTGTCATATACACTGCCACTATCATCCTTATGACGGATGCAGCGGTCAAGCGCCATGATCCAAGCTACAATGCCGTCAATCTTCTCCGTGGATTTTTCTTTGTCCGGCTTGATATTGCCTGCCGGGTCCTGGTGCATCACAATGTTTTGTGCCATCCATTTCAGTACCGGATTTCCCCCATGGATGAAGTTTCCTTCCATCAGCAGCTTATACAGTTCCTTGCTCGGCGGGGACATATCTTTATAGCCCTGTCCGAATGGAACCATTGTAAAACCATCCCCTTCTAAGTTCTGGATCATCTGGGTCGCATTCCAACGGTCCACTGCGATCTCACGGATGTGATAGGTTTCCCCCAACTGCTCAATGTATCTTTCAATAAAACCATAGTGGATGACATTCCCCTCAGTCGTCATGATGTATCCCTGCTTCTGCCAGACATCATAGAGTACATGATCCCTCCGGCACCGTAGATCCAAAGTTTCTTCCGGCAGCCAGAAAAATGGCAGCACGATATATTTCTCATCCTCGGTCCTTGGCGGGAACACCAACACAAAGGCTGTGATATCCGATGTACTGGAAAGATCTAAGCCTCCGTAACAATCCCGGCCACGCAGAGCCTCGACCGGAACAGGTGTATTTCCCCGGTCATAGATGTGATCCGGTATCCAGCAGACTGTAGCAGAAGTCCAAATGTTCAGACGAAGCTGTTTAAATACATTCTGTTCGGCTGGGTTATCCATTGCAGAGAGAAACGCATCTCGCACTCTGTCTATCTGGATCGTGTGTCCCAGTGATGGATTCGCTTGGTACCACTTTTTCTCATCGGTCCAGTCATCCTCCTCAGACAGCCCATATACTACTGGATAAAAGGACGGATCAATCTTCCTGCCCGCCAGGATGTCCTGGGCCTTAGTATGCAGTTCATAGCAGATACTATTCTTATCAGTTCCCGCTGTAGTGATGATAAAGAAAAGCGGCTGCTCACGGGCATCACCAGAACCTTTCGTCAGAACATCATATAGTTTCCGGTTTGGCTGTGCGTGAATCTCGTCAAAGACCAGACCGCTCACATTAAATCCATGCTTTGTCCCCACTTCTGCGGATAGCACCTGGTAAAATCCCGCATTGGAGTAATTCACGATACGCCTGGTTGCTCCCATAAGTTTGCACCGCCGTAAAAGTGCAGGGGACATCTCCACCATCTGTTTTGCCACGTCAAAGACAATGGATGCCTGCTGCCGATCAGCCGCTGCTCCATACACTTCTGCGGACATCTCATTATCTGCAAACAAAAGATAAAGGGCGATTGCCGCTGCAAGTTCACTCTTTCCATTCTTCTTTGGTATCTCTACATAAGCAGACCTAAACTGGCGGTTTCCATTTTCTTTTACGATTCCAAAAATATCACGGACGATCTGTTCCTGCCATGGGAGCAGGAGGAATTTCTTTCCCGCCCACTTTCCCTTCGTATGGCAAAGATTCTGGATAAACATCACTGCCCGATCCGCTTTCTCTTTATCATAATGGGATGTTTGCAGCATGAACCGGCTCGGTATATATTCCCAGTCCATCATGCCCCACCTCCCAGCAATTCTTCCATCGCATCTCCCTCTTCCTCCCCATCAGAACCGGCCACAATCCTGCTCCGGGAGGAGGGCGTCAATCCAAACTGTTCACAGAATTTAAGCATGATCTTCTGGTTTGTCTGGGCAATAGAAACCTGCGGTACCTGCTGCAGATACCCATTCGGTGTACGCACCATTGAGCCATGCTGAGAGAGAAATTCCTCTGCCTCTTTCCATCGGGCGTATGCCTGACAGTATCCAGCAAAAGCCGCCATGTCCATTTCTGTCAAAAGCCCCATAGACTCCAGCACTTTGGACATCCGCTTCCACTCCTTCTTCGCCTCATCTTCCAGCCACGCCGGACAGCGGGGCGCTTTCTTTACCGGCTTTGGCTCCCGCTTATTTAACGGACGCCCGCCTGGATTTCCCTCCAGCTCTTTGATTGCAGTCGGTATCGGTTTTCTTCCTCTGGATGCCATCGGCCCCACCTCCTCTCTGTAAAATGGCATCAAAAAAAAGACCTCCGAAGAAGTCTTTTTCTGAATGATTTTTATGCGATTCCGTATAATACTCCATCCCGGACGTAACAAGAAGTTACTTCCTCATCTATAAAATCTTCCGGACTGATTTCATGCCCGCGTCCTCTTTTCCCCGACTTGAATTTTATATCCCATAATGCTCTTGATCTCCCATGCCTCAAAATCTGTCGCATCTTTATCTGTCTTTTCTTTTGCCCTGGAAATCGCATCTTCTGCATTCTTACCAACTGCAAGCATTTCTCCCCGAATCTTGCCGGAAAAAGAATTGTTCCATTCCTTATAAGTTACTTTGAATAACCTGAGTTTCATAGACTGCTGCCTCCTTTTTCTTTATCCGTACACCTATTTGCTTTAAGCCCTTACCCTAGCGGCATATCTCGCATAATCATACCCATCACTCTGAACCGCTATCGCAGTGTGCTTCGTTCCGGCTTTCCTTACCAGGATGCATAAAAACTGTCCATCCTTCACTCCGGTTTTTCTTGTATGCTGACTGATAAATTCGTAATCCTCCATCAGATTTTCCCGAAACTTATCGTATTCTTTTTTGGATAATGTAACCTCTACAACCACCTGGATTTCCTGGGCATCGCCCCAGCCTCTTGCTCTTTCCAAATCCTCCATGGTTTCCGGCTTTCTTGCAAAATATCCTTTCATTCTGTGTACCTCCGTTTTCTTTGTTTTCCTTTTGGTAGTACACATATTCGCTCTAAAAGAGGATAATAGCAAGTCATTATCAAGCATAATGTACACAAAGAATTTGACAGAAACTTGTGTACATTATTATATAGAAGGAATAAAAGCAGACAGAAGAAAAAGGCCGGTCTGATCCAGCCACTTTCCTTTATCCGCTTTTAGTCTTTACACCTTTTCCAGTCTGCAGACCATCCCATCTACTTCCACGATCCTCCAGACCAATTCCTGCCATAAAATCTCCATAATCCTTACATACGCATAAGCATTGCTCTGGCTCTTGTCATAAAGGATTGTTCCATGCTCAATCATCCATCCCGCAAGGTTCTCTTTTAACTTTGCTTCCATTTCAATCTTTTCCATGATATTCATAAGATGTTCCTCCTCGTGTATCCGGATTAGCACTTTTCCGGTCTGTTTCCACCTGTCTCAAATCCTTGCAGAATTCTTCATATCCGGGATACCCCATCTTTTCCATGGCTTCACTGGCTGCTGCCAATTCTTCCTCGGTCCAATCCCTACTCATGGCTGTCCTCCCCTAAAGAATCTGGCACTTCCAAATAAACATCTTTGCAATCGCATCCGATCAACTGTCCATGACATGCTGGACATCGTTCCGCATCACAGCCCCAATGGTGGTAATGTCCTACAGTTGCTCCGCAATCGTGGCATCGCTCCCCTTCCTCCATGTCAGGGACAAAGTCATATTCATCCCCACATTTTATCCTCTCGTATTCATTCCCATTAATATGAATCTTGGAAATCCCGCAGCCATCCGCAGTCAATATTTCCCGTCCACAAATTTCGCATTTTGCCATACGTTTCTTCCTTTCCTCTTAAGACCAGTCCACAGCGGTCACATACATCTTTTTCTCGTTGTCCAGAATGTAGCTGATAGTAAAGTCTGCATATGCCATGCCGAACAGTTTCTCTCCAAATGTGCAGTCTGCAGAATAGTCTACGTCCGTCATCCCCATATCAATTTCCGCATTGATTCCATCGCAATCTGAAATGCTCAAATCTGGGAATTCCTCATCTAATGCTCTGTGAAACCAATGCTCCATATCTTCATAAGATTTGAAACGGCAGCCGACCATTTTGCGAAACAGCATCTCCACTCTGCGTTTACTGGATCGTTTTTCCTTTATGGTTTTTATTGATTTCTGCATCATTCGTACCTCTGTTGATGCTGATGGATAATCTCGATGATCGCATCTTGCTCCTCTGTGCTGATGTCCAGTTCTGCAAGGGCTTCCCTGGTCCCACAGTCCGAGCAGATCAAAAAGGTATTATCCGCTCTGGAAGTCGCAGGCACACCGTGGTAGGGCTTCCCACACTTTTGACAAATCTTAATCGTCTCAATCTTGCATCCCATTTTCACACCTTCCTTTGGCTGTCGGCATATGCCTGCCGCAGTTTTTCCTGATCAAAACCAAAGGATCGGTATCCCTGAGTGCAAGTTGCCAAGTACCGCATGGATGGGAGTCCCAGAGGACGTTCCTCATGCATGATATAAACAAATGCTTTTCGTACCCGTACCTTTCCGGTCCGGATACCCGTAATGGGGATCTGAAGCTCCTTTTTATAATAGAAACTCGGATATCCTTCATACCTGTCCAATGCCAGTTCATCCGTCTCACTGACCGACCAGACAGCCACCGGAACACTGCTTCCCTCTTTTGGCTCAATCGTAAGATAGGAGCCTGTCTTGCTTCCCTTAAAAAGTAACTGGTAGTCTTCGATGACCGAGGTTCCGGCCACCCTGGCATCCGGGCAGCGCATCAGCATTTGACGAATATTTAAGTTGCTCCCGTATGCAATATAGTATCGTTTCTTCATCCTGAATCCATCCTTTCTGAAGGGCTTTCCCTCCTACCACCTTAAGACCGCCGAAGCGGTCGGAAGTGGGCCTGTGGCTATCTCCTTCAAGCAGCTGCCCTGCCATTCCTAAAGGAAGCGTCACCGGAAAGTCTCCTAGTCAGGATATCCCTTGCTGTTTTAAATTCGTCTCCGATAAATCCAAGCCGGAGGAGCCAGGTCCTCATGGCATATTTCGGATTTTCATTCTGCTGTGGCTTGGGGCTTGCCGAGCGTACCGTTTTTGCCATCTGGCTAAGCGCAAGGCAAAGCTGGATGTAACTTTTAAGCTGTCCGGCGTGGAGTCCGCCTCTGCGCTCCGCAGTCGGAGCGTCAAACTGGAAAAGCCTGAATTCAACCGTTCCCTTTGTAAAAGTCGCATGGTAGTTCAGCATGTGGTAGCGGCTCCTGTTATAATGATGGCTTCTTCCATAATCCTCCCCGTGTGAGGTATACCAAATGTCTGCCAAGGCTGACATGGTTTTGGGTTTTTTCCGGTTCAGTTCCTTCAAAAACCGTGGGTCTACTGTCCGGCAGTATTGGCGCATCCGGCCTCTGTCCAGATTTAACGCATCTGCGATCAGGCTCTCATGGCTTGCCATAATGTTTGCAAGGTTGCGAAGCGTCTGCGGCGTATGGCCTTTGGCTCCGATGTGGATGTGGACTCCACATCCTCTTGAGGCATCACTTTTTGCCCCTGCGTGCCGAAGCTGCCGGATAAGTTCCTGCAGGTTTTCCATATCTGCGTAGGTAAGGATCGGAGTAACCAGTTCGCATTTTTCGTTGTCCGGTCCTGCAATGCTGGTATCCTTCTGGAATTTCCATTCCCGACCGTCTGCATCCCATGCTGACCAGGTGCTGTATCCGTTCCGTCTTTCCGTGTTCTGATATCTCCTCGTTCCAAAGTAGCGGGCAGCGATTTTTGCAGCATTCTCTCTTGAGATGCCATTCAGCTCCACCTCAACTCCGATGGTCTGCTTTTTCATTTCCTCAACCTGTCTCATAATCTTTTCGTTCATAATATGTGCTTCCTTTCTTGGCGTTTGTTTTCCCTTTCGGTAGTCACATATTCGCTCTAAAAGCACATATTATCCAGTTAATTATGAGGCATAATATACACAATCTTTCTGCCTGTAAATTGTGTACATTACACGACTATATAATTCCTCATTCTAAAGACCGAAAGGCCTCTCCCTGTGTGTGAAACAACCGATGCAGCGATGCTCTGTGCAAATTTCCTGTATTGCTCCGCAATAGGAAGTACCTCCCGTCATATCCAGTTATTGTATACTCGGCAGTACAGCCTTTGCTTTTATTGGTAAGCATCCGGCAATGATCTCCGATGAACCACCCTCCTGGTAAGATCGTCTTTTTCTCTATTTCACTCATCTTCCAGTTTTCCTTTCTCTTTGACAGCCGCTCTGGTAGCTTTCCACTTTTCCTCATCCTGTGGAGTTCGAAAAGCTGTGTGACCTTTTAGTCCTTCCAAAAGAATCTTCCGTCTTTCTTTTGCCTCTTTTCCTGAGAAACCAATCCGCAAAAGCCAGCTACGCAGGTAATATTTCTCATTCTCTTCCATGATCAACTTGGGATTGATTCGCTTGGCAGTCTTTGCATGCTGCACTATATTGGCCATCAGTTCTGTAAGAGCGGCATTCTTCTCCGGAATCTCCTGCACCGGGAAAGAAAATATAATCTTTTCCTCATTTGCAGAAAATCCCTGATTCTTTTCCTCGTACTTATCCAGCAGGGTAAAAAAACTTTCCAAATCCTCTGGTGTCTGTTCCTCCAGTTCCCCGATCAGCTTTTCACTGATGTCAAAACTGTGACTGCCGACCATACGGTTCAGCAGATACTGCTTGGAATGCAGTAGGAAAACCAGGTTCTTCATTCCTGCAACTGTCATCTCTTCCAAAGGAACCACAACATCCATCATAGGAACCTCCCGTTGAATGACTCCTCTTTCCATCAGAAACTCAGTCAACCCCTGTGCCTCTTTCTCTACTGTGACCGTTCCGTCACGGTCAATCATAAAATTACCGACCTGGTATGCAAATGTGGGCGGTCCCAGGTAAACAGAATCCTCTCCGGTAAATTCCCGGACGGCATTCACGACATCCTTGCGATTTCGTGCTGTTGTTTTTATCTCCATAACGGCGACCTCCTTTTGTTTTGGTACACCATATATCACTCTGGAAGCTCCATAAGTCAAGCCAATCTGTCATATTCCCAGAGCTATTTTTCATTCTGATTACTTCATCACCCAACGAGAAATTTCTATTCGGTATCAGGTGACACCTTCTGATATGGATACCGGACTCCGTCACGGATCAGAAATACCTGGTCGCTGCTGCCTACTGTTTCAATATAGCGTTTCACAATGACATCCACAAATTTTTCATCCAGTTCAATGGCATAGCAGATCCGGTGAGTCTGTTCACATGCAATGAGCGTGGAACCGGAGCCGCAAAATGGCTCCAGAACAATGCAGTTGCTCATACTGGAATTCTGCATCGGATATGCCATTAGCGCCACAGGTTTCATGGTGGGATGTTCTTTCGAGGACTTCGGCCTGTCATACTCCCAGATGGTGGTCTGCTTCCTGTCGGAATACCACTGGTGTTTGCCACCCACTTTCCAACCAAATAAGCAAGGCTCATGCTGCCACTGATAAGGAGAGCGTCCAAGTACTAGGGCATTCTTCTTCCAGATACAGCAGCCAGAAAGATAAAAGCCTGCATCGTGAAATGCCTGTCGGAAGATCAGCCCTTTGGAATCCGCATGAAATACATAAATGGACGCATCGCTTTCCATGTTCTGCTCCATATTGGTAAAAGCCGCAAAGAGGAATTTATAGAAATCCTCGTCCGGCATGTTATCATTCTTGATCTTTCCTGCTGTTTCTTCCACATTCACATTGTAGGGAGGATCAGTGACCACGAGATTTGCTTTCTGCCCATCCATCAGCACAGTATAGGTTTCCGGCAAAATGGCATCGCCACATACCAGACGGTGTCTTCCCAGAAGCCATAAATCTCCGCTCTTTGACAGAGTCGGCTTTTTCAGTTCTTCCTCCACATCGAAGTCATCTTCCTTGATCTCTTTGTTATGGACTTTAGAAAAAAGCTGGTCAATCTCTGCCGGTTCAAAACCAGTCAGGTCCATATTAAAATCCTGGCTTTGCAGATCCACGATCAAATCCGCCAGAAGCTGCTCGTTCCATGCACCTGTGATTTTATTGAGTGCGATATTTAAGGCTTTTACTTTTGCCTCATCCTCAATATGTACCACCACGCACTGAACTTCTGTGTATCCCAGGTCTTTCAACACTGTCAGTCTCTGATGACCACCGATAACGGTCATATCATAGTTGACAATAATCGGTTCCACATATCCAAACTCCTGGATGGACTTTTTAATCTTCTCATATTCCTTATCCCCAGCTTTCAGCTTTTTTCTGGGATTATAAGCTGCCGGACAGAGTTCCCCGATAGGAATTGTCCTCCACTCCATCGCAGTTTTTCTCTCACTCATGGCTCTTCTCCTTTTTGGCCGGGTTTACATATGGCTCCCGCCCATCTTCTTCTCTCCAAAATCGATCCCGGATATAGCAAGGATGGGAGCAGTATTTTCGATTCTTATTGCCATAGGAAATAAACGACTTTCCGCAGTAAGCACATGTCATAAGATAGGTGGCTTCTGCTTTATGGTTTCCTGCTTCCGGATGCGCCGCCCACCATGCCCGCCTGCATCTGTCTGAGCAGAATTTTCTCGGCCTCCCGGTTCGTGTCTGTGTAATCGGCTTTCCACAACACCAACAGACTTTCCCTAGAGCCATCTGCTCCTGGATATTAACTGCGATCTCGCTGGCATATCCATCCAGCCCTTTGCTTTTGCAATAATTCCGGACGATGTCACGGGAGAGACCCACAATCGTGCCAATACTCCGGTAGCCAACGCCTTGTTTTCGCAGATTTTCAATCTGCTCTGCTTGGAATTCTGTCATCCCATCCATCCTTTCCGCATAAAAGTGCATCAAAAAAAGACCGCAAAACAGCCCGTTTTCCTGCTGTTTTACAGCCTTTCTTTCAAACAATCCGGCAAAAGTTCAGTGGATTTCCTGAGCAGAAAATCCCCATTTTCATAGGTTTTTGCCAGTTCTCTTTTTATTTTTCAGTTCCAAAACCGCCATCCTGGGTATCCCCCCTTTTTAATTCTGCGAAAATTCACGTTTGAGGGGGCGGCGGTCTTTGGAGGCAAAAGCTGTAGAGATAGACAACCCCCAGGGGGTGTCAGTATCTGTACTCTGGACAGCTATCCTCCCTCCGTGTTTTCCGGTCATGGCACGATTTACAAAGAGGCTGCATATTTTCCACATCCCAGAACAGCTTCGGATCACCTCGATGTGGTTTAATATGATCCACCACAGTTGCTCTCACATACTTTCCTTCCTTCTGGCATCTCACACAAAGTGGATGTTCTTTCAGATAGTTGCGGCTGAACTTCTGCCACCTGCTGCCGTAGCCTCGCTTCCCTGCCGACCGGGTTTCCTCTGGATGCAGCTTCTTGTGTGTTTCACAATACTTCTGTCCGTAAGGAATCAGTTCCGGACATCCCGGATGTCTGCATGGTGTCTTAGGTCTTCTTGGCATACGCTCTGCTCCTTCCCATCTGCTTTCCTGGAGTCAGCAGCTTTTGCAATCCCTTCAACGCTCCTGCTGTATCTCCTGACAGGATCTGCCCCTTCACGGTACGATACTGCTGTGCGGTCAGCTTACCCTTATTGCACTTCAAATCAGCAAAAGCCATCTTCTGTTCTCTCGTTAAAATCATCTTCTCCGGCTCCCTTCTACACATGGTTACACACAAACTTTTTTCTACATTTCTCTTGCTATTTCTTAGATTCAGAGCGATATATATGCTAAAACATAATGGAGGTGACGAAATGAACTCTACACGATTTTCTTCCCCGACTAAGGAAGCCAAATACCATATCCGGAACTTTCTGGCAGAGAATAAGGACACTCCTCAAAGTTGTTCTGATATCATTCAGTTTGTACGCAGCCAAAATAAAGCTCTGAGTCGTCCTATAATATCTGGTGCTCTTTACAACATGTGTAGCAATGGGGAGCTTACTAAACCTTGCCATGGAATGTATCAGATCAACAATGCTACTCCACACTTAGTCTCTGAATCAGAATCTTTATCTACCATCTTGCAAAAAGCACTTACTAGTATTAATTCTTTCAGCATTAAGGTCTCAGATATTGATGATCCAGATGCCTTCCTGCATAACCGCCAAATCTTAATAGAAACGCAAAAGTTTCTTTCCGAACAAATAGCAAAGCTAAAGTAGATCCTGCTATTTCTATGTACGGATGCGTGAAAGGATAGCAAAGCCGCATCCGGCCAACGAAAAAAGGACCGGGAACAAATGCTCCTGGTCCTCTATCCACTCTTGGCAAGTATAATGATAGCACAAAAAAATTTCCATGTCAGTGTACACTTAGTTCCCTTTTAGTTACCAGTTAGTTTCCACTTAGTTTACCCCTTTATTATTGGCAAAACTCACCCCACCAAGATTACTCTGCCATTTTCTGTATAAAATTTCTCAGATGAACTAGATAATGTCGGACCAGTAGTCATGCAGGAACTTTGCCGCTCTCTGTATCACAGTATCCAGGGGTTCACTTTCCTTTTCTGCATCTGCCGCAACAGATCGTAGCCAAAAGACCAATTCTTCTACTTTCATTTTACCAAACTCCCCATCCTCTGTCATACCAGACGTCAAATGCTCCATCTGCGTTGCCAGCTCTTGTAGGTCCTCCAGGCGAATCACACTGCAGATATGTAATCCGCATGCCGCTTTAATCAGAGTTTCTACATCTTCATCTGCTCCCTGGCTGTGGATCTGTCCGATTGCCTGAGCCAGTGTTCTTATGTTTTCATTTTCCATTTCTGTATCTCCTTTTCTCTTTATTTCCTCCTCTTAGGAGGTATCGGCATATTCGCTCTTTTTCAGATGAAATCAAGAAACACTCTGCACAATTATTTCAACCTATGTTTGTTTAGTATTCCGACAAAAACGGTAGAATTGGTTTTTATTGCTATGGTATAATCAGTCATACAACCCTTGGAACCGACCCAAATTGAAAATAAAGGGTATTATTGTAAGGAAATTTCAACAAGACGGTAACTGATAGCTTAAGAATTACATATTTTATAGAATGAGGAGTATTGTAATGACTGTTTCAGAATTTTGCAAAATAGTTTTTCAAAATCATGAAGATATAGTTAAGAAGTATAAGCTTAACCATAGCAGACTACTAATTGAAGAAAAGTACTTGGTCAGAATCTCTGAGTATCTAAAAACTATTAAAAACAAGAGTGAATGCGAAAAATATTTTAAAGATATAATTTCAAAGCCTAATATGGATAACGGAAAAATATATGAATTATTAGTGTATGCCTGGTTAAAAACAAATTTTTATAGTTTTGAAAAGCAAGTTTTAATTCCTACTGATGAGTGCTTAAAAAAGCATGATTATTATGCGGATGGAAAGTTTGAAGGTATAGTATTTGATGTAAAAAAATTCGGAATATGTTTTCCACTATATGATAATTTCAGAAATAAGCTTCAAAAAGAAATCCCAGATTATTTTATAACAGTAGGCGGCAATAAAAATTTAGATACCAAGATTATTGAAAGAGAATTAATTTCAAAAGTTCCCGATTGGGCAAACAGATTACTATCAGAAGAATCAAAGATGTTAGGAAAAGATTATATGATAAGCGATTCTACGTACGGCATTGAAATAAGAGCGCATTCCAGGAAAAATAGCGGTGGAATATTTACATGTATTTCAGAGACTAATATTACACAATGGGCAGAAGAAAATGAATTATATTTTTTTAGACATGCCTCTCAATTTTGTTGTACTAAACCATATATGATAATATGTCCTTTTTTACCCCAAGATTTTCCGTTCGGTAATGGCGATATAACCTCGACGTACTATGCTTTTAGATTTTTGTGTCGTAGAATGTTTATGAATGTTATCAAGAAAAAAGACATCTTACTACAAGCTGCTTGTGATGGTCATGCAAAAGATCACATAACATTACAAGATGCTGCTCGTAAATTATCAGCAGTAATATTTTTAGATATTTCAGAAGAATGGGACTATTCCAATTGTAGGTGTTGGATTTATATAAATCCAAATGCGGATTTTCCAATTCCAAACTATATCATAAATTCGAAGTTTAATTTACTAGGAGCATGTATTGATGATTTTAAATATGATAATTATTAAAAACATGGAGATTAAATAGGCGATTACATTTTACATAATCGCAATTTCCAAGGAGGTTTTAATTGGAATTTGGAAATACAAGCCACCCCAAAAAAGACGGAAAAGTTTATAGCCAGCAAATATGAGAACAGTGTTATAAAATGTTTTAAGTGAAAAAGGCATTGCAAAAATTCCTTATTGTATCAAGATTTAATGATTAAGGAACTAGATAATATCCTAATCTAAGTACAATAGGAGCCTCATCTCATCCTGGACAGGCTCCTTTTCAGTTATATCTATCCACCGCTCCAATCTGGATCTGGAGTGCACGGGTTACTTTCGCCATAATCATCTTATCTTCTATAGTTCCCCGTTTTTCCAATAAACATGTCTTATCCAATGCTTCCACCTGTTCTGCCAGAGCCAGACTATCATGCTCCAGTCCAGATCCACATCTTTTGGGTATCAGCACATGGGTGGGTAGGAACCGTTTCTTATAAATTCTGGAAGTCAGCGGGACAACAGTAAGCACCGGGGAGTGCTGGTTTGCCCGGTTATTGCTGACTACCAAGGCAGGACGGATGCCATACTGTTTCCGGCTCTCTGTATTATTTCCAAAATCCACATTGTAGATATCTCCACGCCTGCACATAGCCGCCCTCCCCCTATTCCAACAGATAGCTTTCCACCTGACTGTCACGCAGTTCATACATCCGATCCAGTTCAGCAATCGCCTTTTTCCGGTACTTCGCCAGAGTCTTTCTGGAAATATGATGTTTCTGCATGATTGTTTCCCAGGTCTCCCGCCGGATAACGAGATCGTAAATCACACCCGGAAGACTCCCCGATAACTGGCTGATAGAGGCTTCAAAGAAGTCCAGTTCTTCCTGCAGTACTTCATACTGATGGAACAGATATTCATACCACTCCCGGTTGATCCTTTCCTGCCTGTCCCGATAATTCAATGCGATGCTTGCAGTCTTGTCAGACGTTCGGCTGGTCTGTACACGCTCTCCTTCCGGCTGGGTGAAATACATGGTGTGGATCACCTCGTCTTCGGTAATCCCTGCAAAATGCCGGAGCTGCATCTCCATGACCTTCAACTCCAGCCGTTTATCGGGATATGTTCTCATCAACTGTTCTATCCTTTCACTCATCCGTTTAACCTCCAATCCTTGCCCGAACAGCCTCCACCAGTGCTGACTGGCTGACATCCTTTTTCTCTAAAGCCCGCATGATATCCTCATCTATGGTTCCCCTGGTCAGGATGTGATGAACCACCACTGTGTGTTCCTGGCCCTGCCGCCACAGACGGTCATTCATCTGTTGGTATAGCTCCAGTGACCAGGTCATGGAAAACCACACAAGCGTAGAACCTCCACTCTGCAGGTTCAGGCCATGTCCAGCAGAGGCCGGATGGATCAACGCCACCGGGATTTTCCCGGTGTTCCAATCTTCGATATCCTCTGGTGTATCAATATCCCTTACCTGGAATCGTTCATGGATACGGTCATAGTCGTGACGGAACCAGTAAGCGATCAGCATTGGTTTCCCATTAGCCGCCTCAATCAGATCTTCCAGGGCATCCAGTTTCCGGTCATGAAGCAGGAGAACTTTCCTCTCTTCCCCGTACACCGCTCCATTTGCCATCTGCTGCAGCTTATTTGACAGAGCCGCCGCATTAGCTGCATCCAGTTCTTCCCCGTTTAGAGATAAGACCATCTCCTGGGAAAACCGGCTGTACGCTTTCTGCTCTTTTGCGCTCATTTCCACAAACACTTGGTTATCAATCCGCTCTGGCATATCCAGGTAATCCACAGCCTTCATGGAGATGCAGATGTCAGAGATCAAAGCATAGATGGCCTCTGCTGCTCCTTCTCTTGGTTTATAGGAATAAATGATTTCCCGGTTCCGCTTATCCGGCACGAAGAACCGATCCCGGAAACCACCGATAAAACGCCCCAGCCTCTTTCCCATATCCAGCACATACATTTCCGGCCACAGATCCATTAAGGAATTCGGCGCAGGCGTTCCGGTAAGCCCCACAATCCTTCCCACTTTTGGCCGCACAGCTTTGAGAGCTTTGAACCTTTGGGACCGATTGGACTTAAAGCTGGACAATTCATCCACAATGACCGTGTCAAAATTCCATGGAGTATTTTTTGTCAGCCACACCAGGTTTTCCCGGTTGATGATATACACACTGGCTCTTTTCTGAAGAGCAACTCTGCGCTCAGCCGCACTGCCAAGTACCCGGACAGCGGTAAGGCCGGTAAGATGCTCCCACTTTTCAATTTCCTGTTTCCAGACCGTCTCCGCCACACGCTTCGGAGCGATGATCAGCACACGCCCACTATCAAAAGAGTCCAGGACCAATTCCCACAATGCCGTCAGGGTTACCACAGTTTTTCCCATCCCACAATCCAGCATCAGGCAGCAAACTGGATGTTCCAGGATAAACTCTGTGGCGTAAGCCTGATAGTTATGTGCATTGTATTTCATCCAGAATCCCTCCAATCTTTTCGATGCAATCCAAACAATAGACTCGAAACCCCAGAGCCCGGAGCTGCCTGGCCCGGAACTCCTGTAAGGGTCTCATCTTTTTCCCAGGAGCCTTTACTTCCACAAAAGCCAGCCTTCCACCAGGGAACAACACCAAGCGGTCTGGCACCCCATCCAAACCGGGAGACACGAACTTTACAGCCCATCCGCCCCGGCGTTTTGCCTCAATTCTTAGCTTTTCCTCTACCTTTGATTCCCTCACCCGGCTCCTCCTTTCTGGAACAAGGGAACGAGCGGAACATAAAATCCCTATACACGCGCGTATATACGCACACCCTATTCCCTCTCTCTATAAACAACTAAAAAATTGCCTTTTATACATTTGATGTTCCACCTGTTCCTTGTTCCGGCGACACCATGGCTCTCTGTTTGCCGTAGATTGCAAAATGACACGTACCCGTTTTGGTTCCTGTGTATTTCTTCCAGCCAATCCGGTTCATGATGGATGTCAGTTCATAAGAGTCCGTTTTCTTCATCGCAGACGGATCTCTTCCAAAACATTCACACCAGATTTCCATGTTGCATACCTTCGTCCGGCGCACGGTACCTACACGGCCACCGCTTCCAAACTCACTACCGTTTAGAAAATTCCTTCTGTCAAAGATGGACATTCCATCCCAGTCCTCCGGCAGCAGCTTTTCCAGATACGTCCGTACCAGGCCTTCCCGGTCATCCACCTCCATTGCGTCCGATTGTTCCTTGATCGCCAGCTTGGCGTCTTCCCCTTCCAGGTACAGCTTTTCTCCCCGCTGATAGATCAATAAAGACTCTGCCCAGATCTGCTGGACGATCTCCTCGGTAATCTCCCACGCATGCTTCTCACTTTCTCCGCTAATGCGGACAGGCCAAAATCTCCGGTTTCCTGTGATATCCCGCAAAAAGCCGTTCTCATTATTGGTGGAACCCACAATGATACACTGCCGGGGATGGCTTTCTACATTGGTGCCATAACTGGCACGGTACTTATCATCTACACGGGAGATAAACGATTTGATAGTTTCCACATCGGTCTTTTTCATCCCGGCCAACTCTCCAAGTTCCAGAATCCAATAACCCTGCAGCTTCTCCGGTCCGGACTTATCCCTCATATCGGTTACCGCCAGACTGTCTGAAAACCACGGACCTGCCAGCTTGGCAAATAAGGTGGACTTCCCGATTCCCTGCGGTCCGTTCAAAATCAGTACGGAATCAAACTTAGTCCCTGGCTGATAGATCCGGGCAATGGCGGCAACCAGTGTTTTCCGTGTAACCGCCCTAGTATAACTGCTGTCCTCTGCGCCAAAGTAATCCACCAGAAGACATTCCACACGGGGAACCCCGTCCCAGGCAGGCAGATGCTCCAGGTATTCCTGGATAGGATGATATGCCCGCTCCGCTGCCACTGCCAGGATGGCCGGACGCATCTTCGTTGGGGAATACAGGCCGTACACCTTATTCAGATACACTGCCAGAGCCGCATCATCCGTATCGTTCCATCCCTCTTTCATCTGTTTCCATGGCAGCTCGCCTCTGGCATCAATACCATCCCGATGCTTATTGAACGCCATGCTCTGCAAATGTTCATCATGCCGGAGGATCAGCACATAGTTTCCGATGTCCTCCACTACTTTTCCATTCTTGTCGATATTCAGATGCTTCTGCCAGTCCGCATCATCAAACTCAGCGCTGGCTGCCTCCAGCCGCTCCCGGCCAAGAGTTTCCCGGACGTTCTCATCCTGGGAGGCAAATTCCTGCATAGCCTTAAACGAAGGAAGTTTCGTGGGAAGAGTATCCTCATCTGCCTTTCCATCCAGTTCGCCAAACTTGTGCAGGCGCACCACATCAAAAGCGTTCATCAGCTTTCCGCAGGCCGGGTCCGTGGCATGGTGGCTGTAAGCAAATTTTCCTTCATACAGTACGACTCCCGCCTGGGAGTCTGCCGGAACGTAATCATAACGCCCCGGCATAGCGCTATGCTGATATACGTCTGGAAGGAACGTATCAATCGCATCTTCGATAGTGTAGGTCCGGCAGAATGCGCCCACCAGTCCCGGCTTTTTCAGCGGATCTGCCTGCTTTTTAATTTCCCGCTGCACTACCTTTTCCTGTCGTTTCGACACCGGCCATTCCGCCGAGTTGCGCCAATCTTTGTACCTGGAAAGCACAGTATCCGGATCGAGCAGACTGCCTTTGACCTCCCGATAGATAAATTCCCCATCTGCCGAGGTGGAAGGCCAGTACATGAGGCGGCTCGGCTCATAGGTGGTATCGTCAAACATCTCAATCCCTACATCCTCAGCGACTTTCCGGGATACTGCCATATACTCATCCGGTGTCACTTCACGGGAGAGCGGGATGATCAGACGGAACCTTGGCTTCTCTGGTGTGCTTTTATGGGTGGAATACAGATAACATTGGAAAGAGAAGAACATCTCCAACTGCTCCGCAATATCCGCAGCCGCATAATCCATATCCAGGGTAAGCGCTGACCGGGACAGGACATTCTCCTTTTTTCTTCTTCCGTCCTTTAAGCGTCCCATAACGAAACCGCCCACATCTTTAATAGCATCCTGTTTTGCCTTGGACATCTTTTTATACTGCGCTACCGTTTCTGAGGTCCTTTTGGTTACGGATATCCGTGCGATAAAATCTTCCAGTTCCATCTCCTGTCCGTTCCAGATCTTATCCATCCGAGAATTTCCCGTAGAAACATACAACTTCATCTCATCCACCTCCAACTACTGTTTCTCTCATTCATAGCCAACCACCTCCCGGAGCAGTTCTAAGTTCCTTTGTGTCCGGCGCATAAGCCGTCTTGCCTCTTTCATCCGTGCCTCCCAATACTGTCGCTCCTCCTTCTTGCTTTCCTTCAATGCTCTACCGGAAAAAGTCTGTATCTGCGTCTGATATTTCTGCTCCTTTTGTCTTAGGCACCGGGCGATCTTTTCTTTATCCTTTGAAGAAGAATACTGCCTCACTAACCGGAAGAACTTTTTCGCCTTTTCCTGGGTGCAGGGGAAAAAGCAAAAAAGCTGTATATCCATACATCCATTCGGGTAAGAAAGATGCAGGATCTTCTCCTCTGCCTCTACGTGACAGACGGCCAAATGTGCAGTGGGATCGTGATATCCTTCTGCGTTATACCTGCTGATTCCCATAAACTGCACCTCCCTTAATCCTTCTTGTAGAATTCCGTTTCAAATCCGTCTGCTTTCAGCGGTAAACCTTCTGCCCATTCTGGAGTGACTGCCATGATACGGTTCACTTCCTCTACGGAACCCTGTCCGATGGGAACTTCACAGATAGCCTCATCGTGGCAGTGCATCACAACCGGGTATCCTGCTTTTTCTAAACGCAGCAGGGCAAAAGCAAGCAGATCGCGAGCTGTCCCCTGGACGATGTTCTCTACACACTTTGCACCGTAGGTTTCTAACCGTTCCCATTTTCTCCCTGTTCCGACTCCTTCATAAGTAATCGCTTCTCCACCAAATCGGTTCTCTCCCATGCGTGGTTTTGCATAGGCAAGCCGCCTGCCGGAAGGAAGCTGGATAAATAAGATACCACTTTGATATTCAAATCTGAGCCTTCCCGCCTGAGTCAGAACATGCTGTTTCACACAGGTCTTTGCCGCACGGTCTACCTCCCACCAGAACTGAACGATCCGGGGATTCGCCTGTCTCCAGGCATCTACCAGAGGCTGCAGTTCTTCTTCCTTTACTCCCATCCGGACAGCTCCCATCGACTTCATAGCGCCAACGGAGCCACCATAACCACACGCCAGTTCCGCCTGTTTCCCCTTCTGCCTCAGTTCCCCATTGATTCCATGCTTTTCTACCGGAACGCCAAACATCTGGGAGGCTGAGGCGCAGTAGATGTCTCCGCCCTGCATAAAGGTATCAAGCCTCCACTGTTCTCCTGCAAACCAAGAAAGCACTCTGGCCTCGATAGCGGAAAAGTCTGACACAATAAAACGACATCCCTTTTTTGGTACAATGGCTGTCCTGATCAACTCTGACAGCACATTCGGGACACTGTCATAGAGCATCTCTAAAGCGTCAAAATTTCCAGACCGCACCAGCGCACGGGCAGTCTCCAGATCTGGCAGATGATTCTGTGGAAGATTTTGAACCTGCAGGAGTTTTCCTGCGTATCTGCCGGTTCTCGATGCTCCATAAAACTGGATCAGGCCCCGTCCCCTACTATCCTGGCAGACTAGGTTTTCCATAGCTGTATATTTCTTGACGCTACTCTTCGCGAGTTCCTGTCTAAGAGAAAGCACTTTTCTCACATCTCCATCCGTATCCGGCAATAAATCCTGCACTGCATTCTTTGACAGAGAGTCCATCTCTACACCCCGTTCTCGCAGCCAGTCTCTAAGCTGCAACACAGAATTTGGATTTTCCAGACCTGTGATCTCCCGTGCCTGCTGCAGATAAAATTCCCGGTATTGGTTATCGCATTGGACAGCTCTGTGAGCCAGTTCCATATCCAGTGCCACACCCCGGTCATTAATCTTCTGATCTAGACAGTAATTTCTCCACTCATCTTCCGACACCGGGAACTGGGATAACTTCTTCTGGATTTCCATCTCAGTTTCTACATCCCGCAGGTTATAGGCTTTAAACCGTTCCCACTTTGTCCAATCATGCTCCGGCAGGTTCCGTGTCCTGCCACCGTTCGCCTTAGTAGCTTTGCATGGAACGCAAAAATACCGGATGAGCTCTTTCCCCTCTGTCAGTTTCTGCTTTTCCAAACCAAGAACCGTACCAACTCCGACCAGGGACATTGGCAGCCCCAAGGTAGCAGACCAGATCATTGTGCAATGCCAGGAGACAGGATCTAAGTATTCCCCTGTGGGCATTCCCAGAAAACGTGACAGGCAGATGCGCTCAAACTGTGCATTAAATGCCCATTTCATTACCGTAGGATCGGATATGGCTTTTCGAATCTCCTCCGGGAGATTCTCCCCACAGGCCAGATCCACCACCCGGACCGGGCTGCCATTTACGGAATAGCCAAACAGAAGGATTTCAAAATCCTCGGACTCCGCATATCGGTAAACTCCGCTTTTTCCCAAATCCACACTGCTGAATGTCTCTATATCCACAGACAAAAATCGTATTTGTTCCATCATATCCTCCTTCCCTGACTATGTAGCAGGCGGCAGTCTCCTGCCGCCTGTGTTCCTGTCAAGAGAGGAAATCCTCATCTGCTTCTGCCTCAAAATCATCTGCCGCACGGGTCTTTCCACCCAGAGGTTCCCCGTCACGCAGCTTCTGGATATTGCCAAGCCCGGCAGCAATGCCACGGTTTCCATTAGCTGAAAATCCATAAAAGGTAACACTGATCCTTCCGTAACACCCGGAATACACCTCAGACTGGTTTAAGATCGGCTGTACTTGAGCGTCCACAATCTCTGGAGCCTGTCGGCTGTTGGCATTGAAGAAATAACACCCTGCATATGCCTCGTCCTCTGGTCGGTCAATATCTCCGTCCCGTAGAGGCAGTTTTAAATTCGCAGGAATCTTCCCGCCCCACTTGGAAACAGAATCTTTCTTCGCCTGCTCAATGGCGGCTTTGATCTGCTCGATAGTCTTTGTATCCGATTTTGGAATAATGGCGGATACACTGTACTTCGGTTCCCCTCCGTTGATCGCATCCGGCTCCCAACAATGAAGGTAGGAAAAACGGCAGGGTACAATAACTTTTGTTTTATTCTGTGAATTGCTCATCTCTTACTCCTCCTGAAAATCCGCCGCAGCGGTTGTTTTATGAATAGCTTCCCGTTTGTCCGATTCCGGCACCAGAGTGATCTTCCCCTGGGGCTTGTACACATAGGATCCCAAGATCGTGGCAAACTTCTTTTTCCCCATCAGTCGCTCCATTTCAGAAATACCGATCAGGGATCGTTTGAAGATATCTGTATACCCGGCTGCGCTGGCGGCGGCAATCACATCCTGCTCATCGGTATACTTCCGATTGCTTCGCCCTTCTACCAGCTTGAATCCTTTCCACTCTTTCCCATGGGTTACTGCTTCATCTTGGGCATAGGCATATACATCAGCCGCCCACTTGGAAAGTTCATCTGCCACATTCAGCACTTCCGCAATCTCCTCATCGGATAGCGTGGGCGGTGGTGCGAACTCTTTCTGTGCCAGCTTCAGGAAGGATTCCGCCCTTGCCCGGCAGGTGTTTCTTGCCTTACAGAACCGGCACCAGTCTCCTGCAGCATACTCACCCTCTCCGGCCAGAGCCAACGCTCCCTTTGGACGAAGGACTTCTTCTCCCCAGGCTTTCAGCTTTCCAGCTTCCAACTCCCAGGAACTTAAGATTTCAAGCCTTGGCTGTACAATCGTCATCTCAACTGTTTCGATGTCATAGAGCATCTCTGCAATCAAAAGTACCCCTAGGCCGTAGATCATTAGCTGCGGATTTTCCTGTGCATATACCGGTACCCCTCTCCCTAATTTCAGATCAATGATATGAACCTTTTTCTCGGTCACGATCATCATATCAGCGGTTCCAAAGCACTCTTCCACATACTCTGACACATCCACCCGCTGCTCCACAGAAAAGATCGGAGTGGCACACTCCCGTTTCGCTGCTTCCACCTGTTCGATCACATAAGCCACATATTCATCCACGGCTTCCAAAAGATCATCCGAGTAGTAATCCGATACGGGCCTCTTTGTCCTCTGCTTCAGATACTTTTTAATGAGATGCTCCGCCAGAGCATGTCCGGCAGACCCTTCGGCCGCATAGATGCTCTCCTCATCTGCGAACTGCTCCTCAAGGCGCAATGCCGGAGGGCAATTCAAGTAACGCCTACTGGCAGACGGGGAAAAGCGGGCATGCGCACCCATCACAGTGCCTCCGCTTCTTTCAGAAGCATCGGATAATCCTCTGATTTTACCCCGGACAACTTTCCGGCATCATACTTCATCAACAGAGCCTTAACCTCACGTGTTTTCCCATCCTGGGATTTTGCTGCCAAAACTGCACGGACATCTTCAATGGAAATCTGTTCTTCCTGTTCCGGTTTTGGCGTATCTCCTTGCGGATTGTCCTTCTTCCCAGTTTCCTCTGGTACAGGACTTTCTGCGCCTATTTTCACCATTTCACGGATACTGTCAGCTACCATCAGCAGCCCATCCGCAATCTTCAATAATTCCTCGTTCATCTGCCTGCGCTCCTTTCTGAAAAGTCCCCGTCTGCACCGGAGAAATAGCGTGTACGAATTCCATGCCGTGCGGCATAGGAAATTTCCCGAAGCATTCCTTCGCTCATTCGCTCTCCAAATACCCATATTTCCCGGCACCGGAGCATCAGCGATAACCCCATCTCCATCCCGCCCATCCGCTCCTGCTCCTTTTGCTCGTCCAAAAACTGCGGGAAATATAGATGCGGTACTACCGGAAAAAATCCTCTGTCATAGGCAAACCGAGCATACTGCCTTGCCAAGCGAATATTTTCTTCCTCGTTTCCCCGGAAGGGACTGCAAATAAATATTCGTTCCGTATCCTTTCACCTCCATCATTTGACATTGACCAAAGCGAAATCAGAAAGGATGCTGTTCATAGTAGCGAGGTCCTCCCCGGAAAGCTGTTGTGCAAGTTTCCTTAAAAGTTCCTGCTGTTCCGGTTTCAGATATTTACGTCCGACATAATATCCATCCGCCACCCGGACGCCTCCGCCATACCTGCCCCGCATACTTTCTATAGGGTAGGCACATGACAGTTCTTCGATATCGTAACGAATCGTCCTTCGGCTCACACCGAATTCCTGCGCCAGGTTATCTATCGTCTCCTGTCTGCGTTTGCAGAGGACTTCAAGAATGGCTTCCCGGCGTTCATTCGGCCGAAGTCCCGTCATGTACCTCACCCCCTTTCGCTTTGATGGGTACATCTTAAAAGTTAAAGGGGCAAGGTTATTGCCCCTTTAAAAAATTTCCTGCAACTTTTTTGAAGCTCTTTCATCGTTGTCAAGGAGGCAAGGGGGCGGTACCACAAAAATCAACGCCTTACAAGGGATAATTCATTTCACCTTCGTTCCAATATCCGCAAAAAGAGTAAAAAACACCCGACAAGGCACAATCCTGTTGCATCTTGTCGGGCGTTCTCTCTAATCCTTTTTCATGTTTATACCAACTCGGTCAGCCATGGGGCCAGTGGTCTTGCGATTACCCTGGCGTTTAAATATGCCATTTCCAGGGTCAGACAGGTGTGCCCCAGATAGTAGCCATCCATCACAGACAATGTCATAGCAAGATCCGGTTTCTTCATGTTCGTCAGATACACCGGAAGAAGATACTGGATCTTCCCCTGGTATCCCTGTGGTACCACGATTCCCGGTTCCACCACGGCTCGTCTCCGACCAAGTTCCACCGCTGTCTCAAACAAAAGCGGCAGGTTCTTTGCCTTACGGATTCTCGCTGGAATCCGCTCCAAATTTTCTTCATCCCCCAAAATATGTTCAACCTTCACCCGGATCGGCCAATCCGGGTTGAAGCCTGCGCCCCTCTGCGCCATATAGTAAGAAGGTTTCTGTGGAAGTGGCTGAATGTATTTCAGTCTTGGCGACAACTCATCACAGAACCCCCGGAAATACCACTCCAGCATGGACTCTTTTTTGTGGTTCCGGTCAAAAAAAGCATAGATCCCCTTATACCGGCTGTTATACAGCCCTGTGTGAAAGCAGGCATGCTCATTCTCCACATGGAAAAGCTGCTCTGCTTTCTTTGTATCCTTCATTGAATTATAGTCAATTGCCTGTTTGCGAAAAATGATATGTATATATCTCTCCAAAATCGGTGTATCCTGGTTCTTCGTCTCGTTGGTAGGCTTCCTGAATTTCCAGGGTTCCGGCAAAGCCATCTGTGCTAACTCCTCCAACTGTCCGTACCAGTCCGGCACATAAGCAAAATCAAATAAGTCCGGTATCAGCATCTTCTAACCCCCTCCATCCTGGAATCGCCTGGACCAGTTTCATCTGAATCCGTACTTTCAAATCATCATCGATATAATGGTATGGCTTTCCGTTTGCATCCTCTGCTTCTACAGTCGCTAGTGTGTTGATATAATCGTCATAATACCTTAAAATCTGGTTGAGAGCTTCTTCTTCGCCTTTTACAGCGGCGCAGATCAGCTCATAAGTAAGTTCATTTTCTTTCATTGTCAATTCCTTTCGTAATAATAGCGTATTGCGGCATATGCTTTCTGCCGCCAGTTATAGATTGTCCTTGGCGTGACATGGAGCCGTGCAGCAATCTCGATATCCGTATACCCGTACCAAAAATCCAAAATCAGCACTGCCCGCTGCTTTTCCGGCAACCGCAGCATAGCATTATACAACCGTCCGTTGGTAATCACACAGGTATACGATTTACCCTGCAGCACCAGATGTTCCGATGGATAGATATCCTCATGCACCTGTGTTTCAAACAGATACTGCATCTTTTCCGTCCCAACCTGTTCCTTTTTTCTCTTTCGTTTTTCCTGGTCCACTGCATCCCTGCACTCGTTACGCATCACAGTCTTTGCATAACTGTCAAAAATAGCAATGATGCAATCCTTGTCCTTCAAGGGAGCCGACATGATCGAACCTCCCTTCTTATGCAGTTTTGAGTGTCTTTTATCGCCTCCTTTGAACTACTAAGACGGATCTGCCTATATCAAACCGGAAAAGATTTTTTAATTTTTTTATTTTTTCTCATTCCAATAAAAGCAGGATTCATAGTGCCAAAGGAAAGTAGAAAAAGAGAGGCGGAGCACGGCTCCGGACATAATCGTGGAAATTCGTCAGATTTCGACAAAGAAATACGCCAGGGAGCTTTTTATTCTTCCTGACGTAACTTTTTAGAATGTAAAAATATGATATTTTATACCAGTAAAATCGGTAAGATAATGCGTTTTGCAAGGTGCAAGGCACCCAGGAAGAAACTGGAATTTTTTTCGCAGTCCACCCAGGCTAAGCCTTTTTCTTTTCTTCAAAACAAAACCATCCATGATCCTCCTGTCGGCAGAACACAGATGGGTAACGCAAATAAGCCCTGCTGTGAAAAGCCGTTTTTTTTCTTGGCCTTTCATCAGGGCTGTATGTATAATCGCTATATCGGCATAATATTGCTTGTCTTATGCGTAAGATAAGGTTATGCAAAAACCTTAATCGGCAAGATAGAATATATATGAGGTGAACAATTATGCCGAATGATAAGTTATTATATCTGGGCAACTGTATACGGACTGCCAGAACTGCCTGCGGTCTGACACAGCAGGAACTGGCCGACCAATCCAATGTGGCCATCAAAACAGTCCAGATGATTGAAAAAGGGCAAATGAACCCCTCCTATGAAATCCTGTATCCACTCATCAAACGTCTGGGAATCTCCGCCAATACACTGTTCAATCCGGAGATTTCTGATACAGATGAGAAGATTCAGCGCTTCATCGGAAAGTTCCAGTCCTGCACCCCAAAAAACCGGCAGGTTCTTTTAAACACACTGGACTATCTGGCCGAACAGCTTCTGGCCCTCCAAAGCCATCCCAGATCCAAAGATTCTGAATAAAACCAGTAGGGTTAAGAATTTGATACCCTGCTGGTTTTACTCATTTTTACATCATTCTACATCGCAGACTTATGAATAAGTTATGAAGCGTCTATGGATTGTATATAATTTTAAAAATTGCTCCAGTAAAATTTATTTAAGGGTGGAGTAAATTGTTCTCTGAAACAACCTCTGCTTAATTTTCTGTATATATTTGACAGCTTTTGTTCCCATTCTCCGATTTCTCCTAACTTATTTTCCCTCCACTATGCCTTTTCCAAAAGTAGAGCCTTTTTCTGCTATAGATAGCTCTTTGTGAAGATGTAAAGCCATAAATATCGTAATTACAGCGGTCAGAACATCAGCGATTGGCTGAGCATATAAAATACCGTTAATTCCCCATACAGCGGGCAGTAGCAAAATTACTGGGATAAAACAAATACCTTGTCTGCATACTCCCAAGAAAAATCCGGCTGCCCCCTTCCCTAAAGCAAGGAACAGGGAAGAATAAACAGTATGAAAGCCAAAAAGAATAAAAGAAAAACCGCTAGCTTTCAAAGACTTTTGACCTACCGAGATCATTTCAGCGTTACCGTCTGTAAATAGAGAGATTATCTGAGTGGAAAAGATTGCCATCAGCAGTCCCACAACCAAGCAGAAAGCAGTAGACCATACAATGGACGTTCTGATGGCTTCACGCAGGCGGTCAAACTTTTTTGCTCCATAACTAAAACCTGCAATCGGCTGAAAACCTTTGAGAAAGCCAAATACTACAAGGGTTCCCATAGAAGTGATTCTTGTTACAGCACCCATACCGGCAATAACCGCATCTCCATAACTGTTGGCAGAACGGTTAATCAATGCGATTGAAAGACTGGTGAGTAGCTGAAATGCTAATGTAGGGATACCGATTTTCAAAATCTCCGCCATCATTTGAAAAGAAGGAGCATATTGTTTGATGCTAAAAGAGAAGGCACTTCTTTTCTGAAAAACATATACCAAATAAACCA
>ERZ1643247.786-NODE-786-length-34919-cov-30.239072_pt1 | contig 34919 bp, 25 predicted proteins | sample MGYA00579264_ERZ1643247 | MGnify/ENA primary metagenome ERZ1643247 (study PRJEB29033, sample SAMEA4952262) | chicken gut metagenome | biome: Broiler Chicken; feature: Gastrointestinal Tract; material: Caecum | place: Ireland | collected 2018 | study: Broiler... | reverse complement strand
CCTGCTGCCGCTGCTGTTCTTCCAGAACTTTTCTTGCCGCATCCTGAAGCATTCCATCCAGATCGGAAATTTCATCCTGCTTTGAGGAAATTGTCGTATTCAGTGTCTCCTGCTGTTCCGCATAGTCAGATTCGAGATTTTCCAGTTTTGACATATCTTTCTCAAGAGTATTCTGAAGATCTTCAATCTCCTGTACGGTCTCGGCATATGCCTGGAGCTGCTTCCGGTCATATTCATGTACCTGCTGCAAATATTCCGCCTGCGTAAGCATACTCGTTATATCCCCAGAGGTAATTACTCTCTCCAGAGCCGCCGCGTCACCGCCCGACTCATAGATATATTTAATCCTCAGTTTCATAGCGTCGTACTGTTCCTGACGTTTCTCTTCCGCCGCTTTCAGATCCTTCTCCGCCTGCGAAATCTCCTGCCCTTTGGATATGAGCTGGCCTTCCAAATCCGAGATCTTTGACAGCAGTGTTTCCAGTTCTGCCTGCAGACTGTTCAACTCACCCTGGGCGCTGCTTTTCTGATTCTCCAGATTATTCTGCTCACTCTGGAGACTGTCCAACGTACTGTCAGGCGCCGCACATACAGGGGTCACTGTCAGAGCACAGATCACTCCTGTTGTGATTAATATATTATGTAATCTTCTGTTTTTCATATTTTCACCTGTACCGTCTACTCACATTTAGCAATTTTACAAATGACTAATACCGCAGAAATGCATCTTTTTCAACAATATCAGCTAAATTTTCACACAATACACTCTTTTTACTCTAAATTTGACGCATCAGATAATAGAAAAAGGCATCGTTCATTCACACATGACAACACCTTTTTCCATCAGCACATTCTGTACTGTTTCTACTGTATATTCAGATTTGTATATCCCATCAGACTCTCATCGACATCTCTTGCAGCCTCACGTCCCTCGCGGATTGCCCATACGACAAGCGACTGTCCTCTGTGCATATCACCGGCTGTAAATACATGCTTGATATTTGTCGCATATTTACCCGGCTCTGTCTTTACATTTGTACGCTCATTGACTTCCACACCGAACGCTTTCGTGACATACTCTTCGCTTCCGAGGAATCCTGCCGCGATCAGTACAAGATCTGCATCTACCGTGTACTCGCTGCCCGGAATCTCTGCCATATACATTCTTCCGGTCTTTTCGTCTTTCTTGCTCTCCAGCTTGACGAGTACGGCTTTGCAGAGTCTGCCTTTCTTGTCTTTTACAAACTCTTTCACCGTTGTCTGGTAGACACGAGGATCATGTCCGAACACAGCGATCGCTTCCTGCTGGCCGTAATCTGTCTTGCAGATCCTCGGCCACTCCGGCCACGGATTTGTCTCTGTTCTCTGATCCGGAGCTTTCGGCATCATCTCCAGCTGGAGCACAGACTTGGCGCCGTGGCGGATGGAAGTACCGACACAGTCATTTCCAGTATCTCCGCCGCCGATGACGATTACATTTTTTCCTTTTGCGGAAATATATGTCCCGTCCTTAAGCTGCATATTATGAGACCAGAGAGCTTTCGTCGTGGACTTCAGGAAATCCACCGCAAAATAGATTCCCTCCGCGTCACGCCCCGGGGCTTTGATATCGCGGGGATGGGACGCTCCACAGGCAAGGACGATGCGGTCGTACTCTTTTAAGAGCTGCGCCGGTTTTACATCCTTTCCCACATTGCAGTTCACGCGGAACTCAACGCCTTCTTCCTCCATGATCTTAAGTTTTCTGTCAATATACTGCTTCTCCAGTTTCATATTCGGAATACCGTAACGGAGCAGTCCGCCCGGTTTATCCTCCCGCTCGAACACAGTGACCTGATGTCCTCTTCTGTTGAGAAGATCCGCTGCCGCCAGTCCGGACGGACCGGAACCGATGACAGCCACTTTTTTGCCTGTACGCACTTTCGGCGGACGTGCTTTTGCATATCCCTTGTCATACGCATTTTCAATGATGGCGTATTCATTGCTCTTTGACGCCACCGGATCCTGATTCAGGCCGCACGTACATGCATTCTCACAGAGAGCCGGACATACTCTGGAAGTAAACTCCGGGAAATTATTTGTCTTCGCCAGACGGTAATATGCCTCCTCCCAGTTGCCGTTATAGATCAGATCATTCCACTCCGGCACAAGGTTATGCAGCGGGCATCCGCTGGCCATCCCCATCAGATTTAAGCCTGACTGGCAGAACGGCACGCCGCACGCCATGCACCGCGCCCCCTGCAGTTCCTGTTCCTCTTTCGTAAGAGGCGTATAGAACTCATTAAAATGCTTGATTCTCTCAAGCGGCTGTTCCGCTGTCTTGTCTTTTCTTGCATAATCCATAAATCCTGTCGGTTTTCCCACTTTTCGCGCCTCCTATCTTCCGTTTTTGATCTTATTGAATGCTTCGATCTGTGCTTTTTCTCTGCTTAATCCCTTTTCTTCCATCTGGAAGATTGCAGCCATCATCTTCTCGTAATCTTCCGGGATGATCTTTTTGAATTTCGGAAGATAATCTTCGAAGTGATCCAGAATCCGTTTGCCCACTTCTGAATTTGTATATGAGACGTGTTCCTGAATCATGCTCTTTAACTCCTGCACGTCATATTTGTCAGTTACACGCTGGATCTTAACCATCGCTTTATTGACTCTTGTATAAAGTGTGCTGTCCATATCAAGGACATACGCGATACCGCCGCTCATGCCGGCTGCAAAGTTCTTGCCGACTTTTCCGAGCACGACAACGCATCCGCCGGTCATATATTCACAGCCATGGTCGCCCACGCCCTCTACAACTGCGCGCACACCGGAGTTTCTCACGCAGAAACGTTCTCCTGCCACGCCGTTTACAAATGCCTTTCCGCTTGTCGCGCCGTAGAATGCAACGTTTCCTATTATAATATTCTCGTCAGATTTAAACTTTGTTCCATTAGGCGGGCATACGACAAGCTTACCGCCGGAGAGACCTTTTCCGAAATAATCGTTACTGTCTCCCACCAGCTCCAGAGTCAGTCCTTTCGGGATAAACGCGCCGAAGCTCTGTCCGCCTGCGCCTTTACACTTAATTACGAAACTGTCATCTTCCAGACCTTCCGGATATCTTCTCGTGATCTCAGATCCGAAGATCGTACCGAATGTACGGTCTGTATTGGTGACATCGATCTCAAGGCTTCTCTTCTGTCCTTTCTCCAGTGCAGGGAGAAGCTGTTTAACGAGAACTTTTTCATCCAGTGTTTTCTCAAGCTCGAAGTCAAACACTTTCTTCGGATTAAAGATCATGCCTTTCTTCTGCTTTGCATACGGATTATAAAGCACACCGGAGAGGTCAAGTGTTGCGGCACGGCTGGATGTAGGCTCATCTTTCACTTTCAGAAGATCTGTACGTCCTACCAGTTCATCCACTGTGCGCACACCCAGTTTCGCCATATATTCTCTCAACTCTTCTGCAATGAAACGCATGAAGTTCATTACATATTCCGGTTTACCTGTAAAACGCTTTCTCAGTTCCGGATTCTGTGTTGCCACACCTACCGGACAGGTATCCAGATTGCAGACACGCATCATGACACATCCCATGGTTACAAGCGGCGCTGTTGCAAATCCGAATTCCTCCGCTCCGAGCAGTGCCGCGATGGCAACATCTCTTCCGCTCATGAGCTTTCCGTCTGTCTCGATGCGGACACGCTCGCGCAGTCCGTTCTGGATCAGAGTCTGGTGCGTCTCTGCGAGTCCCAGTTCCCACGGAAGTCCTGCATTCTGAATAGAGCTTCTCGGTGCCGCTCCTGTTCCTCCGTCATAACCGGAGATCAGGATAACGCCTGCGCCTGCCTTCGCCACACCGGCGGCTACGGTTCCGACGCCTGCTTCGGATACAAGTTTTACTGAAATTCTTGCTTTTTTATTCGCATTTTTCAGGTCATAGATCAGCTGCGCCAAGTCCTCGATGGAATAGATATCGTGGTGCGGCGGCGGTGAGATCAGGCTCACTCCCGGCGTTGAATGACGGGTCTTCGCGATCCACGGATAGACCTTTCCGCCCGGCAGATGTCCGCCTTCGCCCGGCTTCGCGCCCTGTGCCATCTTGATCTGGATCTCCTGTGCGCTCACCAGATATCTGGATGTAACACCGAAACGTCCTGACGCCACCTGCTTGATTGCAGAACAGCGGTCCGTATCCAGTCTTTCGATCTCCTCACCACCTTCACCGGAATTGGATTTTCCGTGGAGACGGTTCATGGCGATGGCAAGAGTCTCATGGGCTTCCTTAGAGATAGAACCGTAAGACATAGCTCCCGTCTTAAATCTTGTTACAATGGAGTCCACGCTCTCCACTTCCTCGATCGGAACACCTTTCTTCGGATAATTGAAGTCGAGCTGTCCTCTTAAGTTGACCTTTTCTCCTTCTGCGTCAACCATCTTTGTATACTGCTTGAACATATCATAGTCGCCGCGTCTTGTAGACTGCTGGAGCATATGGATCGTCTGCGGATTGTACAGATGTTCTTCTCCGCCGCTCTTATATTTGTGACGTCCCACGCTGTCAAGCGTCATATCGCCGTCAAGTCCCAGCGGATCAAATGCCTGTGTATGGAACGCCGTATAATCTTCTGCAATCTCTTCGATGCCGATACCGCCGACACGGCTTACAGTATCTGTAAAGTACCTGTCGATAAACTCTTTCTTAAGTCCGATCGCCTCAAAGATCTTTGCTCCCTGATAGGACTGGATCGTAGAAATACCCATCTTGGACGCAATCTTGACAATTCCGTGGATTACTGCGCTGTTATAGTCGTCTACTGCCGCATAGTAATCCTTGTGGAGCAGTCTTGATTCGATCAGCTGGCGGATAGACTCGTGAGCCAGATACGGATTGATCGCACATGCACCGTAGCCCAGCAGAGTTGCAAAATGATGTACCTCTCTCGGTTCGCCGCTCTCAAGAATCATTGCCACGGAAGTTCTCTTCTTCGTGCGGACCAGATGCTGCTGCAGACCGGACACTGCCAGCAGTGACGGGATTGCCACGTGATACTCGTCTACATCACGGTCTGTCAGGATCAAAATATTGGCGCCGCCGCGGATCACTCTGTCTACCTCTATAAAAAGATACTCTATGGCCTTCTCAAGACTTGTATTTTTATAGTAGGTAATCGGGATCTCAGCTACCTTGAATCCTTCCACTTTCATATTTTTGATCTTCAGGAGGTCTGTATTTGTCAGGATCGGATTGTTAACCCTGAGCATCTTACAGTTCTCCTCTTTCTTTTCAAGCAGGTTTCCGTCTTTTCCGACATAAATCGTAGTCGAGGTGACAATCTCCTCGCGGATCGCATCGATCGGCGGGTTTGTAACCTGCGCGAACAGCTGTTTAAAATAGCCGAACAGAGGCTGTCTCTTCTTGGAAAGAACCGAGAGCGGAGTATCGATACCCATGGCCGCGATTCCCTCTCCGCCGTTCTTCGCCATTGTAAGGATAGAAGTCTTTACATCCTCATAGGCATAACCAAACGCTTTCTGGAGGCGGGTGCATTCCTCTTTCGTATACTTCGGAATATCTTTGTTCGGGATCGGAAGATCCTTCAGCTGGATCAGATTGCTGTCCAGCCACTCTCCGTAAGGTTCCTCGTTCGCGTATTTCTCTTTCAGTTCCTCATCGTCAATAACTCTTCCCGCAACCGTGTCAACAAGAAGCATCTTACCCGGATGCAGGCGTTCCTTCACAAGGATCTTGGACGGATCAATGTCCAGCACTCCTACTTCTGAAGAGAGAATCAGGTTATCATCGTCAGTAATATAGTATCTCGACGGGCGAAGACCGTTGCGGTCAAGCACTGCTCCCATCACATCACCGTCAGAGAACAGGATAGAAGCCGGACCGTCCCACGGCTCCATCATAGTCGCATAATACTGGTAGAAATCCTTCTTGTTCTGAGACATGCTCCGGTTGTTTACCCACGGCTCCGGGATACAGATCATCACTGCAAGCGGAAGATCCATGCCGCTCATTACCATGAATTCAAGGGCGTTGTCGAGCATAGCCGAATCTGAGCCGGACGTATTGATCGCCGGAAGCACCTTGTGCAGCTCACCTTTAAGCTTTCCTGCTTCCATCGTCTCTTCACGGGCACGCATTTTGTCCGCATTACCGCGGATCGTATTAATCTCACCGTTGTGCACGATAAAACGGTTCGGATGAGCTCTCTGCCAGCTCGGTGTTGTATTCGTACTGAAACGGGAATGTACCATAGCAATAGCTGACTCATAATCCTCGTCCTGAAGATCTCCGAAAAACTGACGGAGCTGACCTACAAGGAACATTCCCTTGTATACGATCGTACGGCTGGAAAGTGATACTACATATGTATCATCGCTGCTCTGCTCAAACACTCGTCTGACCACATAGAGACGACGGTCGAAGTCGATTCCTTTATTGATCTGCTGCGGGCGCTCGATAAATGCCTGCATGATACAGGGCATACAATCAACAGCGGTCTTGCCGAGCACTTCCGGATGTACCGGAACTTCTCTCCAGCCGAGGAAATTCAGGCCTTCTTTCTTTACAATAACTTCAAAGATATTTTTAGCCTGATTGCGTTTCAGCTCATCCTGCGGCAGGAAGAACATCCCGACACCGTAATCTCTCTCGCCTTTCAGGTCAATCCCCAGCGGCTTACAGACTTTCTGAAAGAACTTATGGGATACCTGCAGAAGAATACCTACACCGTCTCCGGTCTTTCCTTCTGCGTCCTTTCCTGCTCTGTGCTCCAAGTGCTCTACGATCTTAAGCGCTCCGGCAACTGTACTGTGGCTCTTCACGCCTTTGATATTTACGATCGCACCGATACCGCAGTTATCGTGTTCAAAACTCTCACGGTAAAGTCCCTGCGGGATATCACTCTTCGCGGTTTCATGCTGCGCTGTTTCCATCTGCTGTCCTTCATTTTGAAGGGTTTCATTTACTCTTCTCATGATCGCTGTCCTCTCCTTTGCATTTTATGAAAAAGACTATACACGATTTTTTTTCTTTTGTAAACAAGAAATTATTTATAATTGTCTGATAATATGAAAATAATATTATTTTCTATTAATTTTCTGAATATTTTAGTTTTTGAAAAACATCAGTAAAAATTATTGATATTTTAATTTTTCTTTTATTTTATTGGTTTTTTATATAAAATAATCAAAAAAAATGCGGCAGAATTACATTCTACCGCACACAATTTTAAATTGTTTTTTTATGAAAACATATCCGTTCTGTCGCTGTCATCCGCACAATTCTGCGCCTTTATACTGACCGGCATCTTCTGTATCATTACAAACATTGCCGAGCAGAGAAATGCTCCCGCGATAACTGCAGCCGCCATACGCATGGGATCAGACGCCAGCCATCGGAATACTCCCAGTTCCGTAAAGACAACGGAGCCGGTGTTAAGCAGGATATGAAGCAGCACCGGAGCTTTAAGGGAGGCGAATTTCTCATACAGGTATGAAAGCAGAAGGCCCAGCAGAAATGCATAGATCATCTGTGTCGTACTCGAATGCATTAGTGAAAACAACAGTGCCGACCACACAGCAGAATACCAGAAGCCCTGCCGTTCACGGAATCTCTTATACAGGATTCCCCGGAACATCAGCTCTTCCGCCACCGGAATAACAACTCCAAGACCGATAACCTGCACAGGAAAACCGGCTGAATATGTGATCTGCGCCGTCTGCTGATACTGTTCATCATAAAAAGCCAGCTGAACCATTGCCATCAGGCAGGTAGCCGCAATACATCCGGCAATACCGAATATAATCACCGTCCAGTATTTTGACAGCTGCGCCTTCTCAGGAAGTATGATCCCGGCTTTTTGCTCTGATTTCCGATCACGCGCAAACAATATCCCTGTCAGAATAATCGTCCCCAGAGCAGAAAGAGCTGTAATCTCCACCTGATGCCTCGCTACAGCCTCAAAAGCCGGCCCGAGAGCCTGCATAGAGGATTCCATCAGTTCCTGCATAGAGGGAACCGTGTCGCCGCTGCCGCGCAGAACCTTGGCATATGCCTGCATAATATAAGGCATCTCTATCACAAACTGGGCCGCAAACTGGACCGCGAACTGAATTCCGAGATATCCGAGCAGCGGACCCGCAAGACTCCAGAAAGATCTTTTCCTGTAAATCTGATTCATTTTTACGCCTCCTCCGCTTTCCTGAGGATCCACGTCTTCATCTCACTTTCGCAGCCTCTGGCTGTTCCCTGTACCATCTCCGGCTTTCCTCCTCCGCGTCCGTCAAATGCCGCGTTGAATTCTTTCACCAGCTCACGCATATTCTGTGTTCTGCTTCCTATCACATAGCGGTAGCCCTCACTGTCATTTCCATGGAATACCGCGCACACATTGTGTCCGGCTTCCAGCACGAGATTCATAAGAAGGCGCATAGAGTCTCCTTCAATATCCTCTGTAAATATGCACACAGGCTTCCCGTCTTTCGGTATCATTTCCGCTTTAACAGCAATCAGCTTTTTTTCTTTCTCTCCCAGCTCATATTTCAGATTGTCCGCCTCATCTCTCAAATGGCGTACCGACTCTGCAATTTCATTTTCCTTTGCGCACAGCAGGGCAGAGATCTCACCTGCCTGTTCCTGTTTCACCTCATAATCTTGGAGCGCCCTTACACCACAGAGCATCGTCACGCGCGCACCGCCCTTGTACCGCTGCACGTGAGTCAGCTTGATCAGACCAATCTCGCCGGTATAAGAAACATGCGGAGCACAGCATGCGCAAACATCATATCCCGGTACAACGATGATCCTCACCTGACCCTCTATCTCAATCTTGCTCCGGTATTCCATGCGGGCAAGTTCTTCCGCCGAGGGATAGAGCGCCTGTATCTTCAGATTTTTCCAAACCGCCCGGTTTGCCTCCTGCTCAATATGCACAAGCTGCTCTTTGCTAAGCTCTCCGTCGAAGTCCATCGTGCAGTCTTCACTTCCCAGATGAAACCCTACATTATTATATCCGAACGCAGAATGAACAAGTCCCGATACAATGTGCTCGCCGCTGTGCTGCTGCATCTTCATAAAACGTTCTTCCCAGTCAATCCGGCCGCTCACACACGTTCCCGGCTCCAGCGGACCTTCCAGCAGATGCAGGATCCGCCCGTCTTTTTCCTGTACGTCCGTAACCCTGACGCCGCCCAGTACTCCGGTATCCGCATACTGACCGCCGCCCTCAGGGAAGAACGCTGTACGGTCAAGCTCTGCGGCATACTCTCCGCTATGTCCCGGCAGAATATCGGGGTTCACAGGCTCGCAGGACAGGACCTTCGCCTCAAATTCCGTCAGGTGGCTGTCCTGGTAAAAAAGTTTTTCTGTCATTGTGTGATTACATCCTTTCCGGCGCTTCAAATCCGAGCAGATCAATACATGTTTCCAGCACACGTCTTGCCAGAACCAAAAGTGCGATATACCCGGCTTTTATCTCTTCATTTTCTTCAGACAGGATCTTTGTCTCATGGTAGAACTTATTGAACTCATTGGCAAGTTCATAAATATATGCGCAGAGTTTATGAGGCGCTGTCTCCCCATAGACCGCGTCAAATACATCATTAAATTTGAGCACCTGCAGCATAAGCGCCTTTTCATACTCATTTTCTGCCGGACGTACTTTCAGTCCTTCAAGACTTCCACCACTTTCCTGATATTTATTCAGGATAGATTTGATACGCACGATCGTATAGAGAATATACGGTCCGGTATTTCCCTCAAACGAAGTAAACCTGTCTACATCAAATACATAATCTTTGGACGCCTGATTGGAAAGATCGCCATATTTGATCGCGGCAAGCCCTACGATCTGTGAGGTGCGCTCTGCTTCTTCCTCTTCTACCGTACGGTTATCCATGATCTTGCGGTACATTTCCTCATCGATCTCACGGATCAGATTCTCCAGACGCATGACACCGCCCTCGCGGGTCTTGAACGGTTTTCCATCCTTACCGTTCATCGTACCGAAGCCGAGAAATTTAAGCTCTGTCTCCGGACGCACGATCCCCGTCTTTTTCGCACAGCGGAACACCTGTGTAAAATGCAGTTCCTGGCGCTTGTCCACTACATAGATCACCTCGTCCGGCTTATAGTCCTCTTCACGTTCCACAAGGGTTGCGAGATCCGTCGTATCATAGAGAGCCGCTCCGTCAGATTTCAGGATCATGCACGGCGGAACTTCTTTCTTGTCTGTCTCTTCCTGTACATCAACGACAAGCGCTCCTTCATCGTAGCGCGCGTATCCTTTATCCTTTAACATCTGTACCATATCCGGAATGTATTTCTGCGCGTCAGCTTCGCCTTTCCACAGATCAAAATCTACGTTCAGCTTTTCATAGTTCTTTTTCAGATCTGCAACCGACACATTCATAATATGATTCCAGATAGCGCGGTATCCCCTGTATCCGTTCTGAAGAAGATACGTAGCATGCAATGCTTCTTCTCTGTAATCTTCGTGTTCTTTCGCATATGCGCTTGCAGTCGGATAGATTTCTTCCAACTCTCCGATAGTAAACGGAGCTTCCGCCGGATACTCCCCTTCATAAGATTCATCAAAATACGGCAGATCCGGCTGACGCTTCTTAAGCTCCGTAATGATCAGTCCCATCTGATATCCCCAGTCTCCGAGATGAATATCCCCGATCACCTGATTTCCTTTGTAACGCAGTATCCTCTTTACACTCTCGCCGATAATCGCAGAACGCAGATGCCCGACATGCAGCGGCTTTGCGACATTCGGGCCGCCGTAATCGATCATGATCGTCTTCGGGGTTTTTTCATCCTCAACCCCCAGCTTTTCTTCTGCAGCCATATCATTCAGATAAGAGGCTACGCTCTCTTTGGACAGCTTCAGGTTAATAAATCCCGGTTTGACCACATCCACCGACTCAAAATATTTGCTGCCTTTCAGATACGGAGCCACATCTTCCGCAATCACAAACGGCGCTTTCTTATATTTCTTCGCTCCCGCCATCGCTCCGTTGCACTGATATTCGCACAGGTCCGGGCGGTTGGAAAGAGTCACTTTCGCAAGCTCTTTGTCATAGCCCGCCTTTGTAAAAGCCTCTTCCATCTCTATTGTGATAAGTTCCAGTAAAGTCTTCACTATCTTCCACACTCCTCTTCGTCCGTATGAAAGATATTCTACCATGTATAAAGGTTGACGGCAAGTTTTCGTTGGGAAAATCCAGAAGAGTCACTCCGCCGGGCACGAATCTGCCATCTTGAGAAAACTCCTGATCTATTTTATAATGAATCATATTTTATCTATGAAAAGGAGAATCATTATGATACTAGGTTCACACGTAGGCATGAGCGGTAAAGAAATGCTCCTCGGTTCTGCAAAGGAAGCTGTTTCCTATGGAGCCGATACATTTATGTTCTATACCGGAGCGCCGCAAAATACAAGAAGAAAAGAGATCAGCGAGCTGAATATCGATCCGGCATGGGAATATATGAAAGAACACGGAATCCGGGAGATTATCGTTCATGCGCCATACATTATCAACTTAGGCAATTCTGTAAAACCGGAAACCTTCTCCCTCGCAGTGGAATTCCTTGCCAAAGAAATCGAACGCACGATAAGCTGCAGGAGCCACACACTTATCCTCCATCCCGGCGCGCATGTGGGCGCCGGGGTTGAGGCAGGCACAGCCCAGATCATCAAAGGACTTAATGAGGTACTTACTTCAGACACAGACTGTTTTATCGCACTTGAGACCATGGCCGGAAAAGGTTCTGAGATCGGTCGTTCTTTCGAAGAGCTGGCACGGATCTATGACGGCGTAACACATAACGATAAGCTCAGGGTATGCTTTGACACCTGCCACACAAGCGACAGCGGTTATGACATTATCCATCATTTTGATGATGTCATAACCGATTTTGACCATGTGATCGGCAAAGAGCAGATTGCTGTATTTCATATTAATGACAGCAAAAACGTGCCGGGAGCAGCAAAAGACCGTCATGAAAACATCGGCTTTGGCGAAATCGGATTCGATGCGCTCAATTATATTGTTCATCACCCTGATTTTGAAGAAATCCCGAAAATACTGGAGACGCCGTATATTCCTTCCCCCACTGCGCCGAAGAAATCCTACGCTCCATATAAATATGAGATTGAAATGCTGAGAAAGGGTATATTTGACCCGGATATGAAAGAAAATATCGTCCGTAAAAATGAAAACACTCTTTGACATTTCTGAAAAAGTCTTGACATTTTCCCGCAGCGAATATATTATTGTATTATATCAATAATACAATTGCAGGACGAGGGATATCCCTCGTCCTGCAGGGAACTGCCAAAGGCAGTTCCCTCTAAAAAGAATACGAGGTGATCAAATGCCATGGAATCTGGATAATGACCGTCCCATCTATCTTCAATTGATGGAACGAATTCAACACGACATCATTTCAGGTGTCTATCAGCCCGGAGACAAGCTGCCCTCGGTACGTGATCTTGCCATAGAGGCTGCCGTCAATCCAAATACAATGCAGAAAGCTCTGTCCGAACTGGAACGCTGCGGGCTCGTACACTCCCAGCGCACAAGCGGGCGTTTTATAACAGACGACACCGCCATGATCAAAGAGATGAAGACAGAGCTGGCGCAGGAGCACATCCGGGATTTCTTCAGACAGATGCATAAGCTCGGCTTTTCTGATGAGGACACTCTCGAAATGATAACAGACACAATCAAAAAGGGAGGTTTACAATGAGACCGATTCTAGAATGTCAGAGACTGACGAAAAAATACGGCAGCTTTTTCGCTCTTTCCAATCTGAACCTTTCCATTGAGCGGGGGCAGATCGTAGGGCTCCTCGGCCCCAACGGAAGCGGAAAGACCACACTGATCAAGCTCGCAAACGGGCTTCTTGTCCCCACGGACGGACATATTATGGTCAATGGTCTCGAACCGGGAACAGCGACAAAGAAAATCGTATCCTATCTTCCCGACCGCAGTTTTTTCAGTGAACATATGAAAGTAAGAGAGATCCTCTCCTATTACTCGGACTTTTACAAGAACTTCAGTACAGAGCGCGCGTTAAAGATGCTCGACACTCTTGAAATCGACCGGAACACCCGAATCAGCGCTCTGTCGAAGGGAACCAAAGAAAAAGTTCAGCTTGTACTCGTCATGAGCCGTGACGCCGACTTATACATACTCGACGAACCGATCGGAGGAGTTGACCCGGCGGCAAGAGCTTATATTTTGCAGACTATTCTCACAAATTATAACGAAAACGCTACCGTACTGCTTTCAACACATCTGATCTCTGATATCGAAAATGTACTGGACCGGGTAATATTCCTGCAGAACGGCCAATTGGCTCTCAATAAAACCGTGGATGAAATACGTACCACATATGGTAAGTCAGTGGATGCTTTATTCAGGGAGGTATTCAAATGTTAGGAAAACTGATTAAATACGACTTAAAATCAGCTGCCAGGATATTTATCCTGCTGCACGCAGTCTATCTCTTCATATGTTTTATGGCACGTTTTTTCTATATGAACAGACTGAGTTTCAGGGATGTGACCGAACCTCTCGTTCTCTCCCTTGTTCTCTTTTTCTCTCTGATGACGCTTTTGATTTCTGCACTTATGATCTTTACATGGATGCAGGTTGCATTCCGGTTTTATCGGAATCTGTTCAGCAAAGAAGGATACCTTTCATGGACACTTCCCATCTCGGGGCCGCAGCATCTGTGGGCTAAGATTATCTCAGGTTATATCCTGATGGCGGCTGATCTCATCATCATTGCTGCCGGCATCCTGCTTCTTGTAACAGGAAGCAACGTAACAACAGCCTACAGCACAGTTGCCGACACTGTGACGAATGAACTCGGCTTCTCCGTCGGTACATTTGCGCTCATCCTGTTCATCGCCTGCCTGGTCAGCGCGATCAGCTCGGTGATCATGACCTACTTTTCTGTTGCAGTCGGCCAGCTTTTCCCAAGCCACCGGGTACTGGGCGCCATCGCAGCATACTTTATTACATCAACAGTCGTACAGATCCTCAGCGTAATACTCATGGTTCTGTTCGGATGTTTTCCCGGATACAGAACTTATACTCTTCAGGGAAGCGCCCTGACTGATTATCTGCTGAAACTCTTAATGATCAGTACAGTTTTAATGCTGGTCATAACAGTCATCCAGTATATCGCGACACATTATATTATGAAAAAGAAGATCAATCTTATATAAAAAAGATGCTTCATGAGCTGTTTATCAGATTCATGAAGCATCTTTTTTAAACAAAACAGCGTCTGAGCGGAGTCGAACCGCCGCACATGCCTCCGGAGGGCATTGCTCTATCCACTGAGCTACAGACGCATTCCAGTTATGAAAGGGGAACTTCAACGCTCCCCTTCACAACCTTTTCTATCCTAGCATAATTTAACCAAAATGTAAAGTACTTTATCGCAACAGTTCAGTCATTACTATTATAATACTTTCTTCGTATATATATGCCCAGGATCACTAGAATCAAACCGGCGCCGGCCGCAGCGGCAGCTATCGGGAACGGATCGGATTCATCTCCCGTCTGCGGTGTATCAACTGCAGCTTCACCGCTTTCCTTTTCATCCGACTGAGCCTCTGCATTCTTTACATACAGCTGCTGCATCAGATCTTCCAGATCCGCGTGGCGGCTGATCTCTACATCCTCCTGATACAGATATTCAAACACAACGATAGTCCGGCCTGCAAATGCCGCTGCATCAAATATATATTCCATCTCCACATCCATTTTCGCATCTGACGCCCTGAACTTTTTCGTCACCGACAGGACAGCGCCGTCGGCAGAATCATTTTCGCGCAGCGGCTCCCCGGTCTGCTGATCCATCAGCACGCCTCTGAGCATATATTCCGTTCCGGTCTGCAGATTTTCCATACTCACCGTATCTATCACTCTGCTCTCCTGCGGCAGGAGCTCCTGATCTCCGGTATCCGCATTCACTGCCTTTGTCCGTACAATTGCGGAGGCACTATTTTCCACGGTCAGAAACCCGTTCTCCTCTCCGTCAATCCTTCCGTCCTCAGCTACCGTAAATTCATAAACAGTCTCATCCAACAAATATCCCGGAACAGACTCAATCTCCTGGATGCAATAAGTACCCGGAACAAGATTTTCCACTGTCAGCGTGCCGTCCTCGCCGGTAGTCAGTATCTCTTTTTTCTGTTCATCTGCCATCTGTTCTCCTTCAGACGTCGTCTCCGACTTTTTCCAGTACGCAAATTTTACACCTGACAAACATTTTTCTGTCCCCTTTTCTTTCTTCGCAAGAACAAATCTTGACGGCACATTTTCCACTGCAACATGTTCGGTAGTAACAGCCGTCTCCTGATCTTTATAGCTGAGTTCCACATTCCACTCCTCTTCTGAAAGGACATATCCCGCCGGCTGTTTCGTTTCTTTCAGCGTATATCGCCCTAGAAAAAGCTCATCCGAATATGCCTTTCCATTTTCGTCTGTAATAATCGTATCCATAAGCTCGCCTTTCCGGGCACGGACTGTCCCGTCCGGCGTGACAATATCCTCCGCTGCCGTAATCTCAAATTCAGCTCCCGCAAGCGCCGCATCCGTACCAGTCTCCGTTTTTGTCAGTTTAATTCTCCCCATAGCCGGCACATCCGGAAATTCAATCACAAGCGGAGAATCCCATTCGTAACTTTCCGTTATCGTGAACTTTATATCTTCTCCGTACAACAGATATCCCTCCGGCGCACGCAGTTCCCGGAAGTAGTATTCGCCGGCCGGCAGCCTCTCCGGCAGAAGAAATGTTCCGTTTTCATTTGTCTCAAACGTTTTATAAATCTTTTTCTCCGGATAATACGTTGTCATTGTGATTACTTCCTTGTCCGCATCAAGCAGTTCAAACTCAGCCCCCGTCACAGGGATTGTTTTTCCTGTCGTACTGTCAGTTTTTACGAGACACACAGGCGAAACAATCGTCTTATCTTCAAGAATGTAATATAACGCCTCGCCGTCATCGGATATAGTGATCTCAAAGTCCTCCACCGGCTCGAACCCGGCCGGTGTATTTTTTTCGTGCACAATATATGTATCATAAGCAAGCCCGCCGCGTTTATCTCCCAGCTGTTCCGTAGAAGCATAACCGTTTTCATCCGTTATTATTTCCACTGTCCGGCCGTTCGTCCTGGAAGTAATTTCAAAACAGATACCCTCAAGCGGCGTCTTACGATCTTTGTCCTCCTCCGGTTCGCGCGAAAACTTCACAAGCTGCAAATCGCCCCTTATAACTTTCTCAGGCATTTCGGGAGCATTATAAGTATCAACTTCCTCATCTTTTCCCGATGGAGTTATCTGCCTTACCTCCGTTTTTTCATTAATGAGATATCCTTCCGGAGCTTTTGTCTCCTGTATCGTAACCGTGCCAAGCGGTAGGACATTCTCCCCTTTCGAATTCTTATAAAACTCATCACCGGATACTTTCTGACTGTCTTTCAGGGCAGCCTTTCCTTCCGCGTCTGTCCTCAGCACCCAGGTCCGCACAGCTTTCACCTCGTCTGCCGCGGGATCATTCTCATAATATCCGGCATAATATTTCACGGTAAATTCTGCATCTGATAATGACGCGCTTCCCTGAGGTATGCCTTCACCGGTCTGTGCATCTGTCTTTTCAAGAAGCAGAGTGACCGCAGCGCTCTGCGGATAATCCTCCGCCTCCACAACCGCCGTATTTCCGGGCGTCACATCCACAGTATACTTCTTATCGTTCAGGGCATATCCGCCCGGCGCAGACAATTCCTTTACATAGTATCTGCCGGCCGGGAGCTCCACAGTATCTGTGGCTCCATCCTCCTTTGTTGTCAGAACCGCCTCCTGTTTCGTACATCGCGCGTCAGAATAAACGCCATATTTCGCATCTTTCAGGCTATAGCATTCATTATCCTTTGTCATTGACGGATCTGCGGACACCTTTTTTAACCGAAGGCTTCCATTGTACTCCCGATATATCGCAAAGGTTCCTGCAAGAGCCTGATAACCGATGAGATACCCTTCGCTGTCAACAGCGCCTGTTGCAGGCTGTGTCTGAGAAACTACATACAGGCTTCCTGTCACTTTCCCTGTCGTTTTATCCACCGATGTAACTGTAAATGTATAGTTATATTTCATTCCGGCCACAGGAGCTGCTGCCGAATGCTGAGCACAGTTCACTTCCGCTTCTCCCTCTCCTGACAGAATTCCGGTAAAATCTCCAAGAGTCACTCCGTAAACTGTATGCCCGTTACCGCCGACAACCGATTTTACTGTGCAGGTACCGGTATATTTATTCCCTGTCTCAGGAAACTCCTCGCTCGCTGCAGCCAGAACCCTTGCGGCTCTGGCAATCCCCGGCGCACTGCTTCCGAATGTAATGTCCACCACTTTATCAATCTCGGTCACTGTAATCTCTCTGGTAAAAGCACTTCCTCTTCCCATTGTTACAGGCTCCAGCTCAATACCGCCGGCAGTGGACACTGCAATAGTAATTACAGAATCATCTTCTGTTTTTTCATCCTGCTCCACCTCAGTTTCGTTTGTTTCTGCTGTTACTTTCACAAATGTTCCCGGATCCAGAGTCAGTGTTTTTTCTCCGGACTCAAGCACGCTTTCCCCTTGGGCGTCATTTTCCAGTTTTACAGTTCCCTCTCCATGGATCCGGAATGTTACATTATATGTTTTTTTGTTTTCCGCCGCGGTATTCTCTGTTACACAGAGTCCTGTAAGCAGCAGTCCGGAACACAGAAGAGCCGTCATTCTCTTAAATAACTGTCTCATCCCATCAGCCCTCCTGTTTTCAACTCCGTTCCACGCCTCAGGTAGCCTGCCTTGATATCATACAGGTACGCATGATCACTCAGCACTTCTTCCTCAGCCACCTGAGTTTCATTAATATCTTTTACCATATCATCCAGTTCTGCCATACTGATGCTTCCACAGCATGGAACAATCACGACTTCATGGACACTGCTAGGCAATACATAGTAATTCGTTTTCAATATGCCGCCGATCATTTCCATAACATGAGGATACGCGATGCACGCCGCCCCGTAATTCCTGTATTTATTAGAGAGCACATACATTCCGTCTCTGGAACATGTATTTCTGACAAGAAGATTTTCCGCCGCATCCTCTTCCGCACAGTCTGCACTTCCCCTGAGCATCTCTTTCAGGGCATAATTCATGGTAAAAAATTCCGCCGGCAGAAGCCTCCTGGAATTGCGTACCGCATCCTCCCACAACTCAGCCGTCTGTATACCCCATTGTTCCATATGGCTTCTATTTACAGTCATTGCAGCCGTTCCTTCTTCTGTCGCTTCAAGCAGTACATAGAACACAGCCGACAGATCCAGAAACGGAATATGAGGAACCGAATTTAAAAACTTTCTGTTCTTCACAGTATTTATCAGTTTGAAAACAATCCTGTCTTTTACCCCTTCATAACTCAGGATCTTTTCATAATCCCATGACTGTTCCTGCTTGATTTCCTCGTAAAATTCCAGAATCTGGTCTACAATCTTATCGAGGGCAGTCCCCTGACTGTAACTCTGATAGTACTCTTCCAGATAAATCGTCGGTGAAATATTAATCCCCGGCGCTTCGATCAATACTCCCGTTCTCTCTCTGCCATTGTTTTTTATCGTAGTGTAAAGACCCGCTCTGACACCTCCTGTCATCTTCTGGTTCATCTGTTTCTCTACCGCGTCTGCGAATGCTCTGTAATCCATTTTTCTCCTTCCTGTAACGCGGTGCATTGTAAATTAAATGTGAAAGCCGGTACGATATGTACCTCATGAAGGCGTCCGCCCCATGAACTTAATGAAAAAATTGAACAATATTATGTGCTCTTGATTATAGACGAGACTGCATCCAAAATCAATGGGACATATTTCACAAAAAGCATCTGTGAATTTCTCCCTATTTCACAAAAGACAAAAAGAAAAGATGCACTTTAAAAAGTGCATCCCATTCCACAAAATCATTATACAATGAACATTGTTATACTCTTGACAGATACTCTCCAGTACGGGTATCAATCTTGAGCACATCTCCTGTCTCACAGAACAGCGGAACGTTAACGACTGCTCCCGTCTCAACTGTAGCAGGCTTAGTAGCTCCCTGAGCTGTATCTCCCTTGAATCCCGGCTCTGTCTCTGTAATAGCAAGCTCTACAAAAAGCGGCGGTTCTACAGAAAATACATTTCCTTTATGAGAACAGATCTTAACTGTCTCATTCTCTTTAACAAACTTGAGAGCATCTCCTACTACTTCAGAATCAAGCGCGATCTGATCATATGTCTCAACGTCCATAAAGTTATACAGGTCTCCGTCTTTGTAAAGATACTGCATATCTTTTCTGTCAATGTGGGCATTTTCAAACTTCTCAGTCGGACGGAATGTTTTCTCAACTACACCGCCGCTGATAATATTTTTCAGCTTTGTTCTTACAAACGCTGCTCCCTTTCCCGGTTTCACGTGCTGAAATTCCAAAATCTGATAAATATTTCCGTCAATCTCAACGGTAATTCCATTCTTAAAATCTCCTGCTGCGACCATTTATCTTCCTCCTTCGATTTGCGCGCCGTACCGGCACTCCATTAATTAATTTTATACTAATTTTCCTTTTTTTTCAATGCTTTTTTATAGAAATGAAGAACGATCTTCTCAAGATATCTCTTGAGCACGATCTGGATCTCCTCTTTCGGGTGAATCGGTTTTACAAGAATACTGCGTATTCCGGCCCTTTTAGCCCCCCACACATCTGTAAACAGCTGATCCCCGACAAAAAACGTATTCGTCCGGTCAGTACCCATGATCTCCATAGCGCGGATATAGTTTTTAGTTGACGGCTTATGCGCATTATATATATACTCAGTTCCGATATCCTTATTGAACATCCTTACCCGCGGTTCCTGGTTATTGGAAATCAGACAGGAACGGAAACCGATATCTTCAAGTCTGCGAAACAGCTTTTTAGCCCGTTCATCCGCCGGAGCGCCATGGGGCACAAGTGTATTGTCAATATCGAAAATCACTCCCCGGAACCCCTGTTCATATAATTTTTCAAATGGAATGACATATGTGGAGGCCACATACTCATCCGGAAAAAAACTCTCAAACATTATTTTGCATCCAACTCCGTCAGTTTCCCGATCAATTCCTCGCAGATCTGGAGGATTGTCTTATTATCCGTCTGTATCACAACGTCTGCCGCAGCCTCGTATTTTTCCCTGCGTTTTTCCATCAGGTCCGCAATAAACTCCACGTTATTATTGCCTTTTAACAGAGGCCTGTCATTGCTGTCCTTTACACGCTCATAGATTGTCTCAGGACTCGCCGTAAGCAGAACCACTCTTCCGTTCTTTTTCATCTCAACCACATTTTCCTCCCGCAGAGCCACTCCGCCGCCGCAGGATATAATGCAGTTTTTTCCTGTCTGGAGTTCTCTCAAAAGATCCGTCTCCAGATTACGAAAATATTCTTCCCCGTATGTAGCAAAGATATCCGGTATACTCATCTGCTGCCGTTCCGAAATTTCCTGATCCATCTCAACCAGCTTCATATCAAACATTGTGCTCAGATAATCTGAAATTGTCGATTTTCCGGCTCCCATAAATCCGATCAAAACAATATTGTATGAAAACAGTTTTCTCGCCTGTATCCGCTTGCTGTTTCTAAGAATCCGGTGAAATACATCCTGAATCTCTTCCTGATATTTATTCCCCTTAAGCTTTTTATCAAGCTGTTTCTGCTGCTTCGCCTCCTGTGCGGGCTGCAGGATCGGCATCCCGTACGTTTCTTTATAAGCCATTATCTTTTCAACAATACTGTTGCGCTCCACAAGAGCATCTATGATCTTATCATCGCAGAGCGCAAGCTGCTCTCGATACATTTCCAAATCGTTCATGTTCTTCCTCCACATCTGTAAAAATCGGCATATATGCAACCACCATATTATATCAATTTTCAGAAGTGATAGCAAGGCTCACATTTTCTTTAAAAGTCTCCCACGCATCTTCATGTTCTACAAAATATTTAGGGCAGTTTTTTCCTGTCACATCATAGTGGCGGATCACGTCATCTGCCGTAAGATCAAATTTCACGCAGAGCCATGCCGTAAGCTGTACAAGAGACCGGTATGTCGCGTCGGTAAACTTTCCGCTTTCGTCCGGGTGACATACTTCGATAGATACCGTATCATAATTTCTGTCGTTCGACGCATAAGCCACTTCCCATGTCGGAACACACTGGATAATCTCCCCGTCAAGTCCCACAATAAAATTACTGCTTGCCGAAGTTTCCTGTGAATACTGAAGGCCGTTGAAATAATCCCTGTTCTCCTGAGCCGTGCTCCCCGGATTCGCTGTATAATGTATGACGATCCCCGTTATGCCATTGCTTTCGATCCCCGGACGGGAATAAGGATTAACATCGAGAAGCTGTACATCGATGTCCGGCTCTGATGCATCTACATTTACATGTTTGCCTCCATGTGAAACAAATCCCCGTACCGCCAGCACCAGTGTCAGAACAGCCAGTATCATGATGCCCCACTTTGTGTATCCGTTTCCACGTTTCTTTCTTTTGTATTTATTCATCATATGTTCCGCCTTCCAAATTACGATGTTATCACACAATTCTGTACCTATCATGAACAAAATCTTATGAAATTCTAAAAAAGGAAGTTACTATGCACAGTTTCAAATAAAAACCGCTGACATACCGGTACTCCCGGATAAACCAGACGGAGTATCGGTACATCAGCGGTCTCATTTTATAAAAGACAGCTGTTATTCATCTACACTGTAGTTCGGCGCCTCTTTCGTGATGTGGATGTCATGCGGATGGCTTTCCTTTAATGAAGCAGCGGAAATCTTGATAAATCTTCCGTTTGCCTTCAGCTCTTCCACTGTATGAGTACCGCAGTATCCCATACCGGAACGCAGACCTCCCATGAGCTGGAACACTGTATCTTCTACGGTTCCCTTGTAAGCCACACGTCCTTCAACGCCTTCCGGAACAAGCTTCTTCGCATTTTCCTGGAAATAGCGGTCTTTGCTTCCGTTTTCCATAGCAGCGATAGATCCCATACCACGGTATACTTTATATTTTCTTCCCTGATAAAGTTCAAATGTTCCCGGGCTTTCATCACATCCGGCAAAAATGCTGCCCATCATACATACATTTGCGCCGGCTGCAATTGCTTTCGTCATGTCTCCCGAATACTTGATACCGCCGTCAGCAATAATCGGGATACCGTATTCTTTTGCCGCCTCATAGCAGTCCATGACCGCTGTGATCTGCGGAACACCGATACCTGCGACAACACGGGTCGTACAGATCGATCCGGGTCCGATACCGACTTTTACAGCGTCTACTCCGGCTTCGATAAGAGCTTTTGTTCCCGCTCCTGTTGCTACATTTCCCGCGATAACCTGCAGATCCGGATATTTCTCTTTCACCATTCTGACTGTACGCAGTACATTAGCGGAATGTCCGTGTGCAGAATCCATCACGACAACATCCACTTTTGCTTTCACAAGTTCTTCCACACGCTCCAGACAGTTTGCAGTGATACCGATGGCTGCGCCGCAGAGCAGACGTCCCTGAGAATCCTTAGCGGACAGCGGATATTTGATCTGTTTCTCAATATCCTTGATCGTGATAAGTCCTTTCAGATTGCCTTCATCATCTACGATCGGGAGCTTCTCTTTTCTTGCTTTCGCCAGAATCTTCTTGGCCTCTTCCAGAGTAATTCCCTCTTTCGCTGTGATCAGCCCCTCGGAAGTCATGGATTCTTTAATTTTCTTAGAGAAGTCTTCTTCAAATTTCAGATCACGGTTCGTAATAATGCCGACCAGTTTGCGTCCCTCTGTGATCGGAACTCCTGAAATGCGGAATTTCGCCATCAGATTGTTGGCATCTTCCAGCGTGTTTTCCGGTGAAAGGAAAAACGGATCTGTTATAACCCCATTCTCAGATCTCTTTACCTTATCTACTTCTTCAGCCTGAGCCTCAATAGACATGTTCTTATGAATGATACCGATTCCGCCCTGACGTGCCATCGCGATTGCCATACGATGTTCCGTAACAGTATCCATTCCCGCACTCATCATCGGGATATTCAATCTGATCTTCTTTGTAAGGTATGTTGACAGGTCTACCTCATTTGGAATCACTTCTGAATATGACGGCACAAGCAGAACGTCATCAAATGTAATTCCTTCGCCAATAATCTTTCCCATATTTTGTTGACCTCTCTTTCTTTATAAATCCACATATATAAGTAAATGTAAATATTTAACTGATATACTAACCAAATTCATGAAAGATGTCAACCATTTTCCGGCAGGCCTGCCGCAATTTAAAGTTGATTTATTTTAAGATTTATTTATAAGCCAGGCTTATATTCGTATTTGTCGCAGAGGCATTTTCTCGGTAAAACGTCCGAAAATCACTCGGATACAGTGGAACGACTCACGTATTCGAATCAGTCGGGATCGTAATGTTTCCGACTCCGGTTACAGGTCATAAGACAAAGTAACAATCCCGACTGATCCGAAAGATTCATCATATCGGCTGTATCCGCTTGATTTTCTGTACTCATCCAATCGGAAGTAACTCTCCGATAACCGCGAATTTACAGGAAACTGGTCGAAAGGGTGGACTTTATCTTCTGACGCTCCATTGCTGCCGGTTTCTTTAATTTTTAGTTTTGTCGGGGTGACTGCCGAATTCGATGTAGTAGAAAACGGACGGAGATGGGCATAGAAATATTCAAAAGAGATGACCGGTATGTGAGGAAGGCGACTTCGGAATAATTCGAAGAAAAAGTTAAGGATCAGAAAGATGATGTTAAGTCTGAAAATGAAGTGTTTGAGGCGAAGCCGAGTTCTTCATTTTCAGGCTTTGGTTTTAATCATCTTTCTGATCCTTTAGTTTTTCCCGAATTATGGAGCGGAGCCTGAAGCACATGCCGGTCATCTCAAAGAAGTGTTGCTGTGCCTCATCTCCGTCCATTTTCGGACATTATATTCGGCATTCAGTCCGGGAATGCGAAATTACATCATTCCCATTCCGCCGGCGCCGCCTGCCGGTGCAGCCGGCTGTGGCTCTTTGATCGTAGATACTACCGACTCTGTTGTGAGCAGTGTAGATGCAACGCTTGTAGCGTTCTGAAGAGCGCTTCTTGTAACCTTCGCAGGATCAAGAATTCCGTTCTCTACCATGTCTACATACTCTTCTTTATAAGCGTCAAATCCGATACCCGGCTCTGACTCTCTTACTTTATTTACGATAACTGCGCCTTCAAGACCTGCATTTGCAGCGATCTGATACAGCGGAGCCTCAAGAGCTTTCAGGATGATTCTTGCACCTGTCTTCTCATCGCCCTCAAGTTCATCTGTCATCTTGGCAACTTCTTTTGCCGCATGGATATATGCAGAGCCGCCGCCTGCAATGATTCCTTCTTCTACTGCTGCTCTTGTAGCGTTCAGAGCATCTTCCATACGAAGTTTCGCTTCTTTCATCTCTGTCTCTGTAGCTGCCCCCACACGGATAACTGCTACGCCGCCAGCCAGTTTCGCAAGTCTCTCCTGCAGTTTTTCTCTATCGAAATCAGATGTCGTCTCTTCGATTGCTTTCTTGATCTGTGCAACTCTGTCATTGATTGCATTCTTGTCGCCGCATCCGTCAACGATAACTGTATTTTCTTTCTGCACTTTAACGGATTTTGCACGTCCGAGCTGCTCCATTGTAGTCTCTTTCAGATCCAGGCCGAGTTCTTCGGAGATTACCTGACCGCCTGTAAGGATTGCGATATCCTGAAGCATTTCTTTTCTTCTGTCGCCATATCCCGGTGCTTTAACTGCAACAACATTGAATGTACCGCGCAGTTTGTTTACGATCAGCGTTGTCAGAGCCTCGCCCTCGATGTCCTCGGCGATAATGAGAAGTCTCGCGCCTGACTGAACAATCTGCTCAAGAAGCGGAAGAATATCCTGGATATTGGAGATTTTCTTGTCTGTGATCAGGATATACGGATCCTCGAGAACAGCTTCCATTTTCTCCATATCTGTTGCCATATAAGCTGAAATATATCCGCGGTCAAACTGCATACCTTCTACAAGGTCCAGTTCTGTCTGCATTGTCTTGGACTCTTCGATTGTGATAACACCGTCGTTGGAAACTTTTTCCATTGCATCGGCTACCATCTGTCCTACTCCTTCGTCTCCTGAGGAAACAGCGGCAACTCTTGCGATCTGCTCTTTTCCTTTTACCTTGCTGCTCATAGCCTGAATAGCCTCTACAGCTTTATCTGTTGCTTTTTTCATACCTTTTCTCAGTACGATCGGGTTTGCTCCGGCTTCAAGGTTTTTCATACCTTCATGTACCATAGCCTGTGCCAGAACTGTAGCTGTTGTAGTTCCGTCTCCGGCAACATCATTTGTCTTGGAAGCGACTTCTCTGATCAGCTGTGCTCCCATATTCTCAAATCCGTCTTCCAGTTCGATCTCTTTAGCGATCGTAACACCGTCATTTGTAATCAGCGGTGCGCCGAATGATTTGTCAAGTACAACATTTCTTCCTTTCGGTCCAAGTGTAACTTTAACTGTATCAGCCAGCTGATTTACACCTTTTTCAAGTGCTGCTCTGGCTTCAGCTCCATACTTAATTTCCTTTGCCATGTCAATACATCTCCTTATGATCTGTTATTATATATTCAACTATATATAGATACTGTCTTCGTGTCCCGCCAGACGATTTACTCTTCAACGATTGCCAGTATATCATTCTGTTTTACAATGATATACTCTTCGCCATCCAGCTCAACATCTGTTCCTGCGTATTTTGAGTAGATTACCTTGTCGCCGGCTTTAACCTGCATCACTACTTCTTTGCCATCTATATTTCCGCCAGGTCCTACAGCGATTACTTCTGCTTCCTGCGGTTTCTCTTTTGCCTGTCCCGGAAGAACGATACCGGACTTTGTAGTCTCTTCTGCTTCTAACTGTCTTAAAACAATTTTGTCACCTAATGGTACTAACTTCATTGTAATTCCTCCTTGTTTTTGTTTGTTAGCACTCAATTCTTACGAGTGCTAAACCTCATGAATATAAAATAGCACTCTGCTTTCAATTTGTCAACATAGTTTATAAGGTTTTTATAAAAAAGAAACGTACCTATTCAGGCACGTTTCGTCATTTTTCTTCCTTCGTATACATTATAAAAACCGTTTTCTATTCTGAACTTCAATAGATTTTTATCTTCCTGGCAGTACCGCTCTTTCACTACGCCGGTGCAGTACAGCAGTTCTGTCCTCGTTGATATGTAACATCTGTATTTAGCATCCAGAGAGATAGTCTCCAGCTTATCCTCTTTCAGTTCAAGATAGATGTAATCTTCCTCCGGATCATATTTGCACACTCTGCACTGCCGGGTCGAATCATCAAAGATACCGTCGGCAGAAAGAATCTTTTCCATTCTGAGATCAACAGGATTTCCTTCATACATATGCAAAACCTCCAGCCTACATCCGCTCTTTCTTAATCTTGTCAAGCTCGGTAAACACATAATCATTAAGCACTTTTATATATGTACCCTTCATACCGGAAGAACGGGATTCGATCACACCTGCACTCTCGAATTTGCGCAGTGCATTAACGATCACCGAACGTGTGATTCCTACTCTGTCCGCAATCTTGCTGGCTACAAGAATCCCCTCTGTTCCGCCCAGCTCATCGAAAATATGTATAATCGCTTCCAGTTCCGAGAAAGACAGTGTGCTGATAGCCGACTGAACAATATGTTCTTTTCTCGATTCCTCTGCATTTTCTTCATTTACAGAACGCAGCATCTCAAGCCCTACCACTGCGGTGCCATATTCACTGAGAATAATGTCGTCAATCGAATAGGCTGAATCCTGTTTATAAATAAATAAAGTTCCAAGACGTTCTCCCGCGATATCGATAGGTGTAACAATCGCCTGATAGCCCTGCACCGCATCGGGTGAAAAACCAAGAGTTTCGAGATTGACATTTTCCTTTGTGGAAAGGATACTCAAAAGACGCTCATTTAACATTGCATCAATATGGGAACCGACCGACTCTGTAATCAATTCATGGATTTCTTTTACATCAGGGCATTTGCTTACCCCGAGGATCTTACCTTTCCGGCTGACCACAAGGACATTCGAGTCAAGAATTTCTGTAAGGACTGCACAGATATCATTAAATACTACCTTGCTCGAATTATTATTATGGAGCAGCTTATTGATTTTTCTTGTTTTGTCTAATAATTGTACGCTCATTATTTCCTCCGCATATCTTCCGTATATCACAATTGTATATACAAATTCCAATAATTCGCTAGATAAACATATGTTATCACACAATTTTCAGAATAGCAATGCAATTTCATCAATCTTTTATTCTTTCTTCTTATTCAGTGCTGTAACATACCCGCACTTTTCATCCGCACATACCAGCTTATTTCCTTTTTCCACCATATATCCGCCGCATTCCGGACATTTTTCTTTGGATGGTTTCTGCCAGGACATGAAATCACATTCCGGATTATTCTCGCAGCCATAGTACCTTCTGCCCTTCTTTGTCTTGCGGATTACTATATCCTTACCGCAGACAGGACATGGAACCCCTATCTTCTCCAGATACGGTTTTGTATTACGGCACTCCGGAAAGCCCGGACATGCAAGGAACTTTCCGTGCGGTCCGTATTTGATGACCATATTTCTGCCGCATTCCTCGCAGATAACATCTGTCACCTCATCTTCAATCTTTACTGTCTCCAGTTCTTTCTCCGCCTTTTTTACAGCTTCTTCGAGATCCGGATAGAAATTACGGATGATTTCTTTCCACTCCACTTTACCTTCTTCAACCATATCCAGAAGACCTTCCATATTAGCCGTAAAATTGACATCTACAATGCTCGGGAAAGACTGTTTCATCATGTTGTTGACCACTTCGCCAATCTCAGTGAGATAAAGGTTTTTCGCCTCTTTTGTCACATACCGGCGGCCCAGTATAATGGAAATTGTAGGCGCATAAGTACTGGGGCGCCCGATCCCCAGTTCCTCGAGTGTCTTGACAAGGCTGGCTTCCGTATAATGTGCCGGCGGCTGTGTAAAGTGCTGTTTGGGGTCAAGTTCTTCTTTTTTCAGTACGGAATCCATGCTCAGGTTGCCGACCAGGACGTTGCTTTCTTCCTTTTCCTCATCTGCTTCCGTATATACGGAACGGAACCCGTCAAAAAGCAGTTTGGACGCGGATACCGTAAAACAGTATTCGTCCGCGCCGATTCTGACAGACGTTGCCTCATAACGGGCCGGATTCATACGGCTCGCAGCAAAACGTTTCCAGATCAGCTGATACAGTCTGAACTGGTCTCTTGTCAGAGAGTCCTTCAATGAGGCCGGGGTCCTTGTGATATCTGTGGGCCGTATTGCCTCATGCGCATCCTGTATCTTCTTTCCGCCGCTCACAGAATTCTGTTTTGCCGCGGCATATTCATCCCCGTAATTAGATGAAATATACTCTCTCGCAGCTGCATCCGCCTCGTCAGCGATTCTCGTCGAATCAGTACGCAGGTATGTGATAACACCGACTGTTCCGTTTCCTTTTATATCAATTCCTTCATAGAGCTGCTGAGCGATACGCATCGTCTTCTGAGTTCCGAAATTCAGCGCCTTTGCAGCCTCCTGCTGAAGGGTACTCGTAGTAAACGGAAGCGGAGCCTTGCGGATACGCTCTGATGTTTTGATATCTGTGATCCTGAACTCTGCATTTTCAATCTTATGAAGGATTTCATTCAGTTCTTTTTCTGAATGAATCGTAATTTTCTTCTTGTCTGTTCCGTAAAATTTTGCGACAAGCGGCCGCTTTTCTCCTTTGACCTTAAGCACCGCATCAAGCGTCCAGTATTCTTCCGGAATAAAAGCGTTGATTTCCTCTTCCCTGTCAGCTACAAGGCGAAGCGCGACAGACTGAACACGTCCGGCGCTCAACCCGCGTTTTACCTTAGCCCACAGTATCGGACTGATCATATACCCCACCATACGGTCAAGGACACGCCTTGCCTGCTGTGCATTGACCAGATTCATATCAATATCCCGCGGAGCCTTCAATGAGGTTTTCACGGCCTTCTTTGTAATCTCGTTAAAAGTAATGCGGCGCATTTTCTTCTCGTCCAGCTTCAGCGCAGCGGCAAGATGCCATGAAATCGCTTCTCCTTCCCGGTCAGGGTCGGTTGCCAGATATACTTTATCGGATTTCTTTGCTTCCTTTCTGAGATTTGCAAGAATATCCCCCTTGCCGCGTATTGTAATATATTTGGGTTCATAGTCATGTTCAATGTCAATACCGAGCGAGCTCTTGGGCAGATCACGTACATGTCCCTGAGATGCCGCAACCGTATAATTGCTCCCCAGAAATTTTTTGATCGTCTTTACTTTCGCAGGTGACTCCACGATAACAAGATAATGCGCCATAAAACTGACTCCCTCCATAGGCCCGCTTTTGCCTTTTATTCTGATATAACATAATAATTCTTTGATATTTCACGTACATATCCACGTAGTTCCAGAGTAACAAGATTCTCCAGAACCTCTTTAATATTCAGCTTTGTCTCACAGACCAGCTGTTCCAGATTCTTGGGATACAAACCGAGACAACTATACACCAATTTTTCGGCACTTTCAAGTTTTTTTTCATTTTTGATTTTCTTTTTACCCGCCTCTGCGGGCTCCTTTTTTGCAATTCCCCATTCCTCGAGAAGCGCCTCCGGCGAGAGCAGAATTCCCGCTCCCTGCCGGATCAGATGATTACAGCCATCGCTCAATGCACTGTTTACCGGTCCGGGCAGTGCATAGATATCCTTTCCCTGCTCCAGCGCCAGGTCGACTGTAATCAGCGATCCGCTTTTTCTCCCCGCCTCCATGACAAGAACAGCATCGGACAGACCGCTTATAATCCGGTTACGCGCAGGGAAGTTATAGGGAAGCGGTGCTGTTCCCGGCGGCTGTTCGGACAGAATTCCACCGCCTTGCTCCAAAATATCGACATAAAGTCCGATATGTTCCCGCGGATAGCACACGTCTGCTCCGGATCCAAGTACAGCGTATGTTCTGCCGCCCGCAAGCAGCGCGCCTCTGTGCCCCATCCCGTCAATTCCTCTTGCCATTCCACTGATAATCTCCACGCCGCACTCCGCCAGTGCCCGGGCAAAATCAATAGCATATTTCTCTCCGTACGGCGTACATCGTCTCGCGCCGATTATCGCAGCTTTCCTCGTCGTTTTCTGCGGGAGACTGCCTTTTACATAAAGTGCATACGGATAATCGGAAATTTCTTTCAGACTTTCCGGATACTCTTCTGAAAAGTACGGTACAAACCGTATCCCCTTTTCAACCATTTTCTCATAGTCCGACTGAAATTGCCTGTTTTTGCCTGCCTGCATAATCTTATTACACTCATTGTCATTCAAGAACCCGAATTGCCGCAATTGTATTTCTTCTATATAATAAATCGCTTCTGCGGATTTCATACATTCTCTCAATCTGATTTTTTTCTGTGCAGCCACTCCCTGTATTCCCGCCATCCAGAACTCGTATTTCATTTTTACCTCCTCCAGTACTTCCTGTCTACCATCCTGTAACCGAGCGCTTCCGCCAAATGTACCTCCCTGATATGCTTCTCTCCGTCCAGATCGGCAATCGTGCGCGCTGTCTTTATAACTCTGTGATATGCGCGTGCCGTCAGTTCCATCACTGTAAATGCACGTTCCATCAGCTTGTTTTCGACCTGTCCCAGGCCGCAGTATCTCTTCAGATCGTCACTTCCAAGCATAGCATTCGTCGTTATAGATGTTCCTCTGTAACGTTCCTTCTGAATCTCTCTTGCCCGACATACTCTTCTCCTGATTTCTTCCGAACTTTCACTGCTCCCTTCCCCTGTCAGCTCTTCATATCTGATACGCGGCGCCTCCACACACAAATCAATTCTGTCCAGAAACGGACGGCTGATCCTGCTCAAATACATCTGTATCTGCGCCGGAGTACATGTACATTTTTCCAGATCAGGATAGCATCCGCACGGACATGGATTCATCGCCGCTACCAGCATAAAATCTGCCGGGAATGTATAATTCCCATATGTCCTCGATATCCGTATGTACCGTTCCTCCAACGGCTGCCGAAGCACTTCCAGAACACTTTTTTTGAATTCGGGAAGCTCATCCAGAAAAAGGACTCCCCCATGAGCAAGGCTTATCTCGCCCGGCCGCGGCACAGCGCCGCCCCCGATCAGCGCTGCTCTTGTCGCTGTATGATGTACCTCTCTGAAAGGCCTCTCCTGTATCAGGGGCGACTCTTCTTTCAAAAGTCCGAGCACACTGTATACTTTTGTAATCTCCATACTCTCTTTCAGATCCAGCGGAGGCAGAATACCGGCAATGCATTTTGCAGTCATCGACTTGCCTCCGCCCGGAGGCCCGATCATCAGAATGTTGTGTCCGCCGGAAACAGCGATCTCTGCGGCTCTTTTTACATTTTCCTGACCTTTAATCTGAGAGAAATCCGGCAGGCTTTCATCCTTTGTTTCCAATACAGACGGCAAGTCCTGATATGTCTCTTTTATCCCGGCGCCGCCATGCAGACCGCAGATATTCTTTCCTGTTAAACAATCAACAGCCTCCTGCAGGTTTTCTACTCCAATTACCTTCATTCCGCTGACCAGCCTTCCCTCTGCTTCATTTTCTTTCGGAACAATACAGCAGGTAATCCCATTTTCCAGAGCTTCCATGACCACCGGCAGTATACCCGGAACCTTTCTTACCTGTCCGTCCAGGCTTAATTCTCCGATGATCAGATATTCTTCCATTTTTCCCGGCAGAATCTGTCCCAGTGAAGACAGTATTGATACAGCAATCGGCAGATCAAATGACGCCCCTCTTTTTCTGAGTGTGGCAGGAGATAGATTAATCACCGTACGCTTTGCCGGATAATCAAAGCCGGAATTTTTGATCGCGGTACGCACACGCTCTCCTGCTTCCCTGACCTCTGACGACAGATATCCCACCATATGAAATACCGGAAGTCCATTAGATACATCCGCCTCCACCCGGACAAATTCAACTTTGAGTCCTTCAATGGCAGCGGACAAAACTGTGCTGAAACTCATTCGCGCTCCTTTCTTCTGAGTCTCCTCCCTGTATCGGCTGCATAAAAACACCACTGATAAAATAATAGAAATACCCGGCCGATCCGGCCAGACGCCCTCCCTCAAGGGCAAGATTACCGAAAATGAATTCTTTCGGGAATGTATGTCAATCATACTGCATCCGGTTGTCCAATGTCAATACACAGCTTCACTCCGTGTCCTTCTTTCATGTGGAAAAGCACAATCACGCTGTTTTTTTCATAAACTATATCAAATGTGCTAAGAGGTGTCATTGTGCAGTCTTTCCCTAATCCCCTCACCCCCTCGGAAGAAAAATATTACATCCAGAAATATACTGAGGGCGACCTCGAGGCAAAGCACATCCTGATCGAACGCAACTTAAGACTTGTAGCTCATGTCATTAAGAAATATCAGAATCTTGAAGAAGAGCCCGAAGACCTGATTTCGATCGGAACAATCGGATTGATCAAAGCAGTCGTAACTTTTAATCCCGATAAAGGCAACAGGCTGGCCGCATATGCATCACGATGTATAGATAACGAAATACTCATGCATCTCCGGTCAAAAAAGAAAGCTTCCAAAGAAATATCCCTGTATGAACCGATCGGAACCGACAGAGAAGGAAATGAAATTAAACTTTACGATATCATTGAAACAGATGATGTTGATGTACCCGAAAAAATTCATCTCAAAGAAAACATACAGAAACTCTATGAAAAAGTCGAAAACGAGCTTTCCGCCAGAGAAAAGCTCGTTTTAAAAATGCGGTATGGACTGTATAACGGAGAAGAATACACCCAGCGGGAAATTGCCAGACAGATCGGAATTTCCCGCTCTTACGTCTCAAGAATAGAGAAAAGCGCGATTCAGAAACTCCGCGAACACTTCAAAGAGAAGGAATGAAAATTTCGATTTCTCGGACTGGCAAAGTATTCGCCGGGAGGCAGGTATTGTTAACGCACACGTTTTCACTCGGTCACAGCGTAACGGTACATAAGAGCGCAAAAGACGCGCTCTAAGTACCGACGCTGCTCCAACGGTGCGTACACAATACCTGCCTCCCGGCTGCTTTCTTCCCAGTGCGAAAATCTCATACAAGCCGGCAGAAGCTGTGGCTTTTCCGACCGCTATAAAATCTGTTGATCTGCTGGTTCGAATTCGAGCCACATTGATTTCTGTATGGTGTGGGTATTCGAAACTATGCCCCGGCTTCTACCGGTTTGTAAGAGGATTTATCGTTCTGTCTCAGGAGAAACACCTGAAAAGCAAACGGATACGTGAGTCGATCATTTCGTATCTGACCACTTTTCAGATGATTTTCTACTCCAGAGACGGTACGAGAAATCGAAATTTCATATATTCTTTAGAAGTTCTTCCGGAGTCACCCCGTAAAGCTTTGCCAGCGCAATCATGTTTGAAGTCGACGGCTCGGAGGTTCCCTGTTCCCATTTGGAGACGGCCTGTCTGCTGACTCCCAGTGATTCCGCCACAAACTCCTGTGTCATTTTATTGTCTGTACGGTACTTTTTTAACACTTCTCCCAATGACTTCCGCGTCTCTGATTTTTCCTTTCTCACATCCTGAGAATTAATATACTTTTTTAATACCCTGACAATCAGCATAAATAGATAAACCACCGCTGAAATAAATGCAAGCAAAATAATAAGATTAATTATGGTCATTATAAATGTTATCTGCATGATTCTCACCTCCCTTTTCTGATATACACATGATATCAGAACATACCGGTTGCATCTACCAACTATTGCGCAACTTTACGGTTGCCATCTCAAAACACAGCCTGTAAAAGAAGAAGCAGAGATTTTACTGTATAAAAAAAGCAGGCTGTCCGCTTTTTTACGAACAGCCTGCTGCTATTTTACATAATTGTTGTTTTCGATACGTCTGTATCTTACTCCTGCGGACCTGCTGCAACAAGTGCTTTTCCGAGCTCGTTGCTCTCGTATTTCTTGAAGTTCTTGATGAATCTTGCAGCCAGATCTTTTGCTTTTGTCTCCCACTCGGAAGCATCAGCATATGTGTCACGAGGATCAAGGATAGCCGGATCAACTCCCGGAAGCTCTGTCGGAACTTCGAAGTTGAAGTACGGAATCTTCTTAGTCGGTGCATCAAGGATGGCTCCGCTTAAGATTGCGTCGATGATACCACGTGTATCTTTGATGGAGATACGTTTTCCTGTTCCGTTCCATCCTGTATTTACGAGGTAAGCTTTCGCTCCGCTCTCTTTCATTCTCTTAACGAGCTCTTCTGCATATTTTGTCGGATGCAGCTCAAGGAATGCCTGTCCGAAACATGCGGAGAATGTCGGTGTCGGCTCTGTGATACCGCGCTCTGTACCGGCAAGTTTAGCTGTGAAACCGGACAGGAAGTAGTACTCCGTCTGCTCCGGTGTAAGTACAGATACCGGCGGAAGTACTCCGAAAGCGTCAGCTGACAGGAAGATTACATTTTTTGCTGCCGGAGCTGCAGATACCGGGCGAACAATCTTCTCGATGTGATCGATCGGGTAGGATACACGTGTATTCTCTGTCACGCTCTTATCTGTAAAGTCGATATGTCCCTCTGCGTCAAGTGTAACGTTCTCAAGAAGAGCGTTTCTCTTGATTGCATTGTAGATATCCGGCTCAGAATCTTTGTCAAGGTCGATAACTTTTGCGTAGC
>ERZ1643247.785-NODE-785-length-34945-cov-6.930009_pt1 | contig 34945 bp, 18 predicted proteins | sample MGYA00579264_ERZ1643247 | MGnify/ENA primary metagenome ERZ1643247 (study PRJEB29033, sample SAMEA4952262) | chicken gut metagenome | biome: Broiler Chicken; feature: Gastrointestinal Tract; material: Caecum | place: Ireland | collected 2018 | study: Broiler... | reverse complement strand
GTTTTTCCTGCGAAATCACCTCAAATACACCCTACTATATCTGAATTTGCCGAGGGTGGCTGGTAGCATAGGGCTTTGCCCGCTTATGAAATACCCCGCGTTTTCACGCGGGGATTTTTATTCAGGGCTCCCTCATTCGTTGCTGACGCGAATGTGCCTGCGGCGGACAATCGCAATTTTGTACCTTATAAATCAGATAGCACAGCCAAAAACGGGCAAAATTAGGCCAAAAAAGCTTAAATTTGCCCGTTTTTTACTTTTCAGGGATCATATGAGATCATGAACAGTCCGTCATCGGGAAGAGGGGAAGTAAATTGAGTAGTAAGGAGTCGTGCGTTCAGGGGGATGGCTGCGCTTTTTTCCCCTGCATACGGTGCAGATGGTAATAGAAATTTCCGGGTGTCATTCCGGCGGATGCGAGCGCCTGGGAGAGGGAGATTTCCTTGCGGCAGAATTTGCGCGCGATCTGTATGAGTTCGGGGGTATATTCCCGCTGCGGCCTGCCGAAGCGCACCCCTTTCCGTTTCGCCGCCGCAATGCCCTCCGCCTGCCGCGCGCGGATATTCGCGCGCTCGTTTTCCGCCACAAAGGACAAGATCTGCAGTACGATGTCCGCGATAAATTCGCCCACTAAACTGTCCGTGCGCTCGCGCGTATCGAGCAGAGGCATATCTAAAACGAGGATGTCCGCCCGAATTTTTTTGGTGATATATCTCCATTCTTCCAGGATCATTTTATAATTTCTTCCGAGACGGTCAATCGATTTTATGACCAAAAGGTCGCCCTGTTTGAGTTTGCGGCGCAGTCGCATATAATTTATCCGTTCAAAATTTTTGCCGCTCTCTTTATCGCAGTAGATATGCCGCTTGTCGATGCCGATTCGATGAAAGGCGTCCAGCTGGCGTGCCAAATTCTGGTCTCTCGAAGAGACGCGCGCATACGCGTAATCCATAAAAATGTCACCTCTCTAATTCAGAATAGAACAGGATAGCAGATTATAGCTTTCAATGCAAAGAGAAAAGGGTGCGTTGCACAAAAAAAACTCTTCGGCCATTTACGGCCGGAGAGTTTTTTTCGGGTATGAAGTGCTGTGCGGCTGCAAAAGGGCGGAATTCCGAAAGGAAACCATGCGCCTGCGGCCGGAGCGAAAAAGTTAAATTTTGGGAATGTACACTTTTCTAAAATGCAGAATAGGCGGGGCAATTTCTGCCGCTTTGCTGAAAGTATTATAGCATAGGTTCTATGCTTTGTCAATATTCATTTTAAAAAAAAGTGTGATTTTCCAAAAGGCAGGGGAGGGCGCGGGGCACTGTGCGAGAGAGATTTATACAGGCAGATCCTATGGAGAGCGCCTGCATAAATAAAAATTTTTATGGAGGTTTGTCTATGAAGGCAAAACTGGTGAACAAGCAGTTCAGCAGAGTGCTCGCCGTCTTGCTCGGCTTGATGGTGGCATTGAGCGGCCTATGGTTCAGCGCTTTCAACTGGATCGGCGCCAACGCGAACATCGGCGACACGCTCGACCCCGACAAGCGGTACAGAGCCGACTACGATTCGTTCAGCGAAACGGAAGAAGCCGCTGCAGAACTGAACATCGAGCTGATGGCGGAAGGCGCCGTTCTGCTCAAGAACAACGGCGCGCTCCCTATGGCGTCGAGCGGGGAAAAGGTTACGGTGCTCGGCGCACAGGCCGATACGCTGTCTACGGGCGGCGGCGGTTCCGGCGCGCAGAGCAAGCCGGGATATGAAGAGACGCCCGCGACGGTTGCAACTCTCTTCCAGAGTTTGGATGCTGCCGGGATCGATTACAATCCTGCGATGAAAACGCGCTATGAGGATGCGTCTCTCAACCCGAAAACGCTTTCCAACGGCAACCCTTACGACGGCGGCCACTACATGACCAAAGTGGAGACTGCGACGGAAGGCTCCGTTGAATTTGACGGCGGGCACTATGTCGCCATTACCGACGGAACGGGTTCGCTCGACGGTGTTTCCCTCGACGGCTACAACGAAACGGCGATCGTCGTCATCGCGCGCACGGGCGCCGAGGGCAACGACAACCTCGCTTACGATCTGCCCAACATGGCGGACAAGTCTGACCACTATCTGCAACTGGATGTCGCAGAAAAGGAATTGATGGCATACGCAAAGGCGAATTTCGAAAACGTCATCGTCATCCTCAACAGCCCCGCGGCGTTGGAGATGGGCTGCCTGGAAGACGACGATGCGATCGACGCGGTGCTGTGGATCGGCCAGCCCGGCTGGAACGGCATCATGGCGGTCGGCGATATTCTCACCGGCAAGGTCAATCCTTCCGGCCGCACGGTCGACTTCTGGATGCGCGACTTCGCCACCGACCCGACCTGGTATAACTTCGGCAACTCCTCGCAGGCGAACGCCATCATCAACGGCGACGAGCCGAATGTGAACGGCTATACCGGCAGCGGCACACTCTCGATGGGGTATGATGCTACATATGCGACCGAAGGTATATCGAACGGCAACTACAACGTCCTCGACTATGCGGAGGGCATCTACCTCGGTTACAAGTATTATGAAACCGTCTACGACGATCTGAAAGCGCAGGACGCCGAAGTTGCGGACGAGTGGTATGCTTCCGCTACCGCCTATCCCTTCGGGTACGGTCTTTCTTACACTGAGTTCTCTCAGGAGATCAAGAGCGTTACCGGTGATCTTTCGGATAAGGACGGCGAAATAACGGTCACGGTCACCGTCACCAACAACGGCGCCGTCGCCGGCAAGGAAGTCGTACAGCTGTATTCCACGCCGGAATACACGGCGGGAGGCATCGAAAAGGCGTCCGCAAACCTCGTCGGCTTTACGAAGACCTCCCTGCTCGCAGCAGGCGCTTCGGAAGACGTCGCCATCACCATTGCGGTCAAGGATCTCGCTTCCTTCGACTACAACGATGCAAACGAAAATCAGAACAACGGCTACGAGCTGGAAGCGGGCGACTATGTTCTGAGCATCCGCGCCAACTCGCACGACGTGCTCGACAGCGAGACGCTCACCGCAGACGAGCTGCAAACGTGGGATGAGGACGGCGATCCTACCACTCCCAACAACATCTTCTCGCAGACGGGCAACAATTGGGAAATGTACAATACCCTCGCGCAGGAATGGGTCGTGGACGGCGTGGACAATTACCTCAGCCGTGAAGATCTCATCGTCGGCCGCGGCGCAAACGCAGCCGTTGCGCTGGAAGAGTCATATACCGCAGGCACCCCCAACGCGTTGCAGGCACAGCTGGGCTGGCTGCTCGACTATGCCGGCGAAAACAACGTGTTCACCAAGGAGGCATTCAATGCCCTCAACACGCAGTCTTCTGAACGCGCATATGAAGACTATGATAACCACTTGACCCTCGAAGTCGAAACCGATTACGAGAACGTCTGGACCAGGACGGATGAAGACATCCCCGCGGATTGGACGCAGGGCACCGGCGTCTTGAACGAGAACGGTATGTATGCCATCGAGCTCTCCGAGATGGTCGGCATTCCCCTGTCCGATGCAAAGTGGACGACGTTTATGAACCAGCTCACCTGGGAAGAGCTCGTGCAGATCGTCGGCGACGGCGGGTACGGTTCCAAGGAAGTCGCTTCTATCGGTAAGCCGGAGATCAGCGACCACGACGGTCCCGGCCAGTTGCGCGCGGAAGCGGGCGGCGCGACGGAAGGCAACGGTTACGCATGGGTGTGCGAATCCGTCATCGGTTCCACCTGGAACACCGAGCTCGCGTACGAGCAGGGCAGGTTGGTCGGCAACGAGTCCATCTTCCTCGACGTTACCGGTTGGTACGGCCCCGGCATGAATATTCATCGCAGCCCGCTCTCCGGACGGAACTTCGAGTATTATAGCCAGGACGGCATCCACGGCGGCTATATGCTGGCGGCGGTCGTCAAAGGCGCGACGGATATGGGCACGCACGTGTATATGAAACACGCGTTCCTCAATGATCAGGAGACCGGCCGTATGGGCACCGCGACGTTTGCGACCGAGCAGGCGATCCGCGAGATCTATGCGAAGCCGTTCGAAATCGCAGTCCGCAAGGGCAATGCGAACGGCATGATGACTTCCTTCAACCGCATCGGCACCGCGACGTCCGCAAGCTACGGTATCACCGTGCAGCTGTATATCAATGAATGGGGCTTTGACGGTGTGTCCGTCACCGACGCGTATGTCAGCAGCACCGGCTGGGATTCCGAAGTTATGGTGCGCGGCTGCATCCTGCCTCTGAACTCCATCTTCCCCATCTTCCCTCCCGCAGCCGCCATCGAGGGCACTTGGGATAACACCCTGCGCGGAGGCAAGGGCGGCGTCACAGTCGACAAGGGCGCGAACGACACCGCGCAGGTCGCCAGCCCCACGCAGTATTATTGGGCACGTACCACCGCGCAGTATGCGCTGTACACTTATGCCAACAGCAATGCCCTCACCGGCTTTGCGGCGAGTATGATGCTTTCCGACAAGGAAGTTGCCATCGAGCCGAACACGGCGTACACCGGCGATAAGGCGATCAGCGTGTTCTCCTCGGCCGAGCTCTCCGCTTTCCGCGAAGATATGCTCGAAGTGTACGAGAGCGCGGACAAGTATGAAGTCACCGTCAACGGCCTGCCCGCAGGCATGACGCTTGATATGCAGACGGGTATGCTCTCGGGCACTACGCCTACGGCACCCGGCGCATACTATGTGACGGTCGACGTCGCCGGCAAAGGCAACGTCAGCTACATCACCGATTCGGCTTCGTTTACGCTGAATATCAGCGCGCCCGTTGAATATTCCGCCCCCGTCAATGTCACGTATGTGAGCGGCTTCGTCGCCCTGACCGATGAAAATTATGTACCGGGCGGCGTCGCGGGCAATGATACCGTCGGCAAGTATATCGACGTCGTCTATACGGCGGAAGATCTGCCTGCAGGCCTGTCCATCAACGCCGATACGGGCGCGATCACCGGCACGCTGACACAGGCGCCGCAGTACATCGGCCAGCAGCTCGAGTTTGAGGTGTGGCAGACGGTCACCCTCGTCGAGGCGCAACTGTTCGGCGGTCCCACCGCATCCGATTACGTCTACGGCGGCAAGATGTACATGACCGTCAATGTCGAAGACGCGGAAAATGTAACTTACAACGTGAATATCCCCGGTTATACGTCCGCAGAGGTGATCTCAATGGGCGATACCGTCGGCGAGATCATAGACCCCGTCGCTCCCGTCAAGGGCTTCACCTTCCTCGGCTGGTCTGCCACGGCTGACGGCGCGATTCTCGAAGATTCCGCCGCCATCCCCGACACGCTGTATGCGGTTTGGGAATGGCCGGAAGTGACCATCATCAACGGTACCTTCTGGATCGACGGCGAAGACACCGGCATCTCCCCCGCAGGCCAAACCGGTCCTCAGGGTCCTCAGGGCCCGCAGGGGCCTCAGGGGCCGGCGGGCGAAGACGGCGGAGACGGCGTCGGTATCGCCGATATTACCTTCGTCAACAACGAGGATGAAACGGTCATCACCATTACGCTGACGGACGGCACCGTCAAAACGGTCACAATTCCCAACGGCACGCAGGGTCCCGCAGGCCCGGCAGGTCCCGCCGGCCCCGCCGGTCAGGACGCCGAGGGCGGATGCGGTTCCGCGATCGGTGCGGGCAGCTTCCTGCTCGGTGCCGTCGCGCTGGCAGCCGTCGCGGCCATCGTCGCAATGAAGTCCCGTTCCTCCAAAAAGAAAAACGGCTGACCTGTGTCGTCGTTTGACTGAGTGCTTACGGTTTCGGCTCCGGCGGGTTCGTCCCGCCGGAGTTGAAATTCAGTTAAAAAGGCTTGAATCCCCGCTTTTTGCAGGGGCACAATAGGAGTAAATAAGAATGAAAAAATTTTTTGCGGCCCTCTTGGTCCTGGCGCAGCTCTTTGTCGCATCCGTCTCTTTGATCGCGTGCGCGCCGCCGGAACCCGACCCCGTAAATTCTGATCTCTACACGGTCGTGCTGGATTTTAACGACGGCGTCTCCCGAGACGGGATGCTGTTGGTCCCGAAGACGCAGAGCGTACAGCTGCCGTCTGAACCGGTCCGCGAAGGGTATGCCTTTGCCGGATGGGAAACGGAGAGCGGCGAACAGGTGCCGTTCAGCTATACGCCCACGGCAGACGTCACCCTCGTCGCGCAGTGGGAAACGGGCAGTTGCACGGTCACCTTCGACCTGAATTATGAGGGCAGTAAGCCGATCACGCAGGAGGTTGACTATGGTTCGACCATCGCGAACGCACCTGCCCCCGAAAGAGAAAATTACGCCTTCCGCTTTTGGTCTGTCAGCCCGAACGGCGAGGCGGTAGACTTTGCGTCCTATCCCATTTCCGGCGACTATACTTTCTACGCCGTCTGGCGCGATGCGGATATAAGTGAGTACACCGTCTCCTTCAACGCGGGGGCATACACTGGTGCGCCCGCCGTATCCGAGATTACGATCTTGCAGGGCGACACCGTCCGCGAGAGCGACGCGCCCCGCCGCCTGAACAGGCCCGGCTACGAGCTTGCCGGCTGGACGGCAACGGCGCCGGAAGGTGCAGATTGGACCATCGACAGTTTCCCCGCAGAGGGCGTGCCCGAACTCATCGAGTTCCCGTACGAGCCGACGGGCAGCGTTACGCTGTATGCGGTGTGGACCATCGAGCAGTATACCGCCGTCTTCGATTCCAACTATACCGACTCGACCTATCCGAACGGCATCTGCTACAGCTATGAGCTGCTCGCCAACGAGAACGTGCAGCCGCCCGAAGATCCCGTCCGCGAAAATTACGAGTTCGTCGGCTGGTACACTGCCGAGCGCGGCGGCACGCAGGTAGACTTCGATGCAGGCGTCAAGCTTACGGCAAACGGCATCTACTATGCGCGCTGGAAGCATAAAGGCGTGCAGACGGACGTATTCCAGGCGGAATATGTCGAGTTCGACCCGCTCAAAGAGTATTGGGGCTATTCGGGCAGCGTGAAGGGCGCCTCCTGCATCGTCAAGGATACCGGCTCGGTCGGCACCGTCACCATCGATCAGTACCCGACAAACAGCGTGCTGAAAGAGCATTTCGGCTACTACGTGTCTTATCAATATGAACGCGGCTGTACCCTCCGCTTCGAAATCGAATCTTCCGCGGCGGTCACAGCCACGCTCATCGGCAGTTTTGCGATCGAGGGCACGCCCAGGCAAATCGGCCCGACGGGCGAAAATGCCAACGAGATCCGCGTCAACGGCACCGCGCTCAATTACGCGCCGATGACGTTGCAGACGACGTTCGCCGAATACACGATAGGCAGCATTCAGCTCAAAGAGGGGACGAACGTGATCGAGATCGTCGTCGCCAACAGCAGCACTGCGATGGGCGGCACTTACAAGGCGGTCGGCTTCATGACCGATTATATCAAGATCGCCGATCACGGCAGCGCGCAGCTGACCTGGTCTCCCATTTTTGATAATTTGGAGGTCGTTTACAAATAATGAAAACATTGAAAAAGGTATTTAAAGGCACGGCAGGAAAAGTTTGGCTGTGCGTGACCGTCCTCTTGCTCGCGCTCCTGATCGTCGTGTCCGTGCTCGCGACGTCCACCTTCCGCTCCATCATTTCGACCGTCCTCGGCGGGCCCGGGGCGATCATGGCGGAGGGCGTAGAGCCCATCTATACCTCCGATTACGCCACCAAAGCGGAGTCGAAGGAGGCGGGAGACGAGCTCAACGTACAGATCGCGGAGGAAGGGTTTACCCTTCTCCTCAACGAAAAGAACGCGCTGCCCTTTGCGGAAGAAGAGCGCAAAGTCAGCGTGTTCGGCAAAAACTCCGTCAACCTCGTGTACGGCGGAAGCGGTTCGGGCGGCGGCGACAACAGCCAGGCCGCTACCCTCTTCGACGGGCTCGAGGAGGCGGGCATCGAATACAACCCCGCGCTGCGCGAATTTTACGAAGGCAGCGCTTCCGGGAGCGGCCGCTCCAACAGCCCTTCGCTGAGCGAGGGCATGACGGAAGCGCCCACCCTCGACATCGGCGAAACGCCCGTTTCGCGCTACTCGTCTGACCTGATCGGAACCTTCGACGACTACGGCGACGCCGCGATCGTCGTCATCTCCCGCATCGGCGGCGAGGGATTTGACCTTCCCCGTGCCCAAAATACGAGAAACGGCGGCATCGAAGGCAACCACTATCTGCAGCTCGACCAAAACGAGTACGATCTGCTCGACATGGTCACCGCCCGCTTCGACAAGGTCGTCGTCGTGTTGAATACGCTCACGAGCTTTCAGTGCGATTTCATCGAGGAATATAACAACATTCCCTCCGATCCGCGCATCGATGCGGTGCTGTGGATCGGCGGCCCCGGCTCGACGGGCGCGCGCGCCTTCGGCCGTCTGCTGACGGGCGAGGCGAACTTCTCGGGCAGGACAGTCGACCTGTTTGCCCGCGATTTTACGAAGGACCCGACCTGGCAAAACTTCGGCGACAACACGCAGGTCAACGACGGGGAAAACGGCAACGCATATATGGAAGGCTCGACCGCGACGACGGATTATTACGTCGCCTACGAGGAGGGCGTTTATATCGGTTACCGCTACTATGAAACGCGCGGTTACGAAGAGGCGAAGTACGACCAAAACATCGATTGGTATGGCGAAAACGTAATCTTCCCCTTCGGCTACGGCCTCAGCTATACGCAGTTCGATCAGCAGATGACCATGTCCGGCTCCCTGGCGGATGCCGGCAGCAAGCTGACATTCAACGTCACCGTGACCAATACGGGCAGCGTCACGGGCAAAGAGGTTGTGCAACTGTACGTCACGCTGCCGTACATCTCGGGCGGCATCGAAAAGAGCCGCGTGCAGCTCGTCGACTACGCAAAGACCGGTCCGCTCGCGCCGGGCGAGAGTCAGGACGTCACCTTTACGGTATCGGCGTATGAACTGGCCAGCTACGATTACAACGACGCCAACGGAAACAGCCATATCGGGTATGAGTTGGATCCCGGCGCATATGTCTTTTACGCGGCGAAAAATTCGCACGTCGACGGCGCGGGCGTCGTCTTTGATGAGCAGACGGCAGAGCTGGAAACACTCATTACATTCGACAAAGACCCCGATACCGGCGCAGACGTCGGAAACCTCTATACCTACGGCGCAAATTATAACGGCGTCAATGAGGACGGCTCCGTAAACTTCGACGATCTCCAGTACAGGTTGCAGGACGTCTATGTGACCGCTTCGGACGGGACAGAAGTCATCCGCAAGGGTATGTCGCGTACAGATTTCGAGGGGACTTTCCCGCAGGCGTCTACGGAGGCGGAGCGGATCTATCTCACCGGAGAAAAGGAAGCCATCGCCGACAGGACGCACAATAACCCCGTCATCGGCAAAACGACGGAGATGCCCGTAACGGGCGCGGAAGGGGAGATCACTCTGCGCGACCTGATCGGCGTCGATTACAACGACGAACGCTGGGATGACTTGCTTGACCGCCTGACGCCGTCCGAAATGCTCGATTTGGTCAACAACGGCGCTTTCCAGACGGCCGCGATCGAAAAGATCAAGAAGAATTTGACCAATGACAGCGACGGCCCCATCGGATTCGTCAACTTCATGCCCGGCCTCTCCTCGCATTACGTAGGCAACACGACCTTTGCCTGCCAAATCCTCATTGCCGCAACCTGGAACAAAGATCTCGCCTATCAGATGGGCAGGGCGGTCGGTGACAACGGCGTTTGGGGAGACGTAAACGGCAACGGCCTGCCGTACAGCGGCTGGTATGCGCCGGCCATCAACCTGCACCGCAGCCCGTTCGCGGGGCGCAACTTCGAATATTATTCGGAAGACCCCATCCTCTCCGGCAAGATGGCCGTACAGGTCATCAACGGTGCGGCGACCAAGGGCGTTTATACAGATCTCAAACACTTTGCACTCAACGATCAGGAAACGGCCCGCGGCGGCGTGGCGACTTTCTGCACCGAGCAGGCACTGCGCGAGCTGTATCTCAAGCCGTTCGAACTCGCCGTCAAGGGTGCGGACAGCATCGCTCCCGCGGCAGCGGAAGACGGCGTCACCGAATACGTCGGCTCGAAGGGCGTTATGAGTTCGTTCAACCGTATCGGAACGGTGTGGACGGGCGGCGACTATCGCCTCATGACGCAGATTCTGCGCGGCGAGTGGGGATTCGAGGGGTTGGTCATCTGCGACTACAAGACGGACAATTCCGTCATGGATTCTCGCCAAATGCTCTACGCCGGCAACGACCTCATCCTCGCTTCCCTTGCCAATCTGCTCTGGACAGACTGTGACTTTAACAGTGCGCAAGACGTGCAGATCCTGCGCAACGCTTCGCACAATATTTTGTATACGGTCGCCAACAGCAACTCGATGAATGTCGATATTGTCGGTTACAGTCTCGAATGGTGGATTACCGCCCTCATTGCCGTGGATGTTGTCGTCCCCGTATGCCTGATCGGCTGGGGCGTTCTGCTCTTTGTGCGTGCGCGCAGGCAGGTGCAAAAAGAGGAAAAAGCGTAAAAACGGATCGTCAAACCGGGCGCGGCGGGGCACCGAAAGGTATATAAAAACTGCCTGCCCTGTTATAAGATCCTCTTTAAACGAACTTTTTGCTTCCTTGTAATGAAAAACTCTTTCGGACCCGGCGTCGATCGACGCCGGGTCCTTTTCTATCTATCTTAACGGAGAATAATTATTATAAGAATATCGGGTTGCGTTAATAATAATGATACGAAAAGATCGCGTTTATGAGCCTGAAATGCCCGAATATGCTCAGGTATTGACTTTTTATTTGGATTTAGGTATTATAGCTTTGTATATCAATTGTAAAATCGGGGAATTGTATGATTGAAATAGCGGTTGTTGAAGACGAAAAACAGGCTGCCGAAACGATTAAAGAGTTTTTGGCAAGATATGCGAAACAATATAATTTTGAAATAAACGTAACGCATTTCGAAAGCGCGGAGGCTTTTTTGCAAAACTACTCTGAGGCGTGCGAAGTGGTGTTTATGGATATAGAACTGCCGGGTATGGACGGAATGACGGCCGTTCGCAAGCTGAGGGAACGAAATAAGGACGTTTTGGTAATGTTCGTTACAAATCTTGCGCAGTACGCCGTAAACGGGTACGAGGTGCAGGCATTTGATTTTATAATAAAACCCGTTGTGTTCAGCGATTTTTCAATGAAGCTTAAAAGGTTATTCGAATGTCTCGCCACGGTCAGAAAGCGAGAGATATGGGTTGTTACCCGTCATGGCGAAAAATTTATCGCCGCAGGCAATATTAAATACGTTGAAGTTATGAGGCATCAGATAACGTACCATATGACTTACGGCGATATAGTAGGGAGCGGCACATTAAAAGCCGTAAGAGAGCAGCTTGAAGGGCTTCCGTTCGTTCTGTGCAACCGCTGTTATCTGGTGAATTTGCAGTTTGTTACGGAAGTCATTTACGATACGGTATATATCGGGGACGAGCCTTTGCAAATTTCCTCTTCCAAACGCAAGGATTTCCTGTCGGCGCTCAATAATTATTTAGGATTCGGCGGTAAACTGAAATGACGGGGCTGTTTTGGTATAAAATTTTATTTATGACCGAATTGCTTATAGCCGAATCGGTGTTCTTTTTCAGGCTGGAAAAGCGCAGTTTTTTCGGATGGAGAGTATTTGCGAGCTATGTTATTTGCTATGCGGCGGCGATCATATTTCCGTTGGAAAACGAATTTTCATATACGGCCTGGTATGTGTCCCTGATGTTTCTCATACTGTCCGTAATATCGCTTCTATGTTTTTTTGCGGTATTTAAAATAAAGTTCATAAACGCGTTTTTTTGCGTGATAACCGCTTATACGGCGCAGCACCTTTCCTACGAGTTGGCGTCTTTGGTCTTTTCCTTATTCGGCGTTGCCTTGGATAAAAATGCTTACGGCAGCCAAACGGTGGATTTCACCGTATCGGGCGGCGGTACATTCTGGTTCGTTTTAGGATATATAGATATATTTGTTTTGGTTTACAGCCTCATCTATATAGTTCTGGCAAGAAAAATGGAAAAGGGCAGCGAGCTGAAAATAAAGAGTTATTCTTTGATGCTTTTGTCCGGGCTTATCCTGTTGGTCGATATAATATTAAACGCTTCGGTCATTTATTTGGAAGAGGGGTACAGCCCGACATACGAAACGGTCAACGGTATATACAATATAATCAGCTGCATACTCGTTTTCTATATACAGATAAGCATGATTACCTTAAAGGATATGCGCAACGAGATAGAGGCGATCGGCGAGGTGCTGCGGCGGGCGAATGAACAATACGCTTCCACAAAAAAGAATATAGACCTCATAAATATGAAATGTCACGATATGAAATATCAAATACGGAAGTTTGCTTCATCCGGCGAAGTTGATAGCGAAACGGTGAAAAGCATCGAAAATATTATAGCCGTGTACGACGCAAACGTAAAAACAGGCAATGAGGTTTTAGACGTTATACTTACCGATAAGAGCCTGGAATGCTATAAGAACGGTATGAGGCTTACCTGCATGGCCGATTGCTCCGCACTCGATTTTATAAAAGAAGGGGACTTGTATGTGCTTTTCGGCAATTTGGTGGATAACGCCATAGAAGCGGTAAGCGGGCTTGAAAATCCCGAAAAAAAGTGCATCGGGCTGAATATGCACGCCGAGAGGGGATTTATAACCGTTTCCGCGGAAAACTATTTCAACGGCGAAATTAAGTTTGCGGAAGACGGGTTGCCTGCCACTACCAAATCGGATAACGGTTATCACGGTTTCGGCATCAAGAGTATGCGCACCGTAGTTGAGAAATACGGCGGAATGCTGGGCATAGTGGTTTCGGAAGATATATTCAGGCTAAATATTATCATTCCGATCCCGAAAGACGGAAAAATACAATAGAATATGAGCCTCAAAAAGTGTTTCGTGCCTGCGGTATTGCAATGCCGCAGGCACTCTGCTATAATCCTTACAAGAATTATATCAAAGGAGGTGCCTCTGTCGTACTTCAAGGAAAAATAATTTCCGAGAAAAGAAAAGGAGGGAAAAATGAGCAAAGTTTGGAAATTCATGACGGTGTTTTTAATGACTGCAATTGCAGTTACTTTCGTTTTTTCGGCATGCGCTCCGCAGGAAGAATTGCATACGTGCGGGCATGTGTGCGAAATATGCGGGAAATGTACGGATAAAGATTGTGAGGAAAAGGAATGTGAGGAAAAGTGTAAAGGGCACTCGCTTTTGACCGTATCAAAAGACGACGGAACAGACGGGGATATATGTTATCATTCCTGTTCTGTTTGCGGAAAATGTACAGACCCGTATTCTTTTACCGAAGTTTGTTCCGAAAAATGCGAGTGCGACGGAGCTACGCGCCTGTACAGGCGGGAGGCGGAAACGACCGTATGTAACGGCAATCCGAATCAGGGCGGCGCAGGGCTTATAATTGCGAGTGACGCGCTCAACGAGGGCTTTTCCGGCGGATACCAGATCGAGGGTACTGACCTTATATCAACTTCGGACGGCATATATTTTAAATGGAGCATTACCGCAGAAAGTGATTGCGAAGCTAAGTTGAATATAGGAGGAGCGGGGCTTGCCGGTACGATAGAAAATAAAGATAAGTTTGCTCTCTATGTCGACGGCAGAGCGTATGAAATAAAAACGAGGAGCACCTGGGGAGGATTCGAGAGACTGTTGCAAGAACTTGTTACCTTCGAGTTGAAAGCAGGGCAGAACACGGTCAGGCTCTTTCTGCTCGGCGACGGATCCATTCTCAATATCGATTATTTCGATTTTGTTATTGAAGGTAAAGCAACATTTAACGAATGTTCTCTCGATGAAAGCAAATTTTACAGCCATTCATACGTCACGGAGGCGGAAGACGCTGTGACCAACGGCACATTTACCGAAACGGAGGGAATGATCGGGGGGCTCGAAGAGGTAAAAACCGAGGATGCCGTCTACTTTAAGTGGAGCGTCACCGCAGATGAAGCTTGTGAAATTACGCTTGCGCTGTACGGCGCAGGATCGGAAAGCATAAATCTTTCCGACAAATTCTATCTTGCGTTGAACGGCAATCCGGTCAAATTCGACACCGTAGGAAGGTGGACTGATGACAAGATTTCGGTCTGCGATTTGGCCACCTTTGACATCAAAAAGGGCGAAAACACGATTTTCCTGTTCGTCCTCGGTAATTCGCAGCGGCTTAAACTCGATAAATTCGTATTCGGCAGCGATAAAGAGCTTACATTCAACGAGGTCACCACAGACGGCGAGGTGCCCGAAATAAAAATAACCAGAACTTATATTCAGGAAGCGGAAACAACGGTGACGAACGGATTAAACGGCGGCGGGCTGACGCTCAACGGAGACGGAACGAAAGTCGAGAACTTTTCGGGAGTAAAGACGGAGGACGGCGTATATTTCAAATGGAGCGTGACCGCGGAATCGGACTGCAAAGTAACGCTTTCGGTATTGGCCGACGGCATAACAGCGGTCGATTTCGGTGACAGGTTTTTGCTGAAAGTCGGGGAAACGGAAATAGTGCCGACGGGCAGCGGAGCATTTTCAGGGTTCGTGCCGATGAAGGCGGAGGTTGCCGAATTTAATCTGAAAGCGGGAGAACAAACGACGATATATCTGTATGTGCTTACCGACGAGGCGGGCGACCATTACATAAATATCGATAAGTTCATATTCGAAGCGGAGAGCGAAATTACATTCGGCGAAACGGAGCTCGACCCTGTACCGCATACGTGCGAAAGCGTTTGCAAATATTGCGGCAAGTGTACGAATGCGGAGTGCGGCGAAGAGGCGTGCAAAGAAAAGTGCGCGGGGCATGGCGTGCAGACGTATGAAAAGGAAGCGGAAACAACGGTAACGAACGGACTAAACGGCGGCGGGCTGACGCTCAACGGAGACGGAACGAAAGTAGAGGGCTTTTCGGGAGTAAAGACGGAGGACGGCGTATATTTCAAATGGAGCGTGACCGCGGAATCGGACTGCAAAGTAACGCTTTCGGTATTGGCCGACGGCATAACAGCGGTCGATTTCGGTGACAGGTTTTTGCTGAAAGTCGGGGAAACGGAAATAGTGCCGACGGGCAGCGGAGCATTTTCAGGGTTCGTGCCGATGAAGGCGGAGGTTGCCGAATTTAATCTGAAAGCGGGAGAACAAACGACGATATATCTGTATGTGCTTACCGACGAGGCGGGCGACCATTACATAAATATCGATAAGTTCATATTCGAAGCGGAGAGCGAAATTACATTCGGTGAAATTGCAGTAGACGAAAACAATGATCAACAGGTGAGGAGTTGAAAATGAAAAAGAACATTATAAAGAAAATACTCGCTTCGGGCGTTGCTGTTTGCCTCGGTGCGGGACTCATTGCAGGCGCTATCGGCTGTTCCCCAAAGAACGACGGTTTTATAGAAGAAAACTTCATTTCTGCCGACGGAACGCAGTCAGGGTATCCCGATCAGAACGGAAAATTTTCGCCTGCGTACGGCACAAAGAAAGAAACGCTTGAAAAAAACGCCGAACTGAATAAGGAGATCGCCGGGGAAGGCTTCGTGCTGTTGAAAAATGCGGATAATACGTTGCCTTTAAAGGGAAATAACTTAAAAGTTTCGCTTTTCGGACACGATTCTGTTTATGTCCGCACCGGCGGCGGAGGTTCCGGCACGGGCAAAACGGATATTTACGGCATTCCTTTCACAAATATCAAGGACGGGCTCGAAGCCGACGGTTTTAAAGTAAATCCTGCGCTGTACAGCGTTTTCGAGGCGAATCCCGGCGGGGAAATCAATGCTTCCGCGATCGGCGCTTCCGTAAAAAATACCTATGCGGAGTACAAAGACGCCGCTATCCTCGTGTTCGGGCGTTCGGGCAGCGAAGGGAGCGATCTTCCCAGGCGCAACGTATGGGGGCACTCGAATGCGTCGGATCACTATTTACAGCTCGACGATAACGAAATTTCCCTCGTAAGGCACGCAAAGGAAAATTTCAATAAGGTAATCGTCCTCCTTAACACGGCAAACGTGATGGAGATAAGTTGCCTTAACGAGAAAAAAACCGCAAACAACCTCGGTGTGGACGCCGTGGTACAGATAGGGCATCTGGGCAACGACGGAGCGGCTTCGGTAGGGAAGATTCTGAACGGTACGATAAATCCCTCGGGGCACACCGTAGATACCTGGGCAACCGATTTCAAGAAAATGCCCTCATGGACGAATTTCGGCGACAATTCGCAGGTCGGCGGCGAAACGCAGATGTATTTATATAACGGAGAAAAGGCCCCCAAATGGTTTTCGGTAGAATACCGTGAAGATATTTATGTCGGGTATCGCTATTACGAAACGAAATGCGCCGAGATGAACAAAAAAACGGCGGGAAGCGGCGACGAATGGTATAACGAAAACGTCCTCTATCCCTTCGGTTACGGGCTTTCCTATACGACGTTCGACTGGGAACTCAGCGAAGATATACAAACCAAAGCAACCATTGCGGCGGCAAATCAAACCGTGACGACCAAAGTGAAAGTTACGAATACGGGGAGCGTTGCGGGAAAGGACGTGGTTCAAATTTACGCCGAACAACCCTATTATGCGGGCGGAATTGAAAAATCAGCGGCGGTTTTAGCGGGTTTTGCCAAAACTAAGCTGTTAAACCCCGGCGAAAGCGAAGTCGTTACCGTTCAGTTCGTTGCGCAGGATATAGCTTCGTTCGACTGGGACGACGCAAACAATAACGGTTTTATCGGGTATGAGCTGGAAGCGGGCGATTATATTATATCTGCTCGCAAAAATGTGCACGAAAAAGCGTTTGAAATAGTGAGAAGCGTTGCCGAGAACATAACCTGCCCCACAGACTACACTACGGGCAAAAAAATCAATGCCGTATTCAGCCAGACGGACGGCAAATGGGCGGACTATATTTCTGTAAAAGATTCTCTTTTGGAAAATCTTATGACCCGTAACAGCGATATGCTTCAACCCGCGACAACGACCAAAGACGAACGCACTCTGACGAGAGCGGAGGCAAGCGCGATAGAATCAAGACGAGACGATTTCATAGCGGAAGACGACGAGGATGACGCCTGGTGGATTTCCGAGGTTCCGTCAAGTTGGACGCAGGGCGCGGGAGTAAGCGAAAGAGTCGACGGAAAAACGCAGATACAGCTCGCGGATATGGCGGGCATACCGTTTACGGCTCCGACCGTCGATAAAAACGGCAAGGTTACCGTAGCGGACGACGAAAATTCGCAAAAATGGGAAGAATTTTTAAATCAGTTCACCTGGGAAGAGCTGCAATCGCTCGCCGTTAACGGAAATTACGGCAGACCCGAAAATTCCGTAGCGGGATTGTTAAAACAGACCGATTGGGACGGACCCGTTCAGGTAGGGGGACTGAACGGCGACCCCGAAAGGATAGGAACGTATTGGGTTTCGCCGTATATCATGGGGTCTACCTGGAATACGGAGATTATGACGAGGCTCGGCAAAGCCGTCGGCGACGAATGTCTGCATCTGAACGTAGGCGGCTGGTATGCCCCGGGCATGAATATCCACCGTTCGCCGTTCGGCGGCCGCAACTTCGAGTACTATTCCGAGGACGGGTTGCTTTCCGGCAAGATAGCGGCCGCGGTTTGCCGCGGTTCTGCGCAGAAAGGGGTAATTGCCTATGTAAAGCACGCGGTTCTGAACGATCAGGAAACCAATAGAGATTCAGACAGAGGACTTTTCACTTGGGCGAGCGAACAGGCGATTCGGGAGATATATCTGAAACCGTTCGAACTTGCCGTTAAAGAGGGGCATACGCTCGGCACCATGAACTGCGCAAACAGAATAGGTTCCTGGGTAGGTTATTCGCAGGGTGCGCTTCAAACGGGCATATTCCGGGGTGAATGGGATTTCAAGGGCATAACGCTTACCGACGCAGGCGGCGGAGGTTGGGATTTTGCCCGCATCAATTCCCTGTGGAGGAACGGTACGAGCCTTCCTCTGGGTTTCGGGGATCCCGAACCTACGGAATTCCGCGATAATATGGTTTACGGCAAATCGTCGGGTTCGTCCTCCTTCGACCTTGCTTCCCCCACGCAATGGTACTGGTGCAGGCTTTCGGTTGCCTACAATATGTACGCTGCGGCGAACTCGCTTGCGATCAGGAACGGCATTATGGACGGCGGGAAAATCCGCATAGACATGAAAACAAATACCGTTTATAACGAAAGTCCGTTTACGTTGGAAGTATTCGGAAGCGACAGCGTAAGCGAAGTGAAGATAAGTTACGGGGCTTTGCCCAAGGGGCTTACGCTTTCGGCGGACGGAATCATTTCGGGTACGCCCGCATCCGCCGGAACGTGGGGATGTATTGTTACTTGCAGGGTAGACGGCTGGCTGGACGCTACGGTAAAAATAAGGATAGTTGTTTCTGAATAATATCGATAAAAGAGGAAAGGTGCATGAACAAGAAAATTTTATCATTGCTGCTCATATTAAGTTTCGTTCTTGCCTTCGGGCTTGCCGCGTGCGAACCCGCCGAACCTCCCGAGCCGGAAAAAAAGGTTACGGCAATTGCCATGGAAACCAACCCTGCGGTGACGGAATTGCAAGTCGGCGACGAATTTTCGCCCGACGGCGGGTCCATCAGGGTTACCTGGTCGGACGGAACGTCTGAGGTGCTTGCGTTGACGGCGCCGGGTGTAGAGCTTACGTCCGTAAACACCAAAAAAGTGGGCAACAAGACGGTTACGGTCACGTACGGCGGATTAAAAACGACTTTTAAAGTATCGGTAAACGAAAAAGCGTTCAAAATTATTTTCGACCCCAACTATGAGGGAGCCGAAACCTTTGAAAGTGAAGTGTACGGCGGGGATAAGGCGGTTGCGCCCCAAGCGCCGACAAGGGACAATTACACTTTCTATGCCTGGTTTACCGATAAAATGTGTACTTCGCGTTTCGATTTTGAAAGCGATATAAATTCCGATATGATTTTATACGCCGACTGGAAGGAGAACGGAAAAACGTATCATAAGGTAACCTACGATCTCAATTATTACGGCTGTTTTCCCTCGACGTATGAAAAAATTATAGCCGACGGAGAAAAAACATTTATGCTTACCGCCGATATTGCAAGAAAGGAATTTTCTTTCGACGGTTGGTATTCCGATAAGGCGTATACGCAAAAGGTTAACGAAAATACACCCGTAACCGAGGATGTTACGCTTTATGCAAAGTGGGTTAAAACCAAAACGGGGGTTTCCGTTTATACGTTCGAAGCCGAGGAAACCGATCTTACGGGAAAAGTCGGCCCCGGACTTTCGGGAACTGCGCAGGAAAAGGGCATGATAATCAGCGGCAGTTCCTCGGCAAGCGGGAACAAGGCGGTTTCCTTCCTTTATCAAAACGGACTTACTCTGGAATTCTATTTCGGTTGCAGCGAAAGCGTCAACGATGCGACCATAACCGTAAGAGTCGCCGCGGAAATGAAAAACATAGCGTTTAATTCAAACGAATATCAGGTCATATTAAACGGCGAACCGTTATCCTTCGCAGACGTTTCGCTCGATGACGGCGGTGAGTTTACGGATGCAATCGTAATAAGCGGAGTCACGCTTAAAGAAGGAGAGAACGCTTTGATACTGAAAACCAACAATACGAAACGGCCGCTCGGCGATGCCGGTACTTACGCCGCAACCGCACCGATGGTTGACTGCGTGAAGATAACTACTTCTGCCGTGCTTATCTGGGATGCGACGAGAGGGCTTCCGGTGGTCTACTGACGAGGAATTATGAAGAACGTTAAAAAGATTTTTTCGCGGACAGGGATGCGTGTATGGCTCATTTGCTGCATATGTCTGATGATCCTGGTGACCGTGGTGAATGTTCTGTCGCTTACCGTGTTTTATTCGCTGTTCAATATTGTGATGCCCGGAAGCGGCAGGACGGCGATTTACGCCGAAGGCGTGGAGCCGGTATACGTTTCCGATTACGAAAGCAAGGAAAAGACTTTGTTGGCGGCGAACGAGCTCAATACCGAAATATGCCGGGAAGGGTTTATTCTGCTTAAAAACAAAAATTTTGCGTTGCCTGTTAAAACGCAGGTTTCCGACCCTTCTTTCAAGGACTCCGTTAAGGTTAGCGTGTTTGGAAAGAACAGCGTAAATCTCTCCTACGGGGGGTCGGGGTCCGGCGGCGCGATGGGCGGAGAGCAGAAAACGCTTTATGACAGTTTGGAAGCCGCCGGCTACGAAACCAACGATGTTCTTCGTTCATTCTATGAGGACGATTCCCGTTCAGGCGATAAGCGCAATTCCAATTCGAGCGATCTCGACAGCGGTAACGCCGTGTTTCTTTCCACTGCGGAAACGCCGCAGGCAGCCTATACCTCCGAAGTGAAGGCAAGCTACGCCGACTATAAAGATATGGCGCTCGTGGTATTTACCCGCATAGGCGGGGAAGGGTTTGATTTGCCCAGAAATATGAAAGGAATGGAAGGTGCCGGCAGCGACGACGACCATTATTTACAGCTTGATGCAAACGAAATTGCACTTTTGAGCGAAGTTTGCAATTACGGTTTCGGAAAGGTCGTAGTCATTATAAACAGCGCATCGGCTATGGAACTGGGATTTCTGGAACGACCGGAATATTTTGCGTACTGCGATAAGATAGATGCCGCGCTGAATATAGGCTTCCCCGGGAATTCGGGAATTATGGCACTCGGCGAAATTTTGAACGGAACCGTAAATCCTTCGGGTAAAACCGTGGATACCTATTCCGCCGATTTCAAGAAAGATCCGACCTGGAATAATTTCGGCGACAACAATATTTTGCCGACCTATGAGTCGCTTACGGGAAAACAATTGAGCCGTAGCGGCGACCAGTACGTGGAAAAAGACAACAAAAAAAATCCTTTCCCGCTGTACTATTTCGTGGACTATGAGGAAGGCGTGTACGTAGGTTACCGTTATTACGAAACGCGCGGCGTTACCGACGGCGAGGAATGGTATAAAAACAACGTAATCTATCCGTTTGGATTCGGGCTTTCGTACACTCAATTCGAATGGGAGCTTGTCGACGACAACATAAGAGACGTTGCCATCGGAAAGGACGAGGAATATTTTGTAAAAATAAAAGTAACCAATACGGGTAACGTTGCGGGTAAGGAAACGGTGCAACTGTTCGGGCATTCGCCCTATATCAACGGGGAGATCGAAAAACCGGAGGAGATTTTGTTGGATTTTGCAAAAACCCCTCTGTTGTATCCGGAGGACGAAGCCGACGGAGACGAAAAACCGAATTCCTGTATCGTGGAACTGAAATTCACCCCGTATTCGCTGGCTTCCTATGACTATAAGGACGCGAACGGCAACGGCTTTTGCGGTTACGAGTTAGACGCCGGCGATTACGCACTGTATATAAGCGCGGATGCGCACAACAAACGCTTCACTCTTCCTTTTTCGGTCAGCGGCAATATAAGATACGAATATTCTACGGTTGAGGGCAACGAGGACGTACAAGTAAAAAATTTGTATACGGATTGCGAAAACGCTTATTTCAATTCGGATACGCAGCTTTCGACCGTGCTTTCGCGGAGCGATTGGGAAAATACATGGCCGACGTCGCCAACGGAAGAGAGCTGGAATGTGGACGCCGATTTTATAAAGGCGTTGCAGGATGTGACTACGAATAATCCCGAAAATTACAGCGACGAAGATATGCCGTTCTTCGACGTCGAGGGCGATCTTACGTTACGGGATATGATAACGGATGCAAACGGGGAATACGCGGCGGCGGATTACGACGATCCTCGCTGGGATGCGCTCATAAGTCAATGCAGCCTGAAAGAACTTATATCGATGTGCAACAACGGGGCGTTCCAGTCGCTTGAAATCGATATGATTAAAAAACCGCTTGTGAACGATGCCGACGGACCTGCCGGTTTTGTAAACTTTATGCCCGGCGGAGACAAAACGTATTACGGTACCTGTTATTACTGTTGCGAAACGGTAATGGGGGCGACGTACAACCAAAAGTTGATAGAAGAGTTCGGCAGAATGGTCGGCAACGAGGGCATATGGGGCGATATAAACGGCACGGGCAACGGGTTGCCGTATTCGGGATGGTACGCACCCGGAGTAAATATTCATCGTTCGCCTTTTGGCGGAAGGAACTTTGAATATTTTTCCGAGGACGGCGTTCTCAACGGTAAAATGGCGGCGGCACAAATTAAGGGTTGCAGAAGTAAAGGCGTATATTGCTTCATCAAACATTTCGCTTTGAATGAACAGGAAACGCACCGTTCCGTAGGCGGCAATTGTTCCTGGGTTACCGAACAGGCAATGAGGGAAATTTATTTGAAACCCTTTGAATTAGCCGTTAAGGAAGGTCGGACTACGGCGGTTATGTCTTCGTTTAACCGCATAGGCACGCGTTGGACGGGAGGCGACTGGCGGCTTCTGACACAAATACTCCGCAACGAATGGGGGTTTGAAGGTATGGTTATATGCGACTTCAACACCGTTCCTCAGTATATGAACAGCCGTCAAATGGCGTATGCGGGCGGAGATCTCAACCTCACTTTATTTCCCGAAAGCTGGTGCGACGAATCGGACGTCGCCGATGTTATGGTTTTAAAGAAAAACGTAAAAAATATATTGTATACAGTGGCTAACTCCAATGCGATGAACGGAGAGATCGTCGGTTACAGGTTGCCCGTATGGGTAATAACCTTTATCTGTTTTGACGTCGCTGTCGCGGCGGGGCTTGCCGTATGGGGATTTTTTACGGTGAAACGTTCGCTTAAAAAATCCCGAAACGAAAAATAATCCGAAAACCGAATATGATGCCGCAGCGTATACAAGCGTTGCGGCACATTTTTTATGGTTATATAAGATAATTGCGTCCGTGGCATTGCCTGACTCTAATCGGAGTTGTCTTTTATTTGTTGCCCCCCCTTGCAAAATTCGGCGGTTTATGATATACTCTATATGCCGAGCGGGCAAAAAGCTATCAGTGATATATTCATAAGGCCTTCGGTTGAGGAAATGCTTTTTCATCAGTGAGCGGTTTTATCGGTTTTTTCACCGCGGCAAATCGCATAATGTTTCAAAGTTTGGTGAGCGTTGCCGGGCGGTATCGTTTGGATAAGATAGCGAGGGGTATATGAGGGGAATAAAAATCGCAATCGCCGAAGACAATGCGGCCGATTTACTTATAACGCGGAAATTCATCGAAGAGTACTGCCATTCGCGTAAAATCGATATATCCATTGACGGTTTTTCGACGGCGGTCGCTTACCTTGATTCAAAACAAAGGTATGACGCGGTTTTTCTTGATATAGAAATGCCGCATATGGACGGTATGGAACTCGCTGCGGAAATACGAAAACACGACAGCCGAGTCGTCATGGTATTTGTCACCAATATGGCAAGATACGCCGTAAACGGTTATAGGGTTGGCGCAATCGACTATGTATTGAAGCCGATTTCGGCTTTTGATTTTTCTTTGACGATGGATAGGGTAATGGGAGCGATTGCCCGCGTAAGAGAAGAAAAGTCATATACGGTAAAATCCCGAGAGAGTGTTACCACTTTGTCCGCAAGCGATATTCGTTATATTGAAAGCCTGAATCATCATCTTATTTTTCATACTTCTTTCGGGGAGCAAGAGGTATACGGTTATCTCAAAGACGTTGAAAATGAGCTCGGCGATGGATTTTTCCGTGTGTCAAGCTGCTATCTTATCAATCTCGCCTATGTAAAGACGATAAACGGTTGCGATATAACGATAGGCGACGACGTACTTAAAATAAGCAGGGTTAAAAAAAGCGAACTTATTGAGAAGCTTGTGGCCTATTACGGCGTTATGTGAGAAAAAGCAATGTTTAAATTTGCAATTATTGAGGACAATGAGGCGGACGCACGCATTCTTGAAAGGTATTTGAAAGAAAGTTTAAAAGCATTGAATGCCGAAAGCACCGTAGAAAAATTTGACAACGCGCAATCATTTTCCGGCGACGGCCGTGAATATGATATAATTTTTCTCGATATAGAGATGCCGGGTATGAACGGCATGAAACTTGCCGAAAGAATTCGCGCCACGAACGCGAAATCGGGCATAGTGTTCGTTACGAATTTGGTCCGATATGCGGTGCAAGGATATAGCGTTTCTCCCATTGATTATATCGTTAAACCCATCAACCGTTATGAATTCGGCATAACGATGAAGCGCGTGGTCGATTTTTGTACGCGCAAAAACGGTACAGAATCCATACTTATCAAAACGAAGCAGGGCGCGAAAAAAGTATGGTACAGCCAAATCCGATATATAGAAGTTGCCCTCCATCGCATAACTTTTTATACCGATACGGAAGAGCTGGATATGTGGGGATCGCTCAATGATATAGAAGGGAAATTGCCGGATCCGCCCTTTTTCAGAATTTCTTCATCCTGTATAGCCAACCTTTCATATATAAAAAAGATTTCGGGATACGATATAGACGTGGGTGGCATTCTTTTGCGCGTGGCGCGCCCTAAAAAGAGAGAACTGCTTTCCGCCCTTGCAAAATATTACGGAAGATAAAGGGAGAATAGTATGCCGAATTTAACATTCGTACAGGCCGTGATCTATTATGGCACTATCTATTCGATGCCGATTATTGAATTTTTGTTGCCCCTATTTTTTCTTTCCTATAAATTCGTGCAACGAAAATATTATTTAATCAGGGTATACAGCGGGCTGTTGCTGCTCTTTATTGCGGCGTTTTTACTTGGCATCGGCGTGGCGGCGATGAGGCAATTTTCCCCCTTGGCATCACTCCCCAAAATATTGGGGACGTTGCTTCTAAACGCTTTTGTTTATTTTTATCTGTTGTTCATGTACAAAGAAAAATGGACTAAATTATTGCTTTGCGCGGTGACGGTGCTTGCCGTTCAGCGTTTGGCGTATGAGCTGTATATGTATTTTCTTTTGGCTGTCAAGGGCTCTACTTTGAACATTATCGGACCGTTTGGCAACAAAGCGGCTGATTACGCAATACGCTATTGCTTCTATTTTGCTGTTGAGCTCGCCTATTGCCTTTTATTCGGAAGGAAGAACAGGATGAACGACATCAATAGCGGCAATATTATGGTTCTTGTGCTCATCACAATCGTCGGCACCGTAGTGTTAGACGGAATATTGTCTAATGTTCTGATCGGTTCGGCATCCGTAGAGGCTGCCCGCCGGGGATTCGATATGCTCTGTTGCGTCGTCGTTTTATTTTTGCGATACGAGTTGTTACGCGCAAAACAGATACAGAGCGATTACGATCTTCTCAAAATTCTTTGGTCGCAGAAAGAAAAACAATTCGAACTCACGAAAGAAACCATAAATCTTATCAATACGAAGTGTCACGATTTACGGCATCAACTCGACGATTTCGGCAGGGTTATAGGCGACGATTGTACGGTTGAGGAGCTGAAACAGTCAATAGAAATATATGACGGGCTTGCTAAAACGGGGAACGGCATACTCGACGTAATCATCGCCGAAAAGTTTTTATACTGCCAGTCGCGCGGCATACGCCTGCACTATATAGTTGACGGCAGCTGTCTTTACTTTATGAGCGCGGCTGACATCTATGCGATTTTCGGCAATGCGATAGATAACGCCATAGAACATCTCGAAAAACTGGAAGAAAAGGAAAAGCGCGTTTTCAGAATGTTCGTTACGAGAAAAGAGGCTTTTATAATCGGCTATCTCGAAAACTTCTTTCAGGGCGATCTCCGCATCGAAAACGGTTTGCCCGTAACAGATAAGGACGACGGAAGTTATCACGGTTACGGATTATTGAGTATGCGTACGGCAGCCAAAAAGTTGGGCGGAACACTGAATGTGGCGGTAAAAGACGGCCTCTTTACCGTAAACTTCATTATTCCCATGCCATGATCTTGCAAAAAATGAATAATGCATATTATGCGTTAAAATCGACCGATTTGCGGATAAGTTCCGCATCGCGTCGATTTTTTGTTATACTTACGCAGAAATCGTTTTAAACGATAAATTTTCAGGAGGTTTTTACTATGAAAAAAAGGAATGTATTCTCTTTGATCGCCATGCTGATCATGGCTGTGGCTATGTGCGTATGCTTCGCGGCTTGCGGCAGTACGGTCGCGGGTACCTACACGCTTAATATGTCGGGGGCCGACATCAAGGGAAAAACTGAGCATGGCGGATTCGTGGACACGATGGTGGATCTCGGGGTTATCACCGGTCAGAAAAATACGCTCGTTTTGAATGGCGATAAGACGTATGATCTTACCAAAGAAATTATGTTCGATACGACCGTCCCCGCCGCTCAGGGCCAGGAAATGACCGTTAAGTATGTTTTTTCGGGTACTTATACGTTTGAAGAAAACAAGGTTACGCTTTCTGCCGCAACATATTGTACGGCGGTCGAAAAATGGGGCATGGCCGGTACAAGCCTCGGCGAAAAGGATACCGACAGTGAAGATGACGAAGATTTGCTCAATTATTTTGCGACGCAATATTGGGAAGTCGGACAAAACGTGGAGCAGACGGTTACGATTGATACCGAAAAATTAAATTTCACATATTGATGTGCGTTTAGTGGAGAAGTCATTATGGAAAAATTTAAACTTACGCCGCGATTTATCATTACCACGATCGCTTGTCTGGTATTGGCTGTCGCAATCATAGTCGGCAACTTCATAGCCGTCTACTGGAACAGCGCACTCGAACAGTTTTTCGGCGTTCTCGGCGGCAGCGGCCCGGTGACGGAAGGTGCCTTTACAAGCAAATACAAGACCGCGGACGAGGCAGCCAAAGCCGCGGAGGACGTATGTGAAGAAATCGAGAACGAGGGCGTCGTGTTGCTGAAAAACGAGGACGGCGCTTTGCCCCTCAATGTTCAATCGGAGAGTAAAATCAGTCTGTTCGGTGTATGCAGCATTGATTATTATTGGGGAGGAACGGGCAGCGGCGCCGTAGAGATCGATAAAGACATGAATTTAAAGGAGCTCTTTACCGACGCGGGATTCAGCGTTAACGAAACGCTTTGGAATTTCTACGAAAGCGGCGCGGCAAAAGGATACCGTCATGGCGGCGGTTCCAATACCAACGGCGATGCCGATTTTGCGCTTAACGAAGCACCGCAATCGGTATATCAATCGGCAAACGTCGCTTCAAGCTATGCTTCCTACAACGACGCCGCGATCATAGTTATAGGGCGGCGCGGCGGTGAAGGGGCTGATCTTCCCAGAACCATGCAGAATTACGGAGGGAGCGCCGACAAACATTACCTTGAACTGACTGATGAAGAAACGGAATTGATAAAAGCGGTCAAATCAACGGGTTTTAAGAAGACGATCTTGCTGCTTGTTACGGGAAATGCCATGGAACTCGGCGGCCTTGACGCGCTCGGCGTGGATGCTTGCCTTTGGGCGGGATATTGCGGATCGACGGGCATGAAGTCTGTGGTGAACACGATTTGCGGCAAAGTGAATCCTTCCGGGAAAACGGTGGATACTTATGTGAGCGATAATTTGGCCGCACCCGCGGTCGCAAACATGGGTGACTTCAAGTATTCGAACGGCGACTACTATTATGTAACGTATTCCGAAGGGATTTATGTCGGCTATCGCTACTATGAAACGCGATACGAGGATACGGTGATGTATCCCGAATCGGCGGGCGGGTTCAATTATGACGCAGAGGTCGTCTACCCCTTCGGCTATGGACTCTCATATACCGATTTCTCCTGGGATAAACTCGAACTTTCGGAAAACGATGGCGAATATACCGCAAGTGTCAAGGTGACGAATATCGGTAGCCGTGCGGGCAAAGATGTGGTAGAACTCTACTATCAATCGCCCTATACCGAGTATGATCGGGGAAACGGCATTGAAAAATCCGCAGTCGAACTTCTCGGGTTTGCAAAAACGGATATGATCGAGCCGGATCAGAGCGATACCGTGGAGATCACATTTTCCCTCGAAGATATGAAAAGCTATGACGCATACGGTCACGGCGGCTACATTCTTGAACCTACGGGCGAGGACGGCGGCTATTACGTAACCGCGGCGACCGATGCGCATCAGGCTGTCAACAATATCCTCGCGGAAAAAGGATACGACGTACCGTATGCCGAAAATATGACCGAGGAGATAGAAGTTCCCGAACTCGTTCGGTATGAGACCGAAAAGTCCACGGGCGCGACCGTCGGCAATCTTTTCGGATTCGCCGATCTTACTGACGAAAGCTGCATCGCATACGATTCGGCCTTCAAATACTTAACGCGCAGCGATTGGGCAGGCACTATGCCCGCCTCGTATTCTACGGGTACTTCGGAAACCGCAAGCGACAATGCGGGCGGCAAACAGCTGACAAGGTCGGCTTCCGATGAACTGCTCGAAGCGCTTTCTCTTCGCGGCTACGACGCAGCCGGCAATCCGAAGAAACAATCGGAGTATACGATGCCCACAACCGGGAAGAGTTCAGGCCTTACTCTCGCCGATTTTATCAAGGTACCTTATGGCGGAAAAGCGGTAACAGCCGACGGCGCGGAGCACGGTTGGAGCGAATTGCTCGATAGCATGAGCGCGAAAGATTACCGCACTCTCATGTCTGCCGGTTACAGCACCGCGAAAATAGAATCGATCGGCAAGCTCAAAACAAAGGACCTCGACGGTCCTGCGGGGATCAGCGCTTTTGTAGGCAATTTTAAATGTACGGCGTACCCGTCGGAAGTCGTGCTTGCCTCGACTTGGAATGTTGCCCTCGCGGCAAAAATGGGCGAAAGCGTGGCAGAGGAGGGCATTTGGGCAGGTGTCAGCGGATGGTATGCGCCCGCCGTAAACATTCACCGAAATGCCTTTGCGGGCAGAAATTATGAGTATTACAGCGAAGATCCGCTCATAAGCGGCGATATGGCGTTGGCGGTGATAAAGGCTGCGCAACAGAAAGGACTGTATTGTTTCATCAAGCACTTTGCCGTAAACGACCAGGAAAACCACCGTTCCGAAAACGGCAACGTCGTTTGGCTCAACGAGCAGACCATGCGCGAAATTTACCTCGAACCGTTCCGTTTGGCTATCGTTGGCAGTGCGGACAGCGGCTGTTCCGCGCTCATGACTTCATTTAACCGCATCGGTCCCGTATGGGCAGGCGGCTGTTACGAGCTGATAACCGGAGTGCTCAGAACGGAATGGGGTATGAACGGCTTTGTTTTAACCGACTATTACGGAGGGGCATACATGGATACCAACCAGCTCCTCGCAGCGGGTGCGGACGCCGTGCTTACAAACGGCAAAGCCGCCATAGCCGATGAATCAAGCGCCGCAACCGTTTCGCTGATGCGGGATGCAACGCACCGTATCCTTAGTACCGTTGCAAGCAGCAATATCATGAATGCGAGTTTTGAAGATACGGTAGAAGGCTTCCCCGTGTATGTTCTGCTTTTGATTGCCCTCGACGTCGTTGTGGCTGCGGCCGTTGCAGTGCTCGAAGTGTTCGCGGTGCGCGATATGATAGGTAAAACAAAAAAAGAAAGCAGCATTGAAAACGGTGCGGACTGATTTTGAAAAATAAAATATCGGGTATAAAAAATGTTGGGGTGAGGGAACTCGCTCCAATATTTTTTCTTGCAACGATAACATATATCGAAAAGCACGCGGTTATCCTTCATAATTATAGTAAGGTATAATTTTCCATATTGACAAATAAAAAAAACGTGATATAATAATCTAAAAAACAGGGTATACCCTGTTTACGTTTGCTTTCTTGCAAACGTAAATTAAGTCTTGATAGAGAAAAGGAAAACAACGGGAGATTTGTAATGAAATTCAGAATAGCTATCGTTGAAGACGACAAAACGTTGTCCGATACATTTAAAAGTTATATCGACAGATACGGATCAGAATTTGGGGAGGATTTTGAGGTTACGTGTTATTCAGACGGGGTCAACATAGTGGAAGAATATGAACCTCGTTACGATATAATATTTATGGATATACAGATGGAGCATATGGACGGAATGACAGCCGCCCATGAGATACGAAAATTCGATCAAAAAGTTATTTTAATATTTATTACGAATATGTCTCAATACGCTATAAACGGGTATTCTGTAAACGCATTGAATTATCTTTTGAAACCGGTTTCTTATTTTGTATTTTCCCAACAGCTACAAAAAACGGTGAGTATACTAAAAAAAAGGCATTCTAAATATATGTTGTTACCGCAGAAAGACGGCAGTATTAAGCTGAACATATCAAAAATTATTTTTATTGAAAGTTTTAAACATAAACTTACGATTTACACGCCGGACGGGGAATACAATTGCATAAAATCAATGAAAGAGCTCGAAGGGAAGTTAAGCGCTTATCATTTTTTTCGATGTAATAATTGTTACCTTGTAAATCTCGCGTATGTGCGTAGTATTCAAGGGTTTGACGTTGTCGTCGGTAAACATTTGCTGAATGTTTCGCGTTCGCGAAAAAAGGAATTTATTAAAGCAATGAACGCATACGCTCTGTCGGAGGGAACTATCTGATGATCCTGATCAGCGATATTCCGAAGATACATACAGCGTTGGCAGAGTGGGGCGCCTGTGTATTGTATACGCTGTTGCTTAAAAGGCGGTTTTCTTTAAAAGACGTACGCTTTTGGCTGATTACCTGTTTGGCTTTGGCTTTTTTTCTTGGAATCCACATCGGTTTTTCATACCTTCCTGATGTTTTTGTCGTCGTCGCGCTTGTCGTTTCTATGATCGGTATATGGTTTTTTTTATATCTTCAATGCGATCTGGGGCTGGTTTACGCAGTATTCTGGGCGGCGCGTGTTTTTATGCTCGCCGAATTCCTTGCTTCTTTTCAGTGGCAGTTTTATTTCTACCTTTCGCAAACGTTCCCCGTACTCAACCCGATCGCGTTTCAATATATACTACTATCAATCGTATATTTCGGAATATTTGTGGGCGTATTCTTTTTGGAAAGGCGCTATTCATCGGGAGCTTTGCGTGCCGATTTTACAGTGAAGGAAATCCTTCTTTCTACAACGATTGCGATCGGCGGGCTTTTATTGAGTAATTTTAGTTTTATATTTCCCGGGTCGCCTTTATCGGGCCAGTTTGCTGCCGAAATTTTTTATATACGTACCTTGGTTGATTTATGCGCGCTCATTTTGCTTTACGCTCAACAGGAACAGCGGCGTTGGTATCGAAACAAAAAAGAGCTTGACGCCGTGCGAAGTATGTTGGACGCTCAATACCAGCAGTATAATATATCGAAAGAAAATATAGAGTATTTAAATAGAAAATATCACGATTTTAAACAACAAATTGAGGTGATACAACTTGAAGAGAATTCGGAAAAAAGGAACAAATATCTGAACGACTTGAAAAAAGCGATTAAAATTTATCAAGCGCAGAGCAATAGCGGAAATATGGTACTTGATACGATTTTGACGGAAAAATCGCGTTATTGTGTGGAAAGAGATATTAATTTTACTTATGTGGCAGACGGCCGCTTACTCGGTTTTTTAGACATGACTGACATCTGCGTTATAGTAGGTAACGCGCTTGATAACGCAATTGAAAGCGTAAGCCAACTTGACGATCGAGAAAAACGTCTGATAAAAATGGCAATATATTCACAAAACGGAAGTTTGATTTTTCGATTTGAAAACTGGAATGAAAAGATACTCAATTTTGCCGACGGGTTGCCGGAAAGTACGAAAGCGAATAAGGCCGACCATGGTTACGGCATAAAAAGCATAAAATATTCGGTAGAGCGTTACAGCGGCAGTATAGACATCAGCACTGAGCATAATTGGTTCGTACTTTGCGCGCTTATACCTATGCCCGAGGCTGTATTACAACAAAACGGAGAGGGCAGGAATGAATAAGTTCAGTGTATTTTTAAAAAAACGCGGTGTAAAACTTTGGTTTATTCTATCTGCCGTTTTAATAATCGTCTTGGCAACGCTGACGCCTGTCGCAAGGCTCGTACCATGGTGTTACAACGGGCTTAATTCGCTGTTCGGAGGAGAAAGGCGCGTGTTGGAGAAAGGTGATCCTTCCGATTATATGCGGTATAAATCTGACTATGCAAATAAATTCGAAGTTCTTCCTGCCGCTAACGCATTGAACGAAAGGATATGCGAAGAAGGTATCGTGCTGCTGAAAAATGAAAGCAATATTCTTCCGCTCGCTTCGGGTGCCAAAATCAGTATTTTCGGGAAAAATTCAGTAAATCCCGTAATCGGCGGTTCGGGATCGGGAGCATCAATGAGCAAGGTAAAATACGTAGATCTGTACTCGGCGATTGAATCTGCCGGATTTGTCTATAACCCCGAGTTAAAAGCGTTTTATGAAAATGAATCATCGGGCGCGGGAAGACCCTCCGTCCCGTCATACGGATCGGTTTTAACCGGATTCCCGACCGGAGAAACACCTTTGCAATCTTATCCCGATCGCTTAAAGGAAAGCTATGAAAAGTACGACGATGCCGCGGTCGTTTTTATCAGCAGAATCGGGGGAGAGGGTTACGATCTGCCGCGCTCAATGTTTTATAACGGTTTCGGTTATACAGACTGGAATGGTACAGAAACCATACCCGGCGCTATATCGAAAACATCGCATTATTTGCAACTCGATGTAAACGAAGCGGATCTGATTGCGGAGGCCTGTGAAAATTTTGATTCGGTTATACTCGTGATCAATTCGTCTGCGCCTTTGGAAGCGGGCTTTCTCGACGATCCAAAACATTATGCGTACAATCCGAAATTAAAAGCTGCGCTTTGGATAGGGTCTCCCGGCGGCAGCGGGCTTAACGCCTTGGGCAGGGTGCTTTCCGGAGAGGTAAACCCCTCCGGACGTACCGTCGATACCTGGTCGAGGAATTTTGCCGCCGATCCTACATGGGCAAATTTCGGGAATAACCTTTCTGACTGCGGAAACTCTTATATTTATGAAGATAACCCCATAAAAGCCTATTTCGTATCATACGAAGAGGGTATATACGTTGGATACCGCTATTATGAAACCCGAGGTTTTACGGAAGAAGAAAACGGCAATAAAAAGTGGTATTCTGACAACGTCGTATATCCTTTCGGCTACGGGTTGAGTTATACTACATTTGAAAGATATATAGTTGCGGTTTCTGTTCCGGACGGTAATATGCTGAACAGAGACGATACAATTTCCATAACCGTACAAGTAAAGAATACAGGCAACTGTTCGGGTAAAGACGTCGTTCAACTTTACTATACTCCTCCATACACGAGCGGCGGTATCGAAAAGCCTTATGTCGTTTTGGGCGACTACGCGAAAACGAAGAATCTTGCCCCGCAAGAAAGCACTACGGTAACCTTATCGATTGATTTGCGTGATATGGCTTCTTATGACTGGTCGGATGCCAATGATAACGGCTTCCGAGGATACGAGGCGGAGGAGGGGAGTTATCGCATTTCGGTTGCCGAAAACGCTCACGATGCGGTCAACGGCGGGTTAGCGTATACCTATCAAGTACCGGTCTACGGTTTTTGTTATCCGACCGATGCGACAACCGGTTCCGAGATTAAAAATTTATTTGACGACGTTAGCGAAGGAATAGGCGATTATCTTTCCCGGGAGGACTGGGCGGGGACGTGGCCGAAGCCTCCGACGAAAGCGGATAGAGCCGTGGACCGCGATTTTGTGGATTCTCTCACCTATGTAATAAATGATGCTATCGACGATCCTTGGTATACCGACGTTTTGCCCCGCCAAAGCCATGAAATTGTTTCTTACGACAGAGCATTGAAACTATGGGAACTTTTGAATTCCGAAGGAAAGGCGGATTATAACGATCCGAGATGGGAAATTTTATTAAATCAACTGACCGTAAAGCAGATGATCGAACTTGTGAGCGTGGGGCATTTCCGCACGGTCGATATTCCCAATATCGACAAGCCGATGACTACCGATGCCGACGGACCTTCCGGTTTTGCTGCTTTCGTCTACGATCCTACAATTTACGACGTGTGTTATTATGCGAGCCAATGTGTACTCGCTTCAACCTGGAATACGAATTTAGCGCGCGAGTACGGCGTAATGATAGGAAATGAAAGTTTGATCGGTAACGAACGCGGTGACGGAAGGCCATACAGCGGTTGGTATGCCCCGGCTGTTAATATTCACCGCAGTCCGTTCGGCGGCAGAAATTTTGAATATTATAGCGAAGACGGGCTTTTATCCGGCAAAACGGCGGCGGCAGTAATAAAAGGCGTTTCAAGCAAAGGGGTTTATACGTACGTCAAGCATTTCGCTCTCAACGATCAGGAAACGGACCGCGACAATAACGGCGTACTGACATGGGCGAACGAACAGGCAATGCGTGAAATATACTTTAAACCCTTTGAAATTGCGGTCAAAGAGGGCGGTACTACGGCAATAATGAGCTCATTCAATCGAATCGGTATAACTTGGTCAGGTGGTTATTATGACCTGCTCACAAATTTGCTGCGGAACGAATGGGGGTTTCGGGGAATGGTGATTACCGATTATAATGCGAGCCATTACATGAATACCGATCAGATGATACGCGCGGGCGGCGACATCAGTTTAAGCCCGAGCAAACAGGTGAGTTCAGCGAGTACTCCCACCGAAGTTGCAGCATTAAGAAGAGCAACCAAAAACATTCTTTACACGGTTGCAAACTCGAATGCGATGAACGGCCTCGGAAAAGGTGTAATTTATCGCTATGCAATGCCGTACTGGCTTATATGGCTGATCGTTATCGATGCTGCCGTAATAACCGTAAGCGCAGGAATCGGTGCGTATCTATGGCCGAAAGGCGGAAAGCTGAATACAGAATGGGAATGACGCTCGAAACGGCGAAAACCCGCATGAATACAGGCTTTTTTGCCC
>ERZ1643247.784-NODE-784-length-34962-cov-8.923654_pt1 | contig 34962 bp, 27 predicted proteins | sample MGYA00579264_ERZ1643247 | MGnify/ENA primary metagenome ERZ1643247 (study PRJEB29033, sample SAMEA4952262) | chicken gut metagenome | biome: Broiler Chicken; feature: Gastrointestinal Tract; material: Caecum | place: Ireland | collected 2018 | study: Broiler... | reverse complement strand
GTGCTGCTACGCACCCAAGAGGTCAAAAGAAATGCGGGAGAGGGCACACCCGCCAAATACCTTCCGTTTTTTATTTTATGTAACAAAAATCTGATATTACAAACTCCGGTATGTGACCGTCTCGAGTGGTAGAGCTTCCAGGATCTGTAAATTTAGTATTTACAGGTCCTTTTTTCTTTTTGTAAGTACGTGTCGGGCCTTCCGTATCTGCGGCCGGGGTAACTGCCTGCCGCAGCTTCCGGTTATCAGCCAGATGATAAAAAATAGAAAATACTGTAAAAAATGATTGCCTGTTTCGGGGAAAAAATGTAGAATAGTAGGAGTGCAATTTATAATTAGGGAAAAAGTGATTTATGATTAAAATATTTCTTGCAGAAAGCGAAGAGACTGCCAGATGTGCAATGAAAGAAGCGGTTGACTGGAAAAATGAGGGGTATGTGTTTTCGGGAGCGGCAGGAGATGGAGAAGAAGCGTATGAACGGATTCTGGAGAAGAAGCCGGACGTACTGATTACAGATGCAGATCTGCCTTTCATAGACGGTTTTGAGTTAAGCCGTCTGGTTAAAGAGGCTCTTCCGGACATAAAAATTGTAATATTAAGTAATGATGAGAAATTCGAATATGTGCGGCTTGCAATCAGCATGGGAGTTTCTGATTATCTGGTAAAGCCGGTTTCTCCTGAGAATCTTGTCAGCAGTCTGCGCGGAATTAAAAAGAAGATTCAGTCAGAACAGGAAAAACAGAACCAGAGGCCGGATGAAGGAAAGACTGTCTCAGAGAGTACCAGTATAAAAAAGATGAGGTTGCTGAATGATCTGCTTTACAGTACGATATCGGAAGAGGAGGCAGACAGGAAGGCTCAGGACATGGGGATCCTTCTCGGAAAGGGAGTATACCGTTTCCTTATTTTCAGCGTCAGGAAACGCTCCGCGGAGTATAATACGGAAAACAGGATGGAGGAGATCGGGCAACGCCTTGAAGCCTGCGCAGAAGATGCTTTCCCAAAAGGCGCGGTATGCTTCAGAAACGGGAGCGACCGGTGGATTTTATTGTTACGGGCGGAGACAAATGAGCAAAGCATGGAGAAACTCGGAACTCTGAAAACCGGTCTTGGAAAAATGATGAGGGAATATCCGGAAATGGAGTATTTCGGAGGAGTCGGGTACAGTGCTGAGAACATAAGTCAGCTCAAAGATGCTTTTGAAACTGCGGAAAAAGCATTTTCCAGAAGATTTCTTGAAGATTCGGGACAGATCATTATCGAAGAAGAAGCCAGCCTGATTCAGAATAAGGCGTTCAGCACAGACAATCTGGATAAACTGGAGTACAGCCGGCTGCTGATTGAACGATTTCTGGTGAAAGGAACGCCGGATGACCTGGACAGTTTTCTTGATTTCTATTTCGGGGAAATCCCGGAAGATAATTTTCAGTCTCTGCTTATGAGACAGTATCTGGCGGTGGATATTTTCATTGCTATTAATACATTTTGTAAAAAGAATGGAATCGAAAGAAAATCCGAGAATTATGCAGAGGTTTTTGCGGAGAAAATACAGAATGTACATACAGTAGAAGATATGCGGAAAGTCCTGCAGAAAGTTCTTTCCGATACACTGGCGAGACGGGACGAAATAAGCGGCAGCAAGTATGCCCATGTGATAGATTGGGCGGAACGGTATGTGAATACACATTATATGTCTGAGGATATCTCGCTCAATTCCGTGGCGGAATATGTTAATATGAATCCCAGCTATTTCAGTTCTGTATTCCGTAAAGAAAAAGGAATAACATTTGTCGAGTATCTGACAAGGGTACGCCTGGAGCGGGCGAAAGAACTTCTTCTGTGTTCCTCTCTTAAGATTTCTGAAATTGCCTACAAGGTGGGATACAATGATCCTCAGTATTTCAGTCATCTTTTCAAAAAATACAATCAATGCTCGCCGAAGGATTACAGGCAGCAGAATAAAAATATTTAAGTCCGCGGGAATGCGGCTGTATAAAGTGCAGCGGAAGTCTGCACAACAGTCATACAGCTGCAGTCCTGCGGATTTATTTTCCAGCATAAAAATCTTATGTGTTCTGAACTAAAAATATTCCATAAAATTCTAAAAAAAGTCTATCGCATCCCTTAAAAAGAAATAATATACTGAGTGTAACGTTTTATAAAAGCGGAAGAACGCGGACAAGGGAACAAAATTACAAAAACTGCGCAGGTATGTATGAAAATTTAAGTATTGCCTGCGCCGTGTTAATGTTTTTGTAAAATGACGTTTTCAAGCCCGTATTTGTGTTCTCATGAATCATATGGTTACAGCATTGCCTGTGATTCACAGAGAAGACAAATTCCGCAAAAGGGTGGTGATAAGTTGATTCAGATGCGGATGCTGCGGCGAATGTATCTGAAAGAGAAAAATATGATTGAATTACCAGATTTTTCAAAAAAGAAAGGGGAAAGCATGAAAAGTTTTAAGAACTGGATGAAAAAGGGAATTGCCCTTGGCGCAGCCTTTGCTATGACAGTAACAGTATTGCCGCTGTCAGATGTCGTAAACGCTGCGGAGCCGGATAAAGCGGCAGCAAAAGCGGAAGACGGACTTCGTCTCTGGTATGATTTTGAAAGCTTAAAATCAGGAACTATTGTGAATGACATGAGCGGAAACGGATACGGCGGTGTTATCCGTCCGACCGGATCCCAGGTAACAACAGCGAATGCAAACATTTACGGAACAGATTATACGGCTTACGACTTCCGCGGAGGACAGCCCAGCGATACGAATACGTATGTGGAGCTTCCCGGCGGTGTGTTTAACGGCATGGAAGATATGACCGTAAGCTGCTGGGTAAAGATGGATTATTCAGGAAGTATGTATCAGAGAATCTGGGATTTCGGATTTAAAACGGATGACGGCGGATTTAATACAACATCTTATATGTATCTGATCGCTGACGGTGCTAACAGCGGACATACAGGATATACAGCAGCTATTACAAACAGCGGCTGGGGAAATGAAATGGGTCCGGAAAAAGGCGAGCCGCTGGAAACAGACAAATGGATTTTCACAACCGTTACTTTTGATGGATCAGAGAAAGAAATGTCTCTTTATGAAGACGGTGTTCTGATCGGAACAACAAAAACAGACGCGGATCTGTCAATCCTTGAAGGTGCAGACAACGCAGTAATCGGTTATGGTCAGTTTAAGAATGATATCCTTCAGGGACAGGTAGCAGATTTCAAGATCTATGATTACGCTATGACAGCAGATGAAGTAGCGGATCAGTTCGCTATTCCGGACGCGGATAAAGTTTCCCGGGATAAAGAATGGCTTGATCTGGGCAACGTAAGCGCAGTAATTGATAACCTGACACTTCCCACAAAGGGAGCTGCAGGATCTGATATCAGCTGGGAAAGCTCAGATGAGAATGTAATCGCCACAGACGGTACAGTTACAAGACCGGAGGCTGGAAAAGGCGATGCAACGATAACACTGACAGCAACAATTACAGCAGGCGACGCAAAGGATACGAAGAGCTTTGAAGTAACTGTAAAACAGCAGCTTACTGCAGAGGAAATCGTAAATGGTGATGCAGAAGATCTGAAGCTGTCCGGACTTGCGGCAGTCAATGAGAATCTGACACTTCCGACATCCGGTGAAAGAGGATCAACAATTACATGGACAAGCTCTCACCCGGATATTATCGCGGCAGACGGTACAGTTACAAGACCGGTAGGAAATCCGGTAGATGTTGTACTGACAGCTACAGTTTCCTACGGCGATACATCTGTTGAAAAGGAATTTACTGCAACAGTTGTTCCGATTTATGAGAAAACAGATATTGTGAAGGTTGCAGCAGTGGAAGTTGAGACACAGACAGGTATGCTTCCTTCTCTGCCGGGATATGTAGACGTTACATATGAAAACGACACAACAGGAAAAGAAAAAGTTGTATGGCCGACAGATCTGACAGTTGATCAGTTCAGCACAGTAGGCGATACAGTAGAAGTAACAGGACAGATTGTTGATTATGATGTAACAGTTACTGCAACAGTAACCGTTACAGATGTGATCTCTGAAGCTCCGGCAGCTGTCTCAACAGAGTTTAATCTCAGCGATATCAGCCTTGACGGAACAGACACAATCTTCGGACAGAACATGGCACGTGATCTTGAGTATCTGAAGGTTATGGATGCGGACAGAATGCTGTATAACTTCCGTATGACATTTGGCGCAGATACAAAGGGTGCAGCTCCGCTGACCGGCTGGGAGGAGCCGACAGGTCTGTTAAGAGGACACTCTACCGGACACTTCCTCTCCGCTCTGGCACAGGCATATGCGTCCACAGGAGAGAGCGCATACAAGGAGAAGATGGATTACATGGTTTCTGAACTGCACAAACTGCAGCAGATGTCCAAGGGCAATCCGGAAGACTTCGAGACACAGTGTACACCGACAAATGCGGCACAGAATCTGTGGAGCACAGATCCGTCCACATGGGGCGAGGGATTCCTGAGCGCATATTCTCCGGATCAGTTCGCACTGCTTGAGCAGTATACACCTTACAACACAATCTGGGCTCCGTATTACACACTGCACAAGATTACAGCAGGTATGATTGACTGCTATCAGTACGGCGGCAACGAGGAAGCTCTTGAGGTTGCAAAGGGAATCGGATCCTGGATCTACAGAAGACTGAGCAACTGTACAGATGAAGCACAGCGTGAGAAAATGTGGGCAATGTACATCGCAGGTGAGTACGGCGGAATGAACGAGTCTCTTGCAAGACTGTACGAGATTACAGGCGAAGAGCAGTTCATGGAAGCTGCAAAGATGTTCGACCACAAATCATGGTTCGCTGATCTGGCAGCAAATATCGACGTAGTTCAGGGCAAACATGCGAACCAGCATATTCCGCGTATCGTTGGTGCGATCCACGAGTATGCAGCAACAGGCGACGTATCCTACTACAATACAGCTTATAACTTCTGGAACATCGTAACACAGCGCTACGCTTACTCAATCGGCGGCGTTGGAACAGGCGAGATGTTCAAAGATCCTTATCAGCAGGGAAATAATATCCTTGGAAATACAGGACGTGGTGAAAACTGCGAGACCTGCGCAGCTTACAATATGCTGAAGCTGACAAAAGACCTTTATAACTATGATCCGGACAATGCAGAGTACATGGATTACTATGAGAGAACAGTGATCAATCAGATCGCCGCTTCCCAGAGCCATGATACAACAGACTGGATGCACAATGGTACAACCTACATGCTTCCGATCGATCCGGGCCAGAAACGTGACTACGATTCTGATTACGGCGGATTCACCTGCTGTAACGGAACAGGTATGGAGAACCACGTAAAATATCAGGCAGCAGCATATGCGAAAACAGATGATACATTATATGTAAATCTGTACATGCCGACAACAGTAACATGGGACGAGATGGGTGTATCTGTAAAACAGGAAACAAACTTCCCGTCTGAACACTCCAAACTTACTGTAAACGGTTCAGGCGACTTTACAATGAAACTGAGAGTTCCCTACTGGGCAACAGCAGGATTCGAGGTTAAGGTAAACGGCGAAACAATCTGCACAAATCCGGAAGTCAGCACATACGTTGAGATCGACCGCGCATGGAGCGACGGAGATGTTGTAGAAATCACAATGCCGTATACCCTTCACCTTGACAAGACACCGGACAAGGTGGACGGAAGCACAGTAGCATCTCTGATGTATGGACCGCTTGTAATGGTAGCAAAAGACGACAGAGAAACATATGTACCGATGAACTGGTATACAGTAGTTCTCAGCGAGAACCTGGAAGACTCTGTAGAAGTTGTAACAGGACCGGATGCTGAAGACGGATCCGTTCCGCATCTTGTAACAAACGGATTGCACTTCTATCCGATGTACGATGCTTACAATTACAGATATCATGCATATGTGAAAGTAGAAGAGACCCAGTCTGTAGTAAATAAAGACCAGCTTCAGTCACTGGTAGATTCTGCAGCAGATGCATTACAGGAAAACTACGGTGAAGACGAGTGGGCAGCACTTCAGCAGGCAATTAAAGATGCACAGGCAGTTCTGGACAATGCGGACGCAACACAGGTTGACGTATATAACGCATACAAAGCACTGCAGGCTGCACTGGCTGACACAATCACACCGGCAGCTGACAAATCTGAACTTCAGACAGCTGTTGACAATGCGTTAGCAGATTCCGAAAAGGATAAGTATACAGAAGACAGCTGGAATGCTTACCAGGAAGCACTTGCAAATGCACAGGCAGTTCTGGATGATGTGAATGCAACACAGGAAGATATCGATGCTGCACTTGCAGCACTCCAGGCAGCACAGGATGCACTGGTACCTGTTTCCGGTACAGAAGATCCGAATAAGAAACCAGGCACAGACGGACAGGACAACAAGCCGGCTGCAGGCGGAGATGACGGAAAAGGCAGCGGAACTGACGGCAAAGGTAATGGAACTGACGGAAAAGGCAACGGATCCGAAGGACCGGCCAAAGCTGCTCAGACAGGAGATACCACTCCGATTACTGCTGTAGCAGTGCTGCTTGTCGTATCAGCAGCTCTGGCAGGAACAGTTATCTACAGAAAGAAACGCAGCTGAATAAGGAAGACCTGTTCAGAGGTGAAAAGAGAATAACTGAAAAATGAAAACAGCGCCTTCGGCTCTTTTAAAGAGCCGGGGGCGCTGTTTTTGTTGGAAAGCTGCCGCCGGGGCAGAGCAGAGAAAAGCTGTTTCCGGATAATGGAAAAAATGGAAAAAGAAAAAAATCAGAGAGTCCTTCGATTTATGGGATTATATTGACAGCCGGTTCCTTTTGGGATATTCTTAATAAGGCTTGATTTGTATCAAATTTTGCAATAAAATCAGGATAGTACGCAAAAAGGAATTGGATAACATGCATATTTTTGACGTGCACAGTCACATTCTGCCGGGGCTTGACGACGGCGCTTCCTCGGAAAAACAGGCTTTGCTCATGCTGAAGGAAGCCAGACGCCAGGGAATCAGAAGAATAATTGCAACCCCCCATTATTCTGCGTATTATAAAAATGATGATGTGGATCTCATCCGCAGAAAGTGCCGGGAAATCAATCAGCTTGCATCCGTACATAAAATAGATGTATGTGTCTATCCGGGACAGGAGATTCTGTACTCGGAAAGGGTACCGGATATGCTGGCGGAAGGAAAACTTCTGACTCTGGCAGACAGCAGGTATGTGCTGATTGAGTTTTACCCGGGTGCCCCGCGCTCGCTGATTACTCATGCCGCCCGGGAGGTGGCAGGAAGAGGATTTTTGCCGGTGCTGGCGCATGCAGAACGGTATACGGCGCTGCACGAGGCGGAGCATTTTGCAGATCTGGCAGCCCAGGGGGTATATATTCAGATGAATTTCCGGGCGATAGGCGGAAAATGGTATAATGCAATGACCCGCCGCTGCAGAAAACTTCTGAAAGACGGCAGCGTTCATTTCCTGGGAACCGATATGCACAACATGTCCTCCCGGAAGCCGGAGACAAAAGAGGCTCTTGGCTGGATGCAGAGACATCTGGAAAGAGGGTATGTCCGGGAACTGACCAGTCAAAATGCAGAGAAAATACTGTCAGATCAGAAAATATAGGCAGAAACAGATACAGTACATTATAGAAGAAAAGGAAACGACAACATGGAAAAAGTACATGACGAAGACGCAATGCAGATTGATCTGATGGAGGTGTTCTTCGCCCTGAAGAAGAGGATACTTATTATTGCGGCAGCCTTTCTGGCAGGAGCTGCTCTGGCGGGAGCGTATACAAAGCTTCTGGTAACTCCGGTGTACAGTTCGACCGCGAAGCTCCTTGTATTATCAAAGGAGACCACCCTGACTTCTCTGGCGGACCTGCAGCTTGGCACACAGCTTGCCAGTGACTACAGTGTTCTGCTCACAAGCCGTCCGGTGCTTCAGGAAACCGTTGAAAATCTGGATCTGAATGAGGGGTACGGGGCATTAAGGTCCCATATATCTGTTGTAAATCCGGCAGATACCCGGATCCTCGAAATTACGGTTACGGATCCGGATCCGGAGATGGCAAAAACAATTGTGAATGAACTGGCAGACGTCTCGTCAGCTTATATCGGCAGGCAGATGGAAGTTGTTCCGCCGAAAGTGATCGAGGAAGGCGTGGTTCCTTCCGCTCCGACCAGTCCCAATGTGTTGAAAAATACCATACTGGGGGCACTGGCAGGTCTGGTGATCGCTGCTGGCATTATTGTAGTCCGGACAATTATAAATGACACCATCCGGTCAGAAGACGATGTTGAGAAATACCTGGGCATCCCGGTACTGGCTTCGATTCCGGACAGAAAAGACTACATATCCGGCAGAACTTTAAAACAGACAAAGAAGAAAAAGAGGAGGAAGAGAAGAAAGTGACACCGCAGAAAGTGGTCATGACTGACCCGAAGAAAGAGGATTACTTCTATGAAGAATCCATTAAAATCCTCCGCACGAATATACAGTTTACCGGAATGGATGTTAAGACCATTCTGTTTACCAGCTGTTTCCCCAATGAAGGAAAGAGCGATATTGTATTTCAGCTTGCCCGGGAAATCGGGAACATCGGGAAAAAAGTCCTTATTGTGGACGCGGATATCCGCAAGTCGTCTTTCCAGACCAGATATTCCGTTACCCGGAAAATCGAAGGTCTGTCTCAGTATCTGAGCGGACAGACCGGCGGGGGCAATATTATATACACAACCAATTACAGCAATGTAGATATGGTTTTTGCCGGGCCCACGGCGCCGAATCCGTCGGAACTGCTGGCGCAGGAGGCGTTTTCCGTATTCCTGCGGACCGTAAGAGAACGATATGATTATATCCTGATTGACACGCCTCCGGTGGGAAATATGAGCGACGCTCTGGTTGCCGCCAGATACTGCGACGGAGCGGTTCTGGTAATTGAAAGCGACCTGGTGAGCCAGAAGATCGCGGCAAAAGCAAAAGAAAAGCTGGAAAGAACCGGATGCAGGATCCTGGGGGCAGTGCTGAATAAAGTAGACGTCAGAAAAGACAAATACTACTCAAAGTACACCCATTACTATCATTATGATTCATAGATCAGACAGGTTGCAGACAGAGCAGGGTGAAAGTATGCAGAACAACAGAAACAGAAAGCAGAAAGTCCGTCCGGTATTTGTGATATGTATTCTGGTCATTGCAGCGGCAGCCGGAGTGCTGATCTGGCTGTTTGCAAGAACCGGCGGGAATACCGGGACCGGCCCGGAGGCGTCCGGAGCAGACACTCCGTCTGCGGACGTGGTGTGGCAGGGCAGAAATTACAACTATAACGATCACCTGAGCAATTTCCTGTTCATCGGGGTAGATACCCGGGAAAAGGAAACTGCGGATCCCGGCAGCGCGCAGGCCGGGCAGGCAGATGCGCTCTATCTCCTGTCCTGGGACCGGGTAAATGGAGATATTACCGTTATTACCATTCCAAGAGATACCATGACTCAGATTCAGGTCCTGGGACCCGGGGACGAAAGCCTGGGTAAGACAGAAGATCATATCAGTCTCTCCTATGCATACGGCGACGGCGGACATGAAAGCTGCGCCCTTGCGGAAGAGGCTGTTTCAGAGCTTTTCTACGGCCTGCCTGTTCAGGGATACTGCTCCATAAATATGGATGCCCTTCCGGTTCTCACAGACAGCGTGGGCGGTGTTACGGTTACGGTGCCCAATGACAGTCTGGAGAAAGTGGACGGCCGGTTCGCGGAGGGCGCCCAGGTTACTCTGGACGGCGGCGATACGGAGACATTCGTCCGGTACCGCGATACATCTGTCAGCCAGAGCGCTCTGAGCCGTACGGAGCGGCAGCAGGCATACATCCAGGCGTTCGGCCAGGCCGCCGGGGCGGCCTATACAGCTGATCCGGCATTTGTGACAGATCTGTATGAGGCTCTGGAGCCATATATGGTAACCAATATGGGAAATGACCAGTTTGCATCCATTCTGGACAGTCTTGCCTCCGGCAGCAGGACAGAGAACTGGACCGTGCCCGGCAAGGGCGTAAGCGGAGCGTCCTACGATGAATATCATGTGGATGACGATGCGCTGTATGAAAAGATCATAGAAACTTTTTATCAGCCGGAGGAAGAATAGATTTCCGGAGAAATATGTGGTAATATTGTGGAAAAGCCGGCGGACAGGAGAGTGGAAAAAGATGAGGCAGGAAGCCGGGGATAGAATATGAAGAAAAAGAAAGGGCTGATCCTGGTAGCTGCTATTGCAGGAGCGGCTGCCGTTATCTGCGGAATTGCCGGTATCCGGCAGTATCTGGCGGAGCAGGAAGCAGGCGGCGGCTATGATAAAGTCAGGGAAGCGGTCAGAACAGAAGAACCGGAGGAGAAGACGGAGGATCCGGAATCTCCGGAAATCCCTATTGACTTTGACGCACTGCAGAAGAGAAATCCGGACGCATATGCCTGGATCACCGTACCGGGAACGCCCATTGATTATCCGATCCTGCAGGATCCGGATGACAACAGCTATTATCTGACCCATACAGTAGACCGGGAGGAGAAAGCCGAGGGCGCTATCTATACGGAGAATTATAACAGCAGAGACTTTGAAGACGCGAACACACTGATCTACGGCCATGATATGAAAAACGGAACCATGTTCCGAAGCCTCCTGGAGTATCAGGACAGAGCCTTTTTTGACAAGAACAAAGAGATCATTATCTATACGCCGGATGCTGTCAGACATTATGAAATATTTGCGGCATATCCCTACGATAACAGACATATACTCTTAAGCTTTGATTTTACAGACAAGAGTGTATACCGGCAGTATCTGGACCGTATCTTTTCCATCCGGGATATGAACGCGTGCATTGACACTTCCGTGGAAGTGGATACAGATGATAAAATCATTACCCTGTCAACCTGCTATGGCGCCCAGAGAGAAAAACGCTATCTGGTCCAGGCGGTACTGACAGATATAGAACAGAAAAAATAAAAGAGATTCAGAGAAAGGAAGGGAAGTAAAATGAAAAAGAAATTATTCGGAATGATTCTTGCGGCAGTGCTTGTTGTCTCACAGGCCGTGACAGTATTTGCGGCAGGCAGCAAGGAGGCCGGCGTCTCGCCGGCAGGTGATTCACAAGGCGCTTATACGGTAACAGAAGGAAGCGCGGCAGCATTTTCCTATCTTGAGGGAACGGCAGACGCTGTGCTGGCCCGGATCCTGGCGGTCAATGAAGGTTCAGCCGGTCTGGACAGCATAGCGGCAAACTTAAGCGGAAAACGGATGGTTACGGATATCTTCAATCTTTCGGAAGTAAACGGCGGAGTGAAAACAGCAGACGGAAAATACCTTGTTACACTTGAAGTTACATCTATTACTTCTTCCATGACAGGCATACAGATTCTCTATTATAATACCGTCACAGGCGAATGGGAAGTTATTACACCGACCGATATCGATTACGCGAACCAGACGGTTACATTTGTCATTGATCAGCTCCCGGCTCCGGTATGTGTGACTGCAGATACGGGGACAGCAGCAGAAGACAGCGGGAAGGGGCTCTCTCCCCAGACCGGTGTAACGTCCGGATGGACAATGTGGATCGGAGCGGCCGTGGTACTGGCAGGCGTTTCTCTGGCAGCATACAGAAAACTGAAAAAGGATTAAGCATATAAGATAAGACGCGCATGGGACAGCCTGAAGAAGGGCGGTATGCGCGTCTTAGTCAGGTAACGGGAAAGAAACATACGGAAATAGAGGGGGCTTTTTCTGCAGATGCAGAGAAAGCGGAAGAAATGAGGAAAATATGAAATATACAAAACGAATAATTACGGCCCTGCTGTTATATGTGGCTGTGCTGGCAATGGGAATCACAGCGGCAGCCAGAAGTGCAGAGATAACTTATCCGGTGAGTACAGTAGAACCGGTGAATGCGGTAATCGCGGCAGCGCTGGTTCTCCTGGCAGGCGGAGTAATCTTTATCCGGCGGCACAGATAGAATACAGTGGCAGAAGAAACAAGAAGAAGAGATTTGATAAGGAGAACGGATAAGGATGAATGAAAAGAAGGAGACACAGGGCCTTCAGTGGATTCACAAAGCCACATTCCTGCTGCTGGCAGATGCGCTGACAATTTTATTTTCCTACTTTGCGGCGCTGCTGCTGCGGTTTGACTTTGCCATGTCTACAATTCCCAGAGAGTATCTGCTGGGCTACATCTGGTCCATGCCTTTCTGGGTTGCGGCGGCGATTGTTGTATTTTACGGCTGCAGGCTGTATCATAGTATATGGCGGCTGGCAAGCGTAGCTGAACTGAGAAGGATTATTCTGGCGTATACACTGCTGATCCCGGTCTATGTAATCGGCGGCCTGTTTATGAAACTGCGGATGCCGCTGTCTTATTATATTATGGGATACATCATCAGCTTCTGCATGACTGCAGGGATCCGCTTTTCCTACAGACTGCTGCGGTTTTATATCAACCGGCAGGACAACAGCCGTTCCGAAACCGGGCGGGACCGGGTAATGATTATCGGCGCAGGCCGTGCCGGACAGACTCTGATCAAGGAAATGCTCAGCTCCAGCAAAATGAATGTCCAGGTCTGCTGCATTATTGACGATAATCCGAACAAGAAAGGACGCGTCCTTGAAGGCATCCCTATCGTAGGAAACCGGTATGATATTGTGGACGCAGTGAAAAAGTATGAGATTAACCGGATCATATATGCCATTCCCGCTACTACGGGAAAGAACCGGAAGGATATCCTGAATATCTGTAAGGACACGGGATGCCGGATGCAGACTGTGCCGGGGGTATATCAGCTGGTTAACGGAGAAGTCAGCGTAAGCAAGCTGCGGGATGTGGAGATCACAGACCTGCTGGGAAGAGCTCAGGTAAAGGTCAACAACGACGAGATCCTGGCGGCCATAAAGGGAAAGACCGTACTGGTAACCGGAGGAGGCGGCTCCATCGGAAGCGAGCTGTGCAGGCAGATCGCCAAGGCAAACCCGAAAAAACTGGTTATCTTCGATATATATGAGAACAATGCCTATGCCATCCAGCAGGAACTGATCCGGAAATACGGGGATAACCTGAATCTGGACGTGCGGATCGGTTCAGTCAGAAATACAAACCGGATCCGCTGGATGATGGATGCATACCGGCCGGATGTTGTATTCCACGCGGCGGCCCATAAGCATGTGCCGCTGATGGAGGACAGCCCCAACGAGGCGATCAAGAATAACGTGATCGGCACATATAAAACCGCCAGGGCTGCAGCAGAGGCCGGGGTGAAGAAGTTCGTCCTGATCTCCACAGACAAGGCGGTGAATCCCACCAATATTATGGGAGCATCCAAGCGTCTCTGCGAGATGGTAGTGCAGATGATGAACCGGAAATGCCCGGATACAGACTTCGTGGCAGTCCGATTCGGAAACGTGCTGGGCAGCAACGGAAGTGTAATCCCTCTGTTCAAGCAGCAGATCGCCGAGGGCGGCCCGGTTACTGTGACGGATAAGAACATTATCCGGTACTTCATGACCATACCGGAAGCCGTATCCCTGGTGCTTCAGGCAGCCTATTACGCCAAGGGAGGAGAAATCTTCGTACTGGATATGGGCGATCCGGTCAGGATCGACGATATGGCGAGAAACCTGATCCGCCTGTCCGGGTACGAGCCGGACGTGGATATTATGATAGAATACACCGGACTCCGGCCGGGGGAGAAACTCTATGAGGAGCTGCTGATGGATGAAGAAGGACTGCAGGAGACGGAGAATAAGCTGATCTATATCGGAAAGCCCATCGAGATGGATGATGGGTGGTTCCAGGAGAAGCTTAAAGAGCTGGACCGGGAGAGTAAAATGGAAGACGGCAGGATCAAGGAGATTGTGGCGGAAATTGTGCCCACGTATCATCCGGATCTGAGCCGCAGATAGAGATTGAGCCAAAATGGATCTAAGATAAAACAGAACTGGTTATAACAGGACTCCGGAGTTTTCCAAATCGTCGCCCTGCCGCGTTTGGAAAAACCGGACGATATAAGGTATGCGAAGGTCTGCCCGTAAAATACGGACAGAATGGCGAAGCATACCTTTTTTGCCTGAAAAGAACTATATGTGGCAGGGCGTGAAAACTTACAGGAGAATATATATGTGGTATGTCATGCAGGTCCGTACCGGTACTGAAGAGAATATCCGGATACAGTGTGTCCGGAAAATCCCGGCGGAGATACTGGAACGGTGCTTTATTCCTTACTATGAAGAGAAAAAGCGGATCCGGGGGGAATGGACGGTGCAGAAGAAAGTTCTGTTTCCCGGATATGTTTTTGTGGCGACAGAAGATATGGATCAGCTGTATCAGTCGCTGAAGTCTGTGGCCGGCCTGACAAAACTGCTGGGCACAGGCAGGGAAGTGGTGCCTCTTACAGAAGAAGAAAAGCAGTTTATGCTGGACTTCGGAGGCGAGGAGCAGGTGGTGCCAATGTCAGAGGGAATTATAGAGAACTCCGTAACGAAAATTCTGTCCGGTCCCCTGAAAGGAAAGGAAGGACTGATCCGGAAGATCGACCGGCATAAGCGGAAGGCGTGGCTGGAAGTGGAGATGTTCGGGAGAAAGCAGGAGATAGAGATCGGGGTGGAGATTGTGGCGAAAAGTTAGGAGAAAGAACACGAAAAACGGACTAGAAAAGAATTCATTTCAGAAGCCCTCAGTTTTGATAAAAAAATGAAGAACGGGTAATGGCCGCTTCCAAAACAATTGGAAAATAGGTAAAGTTTGTATAAAGAATGAGAAAAATCAAATTAGGGAGATTTATAATCAATTATGAAAATTAAAAAAGTTTTTACAATTATAGCTATTGTTCTTTCATCTTTATTTGTCGTTTTAACTGTTGTGGCAAGAAGAGCAAAAAAGGATTCTATTTATGATGATACACCAGGAGAAAAAAATCCGCTGGAAGGGAAAAAAGTCATATTTGTTGAAAATAATAGCGATGAGGAAAATGCTGATGGATTAAGAGGACATCTGGAGGCAGTAGGTGAATCATCTTATAAGTCAGGAATTTATGATAAGTATGTAAAAAGGGGTATAGATATAGTTCTCTCTTTTTTGGGATTAATTGTTCTATCTCCTGTATTTGCAGTTATAGCCTTAGCAATTAAAATAGAAGATCCGGGGCCGGCACTGTTTACGCAGAAACGATTAGGACAGAATAAACAATATTTTAAATTACACAAATTTCGATCAATGAAAGTGTCAACACCACATGATGTACCAACACATATGTTGGATAATCCAGATCAGTATATTACAAAAGTCGGGAAATTTCTTCGGGCACATAGTTTAGATGAATTACCGCAGATCTGGGATATTTTTGTTGGCTCACTATCAATAATCGGGCCACGTCCAGGGCTCTGGAATCAGGATTATTTGACGGCAGAAAGAGATAAATATGGCGCTAATGATGTGAAGCCGGGACTGACAGGTTGGGCGCAGATTAACGGGCGCGATGAACTGGAAATACCAGTTAAAGCCAAGTTAGACGGTGAATATGTTCAGAAAGAAAGCCTACTTTTTGATATCAAATGTTTCCTTGGGACAGTGGGAAAAATTGCAAAAGATGATTCTGTTGTGGAAGGCGGAACAGGGGAGATGAAGAAGGAAAAGGCTTCCGTTGGGCGTAACTATACCGAGAATAAATCAGATGAAGAATTGATCGGCCAGATTGGATTTGGCGAAGCTGTTACAGTTGATCGAAATGCTCATAAAAAAGTCCTTATAACTGGTGCGGGCTCTTATATTGGCGAGAGTTTTAAAGCGTATGCAGAAGAACATTATAAAAACAGTTTTATAATTGATGAACTGGATACGATGTCTTCATCATGGAAAGAGTCCGATTTCTCAAAATATGATATTGTCTATCATGTAGCCGGAATTGCGCACGCTGATGTTGGTAAAGTGTCTGATGCGGTTAAAGAAAAGTATTATTCAGTGAATACTGATCTGGCAATAGAGGTTGCTCGGAAGGCAAAAAGCGAAGGCGTAAAAGAATTTATATTTATGTCCTCAATGATCGTATATGGTGATTCCACTCCATACGGAAAGAAAAAAATAATTGATGAACATACAGTTCCTTCTCCAGCTAACTTCTATGGAGATTCAAAGCTGCAGGCTGATGTCGGGGTAAGAGAGTTAGCGGATGATAATTTTAAAGTGTTAGTATTGCGTCCGCCTATGATTTATGGAGAGGGAAGCAAAGGTAATTATCCATTATTGTCTAAGATCGCAAAGAAATTTCCGGTTTTTCCCAAGGTGGATAATGAACGTTCAATGCTATATATTGAAAATCTCTGTGAGTTTCTTTGTCAAATTATGTTACTTCAACAAATCAAAGAGAATGCAGTAGTCCTTATTCCTCAAAATAGAGAATGGACAAGAACAAGTCAGATGGTCAGAGAAATCGCAAAGGTGCACGGGAAAAATATATCTGAGTTTAAAGTTCTTGCATATTGTGTTGCGCTTGGGAGTAACATTCCTGGGAAAATTGGAGAGCTTGTGAATAAAGCATTTGGGAATAGTTGTTATGAATATACTATGAGCGTGTATAAAGGCATTAATTATCAGACAACATCTTTAAAAGATAGTATTAAAAAAACAGAAAACAAAGATGTTTCTGATAAGGAAGATCACACAGAAGCAAGTAAACCTAAAGCATTAATTTTAGCCTCGGTTGCTTCAATGATCGACCAATTTAATATGCAGAATATCCAACTCCTTTTAGACAAGGGATATGATGTTGATATAGTCTGCAATTGTAAAATTGGAAATACCATTTCTGATGAGAGAGTGCAGGATTTAATCATGAGGCTAGAAAACAAAAAGGTTTCGGTTATTCATGCTCCAATTCCACGGGAAATTACGGATGTTAAAGATATTGTAAAATCTTTTTTACTAGTTAAGAAACTTTGTGATAAGAATCGTTATAAGATCCTACATTGTCATTCTCCGATTGGTTCGGTTATTGCAAGGCTGGCCGCAAACAAGTCTCGCAGAAAGAATGGAACAAAAGTAATCTATACTGCTCACGGTTTTCACTTTTACCAAGGAGCGCCTAAGAAGAATTGGCTTATTTTTTATCCAATCGAAAAATGGTGCTCAAGATTAACTGATGTATTGATTACAATCAATAAAGAAGATTATGAATTTGCTAAAAAGCATATGAAAGCAAGAAAAGTTGAATATATTCCTGGCGTAGGGGTAGACACTAAAAAATTTAAACTTGAAGGATTCGACAGAAATAAAAAAAGAGCCGAACTGGGAATTACTGAGGATGACCTTATGCTTATTTCGGTGGGAGAAATTAATCAGAATAAAAATCAGGAAGTTATTATAAAAGCAATATCAAAACTTGATAAAGATCATATTCATTACTTTATTGCAGGAAAAGGCGATAAAGAACAGTATTTAATAGATTTATCGAATAAGTTAGGCGTACATTTACATCTTCTGGGGTATAGAACAGATGTTGTTGAACTATTAAATGCGGCTGATGTTTTTGTATTCCCCTCTTTTCGAGAAGGATTGTCTGTTGCACTTATGGAAGCAATGGCGGCAGGCTTACCATGTGTGGTTAGTAGAATACGGGGAAATGTTGACCTGATAGATAAAGATGGCGGATATCTTTGTAACCCCCAAAATGTGTCAGAGTTTTGTAATGGGATAGAAAAACTCTATAACTTCAATAAAAGAAAAGAAATGGGCAATCATAATCAATATATAATTATATTGTTCGATGTTAAAAATGTAATGAAAAAAACTGATAAAATATATAGTGAATAAAGATGAGGATAATAGATGAATCAGTATGTTATAATACTAATTTGGACTCTGATTTTGGGAATATATTATGAATTAAATTATATGACATATCACATTAGCAATAATGATGTTAAATATAAAAAGGCATCAGTGCTTTTTTGTATTATGTTAGTTATCCCTCTGATTTTAAGTGCGGCATTTAGAACAGATTTTGGAGATCAAGGCTATAAAATTTCTTATAGAATATTTTCAAATAGTTTTTTTTCGCTTATTTCATCAATCGAGAGTGGTGTAAAGGGTCCGGGGTATCAGATTATTCAATATCTCGGAACCATTTTTTTTGGAAATAATGCAGAGATATTTTTTTTCATGATAGCATCTCTACAAATGTATTCGTTGGTTAGACTGTATAGAAAGTATTCATCTGATGTCTGGATTGCTATGTTTGTTTTTGTTGCATCTACAGATTATCTTTCATGGATGCAAAATGGAATTCGACAGTTTATTGCAGTAACATTTATTATTCTATTTTCTGATTGGATTTTTGAAAAGAAATATTTGAGAATTTGTATAATAATTATTATTGCATCAACTATTCATACATCCGCATTACTTATGCTTCCTATAGTATTTATTATACAGGGAGAAGCATTTAATAAAAAAACTATTTTGGTTATAGTCGCCACAATATTAGCGCTTACAATGTTAGGTCGTTTAGTCCCTGCACTTAATTTATTATTGGCTGATACGGAATATAACAATGCAATTATAGATTGGCAGACAAGTGGAAATGATGGCGTGAATTTTTTTAGAGTTTTAGTTTATTCAGTTCCGACGTTATTGTCATTTCTGGGAATAAAAAAGATTCGTCAATCAGGCAATTATGTGATTAATGTAGTTTGTAATATGGGAGTTGTGTCCACTTTACTGTATATTATGGGAATGTTTACATCTGGAATATATATTGGTCGTTTACCGATTTATTGTTCATTATATTCCAATGGAATACTCTTGCCATGGTTAATACGAAGATTATTTACTAAGGAAAGTTCAAGGTTAGTTGTTATGATTATGGTCATTGCTTATATTGCTTTTTACTATTATCAAACACATTACGTTTGGGGGATCATATAAATATGAAAGAATTATATACTGTGAGTATTATTGTACCTATTTATAATATCGAATCATATCTTGTACAGTGTATACAAAGTTTAATAAAACAGACATATAAAAAAATAGAAATCATTCTTGTCGATGATGAATCTACTGATAATAGTGGCAAAATCTGTGACATTTATGCAAACCGCGATAATCGCATAAGAGTAATACATAAAACAAATGGCGGATTAAGTTCTTCTCGGGAAGCTGGCATTAGTGCTGCTACTGGGGAGTATATTATGTTTGTTGATGGTGATGATTGGATTGATATAAATACAGTTGAATGCTGTATGCGTAATATATATGAAGATGACTCAATAGATTGTGTGATGTTTTCATATATAAAAGAATTTTCTACGACTTCAGTGCCTGTTCATATATTGGATAAAAGTATTAAATTCTCTCCAGAAGAGGCAGAAGATAAGGTGTACAGGCGTTTATTTGGATTATCATCAGAGGAATTGAATCATCCAGAACGAATGGATAATATTGTGTCTTGCTGTATGAAACTATATAAGTACAACACTGCTAAAAAGGGCCGATATTTTGATAACCGAGTTGTAGGGTCAGCAGAGGATGCGTTGTTTAATATGTATGCGTTATATAAATGTGAAACAGTTGTGTATATTGATAAATGCTTTTATCATTATCGAAAGATAAATACATCATTTACTAATGCATATCGGAAAGATTTGGAAAAAAAATGGGGTGTTCTTTTTAAAATAATGTCGTCAATAATTGATGAAAAGAAGTTACCCTCTAAATATAAAGACGCTTTGTCAAATCGCATTGCTCTTAGTATTATCGGTATAGGTATGAATGAAGTAGGCAACAAAAAAGTAAAGCCTATTTTACGTTATGAGAAAATTAAATCGTATTTACGACAAAAAAATTATAGAAAAGCCTGTAAAAAATTACCACTTTATAATATGCCTTTTATATGGAAAATATTTTTTTTATGTTGCAAGTTAAGAATAACCCTAGCAGTTTATATTATGCTATTAAGTATTATGTATTTAAGAAAACATGGATAGAAGTGAACATATTGAAACATTAAGCGGAAAGTGAAATAGGATGATGGCTAATAAGAAAGTATCAATTATAATGGGAATTTATAATTGCGAATCTACATTGGAGGAAGCAATTAATTCAATTTTGGAACAAACATATAATAATTGGGAATTAATTATGTGTGATGATGGGTCTTCAGATGACACATATCAAATTGCAAAAAAATATAAAGAAAAATATGGAAATAAGATTATTTTATTAAAAAATCCTCATAATATGGGGCTGAATTATACGTTAAATAGATGTTTAGCCAAAGCAACTGGTGAATATATTGCTAGAATGGATGGAGATGATATTTCTTTACCCGAAAGATTTGAAAAAGAAATAGAATATTTAGAAGCTCATAAGGATGTAGCTATTGTAAGTACGCCAATGATTTTTTTTGATCAAGATGGTGACTGGGGGATTAGTACAGAAATAGCAGATCCTCAAAAAAAGGATTTTATTAGACATAGTCCTGTGCATTGTCATGCACCATGTATGATTAGAAAAGAAGCTTTTTTAGATGTTAATGGATATACGGTTGATAAGAGAATGCTGAGATTTGAGGATGTAAATTTATGGTACAAATTGTATGCAAAAGGATATAAAGGTCATAATTTACCTGAACCTTTATATAAGATGCGGGATGACCAAAATGCTTATCATAGGCGTAGCTTAAAATCACGTATGAATGGGGTATATGTGACTTATAAAGGTTTTCAAATGTTTCATTTCCCTTGGTATCTATATTCATATGTATTAATAGATTTTTTTAAGCATTTTATAAAAGGAATTATACCCCAAAAATTATATATACATATTCACAAAAATAAGCAGAAGAGGGCCAACATTTAAGGAAAGAGTTTTTATATGCATAAGAAGAAAGTTTGTATATTAAGTAATGGCTTGTGGAGAGGCGGAACAGATACATTTGTTATTAATTTAGTAAGGGGATTAGATAAAGCAAAGTATGATATTACAGTAGTTCTTTCAATAAGTGACGAATGGCTAGCTGCGAGAGAACAGGAAGTAATTGAAGCAGGAGCCAAAACTGTTAGAACATATGGAATAACAGGGAAGGGGATTAAAGGGCGGCTGAAACATTTATATCGACTGTATAAATATTTACGTGTCGAAAAGCCAGACGTATTCCAGACAAATATTGATTTATTTAATGGCCCTAATTTGCTTATTGCTTGGCTTGCTCGAGTACCTATTCGAATTTGCCATTCACATAATTCAAGGCAGGAACGAGAGGCTTCCGACGGACATAATATTGCAATTGATTTATATCAGAAAATAATGCGTTGGATGTGCTGGCAATTTTCTAACAGACGTGCAGGGTGTTCAGAGGAAGCATTAAATTTCTTGTTTCAAAACAAATGGAAGTCAGATCCGCGAGTAATTGTAGTAAATAATGGAATTGATATTAACAATTTCAGGAGTGGAGTAGATAGACAAGCCAAAGAATTAAAACTTGGATTAACAGAACATTATCACATCTTATCAGTAGGCAGATTATCACCACAGAAAAATCCTATAATGATTGCAAAAAATTTTATTGAATTATGTAAGAGACGTAATGATTGTGATTTAATATGGGTTGGTATAGGCGAGATGAAGGATGAGATACAAGAACTTTTACGACAGGAAAATGTTATTGATAAAGTTCATTTTCTAGGAATAAGAGATGATGTAAATGAACTGATGCAGATAAGTGACTTGTTTTTATTCCCAAGCTTATTTGAAGGGCTGGGAATTGTGCTGATTGAAGCGCAGGCTGCAGGGGTACCATGTTTAGTTTCTGACACTGTGCCTCCAATAGTGGATTGTGGGGGATGTAAATTTTTTTCGATAGAAAAGCAATCTTTCGAATGGGCTAAACAAATGGAGCTAATTATAGATAAGAAAACAAAAGTTACTATTGATGAAGATTTGTTGCAAGCATTTTCTATTGAACATATGGTTAAACAGATGGAAACACTTTTTAGTTAACTAGACTATTAATTTGCATTATAAGGGAAATTAATAGCTGGTGTAGTTCGGATATTTGTCAGGGGCATGGTGAAATCTAAGTATGTATCTATCTAAAATAGAAAAGTCGTATGAGTATAGCCATCTGTATACTTTTATTGTTACAACAATGGAAATGTAACGCTACAAGGTGCTTAAGTTCAGTTCCTTTGCAGCAGAGGTAGAACGGAGAACTATATTAAGGAAGGAGATGCGGTGTTTAAATTTCTAGAAACACCATACAAGGTAAAATGAGAGTTGTTTTTGTAAATTTACATTCGGACTGGATGCTAGTCAAGGCAGCTTCGGTTTATATTTTTAAATTTTCAGCTGCAATAAAGCATGAATATTTATTAAAATATCTGTTAAATCATTCAGATTATGAGGTATGTAATTATATAAATGATAGAGGTTTTTCTTGGCTCCGGAACGATAATGAAGGATTGATGAAGCTATTGAATATATTTCGTTTTGCAGAAAATCGTAAGACGATGAAAGTTAATGGCATTTCACTTGATAAAATTACCATATTAAAAGATCCATCTGAAATCAAAGCAGATGATATAGTAATTTTATACAATATATGTAGTGAAAACTATCGGGGAATGTCTAATGTAAATGCATTTAAGGCAGTAAGTATGCTTCATTTTCACGGTAAATCGAATGAAAATGAAGTTATTAATGAGGCAGATGTAAGTTGCATTTTTGGTGAAGTAAACCTTCAAAAAAATTGTGAACTATATCGACGATACTATCATATTAACAAACCTTGGATTGTACATCCATTTGTGTATGCAGAGCGGTTTCAAAATAAAACACCGTTTTCAAAGAGAAAAAATATGGCTTTTGCAACTGGCACAATAACATATAAGACTCATGAAGAGTTTATAAACACATATGGTGATCCCTGTGATCAGCCTTCGCGAAAACAGATAAAAGATAATCCAGAATTTTTTAGAGATACGATTTATTGTACAAGTAGTGATTACCTTGAAGATAATGCGGGAAAAGTTGTAAACGATAAAGATTGGATATTGTCAAAGATTTATAAGAAAGTATATAACCGTTTATTTACAGGAAAGCAAAAAAAATATTATTCTTTTGATATGGTCGAAGCGTTTAACAGCTATAAGATGTGTATTGTAGGGGAGGAAATTCTCGGTATACCTGGAATTGGATTTGTGGAGGGTATGGCCTGTGGTTGCGCATATATCGGTCAGGACTTACCTGCATATAGAGATTGGGGGCTAATTCCAGGAAAGCATTTTATTACATATGATGGAACTAAAGAAGATTTAAAGCGGATAATTCAGTATTATCAGAAAGAGGAAAATCAGGCAGAACTTGAACAAATAGCAAATACAGGATATGAATATGTTCGGAAACATTTTAATGGTAATGCAGTAGCAGAACAGCTGATGAAAGATTTGATTAAGCAACAGAAAGAATGGCTGTCTGAGAAGGGGGAAGGATAATGTCTAAGGATAAATTGCATTTAATTATGCCTATGGGAGGTGCAGGTTCCAGATTTTTTAACAATGGATATCTGACTCCAAAGCCACTGATTGATATAAATGGTAAACCATTTTTATACTGGGCAACACGGTCGATTCAAAAATATATAGATCTGGCAGATATCACATTTGTTGTATTAAACCAGCATATAGAAGATTTTGAAATTGATAAAACTATTTTAAAATATTTTCCCGGAGCTAATATAATAAATGCTGATTTTGAAGAAGTAAAGGCAGGGCCGGTTTTAACCTGTTTAGCTGGAGTTAGAGATATTACTGACAGTCAGCCGATTCTATTTAATGATTGTGATCATATGTTTAAATGCAAGTCATTAATTGAAGACGCTAATGCCGGAAACTGGGATTTTGATGGAGGATTATTAACATTCGAATCTACCCTTCCTCAATATAGTTATATCAAATATAATCAGGAGAAAATTACAGGAACGGTAGAAAAAGAAGTAGTGAGTAATTCGGCAATCTGTGGTGCATATATTTTCAGAAATAAACAATTGTTTAGTACCATGGCTGAAGAATATTTTCATGTATGTAATTATAAAGAATACTTCGTCAGTGGAATATATAATGTAATGTGCCAGAGCGGACTGATAATAAAAAACTATAAAACAGATTTTCATGTACCATTTGGCACACCGGAAGAATATCAGATTGCACAAACATCCTCTTATTTTGAGGAACTGCTTTAGATTGAGGTAAAAATGAACTGTTATAGTTTAGGTGGACATTCAGGCTGTCAGATTATTTTAATGGAAAATAATGACGGTTTTGTTTTTGTGAGAAAAGTTTCAAAAGATATTGCTTATAATCAAAGACTGAAAAAGCAATGTGATAAACAGGCAGCATTTGCGAGTAAGGGCGATATAAAAGCACCTGTGGTTTATAATAGTGGAATTAATGAGGATGGCCTTTTTTTCTTTGATATGGAGTATATCCAAGGCATAACACTTGCAGAAAAAATAAAGTCTTATGAAATTGGAAAAATACGAGGAGTAGTTGAGATTTTGGTTAAAAATCTAATTCCTACTGAGAGAAAAATAGTAACGCCAGACGAGGGAGAAAGAATTAGAGGCATTTTCAGCACAAAAATAAGAGAACTTAATAATAGATTAGTCAAAGACGATAATGACATTATTAATCAGGCATTAGTATTATTAAAAAGTTATGATTGGACCAAATTTACTCCGTCACAGTGTCATGGTGATCTGACACTTGAAAACATTATTGTAAAAAATGACAGTCTCTATTTCATTGATTTTTTAGATTCCTTTTATGATTCATGGCTATTGGATATCGGAACTCTTTTGCAAGATGTACAGGTGTTATGGTCATATCGTTTCAGTAAAGATGTCAGTATGAATACTGTGTTGCGTTTGATCGTATTTAGAGATATTTTGCTGGATGAAATAGAGAAATTAAATCCTGATTATATTATTGATGTTTATTATGCATTACTTCAAAAACTAATACGTATTTTCCCATATGTTAAAGATAAGATTACTTATGATTTCCTAACAAAAAAAACAGGGATTGTCGTTAATAAAATTAATGAGCTTAACTAGGAGGATAGGAAATATGAGTACATTGTTATTACCGTGTATAGGAAGAAAAATTATTGAGGGTATGCCACAATATTTAGTTAGACATCCAAATGGGAAACTATTACTTGAACGCAGTATTGAAGGCATTTATGCAGATACTTATGAAAAAATAATTATAACTGTTTTGGAAGAAGACAATAGGATATTTAATGCAGCTCATATAATACTACAGGAAATGGGGGAAAAGTACCCGTTACAAATTGTTGAGTTACCAGAAATGACCAGCGGACCTGCAGAAACAATATACAGGACGTTAAAGAGAACAAATACAATAGGTGAAATTGTCATTAAAGATTCTGATAACTATATAGAGATTACAAACAAGATGTCAGGAAACTTTGTTGCAGGCCTTGCTCTTAATGACTGGGATCGGGATATCCACAATTTGAGGGAAAAAAGTTTCCTTATTTTGAACGAGCAAAAAAATGTACTGGATATTATAGAAAAGCAAATCAGATCCGATGTTATATGTCTGGGGTTATACGGATTTAAACGGGTAGATGATTTTTTAAGAGCTTACGAAAAGCTAAACGATGAAAGCTATCCAATACATAGCTTGTTTATCAGCCATATAATTTCATATTTAATTGGATATGGAAATAAAGTTTTCAGATATACTACGGCTACGGCATATGAAAACTGGGGGGATGAGCGACTTTGGAAAGATATGCAGAGAGACTATACAATGTATTTTATTGATCTGGATAATATTTTGGGAAGCCAGGAATTTCTGATAGAGAAACATAAACAAAAACTTTATGCCCTTCAATCGAGAGGGGCATATTTTATCGGGTATACTACTCATGATGAAAAGTATAAGATAAATGCATTGCGGATTTTAGAAGAAGCAGGACTTCATTTTATCAAAGTTGTGTATGGGTGTCCATATTCTGCAATGAAAGAAATTATTGATAGCGATGAGGTGCTGGATCAGAAAGTTATTGAATTATAGAAATATGGAATATAAAAGGATATGCTATGAAACTTTTAATAGTAGATTTGGATGGGACATTATTTGATACAAAAGATGTAAATTATTATGCTTATAAGGAAGCAATATTGCCTTATGGGTATAATCTTGAATACCAATATTATTGTGACTTTTGCAATGGAAGACATTATACAGATTTCCTTCCGCAGATAACCACTACTGATGAAATTACCTTATCTGCAATACATAATGCTAAAAAGAGAGCTTATAGCAAATATCTCAATAAGGCAGTTTTAAATCTCGGATTACTAGATATTATAAAAGCACTTCGGGGATCGGGATATAAAACAGCAGTTGTGACGACTGCTTCAAAAGAGAATTGCAGAGAAATTTTAGGTGCTTTTAATATAATGGATATATTTGATCTTATATTGACACATGATGACATAGAGAAGGTCAAACCAGATCCAGAAGGCTTTTTGAAAGCTATGCAATATTTTAAAGCAAAACCGGAAGAAACTATTATATTTGAAGATTCTGATGTGGGGATAGAAGCAGCGAAGCAAAGCGGAGCTTTTTACTACAGAACATATCTGTTTAATTAAGGGAGAACAGCTATGGAGAAAAAAACAACACAAATGATAAAAGGTATGGCAATTATTATTATGATAACTCATCATTTTATTGTAATGCCATTTATAGAATTACCATATCTTGTCACTTTATTTGGATATGCTTGTAAAATTTGCGTTGCGATTTATGCGGTATTGTCTGGATATGGCTATTTCTTCGCGAAGGAGAAGACAGTTAGATATGGAATGAAGAAAATTTGGGGATTGCTTCAAATTTATTGGATTTCTTTATTCACACTTTTTATTCCAGCCGCTATGAGTGGTGGATGGAAATTAACTCCATGGTCATTAATTGTTCAGCTTTTCGGGCTGTTACCTAATTTGAATTGGTTCGCATGGTATGTATTTTTTTATATTTTCTGTATGTTGATAATGCCGGTACTTTATAGGTATAAAATATTTCATTTTAAACCAGTAATGAATCTTGCAATTATGATAATTGCTCCATATGTGATTGCGGTTGTGCTGCATACTTTTCCAAGTTATGGAGAAAACACGATTATTAATGATCTGTTCAGTTGTTTCCTATATTTTCCGTGTTTTCTTGTAGGATTTTGGATGGCTGAGAATAAGGTGATTGAAAGAATAAAGCAAAATAAAGTATTAAAAAATCCGTTATATGGTTTCATTGGAATAGTGCTGATATTCGTTGCAAGAATTGTCAGCAATTCAATTGTAAGTTTGCCGTTGGATGTAATTTATGCGCCAGTATTAATCTGTATGATTTGTAGTTTGGCAAAAGTCCTTAACTTAAAATATGTTTCAATAATATTGGGAGTTCTAGGAAAATTTTCAACAGGAATGTGGTTTTTCCATGCAGTGTTTTTTTCAACATATATATGTGATTTTTTCCAACCGATTTTGTTTATTGTAAAAAATCCGATTTTAATGTATGTCTGGCTTATCCTTCTTAGTTTAACAGGGGCGTTTATTTTCCAGATATTATTGAACGGAATAAAATGCATTCCAGAGGTTATAAAAAGGAGACCAGAAAGATGACCCATTTTGATAAATCTATTATGCATGAGAATAATACAGAAAAGGTATCAATTATAATACCAATTTATAATACAGAAGATTATTTAGAAAAATGTCTTAAAAGTGTACTAAATCAAACATATAAAAACCTTGAAATTATTTTGATTAATGATGGATCTAGTGATAATTCTGCAGAGATAGCGAAAAAATATGAAAAAATAGATAGAAGAGTCTTGTATTTCGAGCAGAAAAATTCTGGTGTATCTTCGGCTCGAAATTATGGATTAGATTTAGCTACAGGAGATTATATATTATTTATTGATTCTGATGATTGGGTTGAATCTACCATAGTAGAAAAACTGCTGAATAGAATGCATTCCCAGAATATTGATATTTCATGTTGCCAATATGATCGTGGCTCTGTTGATGTTAAGGAGGATTTTAAAATACTGGATCGCTGTGATGTATTAAAAGAGTTTTTGATACATAAGAAAATAAATGGTTCTCTAGTAAATAAACTTTTTAGAACAAGTGTAATATCTGATACAAGACTAGACGTATCAATCAGCTTTGGAGAAGATGCACTTTTTTTATGGAAAATACTATTGAAAGTAAAATATATTTGTGTGTCTAATGAGGTCTTGTATCATGTTACATTACATAGTGATAGCGCAACAGGTGGTGGGAGTTATAAAACAATTCGAAAAGATTGTATTGCGGTTTGGTCAGAAATATGCCGTGACGCAAAATCACTATCGAAAGATTATGAAAAATTAGCACATGTCCAACTGGCCAATATGGCCTTTTTTTCATTATATGATATGGCATATTATAATTATCATGAAAACCAGCAGGAAGAGTTATTCTTAAATGTTTTGAAGAAAAACTATAGGTATTTAAAACATAGTAACTTTATTCCTAAAACGGAGAGTATATTGGCTTATTTAATGATGAAAGATATGAATATGGCGCGAACTATTATTAGAATAAGATTAAAGCTAAAAAATTGGAGAATGGAGAATGGTGAATGAAGAAAATTGCTATTTTAACATTTCATCGCGCATTGAATTATGGCGCAAATTTGCAGGCATTTGCCTTACAGGAAATAGTTGGGACAAAATTTGAGGCATATATTTTAGACTATCGTTGCCCTGCAATTGAGAATTTTTACTTCAAAAAAAAGTCACTTAAAGATATTATAAAATCTATTGTTTTTCCTCGTTTAACAAAACAATTAAGAATACATAAACATAAATTTATTGAATTTAGGAATATGTATAGACTTTCTAATGTATATACACCTTCTAATATAGAAAATGCCAATCTAGAGATGGACGGCTTTATTGCTGGAAGCGATCAGATCTGGAATCCTAGAATTACTGATTTTGATTATAATTATTTTTTGCAGTTTGCAGAAAAAAGGAAAAGATATACATATGCGGTTAGTTTAGGAAAAGCAAAGATTACAGATTGGGATAAAAACAAAATTGATATATTGCTAAATGATTTGAATAATATATCTTTACGAGAAAAAACTTCTGTTGAAATGATTAAAAGTTTTAATTCTGAATTATGTGCATATGCTGTTCTTGATCCTGTATTCCTTCTGACAAAGAATCAATGGATTGAAAAATTAAATTTGAATCATACTAAAGCTCAAAAAAAGTATATTTTTGTCTATATAGTAGCACCGCATACCTATGCAATTGAAAAGGCGAAAGCAATTGCAAAACAAAATAGTTTGGAAATCTGTTATATCGATGCATTGAGATATAAAAATAGTATGATTACTAATATCAATAATGCAGGACCAATAGAATTCCTTAATTATTTGTTTAATGCAGAACTTATCATTACAACTTCATTTCATGCATTAGCTTTTTCTTTAATATTCAATAAACCTTTTTTGTACGAACTTTCAAAGGAAAAAATTAATGCAAATTCAAGGTTATTGGATTTAACAGATATATTTGGAATTGAAAATTATCAGATTACGAACGTTACAAGTGAGTATACAAATAAATATGATTGGAGAGAAATCAATTTAAAAATAGATGATATGCGTGCTAAATCTATATCATTATTATTTGATTCTTTAAAAAGAGTTTGATTGAATAGACAGGGAAGATATTTATGGAATTGTTTAGCGAAAAAGAAAAATGTTATGGATGTGGTGCCTGTTATAATGCCTGCCCTAAAGGGGCAATTAGTTTAAAGGCAGATGAACAAGGTTTTTTATATCCTGTTATAGATAATGAAAAATGTATTGAATGTGGGATGTGTAGAAAAGTCTGCCAAATTGGAAGAGAGTTAATATTACAGGAAGAAACAGAATCGATTTGCTATGGAGTGAAAAATAGTGATAATGTGCGTAATGCATCATCTTCTGGGGGGGTTTATACTGCTATATCTGATGAGATTTTAAGTCATAAGGGGTTGTGTGCAGGTGTAGTATTTGATCCTAAAATGAAAGTTGTTCATACTTTAACAGATCATGCTGTAAAACGTAATGATTTTAGAGGAAGCAAATATGTACAAAGTGATATGAAGCGTATTTATCAGTCTATTGAAAAAGAATTGAAAAATGGGAGAGAAATACTTTTTACAGGTACTCCGTGTCAAGTAAGTGGCTTAAAAACTTATTTATATTCAAAGAAAATTGATATTCAAAAACTTTATTTAAATGATTTAGTTTGCCATGGTGTTCCTTCCCCCTCTATATGGAAGGCATATGTTGAGTTTTTAGAAAAAAAATATAATTCTAAAGTTATAAAATATATTTTTCGTGATAAGGAAAAGGGGTGGCATGGCTATCATGTTAAGGTTACTTTTTCTGATAACAAAGAGATTAAGGATAATAAAGAAGTAGAATCTTTTGTCACATTATTTAAAAGAGATATTATGCTCCGGCCATCATGTTATCAATGTCCTTATGCATCATTAAAACGAACAGGAGATTTGACAATTGCTGATTTTTGGGGGATAGAGAATATTGATTCTGAGTTTTCAGACGAGAAAGGTGTTTCTTTGGTTATAACTAATACAAAAAAGGGGAAAAACTTGTTTGGGAAGATTTGTAATTCAAATGATATAAAAATACGGCAATATAATATAAACCAATTAAAACAGCAAAATTTATATAGGCCTACTAGGCGAGGGAATTTTTACCTTAATTTTTGGAAAAGTTATATAAAATTTGGTTATGAGAAGATTGCACAGAAATATGGCGGATGTGGAAAATATCAGTTTTTCTATCATATTAGGGATTCAATAAGTTATCGTTTGAATAATTGGAAGGAAAGGAAACTATGAATAAAAGGCAGACTTTTATAAATCTCTTTATTAGTGTGTTGAGCAATATTATTATTTTAATAATGGGATTCATTATTCCCAGAATTTTATTAACACATTATGGTTCCGATACAAATGGGCTTATTAGTACTATAAGCCAGATATTTACTTATGTAGCATTGTTGGAAGCAGGCATTAGTCAAGCTACGTTAAATGCGTTATATAAACCCTTACACGATAAAGACAAGCAAAGTACAATAAATGTTCTTTTTGCTTCACGAAAATATTATAGACATGTGACCCATCTATATGCAACGCTAGTTATTGTATTATCAATAATACTGCCATTTATTATTAAAAGTGAATTGAGTTATTTTACAATAAGCTTAGCAGTTTTTTTTGAGGGAGCCTCAGGTGTTGTTTCATTTTATTTTATTCAAACACCTTCTATTTTATTAACTGCTGATGGTAAAACATACATTAAATCTATTATAGAGCTAGTGATAAAATTTGGGGGATATGGTATAAAAATAATTCTGGCTTTAATGGGTTTTAGTATTGTGTATATTCAGTTGGGATATTTTCTTCTTTCATTAGTAAAAGTATTGTTATATTATATTGTAATACAAAAGAAATATAAATGGTTGGATTATACAAAATGTGATAATAAGAATTTGAAACTACCAAATCGAAATGACTTTGTAGTTTCTGAATTAGCTTGGACATTTTTTTCTTCGACTGATTTGATTGTATTGTCCATTTTTGCTTCTACTAAAATGTCTAGTGTATATTCTGTAAACAACATGGCATTTCTGGCTTTAAATAATCTATTAAACGCTGCGTATTATGCCATATATTATTTACTGGGCAAAACATATTATACTGATATGAATCAATATAGGAAAATACATGATGCCTTTAATAGTTTTTTTATGGGACTTGTGACCGTTTTTATGGGAGTAGGTTTACTTTTAGCTGGACCATTCATAAAACTATATACAGCAGGAGTCACTGATACTGAATATAATCTTTACTGGTTACCCTTTTGTTTTTGCGTTATTCAGATTTTGTCGTGGAGTAGATATGTTTCAGGTAATTTAAGCGGAATTGCTGGATATGCTAAGCAGGTAAGTTACATATCATTGTTGGAAGCTTTTATTAATGCATTTTTCTCAGTTATACTTGTTAATATATGGGGAATTTATGGTGTTGTTATTGCTACTATAGCCGCATTACCAATTAAAGTTGTATATACAAATTACATAGCAGATAAGGTTATTATGAAGCGCTCAGTATTTCAAACAATAAAAATACTGGGTATAAATTATTTGCTTTTTGCAGGAATTGTTTTTGTGAGGAGTAAAATTACATTTAATATTAATAATTATTTTTCTTTTGCTATTCATGGAATAATTTTAGTTGCTATTATTGGATTTATTACATTGTGTGCTAACTTTTTAGTTAATCCGTTAATTTTTTCCAGCTTAAAAAGAATGCTTAGAAAAAGATGAGATGCGTTTAGTCCTTTGGATATTAGTCATTGATACGATCTACGCAAGGTATAGATGAATTAATTATACTGGATCAGTTTGAACCACTGAACCGGAGCTTGAGAGCCACGATTCTGGAAAGGGAGAGCCAGCTAAAATCTATGATTTTATTTTCAGTAGATTAATATATAGGAACACTACTTGTAAAGGTGGCTAACGCCTCACTATAGCGGCTTTAGCCTTGATAAGCATTGCTAGTAAGTCTTGTTCAATCAAGTAAAATCAAGACGGCTCTGCCATACCATAATAATCAAGCGAAATAAAAAGAGAATTCGTGAATTGGGCAGATTGTTGCGTAAATTCAGAAAAATATTAGGTATAAGAGCAGGATCCGGTGTGTGGTTTCGAACATGTCTCTATTGACAGAATGGAGACTGAGTAGCAGTTGTGACTGTACGCTGGGGATGAGTATAGATCAGCAATAATGAGGAATAATAATTATGGAATTTTCATGGAGTGATTTTAATAATCTTATACAGGGAAATCCTTTTCTTTCGTTAGCTGTCGAAGGGATAAAAGCGCTGGGATCAGAATGGATTTCTGCAATTTATCAGAAGGGACAGATGCGTACCGTAGATGAGGAAGTTATTCTGTGCCTGGAATACTCTTTGGAGACGTTTTCTGAGAATTATGCATTAGAATATGATAATACAACGAAGATAAAACTTATCGAAGAACTTAGAACAAAGAAAAATTTGAGTCATAGTGACTGGAAAAATATACTGGAAACGGTTACAGATTTGCAGTTTGATGATCATATTGTAGAAGACTGGCGTGATATCATGATTAGAACAATTTCTGAAAAGCGTTTTGTGGCATTACGGGATTATATAGGGCTTAATCATTGCCAGAATACGCATGAAAATGCGGTATATCCGCGCGTTTTGACAGTAAAGCCATCACTGCCGCCTGAGGAATACATAGACCGGCTGGAATATGATGAGATTCTGCAGAAAGTAAAAGAATCCAGAAAGTTAGTTCTGGTAAATGGATTGGGCGGTATTGGAAAATCAACCGTATGCAGAAAAGTTTTTCATAAATTTGATAAAGAGGAGAAAAGAACTTTAGCCTGGATAACATATCATGACGAAGATCTGCTGGAGGATCTCAGAAGACAGCTGTTTTTCCCAAAAGAGGGGAGAGACTGGGAAAAAAGATTTCTCCAGTTCCTTCAGCAGGATATTGAAGACACAGCTGTCATATTTGTGGACAATATTAATGCAGCTGAAGAAGAGGAACCATTTCTTCAGGAATTGGCTAACGCGAAATGCAGCGTAATTTGCACCTCAAGAATTACTGAATTTAATCATTATGAGACGGTGCCTATTGATTTTTTCAGTATGAACGATTGTGTCAGGCTTTTCTCCGGATATTATGGGCTTGAATTTGATGATGAAAAGATCAGACGTATTGTGACCAGGGCGGGAAGACATACTTTAGTTATTGAAATATTAGCAAAGATTGCAAGGGCAGAGAGATACACGCTGACGGAACTGGAAAGACAGCTTCAGGAAAGAGGGTTTGATCTTGAAGGAATAGCGTCTGTCGAGTTGCGGGAAGATACTTTAATCGGTCATTTAGCACATACATTTAACACAGAAAAGCTGAATTCGCAGCAGAAAAGAATACTGTATTGTATGTCGATCTTACCTGTTGAACGGATATCTTATCAATTTAAAGAATGGCTTGCGTTACCGAACCGGTATAATCTGAATTATCTTGAAAAACATGCGTGGTTTGTATCGGATGAACAAGGATTTTATATGCATCCGGTAATCAAGGAAGTGGTTAAAAGGGTTATTGAACCACAGCAGGATGCAGCAGCACTCTTATTAAAAAATCTTACGGAAGAAATTTCATATAAAGAAAATCCGGACCATGAAAGATCAATGCAGATTATATCTTATATAGAGGCTATACTTCCATACATAGAAGAGAATCAAAGTGCGATATGTGCACAGGCGTTTTATAATATTTCTATGCTGTACGGCCAATTTCAGAATAACGCTCTTGCATTAATATACGTAAAACGCTGTATCGATTTAATTGAAAGGCAACGTGGGCAGAAAGAGTTGGAAGAACTTCTGGGCTGTGCCTATAATCATCAGGGATTTGTATATTATTATGAATTTGAAGATGAACTTGCAAGGGAAAGTTATCTAAATGCATATCGGATTAGAAAACGGATGAAAAATAAAAAATTGCTGGCACAGACACAAAGCAACCTGGCACTTTTGTATCAGGGAATGTGGAGCGAAGAGAAGGATGAGAAGAAGCGGAAAAAATATTTATTAGCGGCAGAAAAATATCAGAACAGCTTTGACAGGTAAAAATAATTCGCACTAAATCTATTGAAAATACACTGCT
>ERZ1643247.783-NODE-783-length-34976-cov-6.184846_pt1 | contig 34976 bp, 34 predicted proteins | sample MGYA00579264_ERZ1643247 | MGnify/ENA primary metagenome ERZ1643247 (study PRJEB29033, sample SAMEA4952262) | chicken gut metagenome | biome: Broiler Chicken; feature: Gastrointestinal Tract; material: Caecum | place: Ireland | collected 2018 | study: Broiler... | reverse complement strand
GGCTAACGCCTGCACGGTCTTTTCGCTGAAATGGAACAGCTCGCTGCCGGATGCGCTGCCCGGGCTTTTGGCAGCCTGACCTGAAAACGCCGCTTTTCCATTCGCATTGCCCGGGCGCATCCCCGGACCCTTGCCAAAGGGCGGCGCATCCATGGTAATGGACACATTGACCTGCGGACAGATCTTCAGCAGCTCCCGCAGAAACTTCATCTGCACCGGCGTAAAACCGGTAAAACCATCCAGATAAAACACGCCTTCCCGAAGCATAGCGGAGGACGGCGCCAGCTCGCTCAGCACATCAAGAATCTGCTCCGCCACCATGAAACGGCTGGATATCTCCTGATCGAAGTATTCAAAAATCTTGCCCAGTTCCCTGCACTTGGCTTCCAGACCCAAATATTCAGAAAGCATTCCGTCAAGTCCCTGCATCTGTTCCCAGGTGACGCCGTAGCCGATACACTCTATCAATATAGATTTCAGCTCGTCCACAAATCCGGCCTTCCGGATATTTCTTTTGAAAAAAGGAAATTCCTCCTCGTGCTCTGCGAGGATTCTGCGCAGAATGAGAGATACGCCCAGATCTTCCAGGATGTCTTTGGGCTGAAACCCGCACTCATCAAATACCCGGTAGGCAAGCCGGTAAAAGCTCAGCACATCAATGTTGAAATATCCGTGCTTCGGATGGCTCTCCACCAGCTTTCGCTGCATTTCCAGACTGAACTGCTCCGGAACGATGATATAACAATTCTGTTTTGGATTCTCCTCGGACAGACGGATGGCTTCCTCTAACACAAGCCGGGTCTTTCCCTGTCCGCTGCTTCCCGCAATGATTCTAAGAGACATGCTTTCCTCCTGCTCTTACTTCCAGTTTACAAGCTCCTCCCGCAGGGTGGACAGAAGCTCCTCCTCCGGAACCTTCCGGATGATCTCTCCTTTTTTGATGAGTAGACCTTCTCCCACGCCTCCGGCGATGCCGATATCCGCCTCTCTCGCCTCTCCCGGCCCGTTGACCACGCATCCCATGACGGCCACCTTGATGTTCAGATGGTCAAATTCTGTCACCATCTTCTCCACCTCGCCTGCCAGAGAAATCAGATCAATATTCGTTCTGCCGCAGGTCGGGCAGGAAACCACCTCGATGCCTCCCTGCCGAAGCCCCAGCGTCCGGAGGATCTGCTTAGCCGAGGCAATCTCATTAACCGGATCGCCGGTCAATGATACCCGGATAGTATCGCCAATGCCCTGATGGAGAATGATTCCCAGCCCGATGGCCGACTTAATGTTACCGGAGTATACCGTTCCTGCTTCCGTGATGCCCACGTGGAGCGGATACGGACACTGCGGCGCAAGAAGCTCATGAGCACGGACGCACATAAGCACATCGGACGACTTAATGCTCACCACCAGATTATCATAGCCCATATCCTCAATCATCTTAACCTTATCCAGGGCGCTCTCCACCAGTCCTTCCGCTGTCACTTTACCGTATTTTTCGATGAGATTTTTCTCCAGAGAACCGCTGTTGACACCAACGCGGATCGGCACGCCAAATTCTTTCGCTTTATCCACCACAGCCTGCACCTTCTCTGCAGAACCGATGTTGCCCGGATTGATGCGGATCTTATCCGCTCCGTTTTCCATAGCTGCGATTGCCATCCGGTAATCAAAATGAATATCCGCCACAATCGGAATATGAATCCGTTTCCTGATCTCTCCCAGTGCCTTTGCCGCTTCCAGTGTAGGCACCGTAGAGCGGACAATCTCACATCCCGCCTTCTCCAGCGCGTGAATCTGCGCCACTGTGGCTTCCACATCTTCTGTCTTTGTGTTGGTCATGGACTGAATCAGTATTGGGTTGCCTCCGCCGATGACACGATCGCCGATTTTAATTACTTTTGTGTGTTCTCGATACATTTTCTTCTCCTTTTCCTTCTGCATACTTTTTTATCATCCCAAAGGAACAAAAGACTGCCGCACAAAATCTCCGGTTTTCTTCCCGTTCTTTTTCTGCAGCAGTCTTGTTTTCCACTTTATTCGCCAAAGTCTTATGTCATAAAGATATTTCTGATGTCATTTGCCATAACAAAAACCATAAAGGCCAGCAGAATGACCAGGCCGGCAAAATTCACCATTCCTTCTTTTTCCGGGTCAATCTTCTTACGCCGGATGATCTCAACGATAATGAACAACAGCCGCCCGCCGTCCAGAGCCGGTATCGGCAGCAGGTTCATAACGCCCAGATTGGCGCTTAACAGAATCGCAAAGCTTGTAAGGCTCAGAGCCGCTGTGCCTATGCCGTAGACAATAGACTGTTCGTAGGTATCCCCGATCATATTGACGATACCCACCGGCCCTGACATATCGTTTACGGACGCTCTGCCGCTCACCAGATACTTCAGACTTAAAAAAGTGGACTTGATCTGATAGCGCACTTCCAGAAGACTGTACTTTAATGTTCCAAGCAGTCCCACATCTGTATCATCGGTCATGGTAACGCCAAGAAGATAGGAACCGTTCTCTTCATGTCTGTTCACTGTAACGGTGTTCCTCACACCGTCTCTTTCATAGGTGAGATCCACCTCCGGCGTGTCTGTATGCATGAAATTATACAGACTGATCTCCCGGAAGTTGTAAATGCGGGAGCCGTCGAGACGCACGATCCGGTCTCCTTCCTGCAGTCCCGCCTCGTAAGCCGCACTGCCCGGCTCCACATTGCCGACCACCGCCGGGTCCGCTCCGCCGAAGCCTACCACAAACAAAGCCAACACGAAGGCCAGAATAAAATTAAAAAACGGACCGGCAAAAATCACGGAAAACCGGGCGAGGGCGGACTTGCTTCCGAAAGCTCTCGGGTCGTTGTTCTCCCCGTCCTCACCCAGCATCACACAGCATCCTCCGAAAGGAAGACATTTGATGGAATATTTTGTCTCCCCTTTCTGGATGCCGAAAAGGGTCGGTCCGATTCCAATGGCAAATTCTTCCACACAGATGCCGTTTTTCTTTGCCAGAAGAAAATGCCCCAGCTCATGTATGATAACGATCAGGCTGAAAATAAGTATTGCCAGAATAATGCTTAACATGCTTCATCCTCGTCTTTCTAATTCTTCTGCACAGGTCTGCGCCTGCTTTCACACAATTTTTATTCCAGTCATAGATTTGTTGTCTCCTATCCGATAAAAGAGTATACCCACTGTTCCGTGGCAAGAATCTCTTCCAGCGACGGATTCTCCTTTATCTGATGTGCGTTCATACATTTCTCTATCAGACGGATAATATCCAGATATCCAATCTCTCTCTTCAAAAACTTCGCCACCGCTTTCTCATTGGCAGCATTGAAAACTGTTGGCATGGTTCCCCCTTCCTTTCCCGCATCAAGAGCCAGGGAAAGGCCCCGGAACACCTCGTAGTCCGGCTTCTCAAAGGTAATACTCTTTAAGATTCCGAAATCCAGCCGTTCGCCGGAAAGATGTCTTCTCTCCGGATAAAAGAGGGCGTACTCGATAGGCACCTTCATATCCGGCGTGCCAAGCTGTGCCAGAATGGCGCCGTCCACGAACTGCACCATGGAATGAATGATGCTCTGCGGCTGCACCACCACTTCGATCTGATCATAATCCACATCGAAAAGCCAGCGGGCCTCCATCACTTCCAGTCCCTTGTTGACCATGGTGGACGAATCGATGGTGATCTTCTGGCCCATGGACCAGTTCGGATGCCGGAGAGCGTCCTCCAGCGTCACCTTCTCAAGATCCTCCAGCGTCTTTCCGCGGAACGGGCCGCCGGACGCCGTCAGGAGAATCTTATCCACGTCCTGTCTGCGGGCGGAATGCAGGCACTGGAATATAGCCGAATGTTCGCTGTCCACCGGCAAAATGGACACGCCGTATTCCTCTGCCATCGGTATGATCAGATGTCCGGCTGTGACCAGCGTCTCCTTGTTGGCAAGAGCAATGTCCTTTCCCTTGCGGATTGCTTCCATAGTCGGAAGAATCCCCATCATGCCGACCACGGCGGTGACGACCACATCGCTTTCTTCCTGTCCTGCCACAGCCACAAGACCTTCCATGCCGTGAAGCACAGTGACGCCGCTTCCCGCCAGTTCACGCTCCAGTTCCAGCGCCAGCTTCTCGTCAGAAAGACTGACAAGAGACGGATGGAACTCCGCGATCTGTTCCTTCAGTTTTTCTTTATTGCGCCCGGCGGCAAGAGCCGTGACACACAGTTCATCCTTATGTTCCCTCACAACCTCCAGGGTCTGCGTCCCGATGGAGCCTGTGGAGCCAAGTATCGCTATCTTTTTCATTGAAAATCCACCACCAAAGTCAGTAAATAATAAATAATCGGCGCTGTAAATATAATGCTGTCAAACCGGTCCAGAATACCTCCATGTCCCGGAATCAGATTGCTATAATCTTTGATCTCATAATTTCTTTTTATGGCTGAGGCTCCCAGATCTCCCACAATGCTGATGAGCCCTCCCACCGCGCATACGAGAGCGAACGCCGGCGCCAGCGCGTAATCTTCCGTAATAAAATTCTCCGCAATGAGACCGTACAAAAAGCCCAGCACTCCGGCGCCAATGACACCGCCCACCGCGCCTTCGATGGTCTTTTTCGGACTGAGCACCGGAGACATCTTATGTTTGCCAAACAGCCGTCCGGCACAGTAAGCCAGGGTATCGTTGCCCCAGGCGCTTAAGAATATGAGAACCACCATATAGGCGCCGTTCTCCAGAACACGCACCTTGTATATGCAGGACAGCATGACTGTAACATAAAAAATTGAAAAAAATGCGATAGCCACACCGGATATCTCATATTTAGGAAACGTAAATACATAAACGGCAAACAGCATCACAAGTATCAGAAGCATCAGAGGTATATCATACTGATTCAGATTCAGCAGCACCAGTACATAATACAAAACAGCTCCCGAGTATGCTATTACAGCCAGGGCTGACTTCTCAATTTTTATCACATGAAGCAGCTCGTACATTCCAATGAGGGAAATTCCCGCCGTCACAAGCAATGTCAGCATTCCTCCGAAATACAGGGTGACAAATGCGATGATGACGAGAATGATCCCGCTGATCAACCTTTGCTTAAACATAAATCTCCTCTCCCTCAGATACCTCCGAATCTTCTCTCCCTTGTATTATAATACTCGATGGCACGTATTAATTCCTTTTTATTGAAATCCGGCCAGAGCACATCGGTGAAATAAAATTCGGTATAGGCAAGCTGCCACAGCATCCAGTTGGACAGCCGCTGCTCGCCGCTGGTCCGGATCATCAAATCCGGATCCGGAAGTTCTCTCGTATCAAGATACGAGGAAAATACTTCCTCTGTTATCTCCTCCGGCTTCCGGATGCCATCGCAGCAGTCCGCCGCCATGTGGCGCATGGCGCGCACCATCTCATCCCGGCTGCCATAATTGAGGGCAATGGTAAAATTCAGCCCTGTGTTGCCGGCCGATACTCTCTCCAATTCATCAATGGCTTCCCGGATATCGTCAGCGAGCCTTGATTTCTCTCCAATGACCCGGACACGCATATTATTTTTTGAGGTCCGCTCGATACAGTCTACGAGATACCTCCGCAGCAGCTTCATCAGCGCATTTACTTCTTTCTGCGGACGGTTCCAGTTCTCTGTGGAGAACGCATAAACTGTCAGATATTTGATTCCCAGATCCCAGGCGTCCTCACATATCTGCTCCACTACCTTGGCTCCCTGAGAATGTCCCATATTTCTCGGCATCAGGCGCTTCCTGGCCCAGCGGCCGTTTCCATCCAGAATGATCGCCACATGTTCCGGGATCTGACACAGCTTTCCATTCAGTTCCTTTTCCATAATTTTCCCTCCAGTCATCTTTTTTCATGTTCACAAGAAAAACCAGGAAGCCAGTCATCCCGGCTGCCTGGTTTTCGAAAATATTCTCCATCCACATGCCCAAAACAAGGATTGCAGCAGATAACCTTTATACTGTCAGAATCTCCTGTGACTTCTTATCCATGGCTTCGTCAACCACTTTAATATACTTATCTGTTTCTTTCTGAACCTTGTTCTGCTCTGTCTTCAGTTCATCTTCGGTAATATCCCCGTTCTTGTTTGCCTTCTTCAGAAAATCATTGGCGTCTCTTCTGATGTTACGGATGGCTACTTTAGCGCCCTCTGCCTTTTTCTTCACATCTTTGACCAGCTCTTTTCTGTGTTCTTCCGTAAGCTCAGGGAAGATCAGACGAATCATCTTGCCATCGTTGGTCGGATGAATACCCACGTCAGACTGCTGGATTGCCTTCTCAATAGGCTTAAGAAGAGAAGTCTCCCACGGCTGGATACAAATGATACGCGGTTCCGGCACTGTGATGTTGCCTACCTGCTGAAGAGGAGTAGGTGTTCCGTAATAATCTACCTTAATTCTGTCGAGAACATGCGGGTTCGCTCTTCCCGCCCGGATTGAATTATATTCGCTCTCCAGGTTATCCACGGACTTCTGCATTTTCTCGGTATATTTTTCTATCATAATGTAACCTCCTGCATCCTGTTTTCAATCTCTGCGCCACTATTTTTCCCATCGAAAAATGTGACTCCGAATATACACATAATTTACATCAATCGTACAATTTTGTCAATGTTTTTCCAGTCAGACGTCCCGGCTGTGACGTCCCGGCTGCCCTGCCGTAATACTCTTTGATTCCGGTCTGAAAAACACCTAAACCGTCACGTAAGTTCCGTTGAATCTGCCGTCCATGGTCGCAGCGATACTGTCCTTTTCATTGAGCCCGAAGATCACCAGAGGCATTTTATTTTCCAGACACATGATGGTCGCCGTAAGGTCGATAACGCCCAGCTTCTTAGCCAGAACTTCATCCAGGGAAATCTCATCATACTTCACCGCATCCGGATTCACCTTCGGATCGCTGTCATACACTCCGTCGATGGCTTTTGCAAGCAGAATAGCGTCCGCCTCAATCTCAATGGCCCTGAGCGCCGTCGCCGTATCTGTGGAGAAATACGGATGTCCGGTTCCTCCGGCAAAAAATGTAACGGTTCCTCTCTCAAGCTCCGCCACTGCGTCGTCTTTAGAAAACAGCTCTGTAAAAGCGCCGCAGGCAAACGGTGTGTAAACCTTTGTTTTCATACCTGCATGACGGAACATATCCGACACATAAATGCAGTTCATGACAGTGGCCAGCATGCCGATCTGATCCGCCTTCGAGCGGTCCATATTCTCGCTGGTTCTTCCTCTCCAGAAATTGCCGCCTCCGATCACAATGGCAACCTGAATTCCGGAATCCACCACCTGCTTCACCTGTCTTGCCACGTCGAGAACAGTCGCCTCGTCAAAACCAGTTTTCTTGTCTCCGGCCAGCGCTTCTCCGCTCAGTTTTAATAATACCCGGTTTAAGCTTTTTAAATCTTTCATCAGGACCTCCCTTTTCTTCATCTGTTATAAAACATTTATATCTGCACGGCGGCTGCGGAGGTCCTTCCTCCCCATCCGCTGTTATTCTGATGAAATGTTATTTCACCTGTGCCATATCTGCCAGATTCTCTGTAACCATATTGTTTAACACCGTGCGGTTGATATATGGGCGTGTGTAATAATCTACATAACTATCATAATTATCCGTGTTGTAAAACTCTTTGAAATATGATGTCACTTCCTCGTCGGTTGCCTGCAGGTTCTGTTCCTTCGCCACTTTATCCGCAATCAGATACGTCTTTACCATATTCTCGCAATCCGCATAATAAGCATCCCGGAGCTCTTCCTCATCTTCATAACCGCTGCTGGTAAGGTAATCCTCCAGAGTCGCGCCCTGCAGAGACAGGCTGGCTTCCAGACCGTCGATCATAACGTTGAGCTGCGGCTCCACCAGTTCTTTAGGAATCTCTTCAAAAGTTGAATTATCCATCATATAAGTCCAGACATAATTATACTTATTATTATTTTCAAGATTCTGGCGAATCTTCTTTCTCATGTCATCTACAGATGTGTAACCATATGCCTCCTGCAGATTCTCCTTAACAAAATCATCTGTCAGATCCGGAGTGACCGTCTCACTGATATAATTGATGGTTGTGGCAAATACCGCATCCTTTCCGGCCACATCTTCTGAAGAATAATCATCCGGGAAGGTCACTTTCACCTGCACTTCTTCACCCGGCTTATGTCCGATCAGCTGATCTTCAAAATCATCAATAAAAGAACCGGAACCGATGGTCAGATTAGCTCCTTCTGCGCTGCCGCCGTCAAATTCTTTGCCGTCTATCGTTCCCACATAATCAATATTTACCACATCGCCGTCTTTGACTGCTCTGTCTTTTATCTGATTCTCTGTCTGAAAATTCGCCATGAGAGAATCCACTTCCGTATCTACCTCGCTGTCTTCCACTGTGATCTCACTCTCCGGAATCTCAATGGCTGAATAATCGCACAGAGTCACATAATTGCCGTCGTTTCCTGCCAGTGTGCCATCCTCATTGAGTCCCTGGCTGTAATCCACTGTGGCTGTTGTCTGCGCCTGACTCTCCGTGGTGGTAGCCTCCGGAGCTGTATCGTTATCCCTGCTGTTTCCACAGCCTCCTATCATTGCTGCTGCAAAAGCCAGTGCCAGACTGGCTGCCAATACTTTCTTTCTCATTTTTCCAATTCCTTTCTTTTCCATCCTCTTTTCTGCCCCGCCGCAGAATTATTATTGATTCATCCTCTCCAGAATCTCTTTCTCCAGCGGCTCCGCTATAACGCCGCCCTGCACAATAGCCTTGCGGGCATAATAGAGCGCCTCGCTCAAAGAAGCGTCCACACCCTTTCCTTCCATATACATCATGGCAAGGCTGTAGCACGCCATCCGGTAATCCGCCATCTCCACCGCATTCATGAAACAAGCGGCCGCCTCCGTGTACTGTCCGGAATGATAATACTTCGTTCCCATCTGGTACATTTTCTTCGCCTTCGGCAGGGAGTCCTCCCTGGCCTTCTCCTGTTCCATCTGATAAGCCCTGGCAATCTTGCGCGCTTTCACCACCGTATTCTCATACTTGGTGTTCACCGCGTATTCCCCGTTCTCCTTCTTTAACAGCAGAGTCTGAGTCGCCAGACCTTCCAGCAGATACTGCATATATGTCTCAAGCTCATCAAGCGGCACTGTGATATTCACAAGCCGTTCCGTCTTCTCCACATCTACCACATGATTCTCCTTCAGCGGAAGCTGTCCCACAAAAAAAACGGAATGCTTCATCACATTCTTTTTCTCCTCCGCATCCGAAGCACTCCGGACCATTTGATACATATTTAAAATATTTTCTTTTGTAAGAGTTCTGCCATCCATCATGGCATCAATCTTTGACTGTTCCAATTCCCTGTCCTCCTGACAACTGTTTCCTTTGCAACTGTATTTCCAGCTGTTTTCTGTCCCCAAACACTTCTGTCCTTAAGCGGAACAACAACCTGCAAATACACCAAAATTATATTGCATTCCCCAACAATTGTCAATCTGCTTCCGCCAGACGCAGGCACTGGGACGGACGCACGTACTCCGTCAAAACATTTTCAGAGACAATCACACAGAACTTCTCTCCACTATCGTCCGCCGGTTCCCCGCAGCAGACGCAGATCACATAATCTTCCAGCTGCTTCTCATAAAAACAGCCGCCGGACAGGCAAGAAACCTCCGGAAGCTCTCTCGTAAGACCTTCCCCTGTTCGCTTCAGCAGACTTTCCTTCCTGCTCCAGAGCGTAATAAACCTGAGATCTCTCTCCTGCCCTTCGGCAGATAAAATGTATTCCTGCTCCTCGTCTGAGAAAAACCGGCGCACCATCCGCTCCCTGCAGGGTTTTATCTTCTGGATATCGCAGCCGATCTCCCGCTGCCCCACAGCGCAGATCACATACTCCCCGGAATGAGAGAGATTAAAATGCAGCTTCTCGTGGCAGGGCTTCCCATGCGGCCCGCATGTCACCGCCGCCTCCGAAAAAGGCACGCCTTCCCTCTCAAACACATACCGGAGCAGCCAGCCTGCCCCGGCACTGTTTTTCCTGTCCTGTATCTGTATGGGAAGAACCGCCTTCTGCCATCTGCCTTCCGGCAGCTCCCGTTCCCACTCCGCGTGCTCCCGCGGATCATCCAGAGCATCAGTCCTCATAATATAAAGATGCACCGGCCACGCGCTCATCATTTGCCGATCAGCGCCAGAACTTCTTCTTTGCCAATGTAGCCCACGGACTGATTCACAACCTTGCTCTGATTCATCACAACCAGCGTCGGAATGCTCATCACGCCGAACTGAGCCGCCAGCTGCGGCTCCTCGTCCACATTGATCTTACCAATCTTCACATCGCTGACCTCAGCGGCCACCTCCTCAATAATCGGAGACAGCATCTGACAAGGTCCGCACCAGGACGCCCAGAAATCAATGAGCACCGGCTTATCTGACTGTAATACTTCTTTATCAAAATTAGCGTTCGTTATCTTAATAATTACCATAATATCTTCCTTTCTAAAACCAACACACACAATTCAAGACCCGCCCGCGAATCTTGGCGCGGGATTCGTGTCAGCGACAGCTGACATCTTCCAATCCGAATCCCTGCGCATCCTTGCGGAGCGTTTATAAGATCAGGAATCAGCTTCCGCCACCGATGTAGCTTAATTATTTTCACCGTCTATAAAAACGGGAGTCTTTCCACATCTGATAAACAAAATCATGGGGTTTGTTTTTTATTATTATACATGGCTGCGGGATTTGTCAATGAGATTTTTTCTTACGAAATATTTAGGGGAAGGGAAAGGAGACGACGATACCTATCTTTCAATACTTGTTTTACTTTTGGTTGATAGAGAAGAACGGGCCCCCTTTCAGAAAAACCATCAGAGAAACCATAATACAGAATTGTCATTTAACCAAACAAATCAAAAAGAAAGAGCTGTTACACAAACTATACTGTACAGGACACGGTGTATCATTTAATAAAAATACACTTTTTCTGTTTTGCAGTATGTTTTATAACAGCTCTTTCCCCTTCATTCTTTTTGCTCGATTAGTTTACATTGATCCAGTGATCATCTACCCAATATCCTCTGGTTTCATTCCAGCGGCGTTTCTGGATAGTGCCATCGCTTAACACCCTATATACCCAATAAACCACATCAGCTCGAGGCTCAATTTCCGCTGCCTCTACAGCCGCAGGCATCTGAATCATCGCTGGTATCGCTGCCGGCATCGCTGAGAATGCCATGGTTGCTGCCATCACACCGATTGCTAATCTTTTCATCAGTTTCATAGTTATTCCTCCTAATCTGAAAATATATTTTTAATGTTTTCCTGTATCTTCATAAAAAGCTCCACGAAAACATTTTTATTATCTTCCTGATATTCCACAATAGGATAAAAATCGTATAATCCGGCTTCTACATCTGATGCATCTATTTCTACCGTCATCCCATATAAATGAAACAAGTATGAACCATCTTTTTGTTCTTCGAGATACGCATTGTCTTCATTAGCAACAAACACAACACTTTGATTAGTTATATCTTCACTTCGAACGGATTGCTCTGGGATACTATATTTCGTTTGCAATATAAAATAATACGAACAAAACATCCATCCCAATCCCAGCAGCACAATCAATGTCTGCATCAGCCACCTGCGGCGAGTGACCGTGTACCGTTGAAGCAGCAGGTCGAATCTCTGCCGTATGGTGTACTGTTTGGAAGTGTTCACAAACTCTATGGTGTAGAGATTCGTTTTGATGAGTGGATTCTGTGCCCGCTCGAAGCTGGTCAGCAGTATATCCAGATAATCGAGTATCTCTTCTTCACTGAAATCTTTGGACAATGTCTTGTCACAGCGAAACTCGATCAGCTGTGTGACTTCTTTCCGGATTACATAGACAGCCGGGTTCCACCAGATCAGTACACAGATGACGTTCATGATCAGCTTCTTCCAGATATCATGGCGTTTCCAGTGGGTGTATTCATGAAGAATCACATAGCGCAGCTGTTCATCGGTGTACGGATAATCCGGAAAATAGATGGCCGGACGAAAGTATCCTGCCAGCACCGGAACCGATATGCCGGAACAAACGCGAACAGGCAAAGGACATTCCGAATCGATGGATGCCAGTATCTCGGCTGCTCTCGGATTGTCCGTACAGGCGTTGGCGCGTATTACTTTCTGCACTTCCCTCGACTTTTTCATCAGACGAAGGATACTGAACACACTTCCGCATATCCATATCACGATCAGAACTGCCAGCAAATTATCACGGAAATCCGGATGCAAAACGAACTTGAAATGCTTCACGATCCATGAATACAGAAAATTATCTGCCAATATGTACTGGTGCTTTGGGAATTCCACCGGAAGCAGAATCCTGACAATACAGCAAACCGTCAAAAATCCAATCACTGACGTACCGTATTTGGATATCAGCATAGTTCTTGTTCTTAGAAAGAAAATAATAAATGCCATCAGGCAGCAATTAATAATAGACCAAAATAAGGAATAAATCGTTATCATCTGCATTCTCTCCTGTTGTCATTTGATATAGTCTTATCTGCCCGTACATTTATTGCATGTCCCTTGTATAGCTCCGGACTCTGCGTCTGAATAAATATCACATAATATAACTCATTAAATAATATTTACTATTAATTTTCTATATCCTTTCGAATATATATCACGTTTCTTATCATACAATAATTTTTTATTTTTTTCAACATTTTTTGAAAAAAATCATTCTTTTTTACAGCAGACATAAACATCTTTTTATAACATTCTTGTATAAAAAATGTTATTTTTATTACATGTTTTTTATTATAGCATTTTCATCCATTAAGGCGGTGAAAAATACGCATCATGTATAACATATATTTTTGTTATACCACACCCTGTTTTGTTCTGACACCGACATATACCTCAGGTAATTTAATTTCTCATATAATTTTTTCAAAAGAAAAGACATGGACATCTTACCCAACAAAGTAAGACATCCATGTCTCTTTTTCTTATGGACCTGAGGGGAATCGAACCCCTGTCCGAAAACCTATTCCGCACGGTATCTCCCATCACAGTCTTTATTTTAACATTCCCTCCGTCAGGTGTCTAAAGACAAACTCCTGACTTCAGTAGCTTCATATTACTTCATACCCGGCAAAGCTTACGGATACGAGTGTCCCACATAATCGGTGCCGGACTCTCAGCCTGTGGGTATGCTGAGGCCGACAGCTGCAACTTAGGCAGCGTATGCTAAATTATTATCTTCAGCGTTTATATTTAATTCCGAGTTTTAACGTGGTCCCGGACCACGGATGGCTGCCCCACGTTCAAAGCCCCCGTCGAAACCAGTACAAGCCCTTAACTGCTGCGGCATGACGCCACGCTGGCTATGCTGTTGTACTGCCGCTGCACGGTCATGATTTGAACCGTAGTATACTTATTATACTGAATAGAAATTATTTGTCAAGCCTTTTCTGGTCTGCGCTGCCGCATGTTCACTGCCGCCATATGCCACGATGCCGCTGCCAGGCTCCGGACGACAGTCTAGCCCAGATTCCGGATCTTGAAGTCTCTCTGCGCCTCGCGCTGAGCGTCCTTTTTGGCAATATCCTGCCGTTTGTCATAAAGCTTCTTGCCCCGGGCCAGGCCGATCTCCACCTTTACAAGACTCCCTTTCAGGTAAACCTTCAGCGGCATAATGGTATAGCCCTTCATTTTGACCTGGTTTTCCAGTTTGCGGATCTCCGCCTTGTGGAGCAGGAGCTTTCTTGTGCGCAGAGGATCTTTGTTGAAAATGTTTCCTTTCTCGTAGGGACTGATATGCATGTGCTGGATGAGCACCTCTCCGCGGTGTATGGTAATAAATGATTCCTTGATGCTGCATTTGCCCATGCGGAGAGATTTCACCTCCGTTCCGTGGAGAGCGATGCCCGCCTCATATTTTTCGTCTATGAAATAATCGTGATATGCCTTCTTGTTATTCGCAATCAGGCGGATAGCTTCTGATTTTGCCACTGTTTTTCTCCTTTTTTATTTCCATTTTTGTCATCGGATCATTCAGATATCCCGAACATCTTTCCTGGCGTAAAGTTTTAAGAGCCGGTCGGCCTCGTCGTCGTCAAGCCAGTCATTTTTGGCGATATCTTCCTTGCTCTGAATCCATTCTTCCTCCTCATCAGAATACCAGTCTTCTTCCGTGCCGTCAAACCAGATTTCTTCCGTTTCATCATCCACGTCTCCGGACTCTGGCGCGCCGTACCGCTCTCCGTGAACGTCCCAGCCGGCGGCAGCGGAGAATTCCTCCAGAACAAAATCAACCGTTTTCATAGTTTTATTGGCCGCTTCCGCCACCACCCGTACCTTCTGCCCGAGAGTAAAGACACGTCCGGTACGTTTGCCTTCCAGCCGGTACTGCTGTTCGTCGAAGAAGTAATAATCGTCCAGCAAGGTCTGGATAGAGACCATACCTTCCACGGTGTTTTCCAGCTCCACAAAGAACCCTTTTGCCGTGACGCCGGAGATGACGCCGTCAAAGGCATCGCCGATGAACTTCTGCATGTATTCTACTTTCTTCAGTTTCTCCACTTCCCGCTCGGCGTCCTGAGCCCGGCGTTCCCGCCTGGAGCTCTGTTCCGCCACCGACGGGAGAATGTTTTCATAATGCTCCACCCGTTTCCTGTTCAGCCGTCCGTGGATGTTCTCCTTGATGATTCTGTGAATCTGGAGGTCCGGATAGCGGCGGATTGGGGAAGTAAAATGCGTATAATACTGAGTGGAAAGGCCGAAATGTCCCACATTGAGGGTTGTGTATCTTGCCTGCTTCATGGAACGCAGAGCCAGGCGGCTGATCAGCGCCTCCTCCGGCTCTCCTTCCAGGGCAAAGAGCAGCTTCTGAATCTCCTTCGGATGGAAATGTTCCCGCCCCGTCTTCATATAGAAACCAAAATTCCGGATAAATGTATCCAGCTTCGCAATCTTATCCGGGTCCGGCTCCTCATGGGTCCGGTATACAAACGGCAGCTCCTGCCAGAAATAATCTTCCGCCACCGTCTCATTGGCAAGGAGCATAAAATCTTCAATGATGTCCGTGGCCACATTTCTCTCATACGGGTGAATATCCGTCGGGTAGCCTTCTTTATCGAGAACAATCTTTGATTCCGGGAAATCAAAATCAATGGATCCACGTTTTCTTCTCTTCTCCTTCAGGATGGCTGCCGCTTCCTTCATGAGAAAGCACATTTCCCGGATATCCTCCCTATCTCCTTCCGGATGTTCCTCGCCTGCAAGAATCGCCTTCACGCCGTTGTAGCTCATACGCCTGTCCACCCGGATGATGGACTCCACAATCTTATGCCCGGTGACGTTTCCTTTCCCGTCAATCTGCATCACGCAGCTTAAAGCAAGGCGGTCTACTCCCGCATTCAGAGAGCAGATGCCGTTGGACAGCTCCCGCGGAAGCATCGGAATCACCCGGTCGCACAGGTACACGCTGGTTCCTCTCTCCAGAGCCTCCCTGTCGAGAGGCGAGCCTTCCGTGACATAATGGCTCACATCGGCGATGTGCACGCCCAGTTCATAGCCGTCGTCCAGCCTGCTTAAGGTGATGGCGTCGTCCAGATCTTTGGCGTCCTCGCCGTCGATGGTCACGGTGAGCAGCTCACGGTAATCCGTCCTGTTCTTTCCCTTTGGAACGCTGACCTCCTCCGGGACTGCTCTGGCTTCCCGCATCACCTCGCCAGGAAATGTATCGGGAATCCCGAAGGCTCTGACGATGGCCGTGATATCCGTGGAAGGATCGTCGGTGTTCCCGATGATCTCCACAATGCGTCCTTCCGGCTTTTTATCCCGGCTGCCATAGCTTAACATTTCCACTACCACTTTGTCGTTGTTCATCGCGGCGTCACAGTTCTTTTTGGAGATGAACACATCCTGTCCGTAATGGGTATCGTCCGGGCGGACGAAGCCGAAGGACTTACTCTTCATGAAGGTTCCCACCAGGGTCTTTGTCCCCCGTTCCAGAATCTTGAGCACCACGCCTTCTTTTCTCCTGCCTTCCCCGTGGCTTTCTCTGGAAATCTTTACCCGCACCACATCTTTGTGAAAGGCGCCGTTCACATAAGGAGCAGGGATGAAGATATCCTCCGGTTCTCCCTCAACGCTCACAAAGCCGAATCCCCTCGGATGGGCGGTGAACACGCCGGTGAGATTCTCATTTTCCGCCTTCACGTATTTGCCCCGGGCGGTAAGTTCCACGCTGCCGTCCGCCAGAAGCGCATCCAGCACTTCTTTCAGCTTTTCCTTCTCTTTGTGCGGAACATTCATGAGATAGGCCATCTCCTTAAACTTTAAAGGGATGTACTCTTCATCATAGATCATGTTCCGGATACTTTCTTTTCTCTGTTCGAATAATCTTCTGTCATCCATATTTTATAGTAATCTCCTGTTTTGTACCGGCAAACTTCATCCACATGATACATTGATACGCGCCGGTAACTCTTAATTTATTATATGTCAGTTTCCCATAATATAAAAATCCCCTTCCGCCGGACAGAGTCTGTCTGGCAAAAGGGGTGCTTCAACTTCACATACTGTGATCATTTATCTGTGGTCGTCTATCTATTGAAAAAACTTCAATTCAAGACCGATGGCAATAACGAAAAACAGAACGCCAAGGATTACTGTCGCTCTCTCCAGTCTACCCTCTCTCGTACGTCCGTGATTCTTTCTCACGTAAGAGTCTGCCTGTCCGGTCAATGCCCCAAGTCCGGCTGACTTACCTTCCTGCATCAATACTACTACGATCAACGCAATACATATTAAGATGAAAACAATTGTAAATGCTGTTCTTATCAACTTCTTCACCTCCTGTCATCACACACAACTTGTATCATGATACCATATTCTTTCCCGCAATACAAGTAGAAAAATCTAATGTTTCGCCCGTGTCTCTATTCTTCCCCGGTATCTGTGCTGCTCTCTGCAGCCTCCTCAGTATCTTCCGAATCACCTAAATAATCATAGGTACTCTCTTCCACACCGTCTACGAAAAAGTCCATGGATGGCGCTGAACGTTTTAATGATTCCTGATACTCGCCATTTCGGATACTTTTCGCATATTTCTGATAATCTTCATCTTCCTCTGCCAGAGTTGCCAGAGATTCTCCGTTCACTGTAAACTTCTCTATATCAAATACTTTGGCATCGCCGTCCCGTAAAGACTTCTCCACTTCGATCAGCCTGTCTGTACCGCCGTCCGGTATGTGAGTATCATTGAGCTGAGATAAAATCACGGAACCGTCATCATACCCGCCGCACCAGTCAACGTCAATGGCTTTTCCTTCCAGCACACTGTTGACCGCATACGTATAATAAACGCTCCAGTCTGCCACAGCGGATGTAAGCGCTTCACTCGGAGCCACATCAATAATATTAACCGCGTTGCCCACGATTGGAATATCATTCTCCGCGCAGATAGTCGCAACGCCCGTTGTCGACGTGAACTGTGACATAACAGATGCTCCTGCTTCCAGAAGCTGACGTGCAGCCTCCGCATCCGCGTCATAGTCACCGCCTCCATCTGTATACCGAACCATCATGGATGCCTGAGAGCAGACCTCTCCGACGCCCATGTAAAAAGCGTTAATACAGCTTGTAACCTCCGGAGAATCCTCATTGGCCACAAAACCGATGATACATTCGGAACTTGTGATCCTGCCGCTGTTTAAAAACTCGTTCAGCTTCATGCCGGAAATCACGCCGGCAGCATAATATGCCTCATACAGACGGACATAATAGGTATGCATATTATCCAGGCCGCTCTTCTTCGCCTTGGTTCCGCCCTCCTGGCAGAACTGTACATCCGGATACTGCTGCGCCGCGTCAAGCACTGTATTCTCATACCGGTCATCGCAGGCAAAAATAATATTACAGCCCTCCTGCACCAGTTCTTCAATCCGGGATGCGCAGTCGTCCCGTGACACATCCGTCCGGATAAACACCTGACTGTCCTTGAGTCCTGTCTCATACTGCATCTGCCGGATTCCTTCAATGCGGGAATCCGTATCTGTGGTGTCCGTTCCCGATGGCAGAAGATATCCCACCTTCATGCCCGCCTCATCCACCGGCTCCGTCTGCGCGGTATCACCGGCAGTACTTTCCGGAAACAGATCTCCGGACTGTCCGCATCCTATTATGGAAACTGCCATCAATGCAGCCAGTATCATTACAATATATCGTTTCATTTTCTTCCTCCTGTTTTCAGACAATATATGTACTTATATTAGAATACATTTTGAAAGAAGTAAAGAGGTTAATTGCAAAACTATAGAAAATTAATTGTTTCATCGGCAGAAAATCATGAATGATCTTCCATGAGCCGCCCTATATATTGCCAGTCAACGCCCGACCGGATCTGATAGGCTTCCTCCCGGTTTTTCTCAAAATCGTTTATAAGCAGCAGAGAATCGTCCATCTTGATATCAATTTCTTTTTTATCGGAATATAAAGAAATCCCATTTCTTCCAACATCGTAAAAATCTCTGGCGCTGTAGATCCGCTCTACATTTATGGAAGACAGGTACGCAAACAGTTCCTCACCGCATCTGCCGTCATCGTCCCCGGATTCTGTGAATCTGCCGGAAACATGGGAAATATCTTCCGCCGTCACGCCATATTCCTGCAGAACCTTTCCTGCCGGTTTCCTCCCGCTGGTCAGCACCAGACTTCCATAGCAGAGACAGCTTGCGAACATGATCACTGCCAATACCGCAACGCCCGCAAATTTTTTCTGTGGATGAAGCACTGATCTCATCCGATACCGGAGAGTACTGGCGGCGGCTGACAGGCATGTGGTATAACCTCCGGAACGCCCCGCCGTCTGCAGCAAAAGCTCCGCATATTCGCCCCTGTCTTTCTCCCCGCTGCCCGCCAGAACAATTTCATCGCAGGAAAGTTCCAGATCGTCGCTGGCCTTTTTCACAGCAATCCATATGAGAGGATTACACCAGCAAAGAGCTTTACAAAAACCTAAAAAAATCTTCGTCTGCACATCCCGGCGCTTCATATGATGGAGCTCATGGCGGAAAATAAACGATAATTCTTTTTTTGTGTATATCCGCTCCGGCAGCAGCGTCAAACTGCCCCATATCCCCATGGACAGCGGCGTGGAGATAGCGCTGCAATAAAGAAGCCGCACCGGATCTTCATAACAGAGTCTCTGTTTTTCTTCTTCCCATACTTCCAGCACCACTGCGTCTTCTACCTCTCTGCTGTTTTTCAAAAGATGCCGCCGGAGCAGCTGATGAGATATGATCTGATATATCATTACGACCACAAAACCCGCTGCCCAAATAACAATTCCTGCCTGAAGTACCCGGAGCGGAACATAAATCGTGCGGTACGGGATAATTATATTGTTGTAGAGTCCATACGCCTGGTAAAACAAAAACGCAGGAACAAGCCACAAGGTCGCACAGGCTCTGGCACTGATTCGCCTCCGCAGCAAAGGAAGCAGGATAAGCAGGATGATGAAATAGACGCTCAGAAAAAGGAACACGTCAGCAGCCTGACAAAAAAACAAATGCATTCCCTCCCGCCAGCCAACCTGAAAAATACATAGTATCAGCACCAGCACCAGCAAAAACGGCAGCACCAGAGGCGACACCCATATCTGACTGTTTTTCTCGTCCGCTTTCCCCTCCGGCACTTTCTGCTCTTTCCTCCAGACCACGCCAAAAGCCACACTGACAACCATGGTCAGAAAAATCGCCCACACTATCCTCATCATCATTACAGATCACCTCGCTCCAGCATGTCTTTCAGTTCCTCAATCTCCTCTTTTTTTATCCCGCTGTCACAGAGCGCCATTGCAAAACTGGCAAGAGAACCGCCGTAGAGCTTATCAAGAATCGTCCGGCTCGCTGACGCCAGATACTCCCGCTCGGTGATCAGCGGAGAATAATAGTTCACTCTGCCTCTCTTTTCCACAGCAAGAAATCCTTTGTCGCAAAGTCTTGTCAACAGAGTGAGGATTGTGGTGGAAGCCAGATGCCGGCTTCCCTCCATCGCACTCTCTATATCGTGGCGTGATACCGGAGGCTCTGTACCCCAGACCAGCTTCATGATAGCGAACTCACTCTCCGGCAGTCGTTTCATTTTTTTCATCGCATCTCCTCCTCTCGGCTTCTTTTATTTTCTACGTTTGTAGAAATTATATTCTACATCTGTAGAAATGTCAAGAAAAATAAAAATTCCGCCGTAATCTCCCATTACACTGATATTTTGTCAGTTATTCTGCATAAGGGCAAAAAGTTCTGGCGCGGCAGCCGGGCTGCCACGCCAGTACGCAGATGCTTACTCACTTGGTCCTATTTATTTTTCTTTAAAAGACGCGGTACTTCCCATCTCCTCCTCGATGCGAAGAAGCTGATTATATTTGGACGTCCGTTCCGCACGGCACGGAGCGCCGGTTTTGATCTGCCCGGCGTTGACTGCCACTGCGATATCCGCAATGGTCGTATCCTCCGTCTCCCCGCTCCTGTGAGAGATCACAGTGGTATAGCCTGCTTTCTGTGCCATCAAAATAGCATCCAGTGTCTCTGAGAGCGTTCCGATCTGATTCGGTTTGATGAGAATGGAATTGGCGATACCTTTCTCAATGCCTTCCTGAAGCCTTTTTGTGTTTGTCACAAAAAGATCATCTCCCACCAGCTGGATTTTCTCGCCCAGACGGTAGGTAAGCACTTTCCAGCCGGCATAATCTTCTTCTCCCAGTCCGTCCTCAATGGAGATGATCGGATAACGTTCCACAAGGGCTTCATAATACTGTACCATCTCCTCCGCGTTACGATATATTTCCTTTTCTTTCATGCGGCTTTCTCCAGGGAAATAATAACGCTTCGCATTCTCATCGTACAACTCAGACGCTGCCGCATCCATGGCAAAACAGATATCTTCTCCCGTTTTATAGCCTGCCCCTTCCGTAGCCTGCACAAGAATATCCAGAGCCGCTTCCGCTGATTCCAGGTCAGGGGCGAAGCCACCCTCATCACCCACTCCTGTGGACAGCCCTTTTTCATGGAGAGTCTTTTTCAGCTGCTGATATATTTCCGCGCACATCTGAATCCCTTCGGAGAAGCTCTCCGCCCCCACCGGCATGATCATAAATTCCTGAAAATCAATGGAGTTTTTGGCATGGGCGCCGCCGTTGATGACATTCATCATAGGTACCGGCAAAGTTTTTCCATTGACTCCTCCGATATAGCGGTACAGCGGGATTCCCAGGGCGTCTGCCGCCGCCTTAGCCGTGGCAAGCGATACGCCGAGGATAGCATTGGCGCCATATTTCCCCTTATTTTCCGTGCCGTCAGCCTCAATTAAAATCCTGTCAATTTCCCGCTGATTTAAAGCGTCGCAGCCACAGAGACGATCGTTGATTCGTGTGTTTACGTTGGTGACCGCACGCTCCACTCCTTTCCCCCCAAATCGCTTTTCCTCGTCCCGAAGTTCAACCGCCTCATAACGTCCCGTGGAAGCTCCGGACGGCACTATAGCTTTCCCGATGGCTCCGCTTTTCAACCGGACGGTAACCTCCACGGTGGGATTTCCACGGGAATCAAGCACCTCCAGGCCATGAACTTCTTCAATCACAAATCGTTCTTTTCCATAACATTTTACCATAAAAAATCCTCCTATACTGAAACGATGTAAATTTTTCCCGCTTTCAGTATTGGAGGATTTACTAAATTTTATGCATCCGCTTCTATATTTAAAAGAAGCGGTCACTTTTCTTTCCAGCAATATAAATAAGACTCCTTTTCTCCAAACTGTCCTGGAGAAAGCCATGTGATTTTTTTATTTTTATTCTCACTCCACATATTTTTATCTTTACAGTTGATTATCCCAAACTTTCCCGGGGAAAAAATGGCTGCCTTTTTTGATTTATCACCTGTTCCATACAGAGTTGCAGCCTGGCCCAAACGTCCCGGAGAAAAGAAATTAGATTCTGATAACATCGCTCTTTGTTCTGCCTGAGAAGGCTCACCCTGCGTTCCGCTCAAAGAAGCTGCCTGTACCATGGTCATATTTCCCAGACATGCAGAAAATGTCATTGCAGTTATTCCAAATGCTAAAAATATTTTTTTCATCAACATGATAAAATCCCCTTTCTTTTTTTGCGTTTCCTGTTATATAATTTTCAGGAACCAAAAACCTTGTTTTCTTGAAACAACTGTATTATACTTTCCGAAATGCAATATGTAAAATATATATATGATATCGTTGTTATTCTATTTTATTATAATCAGGAGGAGTTTTATGGTTATATTAGATTATTATCGCATCTTTTATTACGTGGCCCAGTGCAGGAGCTTTACAAAAGCCGCGGAGCTTCTGGACAACAGCCAGCCGAACATCACCCGCTGCATGAATAATCTGGAAAATGAACTGGACTGCCGGTTGTTTGTACGCTCCAATCGCGGGGTATCACTGACTCCCGAAGGCGAAAAACTGTTTCATTATGTTGCTGCCGGCTATAAACAGATTCTCGCCGGAGAAAACCAGATAAAAAAAGAGAAAAATATGGAGGAGGGTCTTATCACTGTCGGTGCCACCGAGATTGCCCTGCATTTGCTCCTCCTTGATAAACTGGAAGAATTCCGTATCCGCCATCCGAAGATTCGTCTGCAGATTTTGAATTATTCTGCTCCGGAAGCGGCTGGCGCGCTGAAAAACGATCTCGTGGATTTTTCTGTTGTGACCACTCCTTTAAAAATAAAACAGCCCCTGACCAAAATCTCACTCTCTTCATTTCGTGAAATATTGATCGGAGGCAATAAATACGCATATTTATCTGAGAGGAAACATTCTATCGCTGAAATTTCTCACCTTCCTTTTATTTCTCTGAGCCATGAAACCAGCACGAGACATCAGCACCAGGAGTTCTTCATGAAACATAATCTTTCTTTTCAGCCGGATATGGTGGCCGCCACCACAGATCAGATACTCCCGATGATCCAGCATAATCTGGGCATCGGTTTCTATCCGGAAGAACTGGTTCGACGCCATCTCAACGAAAAAGAAATCGTAGAGATCCCATTGCACGAAGACATTCCTCTCAGGGAGATTTGCCTGATCCAAAACGGCTCCCACACCCTGAGCATCGCGGCCCGGAAGTTTGTCGATCTTCTCCTCGAGGGACACGACCAGTGACACCAGATGGCTCTTCCCACAAGCCGCCATTAAGAAACAAGCTGCTTTCGGGGGAAACCAGGCGATTCCGGGGGGGAAAACGGGCGGCTCCCAGAGGGAAATGCATTATCCAAAAAACTGCGTATAAAGAAAGTGAAAGTTCGTAACCATCATTTTTTCGTCCATCTCTTTGTGTCCCAGCAGATAATTGGTGATAAATGAAATGAAGGCGTCGGTGAAATATTCAACGGCAAAATGTTCTTTTTCTTCCCTCATCTTCCATATATTTTTATCCATGGAATCTTCCACAAACTTGCGGGTCGTTCCCTCAATATACGGAAATACCTCTTTCCGGATCTGATCCGGCCCGATATCCTTTACTATGGCCCGGTAAAATTTATAATCCTTATTAATGTTGTGGATAAAATGCAGCGTTATTTCTTCCATCGTCATCTTCTGGACACTTTCTGTGTCCTGAATCAACAGCTGATTCTGAAATACCCAGTCGAGAATGTCGTATTTGTCGCGAAAATGATAATAAAAATTCTCCCTCGTCATTCCACATTCTGTTGTGATGTCAGAAATCGTCGTTTTAGAAAAGGTTTTCCTGCATACGACGGCTTTAAATGCTTCTGCCAGTTTTTCTTTTGTCCTGCTTACCATCTTGCGCTCTCCTCTCCTTGTTTTGCAAAAAGAATTCCTTCTTCCTATCAGCTTTTCCTCCACCAACACAGTTTACCTCATTTTTTGTCATTTGCAAAATATATATATCATATTTCTGTTATATCAAAAACAGATATCAAAAATAATTGATTTTTAATAAAAAGATTGCCCTGGGCAGGTATATTGATAAATATATATCCACTCAGGGCAAACTTATAATATAGAACTTTTATGAGCACAGTTCCTTTTCCGCTATATACTTACCACGGAATAACCATGTATAATAATACGGCTACAATGGCTCCGATGACAGGTCCCAGAATAGGAACAATCGCGTATCCCCAGTCAGAATCGCCTTTGCCTTTGATCGGAAGGATTGCATGAGCGATACGAGGTCCGATATCACGGGCAGGGTTCATAGCGTATCCGGTCAGTCCGCCGAAGGACATACCGCAGGAAACGATGATGGCAAATACGAAGAATTTGGAAACACCGCCGTCAACAACGCCGCAGTTCGGGAATGCAAGAATAGCGAATACCAGCCAGAACGTTGCGAAAGCTTCCTGTAAGATATTGTACGGAATATTTCTTACGCCAGGAGCTGTACAGAAGACGCCACGCATGGTGTCAGGTTCGTCTGCAGTCGCATCAAACTGAGGCTTGAAAGCGATCCATACAAGGATACCACCAATGATACCGCCGAGCATCTCAGCGACAATATATCCGATACACTGGGACCATGGCAGAGAACCGCCGATACACAGAGCAATTGTCAGAGCAGGGTTGTAGGATGCTGCACAGATATTGCTGAAACATGCTGCAGGAAGGAGTACGGCCATACCCCATCCGATTGTCACAATTACCAGACCGCCATTTTTGAAATTTGATTTGTTCAGGTTCACGTTGGCACAAACGCCATCTCCAAGAAGAACGAGGAGCATGGTACCTAAAAATTCACCAAGATATGCAGTCATAAAAAATTCCTCCTTCTGTGAAAAAAGTTATACACTAGTGTTGTATTTAATATAGCACCAAACGTATGAACTTTGTTTTCACATCGGAGGAATTTTGTAGGAAAATGTCGATTTTCTTACTTTTTCTTTATAATTTTCTAAATATTATTCTTTTCCATCCCAACAGTAGGTACACAGACATTCTTTGGGAAGACCGATCGATTCGATCATATCGTCCAGCCTGTGGAAACGGAGGGAAGTAAAGTTAAGCTCCTTACAGATATCATCCAGCATAGCCTGATATTTTTCAGAATCCGGGTTGGCGTATTCCGCCAGAATCTCCGGATCATTTGCTTTTTCTTCTCCTTCCCGCTTCAGGATCACCCGGCGGGTAATCAGATCAAGCTCAGATTTGGAGCGAGAGAAATTCAGATATTTACAGCCATATAAAAGAGGAGGACACGCCGGACGGATATGCACCTCTTCTACCCCGCTCTCATAAAGAAACTCTGTGGTTTCCCGAAGCTGTGTGCCTCTCACAATAGAATCATCGATCAACAGCAGCTTCTTTCCCTTGATCAGAGGATGTACCGGAATCAGCTTCATTTTGGCAATGAGATTTCGTTTGGACTGATTCTGCGGCATGAAAGATCGCGGCCATGTAGGGGTATACTTGATAAACGGTCTGGCAAATGGTATTCCTGACTCGTTAGCATAACCTACGGCGTGTGCGATACCGGAATCCGGCACGCCGGCCACATAATCCGCCTCCACATTATCCCTCTTTGCCAGAAGTTCTCCACAGCGGTAACGCATAGTCTCCACATTGACGCCCTCATATGTGGCGTTTGGATAACCGTAATATACCCAGAGGAAAGAACATATTTTCATTTTGTCACCGGCAGGAACCGCCGTCTTTACGCTGTCCGGGCGGACGAAGACTACCTCACCCGGCCCCAGTTCTTTACAGGTCTTATATCCCAGATTGGCGTAAGCGAAATCCTCAAAGGAAATACAGTGTCCGCCTTCTTTCTCCCCGATGAACAGAGGCGTTCTTCCCAGCAAATCTCTGGCAGCGAAAATACCATGCTGCGTCATTACAAGCATACTCATGGAGCCGTCGATGGATTCCTGAGCATAACGGATTCCCTCGGAAATACTCTGTTTTTCGTTGATCAGTGAGGCAACCAGCTCAGTGGCATTGACGCCGCCGCCGCTCATCTCCAGAAAATGAGCTCGTCCGTTGTCAAACGCCTTTTTCACCAGTTCTTCCTGATTGTTAATCTTTCCCACCGTTGTGATGGCAAAGCTGCCCAGATGAGATTGAACCAGAAGCGGCTGAGGCTCACTATCAGAAATACAACCGATACCAAGATTGCCGGACAGTTCCTCCACATCCCGCTCGAACTTTGTCCGAAACGGCGAATTTTCAATATTGTGGATAGAACGGTCAAATCCTTTCTCTTTGCTGTACACAGCCATGCCGCCCCGACGGGTTCCCAGATGGGAATGATAATCAATACCGAAAAACAGGTCAAATACACAGCTCTCTTTTGATGCTACTCCAAATATTCCGCCCATAATGTGCTCCTTTACCGTAATAAAATGAACTTGCCTCCATTGACAGCTCTAGTGCTTGCAGATTTCAATGTAGTCTTTGACAACCTTTACCAGCTTATCATAACTGGTACTGGATGTATTCAGACAGAAATCATAATTTCGCGCATCGTTCCAGTCTCTTCCCGTGTGATATTTATAATAATCAGAACGATACTTATCTCTTTTTTCAATTTTCTTTATTATTTCTCTCTCCGTACCGCCATTCTGCGCCATGGTACGTTTAATGCAGTCTTCTCTTGATGCATAGAAAAACAGTTTGATGACATTTGGCTCATCCTTCAGGATAAAGTCCGCACAGCGTCCGATAATGATACAGGATTCTGTTTTTGCCAGCTCTTTGATACATTTTGCCTGGTAGTTGAACAGATTATCGTCGGAAGTATAGTCATCGCTGTCCGGCGGCAGCACCTCTCCTTTGTAAATGTTCTTACTGATGCGGAATAAAGGCATCGTCTTTACTTTTTCGTCCACCTTGCCAAACAAGGCCTCGTTGATGCCGCTCTGTTCCGAGGCCATCCGGAGAAGCTCCCTGTCATAACAGTGGATTCCCAATTCATCAGCCAGAAGCTTTCCGAGGGTCTTTCCGCCGCTTCCGTAGCTTCTCGCAATCGTAATTACTGTATGTTCCATACAATCACCTACTCTCCCAGATATGCTTTCTTAATGGATTCGTTATTCATAAGCTCTTTGGCGTCTCCGCTCAGAACAATGTTGCCAGTCTCAAGGACATAGGCCCGGTCCGCAATGGACAGCGCTTTTTTCGCGTTCTGTTCCACCAGAAGTACCGTTGTTCCCGCCGCGGATATCTCCTGAATAATCTTAAAAATCTCTTCCACAAAAATCGGAGAAAGTCCCATGGACGGCTCATCCATGAGAATAATTCTCGGCTTGGACATAAGCGCCCGGCCCATGGCAAGCATCTGCTGTTCTCCGCCGCTTAAAGTTCCCGCCGACTGGTTCTTTCTCTCTTTCAGTCTTGGGAAGCTCTGGTATACTTTCTGAAGGGTCTCCTCCACCTCATTTTTATCTTTTCTGGTATATGCGCCCAGCTTCAGATTCTCAAGAACCGTCAGGTCGGCAAACACTCTCCGTCCCTCCGGCACATGAGCCATTCCCATGGACACGATCTTATGTCCTGGAACCTTTGTGATATCTTTTCCCTCAAAAATAATCTGTCCTTTTTTAGCCTGCAGCATACCTGTGATCGTCTGAAGGGTGGTTGTCTTGCCGGCGCCGTTGGCTCCGATCAGCGCGATAACCTCTCCCTGATTGACCTCAAAGGAAATCCCTTTGATAGCCTGAATCACACCATAATATACTTCAAGGTCCTTTATTTCAAGCATCGCCATACAGTCTTTCCTCCTATTCTCCCAGATACGCCTTAACTACTTCCGGATTATTCAGCACGTCGCTGGTTTTTCCCTGCGCCAGAACCTGACCGAAATTGAGCACAGTAAGTTTTTCACAAATACCGGAGACAAGCTTCATATCATGTTCGATAAGCAGTATCGTCATGTCAAACTCGTCTCTCACAAAACGAATCATATCCATCAATTCCTGTGTCTCGTTAGGGTTCATGCCGGCCGCCGGTTCATCGAGCAGAAGAAGTTTCGGCTCCGTGGCGAGAGCACGGGCGATCTCCAGCTTTCTCTGGTCGCCGTACGGAAGATTCGACGCCAGGTAATCCGCCTTATCATCCATCTCAAAAACTTTTAACAGTTCCATGGCTTTGTCGTCCATGGCCTTCTCCATCTTCCGGTATTTTGGAAGCCGGAGAATCCCTGTGAGGGTGGAATATTTATAGTGATTAGCCAGACCAATCTTTACGTTGTCAAGGACAGTCTGCGCATGGAAGAGCCGGATATTCTGAAAGGTTCTGGCCACGCCTGCCTTATTGATCTCAATGGTGCTTTTACCGATCAGATCCTGCCCGTCCAGACGAATCAGACCGTCATCCGGCTTATATACGCCGGTGAGCATATTAAATACTGTGGTTTTTCCCGCACCGTTCGGTCCGATCAAACCGTACAGCTGTCCTTTTTCAATATTCACTTCAAAATTATCTACTGCCCGGAGACCTCCAAAGGAGATACCCAGGTTCTTTACTTCAAGCAATGCCATGACTATTGTACCCCCTTCGCCTGTTTGTGGAAGAGCTTTTTCACAGAAAATCTCTGTCTCCATTCAATCGCCTTCGGCGCCCAGTTAAACAGCATCATCGCAATAAGAACGATAGCGTAAATGAGCATACGGTAATCCGCCAGACCACGAAGCACCTCCGGAAGCATCGTGAGCACAACAGCCGCGATGATCGATCCCCGGAAACTTCCGATTCCTCCCAGAACCACGAATACAAGAATCATGATGGACATGTTATATCCGAAGTTTGCCGGAAGAGCTGTCAGTGTGGACAGGTTGTGAGCATAGAGGACTCCGCCCGCTCCGGCGATGGCCGCAGAAATACTGAAAGCCATCAGTTTATATTTGGTTATATTGATACCCACGGATTCCGCTGCAATACGGTTATCTCTGATTGCCATAACGGCACGGCCGCTGCGGGAATTCACCAGGTTAAACACCACAAAAAGGCTCACCAAAAGAATGAGGACTCCGATGAGGAAGGTAGACTGGCGGGGCGTGCCCGTAATTCCCATGGCTCCGTCGATAATCATATCTCCGGTGTCGTCCAGTGTAAATGACGCGCTGTCATTGATAGAAATGTGCAGTCCGGAGCCATCCTTTCCCACATACATAACGTTAATGACATTTTTAATGATCTCTCCGAACGCCAGAGTTACAATCGCCAGGTAGTCTCCTCTTAAACGAAGAACCGGTATTCCGATAAGACAGCCGAAAATAGCGGCGGCCAGAGTACCGATGACCAGAGCCAGGAAAAACCGGAGATTCGGATTCATAGCAGAGTCTTCCATGTATCTTGTAAAAAACGCACTGGAAAAAGCGCCGACACACATGAAGCCCGCGTGTCCGAGGCTGAGCTCGCCAAGATATCCCACACAGAGATTCAGTCCCACTGCAACGATAGAATAGGTACACAGAGGAACCAGCAGTCCCTGCATCAGACTGGATATCATACCGCCGGACGCCATGAACTGCACCACGGCAAATACAATGATCACCATGGCATAGGTAATAAAATGATTCTTTGTTATTTTATTCATATTCTTCAAACTGAACTTTTTCATCTTACGTCTGCACCTACACTTTCTCATGAATTGGCTTGCCAAGAATTCCGGTCGGTTTAATCAGAAGAACCAGAATTAATACAGCGAACACAATGGCGTCTGACAACTGTGAAGATACATATGCTCTTCCCAGAATCTCAATAACTCCCAGAAGAATTCCGCCGATGAATGCGCCCGGAACCGAACCAATTCCGCCAAAAACCGCTGCGGTAAACGCTTTGATGCCAGGCATGGAACCAGTATACGGAGACAGAGTCGGATACGCAGAACATAACAATACGCCCGCGATGGCAGCCAGTCCCGAACCGATGGCAAAAGTAAGAGAAATCGTTTTATTCACATTAACGCCCATCAACTGCGCCGCATCTTTATCTTCAGAAACAGCCAGCATAGCCTGTCCCGCTTTCGTCTTCTTAATAAATGTCATGAGCGCCAGTACGATCACAATACAGGCAATGACTGTCACAATCGTCACACCGGAGATCACAAGCTTGCCGCCCGCCAGACGCAGAGGCTCCATGTTCACTACTGATGTAAAGGACTTGGTGTCCGCGCCGAAAATGATCAGCGCCAGGTTCTGCAGGAAGTAGCTGACACCAATTGCCGTAATCAAAACCGCCAGCGGAGAAGCCTTTCTTAACGGTTTGTACGCAATCTTTTCAATAACAACACCGAGGACTGTGCATCCCACAATTGCTGCCAAAATACTGACGATTGGATTCAATCCCATTGTTGTCATCATGGTAAACACGATGTAACATCCAATCATAATGACATCGCCATGCGCAAAATTCAGCATTTTGGCGATACCGTACACCATCGTATATCCAAGAGCGATGATGGCATAAACGCTTCCAAGGCTGATGCCATTCAATAAATAGGATATAAAACTCATCTTTCCACCTCTTTTTTCTTTCTTAAACTTGTACTTTTGCATAAGCATTCCGAAAAATATAATTTTCATTAAATTATATTTTTCGAAATACTCACATTTCTGTATCTGTGTGTAAACTCAAGGAAAGAAGGGCTGCCAAAAAGCAGCCCTTCCATGGGCTCTTATCATATAATTGCGAAGCTGTTTTTCCCAAACAGTTCACGAACATGGAGCCTGATTTTTCATGAGGATTGTCCGCTCTTATTCCTGTGCGGCTGTATCTGCTTCCGGTGCAGCTTCTGTTCCGGCAGCTGCCTCTTCCTCAGAATCCATACCTACGTACACGCCGTTCTCGATCACAACAGCTTTAGGGGATTTGTTAACCTCACCGGTCTCAGACCATTTCAGTCCGCCTTCATCACCGGTCAGACCCTGTACGTTGATCTGAGTCATTGCTGTCTTCATGGCGTCGCAGATATCGGAAGCGCTCATATCCGGTGTTGCTCCAGCCTGTTCAAGAGCAGCCTTGATCGCATAAATCGCATCATAGCCGTCTGCCGCAAACTGGTTCGGAGTCTCGCCGTACTGCTCTTCGTATTTGGTAACAAAGCTTACAGTAGCGTCATCCTGTGCGTCTGCCGCGAAAGGTGTCAGAAGCATAACTCCCTCAGCAAGAGATGTGTCAAAGTTCTCTACAGTCAGGATACCGTCCATGCCGTCCACGCCGAAGAATGTCGGAGCATAGCCCATGTTGCTTGCCTGCTGTAAGATAATGGAAGCTTCCTGATAATAAATCGGAAGGAAAATCAGGTCTGCGCCTGCGTCCTGTGCCTTCTGAAGCTGTGTCTGGAAGTCTGTCTTGGAATCAGCAGTAAACGCTTCTTCTGACACAACCTGCAGTCCTCTGCTCTCTGCTTCTTTTACGAAGTTCTCTTCGATTCCTGAGGAATATGGATTGGAGCTGTCATAGATGATACCGATCTTTGTAGCAAGATTATGCTCGTCAATATACTGTGCAGATGCAGTACCCTGGTTAGGGTCAGTAAAACAAACCTGGAATACGTTAGTTTTATTTTCAATAACATCTGTAGAAGATGCGGATGGAGTAATCTGGAGCATATTGTCCTGCGCTGTCATATCTGCTACTGCGATACAAGGCGCTGTTGTAACTGTTCCGTAAAGAATCTGCATACCCCAGTCCTTTAAGGTATTGTAAGCGTTTACCGACTTCTCAGCGTCATTCTGGTCGTCTTCAAACCGGTATTCAATCTGCGCGCCGTTGATTCCGCCTGCTTCATTGATCTCATCGATGGCGATCTGCGCACCGTTCTTTGCCGCATTACCATAAATCGCTGCCGCACCTGTTGTCGGTCCGATTCCACCGATATAAAATGCGTTGGCATTCTTTTCTTCGGAAGTTCCTGAACCGCCGCTGCAGCCTGCAAGGCATCCCACCGTCATGGCGAGAACCAGAGCTGCTGTCACTAACTTTTTCATCTCTTTCTTCCTCCTTCAAGAATATTAAAAAATAATGAAAAAAGGCATCCTTCAGTCATCCTATAAGAACGCCTTTCTTCTTCTTTACGATTTTACTACATTCTTATTGCAAAAGCAACAATTTTTCTCTTGTAAATTGTTAGTTTTGAATGGTTATTTTGAATGAAAGAAAAGATTTTCCTTCAAAAAATTATTCTTCCAGCTTTGGACAGTCCTGATTCTCTATCCCTACGAGACTTCGTAAATCATCGCACAGCGCCAGAATTTCCGGTGGAACCGTGCCGTCCTCCTGCATGCAGCAGCTCTTCAGGACACCGATATATTGCATGGAAGCTTCCCGCAGGTTTCTTGCAGACGGCTGTCGCTCCCCGACATCCACGGTAAACGAAAGCGGCTTTCTAAACCGTTTGTACTGGTGGTAGGCGTCTCTTCTGTGGATGTACTCCTCCAGCCTGCCGGCTCTCTCCCTGTCAAACTTCCCCTGCGCGCAGCATCTGGTGATACGGTACAGATCTTTCGCATCCTCCAGAGCATTATGCGCAGTATGGTGGCTCATGCCGCAGATGTACTTCATATCAGAAAGGCTCAGAACCATTCCCTTTCCATATATGCGCCGGGTCAGTCTCTTGGTGATATCCTGCAGTAATCCTGCAATTTTACGAAATTTCTTTGCCACAAACCGGTGGTTCTTTTCCATATCGTGACGTATAGTATGAGCGTCATTTCCCCAGGTAAAAATCTCTTTCACCGGGTATTCCTGAAACAGAAGGTACATTTCCTGAAAAACTGCCTCGTAAGACGGCGCGTCATCTATTTCTTTCTGAGTAAGACCCGTCAGTTCCTTACAGTAACCGGTCAGCTTCGTATTATAAATCGGATGGATCGGTGAATAATAGGTTCGTACGAGATTAAAGCTTTTATCGCAGATAACCAGCCCCACTGACAATAATTCTCCGCTGTGTTCTCTGTCAAAAAAGGCGTCTTTCTCCATAAAACAGGTATATTCCGCGTCAAAAAATGCATAGTAAAACTTCTTTTTTGCAGTGTTGTTTCTATTCACTCCATCACCTCTTTTCCGTTTCTGTCCACTTTAATAAGAAAGAATCTCTGTCCCGTCTCCTGTCACAAGAATGGTATATTCCCACTGTGCAGAAGGTTTGCCGTCCTGCGTGTAGATCGTCCAGCCATCCTCTTCGTCCTGATATACGTCTGGCTGTCCCATATTGACCATCGGCTCGATCGTAAACGTCATACCCGGCACAAAGAGAAGCCCCGAGTCCGGAGTGCCTATGTGATTGATCCACGGATCCTCATGGAAATGCACGCCGCAGCCGTGTCCGCCAATCTCTCTCACGATAGTGTACCCGTTTTCTTCGGCATGTTTGTTGCACACGTAGCCCATGTCTCCCATGGTTCCCCACGGACGAACGGCCGCAAGAGCCAAATCCAGACATTCCTTGGTCACCCGCACCAGTTTTTTCTTCTCCTCAGAGACGTCCCCAATGCAGAACATCCGGGAAGCATCCCCGAAATATCCGTTATAGATAGTGGTACAGTCCACATTGACAATATCGCCGCTTTTTAACATCTGGTTTTCGCTTGGAATTCCATGGCATACCACATCGTCCACAGAGATGCAGACGCTCTTCGGGTAGCCCTGATAGTGAAGGCACGCCGGTATGCAACCCATCTTCCGGGTGTATTCCTCTATCCTTCTGTCAAGTTCCTCCGTGGTGACGCCCTCCTTCACAAAAGGAGTGATATAATCAAGCACCATCGTATTTCTCTTGCCTGCTTCGCGGATTCCTTCTATCTGTTCCGGCGTCTTTATCATCTGATGATTCGGCACTTCATATCCGCGATTCTGAAAATCTTTGATCCTGTTGTCAAACGACATGTGACAGGATTTGTATTTTCTGCCGCTGCCGCACCAGCATTTATCATTTCTTCCAATTTTCAACTTTTCATACCTCCTGGCTGCAATTGCTTATGCACATTCTTATGCATTATAGCACCTTTTGTGCCAATAGGGAACCTTTGTTTTTTCCCAAGAAAGAAGCCCCGGACGTTTATCCGGGGCCTGTAAAAAACTTTTGCGGTTATTACTTCCTGATAAGCAGGGACTTTCCAGTCATTTCTTCCGGCTGCTTCATTCCCATCATCTCGATGAGCGTTGGAGCAATGTCTGCCAGACAGCCGCCCTCTCTCAAGGTATAATCCTTGTCATAATTTACAAGGATGAACGGCACCGGATTGGTGGTATGTGCAGTAAACGGCGCACCTGTTTCATAATCTATAAGCTGTTCGCAGTTACCATGATCCGCGCAGATGAACATCTGTCCATCAACATCTTCGATGGCTTTTACCGCATTGCCAACACAGGTATCCACTGTTTCCACCGCTTTGATGGCAGCTGCTTCCACGCCGGTATGTCCTACCATATCCGGGTTGGCGAAGTTAATGATGATTACATCATATTTCTGTGAGCGGATGGCGTCCACCAGTTTTTCACCAACTTCCGGCGCACTCATCTCCGGCTGAAGATCGTAGGTGGCAACAGAAGGGGATTTTACAAGGATTCTGTCTTCACCCTCGTTCGGCACCTCGATTCCTCCGTTGAAGAAGAATGTTACATGGGCGTATTTCTCTGTCTCTGCAAGACGAAGCTGTTTTAATCCATTGGCTGCCAGGAATTCACCAAAAGTATTGGTAATTTCCACTTTGTGGAAAGCGATGATCTTGTTCGGGATAGTTGCGTCATATTCTGTGAAGCATACGTAAGTCATCGGGAAGTAACCGTTCTTTCTCTCAAATCCGTTAAATTCCGGATCACAGAGAGCACGAGTAATCTCTCTCGCACGGTCAGGACGGAAATTAAAGAAGATTACGGAGTCGTTCTCTTTCAGAGTTCCCACCGGTTTTCCGTCTTTTTCAATAACGGTCGGAAGAATAAATTCATCTGTCACATCGCCGGCAT
>ERZ1643247.782-NODE-782-length-35022-cov-58.841565_pt1 | contig 35022 bp, 34 predicted proteins | sample MGYA00579264_ERZ1643247 | MGnify/ENA primary metagenome ERZ1643247 (study PRJEB29033, sample SAMEA4952262) | chicken gut metagenome | biome: Broiler Chicken; feature: Gastrointestinal Tract; material: Caecum | place: Ireland | collected 2018 | study: Broiler... | reverse complement strand
ATCGTGGTAGATCGCCGGCAGCTGCTCAACGGCAACAGTTTCCGTCTGGGCGTGTCCGGCTCCGGCAAGTCCATGAGTGCCAAGGAGGAGATCGCTCAGATCGCCCTGTCCACGGAGGATGATATCCTGATCCTGGATGTGGAATCCGAATTCGGACATCTGGTGAAAGCCTTCGGCGGCGAGGTCATCCGCATCTCGGCCACTTCGGACACCCACATCAATGCGCTGGATATGGATCGCGCCTATGGTGACGAGCGCAATCCCATCGTGTCCAAAAGCGAGTTTGTCTTGAGCCTGTTTGAGCAGCTGATCGGCAGCGGGTTGGTCACCGCCAAGGAAAAATCCATCCTGGGCCGCTGTACGGAGCAGGTCTATATGCCCTATGTCCGTAACGGGTACAAGGGGACGGTCCCCACGCTGAAAGACTTCTACCGCCTGCTCAAGATGCAGCCGGAACCGGAAGCGCAGGGACTGGCCCTTTCCTCGGAACTCTTCATCACCGGCACCCTGGGCACCTTTGCCCAGCCCACCAACGTGGATACCAAGGCGAGAATCATCGCTTATGACATCCGTGAGTTGGGTGAACAGCTGATGCCCCTCGGAATGCTGGTGACACTGGACGCCATCTACAACCGCGTGATTCAGAACTGGAAGCGGGGACACCGTACCTGGATCTTCTGCGACGAGTTCTACATCCTGTTCCGATACGAGTACAGCGCCAATTTCTTCTACAAGCTCTGGAAGCGCATCCGTAAGTACAACGGCCTGATCACCGGCATGACCCAGAACGTGGACGAACTGTTGCGTTCCGACACGGCTCGCTTGATGCTGGCCAACTCGGAGTTCCTGATCATGCTCAATCAGAGTGCCACTGACCGGGCAGAGTTGGCTAAACTTCTGAACATTTCGGACACCCAGCTGGGGTACATCACCAACGTGCCTGCCGGTTGCGGTCTGATTCGCTGCGCCGGAAATTTGGTGCCCTTTACCAACAATTTCCCCAAGGATACGCAGCTCTATCGCCTGATGACCACCAAGCCCGACGAACAACTGAAAGGATGATGTGAATGAAACAAAAAAATAAAGGACCGCCCAGGGCGGTCCCCATAAGTAAGGTCAGTGTGACCAGATGTTATTTTCCAGATCGCGCAGCCGCGTCCGGTAGTCCTTCACGATCTCTTCGGTTTTCTCCACATCCGGGAAGGTGACCAGATAGTCGTCGCCCGCCTGATGAAAACTCACAACACCGGCAAGGCCCGCTATTTCCGCAACTTTGATGAGCGTATGAAAATCATATTCCTTGGAACTGAACAAAACATTCATGGGAATGTGCTCCTTCAATAATTATCGCCTGTCTTTCAATCATATCACATAAGATCTCCGAAAGACAACTGCCCGTCCTCGCTGCTGCGTTGGAGCGCAGGCGGCACGATGGTTAGTAGGCTCAATGCTGACTGTGCATCGGTAAGCCAGGGCCGAACTTGGTCGTGGTTTAGGATGAGCGGCATTCGGTCATGAATATCTTTTACTACTTCATTGGGGGCAGTAGTCAGGATGACAAAACAATTGTTCCCCTCGCAATTGTCGTAGACTCCGGCCAGATAGATAGGCTTGCCAGGCAGTTGAAAAAAATACTTGTGCCTGCCCGCATCCCATTCGTAGTACCCACTGGCAGGGATCACACACCGCTGAGCGGCCATGCTCCGACGGAACATTGGTTTCACGCATACTGTCTCGGCACGAGCATTGATCATCAGCCCGCCGCGCCAGCCGGGAATGCCCCACCGTTGAAATTCAGAGACAATTTTATTGCCACTGGAAATCAGCACAGGTGCCTCGTTTGTGGGCGCAATGTCTCCAGCCGGAAAGTTCAGTTCATTATGCTGCCCATTGCTGCGCCGCTGAGCATCCCGGACAATTTGTTGGAATTCCTTGTATTCTTGAGTCGAAAAAAGATAGCGCCCACACATACAGATAGCTCCTTTCGTGCAATTATCCTACTACACGCCCCATAATTCGGAACTCGTCCGTCTCTTTAATTGGGATGGGATCATACTTGGGATTTAGAGAAAGCAAGAATACACCGCGTTCGTTGCGATACAATTTCTTGCAGTAACCTTGGTCATTCAACACACACAGCACGATCTCGCCGTTTTCTGCGTTTTCTGCCCTGCGGGCCCAGACAATCTGGCCATCCGCAAAGCGGGGCGACATACTGTCACCAGCCAGCCGGACGCCGAACTCGGCATTTGCGGGGACAGAATCGTCCACCTCCATCTCCTCTGACAAGTCGTCATCCAGCCATTGGCCGGTGCCGGCAGAAGCAGGCTGCAAATACACGGGAAGAATACGAATTGTGGGATGGATGTCCTCACAAAACTGGGGAGAGCACAGCAACAGATCTCGGTACTCTTCCAGGCGATTCATACCTAAATGGTTGAGCTGGGGGCCTTCGGATTCATTGAATAGATCAGAAACCTCTCGGTATCCCAGCGCATGAGCCGATCCTTACAGCCTGTACCAATGCTGTGGAGCCGGGAAAACAATCTGGCGAGAACCTTCCGCTATCCAACCAAGAGGAAATCGTACAAGCACCCGCTTCTGGGGTGAATGAGGAAGAAAGCTCAGCATTTTCGCTTACTATGTTGGATGTAAGCCAAGGCCTTTCTGTTTTGGTACAAGCTGACGGAGAGTATATGCTTTATGACGGCGGAAGTAGGAGCGCGTCATCCTACGTTGTTGCCTATTTGCAGCAGCATGATGTAACAGAACTGACTTGGCTGGTAGCATCTCACTACGACGAAGATCATATCAGTGGTTTGGTTGGCGTGCTTCATACCACGCCAGTGGAGCGGGCCTTGATGCCTGACTACACTTCCGACACTCAGATCTATCAATCACTGCAAAATGTGCTGGAAGAAAAGAGCGTCCCAGTGATTTACCCAGCTCAAGGGGACACCTTCACTCTGGGCGGTGCAGAGATCCAAGTTGTAGGGCCCCGGAAATTTGACTACGATTCGGATAACAGCAATTCTCTCTGCCTGCGTATTTGTTACGGAGATTTTCGATGTCTGCTGACCGGAGATGCTGAGCAGGATGCGGAACAAGACATGGTGGCTTCCGGGCAGGATCTGACCTGCGATTTGTATGTGGTAGGGCACCATGGCAGTTCCTCTTCCACAAGTGAGGAACTTCTGGAAGCAGCGTCTCCCCGGTATGCTTTTCTCAGTGTGGGAGCCGACAACGCATACGGGCATCCCACGGAACAAACCATGACCGCCCTGCAGCAGCATGGCGTCGCCCTGTATCGGACGGACAAGCAGGGCGAGATTACCGTATACTCCGATGGAGAGAACTGCTGGTTCAGCACAAACCCCTGCGAGGACTGGACGCCGGGCAGCCAAACGGCGCCGGACACGCCGCTTGCCACGACGCTGCCCCAAAGCGCCCGGTTTGTGCTGAACACCCACACCAAGAAATTCCATGACCCGGATTGCCCCAGTGTCGAGCAGATGAGCGACAAGAACAAAGACTTTACCTGCGCCGCCCGGGAAGAACTGATCAGCCGCGGGTACACGCCCTGCGGCCGATGCAATCCATGACCCTGTAGATAGAAATGACCACCTGTCCCATCAGCAGGTGGTCATTTCTGTCTATAAGACCATTTTGTAAAGCAGGTGATTCCATGAAAGAGAACAAACATAAAGAACTCAAGCAGAAACCCGGCGGGCGCTTGCCCAAAGAAAAGCCGTCCCGCACCATGCCCAAAACGATGGCCCGACAGGCATGGCTGAAAAGCAAAGAGCGGGTATTGTCGGCCGCGAAAACGAACCCGGAAGGAAGCTATGCTACCGCGCAGGAGATGGAGGAACAGGGCGTCCGGAAGGGGGAAACACTGCTGGAGGATGGCACGGCCTTTACTTTGGGGAAGGCCGGGAATGCCGTCCGCAGACATTTTGACTATGAACGCGAGCCGAACCGGTGCCCGCCGCAGGAGGGAATACGAGAAGGGTACTCCGTGCCCCCGGACGCGACGAATCCAGACCCGCAAACGGCTGCAAGGCAGGAACAGAAACGCCGTGCAGCACAGAAGCAAAGCCGGAATTTTCAGGAACGGCAGCGGCAGACCAAGAACGCCGCCCGGGGGCTGCGCGGCGTCGACCAGGATCAAAAGCAACTCCGAACCGCAGCCAACACGGTGCGGCAAGAGAAGCAGGCTCGACAAGCGGCAAAGCGCACACAGGTGATGCTGCGCCGTGCCAGAAAAACCGCCCGTGAAGGCGTAGAAGCAGCGCGAAAGGCGACGACAGTTCTGCGCTCGGCCATCCGGCATCTGCTGGCTGCCTTGCAGAGTCTGGTGGCGGCACTGGTTGCCGGTGGCTGGGTCACGGCGTTTATCGTGCTTTTGATTTGCCTGATCGCCCTGGTGGCGGGTTCCGCCTACGGCATCTTCTTTGCGGCGGAAACGCCCGATGAAAATGCCGTCACCGCGCAGGCTGCCGTGGAACAGCTTACCGGGGAATACCGTGACCGGCTGGAAGAAATCGAAAACAGGGTAGAATATGACCGCCAGGAGATCGAGTCTAACGATGGCAGCTATGCCATTGCGTGGCAGGATGTCCTAGCGGTCTTTGCGTCTCAAACGGCGGGGGACACCAACGGTGCCGCTGTAGCTTATCTGGATGCGGATAATGTGGAGCGGTTGCGCACGGTGCTGTGGGATATGAATGAACTGGACTGGCGCACCGAAACCCAAACCCGGGAGATAGAGCAAAGCAATGAAGATGGCGAATCGGAAACCACAACCATCACCGAAACGGTGCTGGTCATCGAACTGACCCACCACACCCCGGAAGAAATGCGGGAGACCTACCACTTCACAGACCGGCAGAATGAATACCTGACGCTACTTTCCGGCGAGGATACCGCGACCCTTTGGGGAGAACTGCTGGGCGGTTTTGTACAAAGCGGTGAGGATATTATGGCACCCGGTATGGATACAGATTTTGCGGATGGTGCGTTGCAATGGCCGCTGCCGGTGGAGGGTACAATCACTTCTCCACAGGGATACCGCACCGACCCCATTACAGGCGAGATCAGCTACCACAGTGGTACCGATATCTCAGCACCAGAAGGTACGCCAATCCTGGCTGCTGCCGATGGGACAGTGACCATTGCCAACGCTACAGACAACTGGGGCGGCAGCTACGGGTACTATGTCAAAATCGACCATTGTGGAGGGCTTACAACTTTGTATGCCCATTGCTCCAGTATTTGCGTTACAGTGGGGCAGCAGGTGCTGGCAGGGCAAGTCGTTGCCTATGTTGGCCAGACAGGAAGAGCGACAGGGCCTCATCTGCATTTTGAAATGCATGATAAGTATTCAATATGACAAGAAACCTTACTTCATGACATCAGACTCGACTTATAGGTCAAAAGGCTTGTAAAAGGTAAAAAAGGGGATTTTACTTGAATTTACAAAAGTACTGAGGCTTAACAAAGGGGTGTTCAGAACAGTGAGATCAGAGCATGGATAAAGATTTTGTGAGAATAGACCTTGGTTGATCGAAAATTTAAACTCTAATTCAATTTTCGTTTGGAGGGCAAAATGAAGGAACAGAAACTTATTGACACACCTACATTCCAGGTGAAAGACAACACCTTGTGGTTTGAACACTATTTTCTTCAGATCTCTAACATCTCGCAGGTTTCAGCTAGAGAAGCAGAAACTATTTCTGTGCGATATGCAGTGGCATGTATTGTAGTTGGCTTGCTGTTCCTTTCAGCGAAACTCTTTTGGGTCAGTTTTTTGGCTATCGGTATTGGTGCGGCGTTGTTTTACTATATTTATCACAAAAAGCAGAACCCTGAATACAACCTCTATATTGGGTTGAATTCTGGTCAGGTCTTCCGGTTCCATTGCGCGACAGAAAGATTTGCAAATGCCGTAATGGAAGCGTTAAGAGAATGCATAAACTCGCCGCATGCCTCAATCAATGTCGATTTTGCGAACAGTGAAATACATGGATCAAAATTTATTTTTGGAAACCAAAATCAAGTGTCCCATTGATGAAGGTGCTCTTATATGGATTCGATTAATATTAACTTTGGAACTGCTTCAATTACGGATTCAACTTTCGCTATAGGGAAAGACAATAGGATAAACAATATTCCAAGTAATGCTTCTTGTCTTAGCATCTTGCAGGATGCTTTTGCTTCTGCTTCCAATAAACTGACAGATCGTCCGGATTACCAGAAAGTGATTGAGCAGGCAAGCAAAATTGCAGATACAGGGGATAAAAAGAATCTGGTTGATTTTCTAAAAAAGAATGCAGGCACCTTCGCAAGCCAAATTGTTATCGGCGCTTTGGGCGAAACGGCGGCAGGGATTATTTTGAAACTTATTTGCCAATAGTTTAATACGGAGAGGTTGATCAGAATTTGTTGCTGAGCAACCTCTCCGTACTTTATTGTTATAGTAATTGAATCTGTGACCTAACCCAACTGGCACGTACGCCTATATAAGTGCCTGAATTTCAATAGCCAGAGGCGATAATATTGGATTCAAATGTGTAAAGCTACTTATATCAAGTTTGAATTTGGTAAATGCATCTTATAAGACCAAAGCGTGTTATCCCATTGCGGTGTAAGACACTATAGTTGATAGGCTAGAAATTGAGGTTTTTTATAGACTACATTCTTTTCAATATATAGCCGACTCCGATCACAGTTTCTAGGGAGTGTTTTAGCTGTAGCTTTTTCCTTAAGATATGAATATGAACATCTATTGTTCTAGTCGATAGGGCAGCAGGAGAGTTCCAAACGTTAATCAGTAATTCTGAACGCGTAATAACGCGTCCTTGATTTTTTAGAAAGTAGCAAAGTAATTTGTATTCCATAGGGGCCAAATGGACAAGAATCTTTTGGTAATGCACAATATCCGAGTGGAGTTTGACGGAAATGTCTCCATACAGATACTCGTCATTGTGTAGCCTATCTTTATCTTGGATGATCATAAAGAAAGGCTTCCTTTCCATTCATAACTGTCTTGTAGGTGTATTGCAAGTATAATTGTACTTAATAGCGTAACGATAAGCAGGAAAAGAGTAGCTAACCCGTAATTGTACGGACTTCCATCTGCTCCTCCATACCCTTGTGTTGTGAGTAACGCCGCTGCATGGAACAGTGGCCAGAATCCCAGCCACTCTATCCCGCCCTCCATACCGGAAAGGCTCAGCAATGCCGGAAGACAGTACCCTACCGCGCTGACAAACAAAGCCGGAAGCAGATTGCCAAATGCCCGCCCGAGGGTGAGGGTAATGGTGCACATACAAAAGCAGGCCACTACACGGCAGAAAAGCCAGAATAACAACACATCTGATAGAGTTACGAACGAAGGTAGGCTCTCGAATTCAGAAATGCTCATCGCAGGGGCAAGCAGGGCGGGCAAACCATAGTCTCTCAGTACTTGGATCAGATGCGGAAGGCAGGAGGATACCGCGATGGCTGCAGCCACACCAGCACTGACTGCCAGTTTTGCTCGAACTGTGCGCTTGCGGCCCAACGGTGTCACACAGAGGATGGTTTCCATGCCGCCGCGGCGTTCCATGGCAAACAGCCCCGAAAAACAGATCGCGCAGGCCAGCCCGGCCAACAGTGCATCCTGCACATCGGCCTGGCCCGTGAAGCCGAACAGCTCTTTGTATCCGCTTTCATATACTAGCCAGGCGCCAGGGTGTTCTTTCAAATATGAGTTAATATTCTGCTGTATCACTTTCAGGTAAACAGAGAATTTTTGCTGTAGCGAGCTGTACGCAACGATTGTATCTGGGGAGGTTTGTCCACTAGCAATATGCTGCTGTGTCTCCAACATCGGACCAAATTCTTCCCCTTGTTCCTCTAGCCAGGCGCGACTCTTCTGGGTAAAGGGGCCTGAAATGTGCCTCATGTAATAGGCATAATAGATTTCGTCCGCACTGATGTAACTCTCGGCGGTTATGCCCTGATAAACGCTAAAACCAATAAATGAAGCAAGAGCGATCACAGCTCCGTTGAGCAGGAGCAGTTTGCGAGCTTCTTCCTTATATATAGAGGTGGCGCGGGTTTTGTGCCGCAGGCCCAGCAGAAAACCGCGCTTTACAGCGGACAGAAGTTGGACGCGGGCGAACACCCAACAAAAGGAAGAGGCCAAAACTCCTCCATAAAGTACCGCCGCTGTCCACTCGACGAGCGGCAACCCGATGGGGGATCCAAACCAGTATAGATTACGGTAGTTGCCCAGTAATTCGTTGGTCTGCAGCAGGCTGGCGAGGTTTGCATACTTGATGACGTTCAGCCTGCTGGTAGCCGGAATCGCAGCGCGGATGCCGAACATCATGAGCGGCCCAATCAGGGCGGCAGCCCATCCGGCTGCGGCCCGGCGGGCTACTAACGCCGCCAGCATGACCCAAAGCCCCATGACAAAGGCCCCAGCCCATTTGGCCAGCAAAAAGCGGAGCAGGTACTCCCCCACAGTGATTTGCATTGTACAGCGCATCAGGGCGGGCACGCTCTGGATCGTGCGGGTCAGCGGTCCAAGACCAAACGACGCAGCACAGTACACAAGGTTCACGCCGTATAAAAGCGCCAGCACGGCCAGCAGCGATAGGGCAAATGCCCCCAACTTTGCTAGCGCGGTTTGCAACCGCCCAGCGGGCAGGCTGCGCACAAGCGATAGCAGACCGCTGTCCCGCTCCTGCCGCACGAGCAGCAGCGCCAGCACCAGCATAGACGCCAGCAAAATCAAATCGGTAAAGGCATAGGAAATGGCGGTGTACAGTCCTTTTTGCGGGTAATAATCAATGGCTGTTTCGTCCAAACCGGCGTATACTGCTGCCGTAACTTCAATGTTTTTCAGGTCGTACCCGGTCTCATCATTCTGGAAAATGGAGATGCCCGACAATTGGTTTGCCTTGGTTTGTACGCTGTCCAGAAAATCAGTGTACCCGGCCACCGTGTCGTACTCATTGACCAGTTGGGTAAACAGACGGTATTCCATGGTCAGGCTGTCGGTGTAGAGGGTGTAGCTCTTGTCACGATATATCTGCTCATATTGATCGAACAGTTCAGCATTTTCTTCCCGGTAATTTTGCTGGATGACGCTGTTGCCATACGCTGAATCCCGGAAGTAGTTTTCCAACCGTAACAGGGATTCGGCTTCGTCCAGTTTTCCGTGCAAAAAGTCGCCCTTGGCGGCCATATCCGAACCCAAGGCAGCCAAATCAGCCCCCACGGCGCGGTAGGCCGCGGCGGGGGGCTGGTTGGCGGTGGGACGAGTGCCGATCCAGAGTAATAACAGATTGGCGGCCACCAATACGGCCAGTAGAATCGGGAACACACGGTTTCCCCATACTTTGCGCAACTCGGCGGTGAGCAGGCTCATTTTCCGTCCCCCTCTCCGAATACCGCTAGATACACTTCCTCCAGGCCCTGGCCGGGGGCGTATTTTTCGATGAGTTCCTGTACTGGGGCGGCATCTACAATCTTTCCTGCGCGGAGTAGGATCACCTCGGTGGCGACAGTCTCCACATCCGATACCACGTGGGTGGCAACCAAGATAATTCGATCTTGTGCCATGGTGGCCAACAGTTCCCGCAGGCGCACCCGTTCCTTGGGGTCAAGACCAGCAGTGGGTTCGTCCAGAATCAGCAGTTTGGGATCGCCCAGCAAAGCAGAAGCCAGCAGTAAGCGCTGCTTCATGCCACCGGAATAGGCGGACAGGCGCTTATCTAATTCATCCGACAGATTCACCGCTGCAGAAACACGGGATACCTCGTCGGGAACAGATTTGCGAGGTAGCTCTTTGAGTGCCGCCATGTAGGCAAGGAACCGTCGCCCGGTGTAGCTGTCGTACAGCCCTTGTTGTTGGGGCATATAGCCGAGGATGCGCCGGAAGGCAATACCACGCGCGGGCTTGCCGCACCAAAGCACTTCGCCGGAATCAGCCGCCAGTGTACCAGTAATGATTCCAATCAGTGTACTTTTGCCAGCGCCGTTGGGGCCCAAAAGGCCATAAAGGCCCGGACTGAGGGAAAATGTGAGGCTTTTAAGTGCGCGCTTAGGCTTGGCCGTTGTGAATTTTCCACGGAACAGCATGTGAAATAGAGAATTTTGTGGTATATAGATTTTGCAAAGATCTTTCAACTGTAATTTGTATTGCATGATATGCCCCCGATACGTTACAATTGCATATCTGGTGAACCGCGAATGGTATTAACGTTATAATAGTAAGCAAGTGCAACGTTTCGCTCATTGTTTGGGTCTTGCATCAGATCTGACAGTGCATCTCCCCAAAAAAGATTGAACCGCGTCTTTGCTTTGGGGAGGATAGGAATAATCAGGTCGGTTTTGTCCGCTGTATAGCAATTTCTAATATAGCTATCTCGAAGATTGTTCTTTTGACGCAGAGTATAGAGATCCAAAATGCCAGTGGGGAGCTGAACAGAAAGTACAAGAAATAGAAGAACACAGGTACAGATAAGCCAACGGGAGGGAAGGCGTAAACGATTAAAGCACACTAATGTAGTAGACGATAAAAAAATTACGACTCCCAACATGCTTCTCAGAGGATAAGTAGGGGACAAGGACATGGAAAAGTGGCAAACTAGGGCACCTAGCAACAACAAAAGTGCGGGTCCTGATTGCTGTTTCTCACACAAAACAAGAAGCAGCATTAAGAAAAATGTCAATAGAATTAACCACCAAAGTTCCTGCCATAAGAATTTCGTGTATTGCAGGGCTCTGTGCATCAAAAGAAGTACCGAAATGTGTGTTTGCCCATAGCCAGCACTACGGCGATAATTGCCAGGGGCGACCAAAAGTAAGAAAAAACCGGTAAATTGTCCAACTGTTCCGGCAACTAGTAACCTATATCCCGGCAATTTTTTCTGTCGATTTTGTATGAGGCGAAAAGCACAAAGAACACAAGCAGCAGCACTCTGGTTTTCCATACTCCATCCAGAAAGGAGCCCCAATATCAACCAGATTATGGTTGCAAGATGAAAGTTTGGCATTTGATTTGGATGCAGGAATGGTTGCAAAAACCACACGGTTATTGTCATTGTCCACAAATAATTGACGGAACCAGTCATCCATAAAAAATTTTGTCCAAAGGCAGGTACTGCGGTGTATAAAAGTAGTACGCCTCCCATAGTGGTTAGAAATGTGGAATTAGGTGTATGTGGGAGGGAAAAACGTACCATTGCCGAAACCAATAAAAGAAAGACCACGCTGTTACAAACGTCAAAGACTTTTTCAGGCAGCAATGAAAAAATCTGTACAGTACATAACACAGGAAGACGGCCACTGTGTACTGTGTAAATATTTTTAAGGGACAAGAATAAATCAGATAACTGACGGATCCGTCCGGAGGGAAAGAGCACACCATCAAAGCGAACAATTAGACGACAAGAAAAAAAGAAATCATCTGCCGCCATAGGCGTCAACCTGTTGAGGATGAATGTGACCAGAGTGATTATCAACAAGAGCAGGCAGGGAGAACTAATTATATGAGTGCATGGTCGGAGTGTACCAACCGTAGAACATGATTGGTATCTTTTCATATATTTTGTGAAGCTACATCTTTTTCGCATAAAAGGATAAATCTTTTTTGTGTTAGGGTTCTTTGATCGATTGCCCATCCACAGAACCGGCCTGATAGGCGGTGTGGGAAACCAATCGGTATTGTGGAATATCAAACATCCAAAGAGCATCATGTTCGCTGTCCACCGGATATTTGCAGTTGATGGAACGCATTCCATCTATGACTAAATAGTAGTCTCCTGCGGTAGTCACAATGGCACAGGGGTTGGAAGTTCCGTTGCTGTAGGTATAGTGGTTTGCGTTTTCGGTGGCTTCCCCGGTGTCCAAAGAAAGAGCATAGTACATTAAAACGGATGCTTCATCCGATCCCTGATTAAGATAAGAATGGGTGTAAAAGGCGCCGTCATATATACCGTCAAAACGGTAACTGTAACTGGTAGTGAAATTGTCAGGCAATGTGGTGAAAATCTCTTGCAGAAGTGCACCATTTTCCAGATCATACGCGCAAAGCGTTTTATCCGCGGTTAAAGTATAATACTTGCCGTCGTAGCATCCGCCGATTTGTGTATAAGGGAGCTCAAACAATTTGGTGAATTCATTTGCGGAAGGGTTGTATCGCACAAACTGTAAAGGAAGTTGCTCCATATCTGCGCTGAAATCATACTCGTACGGGACATAACTCATAATCAAGTCATTGCCGCAGACGCCTATAATTTTCTCTTCGATTTCGGGTAGGTCGCAAAGCGAGATCAACTCCCCGGTGTTGGCATTGAGCGCGCACAGGGTTCGGGTGGTTTCAGATTCACTGTAATTTTGTACTGTGAAATAGAGATTCTGCTCATCCCGTGCACAACTGTCGTAAATCAGGGAGCAAAGATCGGACGATGCCGGGAAGGTAAAAATGCAGGATCTTTCGCTGCCGTCCAGTTGCGCAATCTCAATGCTTGGCAAAATCTGATCGGCAATTGTACTACCCATACCTATAGAGCTGCCATGAAGAAGGACCAAGTGGTTACCTACCGGAATGGCCAATTGTCGTCCAAAAAAATTGGAAAACCAGGAGGGACAGCTTTCATCGTTATGGTTGCAGTTGGGACTGCTGCATAGGTAGACTTCCTGTCCGGAAGCAAAGTCAATGTACCGAAGATTAGTCCCGCCCTCTTCCCGCGCAACAAAACGGTAAAAGCCGTCTGAAGAGGAAAAACCATCACTGTACGAATCGATAGCCAGATACTCCAGATTGCCCTGGGGTACAAAAGCGTCCCGGGGGGCATATTCGGTAGAAAATGGCAATGTTTCGGAAATAGAGGACTGGCTCTGCGGCGTTTCACTTTGCAAGTCCGAAGAGACAGGAGAACCGCATGCCGTTGTACACACAGAGATAAGAAATGCAGAAGAAATTAAAATTGCCGTTTGTTTGGTTTGAAGGAATCGGGCCATTTTACACCTTCCTATCTGAAAAGAAAACTAAATTGCGACCGGAAAAAACAATGGGAGCGGCAGCAAAAGCGGGAACAGCCAGGGCACAGGCCATTGCCAGGGTCATGCAACCGGTCAGAATCTTCTTACTCAGGGTTTTCATCACGTAAATCCTCCTTTTCATGGGATTTTTCTTTGTAAATTGATTAGTGGGCGGATGCACCAACACTGCGCGCCGGTGTTGGCCATTACAAGTCGTGGTCGATTCCCGGGTGCACCAACCCTTTCTTGTAACTAAACCATATCACGGCAAAGCAACGGCTTTCCACAAATATGTAGTAAAATGGGGGCGATTCGACATAAAAGACGAGTGGACAGTATATAAAAAGACCCGGCGCTATTAAAGGCCGGGTCAATGTGACGTATTTATGTTGAACAAATGAGTCCTATTGGGTTCATTCTATTTAGCCAACAGACGAACAACCTCAGCAACCAAACGCAATCGCTGGTCTGTGTTTTTTGCGTTTAACGAGGTATCTTCAAACGCTTGAACTATTGCGGTGACAATTTTTTTCTGCTCTTGCGTTAGAGTATGCACTGAAAGCAAATCAGCATTTTCTCCATAAACTAAGGTGTCGAGGGAGACACCAAGCAGATCAGCCATTTCGATAAGGCAATCAACAGACGGTAACTTGGCGTTTGTCTCGTAAGCACTGATAGTAGAGGTTTTCTTCCCCAATTTGTTGCCCAGCATTTGCTGTGTCCAACCTTTGCCCTCGCGCAATTTGCGGATGTGGTCTCCGATATAATTGTGGCGCTCTGTATCTTTCATGTCTTACATCCTGTTTGAAGCGGCCTGTCGCCGTATGATTATCTCTAAGGTAAGACAATTTTATACGATTGGGCTTGCCAATCGGTGTCATTTTAGGATATTATTAAACTTAAAGTGTAATATGAAGATAAAACTTGACTTTTGGGAGATTTAATCTTATGTTGTATGGCAAAGAAGGACAACTGCTTCGTCGAAGTAAAGGTGAGGATGCGAATATGAAGAAAATAAATATTTTACTATGCGATGATGATAAAAATTTCTTGCGGCGGTTGGCAGATACTGTGACCAAACAACCCTTGCCTAAAGGCACATCTGCAAATGTAACTATGAGCAGTCACCCGGCAGCCCTTACAGACCGGCAGCTGTCGGAGTATCAAATTATGTTTCTGGACATTGACATGGAAGAACGAAGCGGAATGGATATCGCACGCCGAGTGCGTGAACTCCATCTCGATACGATTTTGATTTTTGTAACAAATTATCCGCAATTTTCGTTGGAGGGGTATGAAGTTCGTGCATTTCGATACCTACTCAAACAGGAACTTGAGCAAAAGTTGCCATTGTATTATCGGGATGCGTTGGCGGAATTCCCACGGGAGGAAAAGTCTTTGCAATTCTCCATCAATGCAGAACCGTACAGTGTCCCTTACGGCAACATTCTTTACCTGGAAAGCCGACATCGAGTTATTTATTTGCATACAGTGGATCTGGAACGAGCCGGAGATCATTTCTATGGCAGGATGGAGGATTTGACAGAAGAACTGGAACCAGAGGGCTTTTTACGTATTCAGAAAAGTTATCTGGTCAATATGGCACACATCAAAAAGCTTAATTTCGACCATGTGCTTCTCAGTAATGGTGAAGAATTGCCTGTTAGCCAAAAGCGCTATGCACAGCTTAAAATTCAATATTTGGGATGGAAAAACAAGCAGTGGGGGAAATCACTGTGATAGAGTATTTTTTGACATACCTGTGGACAGCGTTGGATTACGTCGGTGCTACATTTCTTTTCGATGGATTCGCAACCAGACGGTTTAAGCGACTGGCCTTTTGGGGAATCACGGGCAGCTATATCTTGTTTGAGAGTACGGTACTGAATCTTATAATGCCTGCAACAGCCAGCTACAGTAGGGTAATGTTGGCACTGATTTTTTATGCGATTTTTTACATAGTGCAGTACAATAGTACTGTTATCTTTTGCCTTTTTATGGCCGTTATTTGTTATGCTATTACCTGCTGTATAGATAACATGTGTTATACATCCTTGTTTTTATTCACAAAAACAAATTTTGTAAGCACTTTTTTCTTGCCGCTTACTGTGCGTTGCATAACAGTTGCTATCTGCTATCTGCAAAAACGATTGCGTACAAAACATGGGGCATTGCCGGCAAATTGGAAAACGTATATAGTTCCAATGCTGATTTCGCTTGCTAATATATTGTTGGTGTTCTATTTTGGTGCAAGTTTTCGGTGTGGTCAAATGGCGGAAAAGCCACTGTTTGTTTGTGCCCTATTCTTGACAAGCATACAAGTGGCGGCGCTATTTCTTGTTAGCTGGATGGAACAAAATGCACATTTTCGAGAAGAAGCCCTCAGCTTGCAGACAAAGGCCAAAGCTCAACAAGAAAACATTGAAGCATTAAGTGCAGCGTATGCGCAGCAACGTAAACTGACCCATGATTTCCACTTGCATTTGGATCTGTTGGCGGCTTTTCTGAACAGAGATGATGGGACCGAGGATGCGCGAAACTACATCCACAACTTGCAAAAAACCACTATTTCTAGATTACTTCTTGTATCTACAAAAAATACGTCGTTGGATGCATTGCTTAACCAAAAAGCTTTGCTGGCAAGAAAGAGAAATATTGACATCCAGTTTATGGTAAACGATCTTTCCCCTTTGAAACTGTCCATTGTGGATTTGACGGTCATTATCAGTAACATTTTTGACAATGCCATTGAGGCGTGTGAAAAGTTGCCGGAGGAGGAACGCCAGATACGGGTACAAGTTCTTTTGGAGGAGGAAGAACTTTTCTTTTCTGTACATAATCGCTCGCTGCCGGTATCCATACAGCCGGGACAATTGCCGCCTTCTACCAAAGAAAACCCGACACTCCACGGCTATGGCCTTGAAAACGTTCGTTCCATTTTGAAAAAGTACAAGGCAGTTTATACTATGGAGTACCAAGAGGGGTGGTTTTATTTTGCTACTGAACTGCCCAATACTTTGCTTTCGTGACATAAAAGTCGTCTTTTGAGACAAAAAAGCTGGCAAACCTCATTGCTATGCTTTAGTATAGTTAATATGAGTAGAAACTAAAAGGTATTTTATGGAACTGTTGGCAAATAGATTGACAGACTGTTGTTTACGGGCAAAGCTTATTGAAGAAAATCAATCCGATTGGTGCCGGTATGCATTACAAATGCGTATTACCAATGTTGTTGGTTTTTTAATCCTAATGGCATTTGGTCTGTTTTTGGCCTCTTGGCCACAGGTGATACTACTTAATCTGGGTGTGGCATTTTTGCGCAGAAAGACCAATGGATTGCATATGGCAACCGTAGGAGGATGCTTTTCTTTTTCATTACTTTGTGAATATGGTTGTTTAGTTGCCATAAAATTTATGCAACCTTTGGTAGCCGTGGCTTTGTTTATATGTGCAACGATTACAATTCTTGTATTGGCTCCTTGTAATAATAAAGAAATCCATTATACAGAAAAAGAAAAGAAATGTCTTCAAAAGGCAGTACATAGAAGGATTGCGGAGTACGCACTTATTGTAATGGTGCTATTTACTATTGAACCGGTGTTTTCTTATATATTGATTATGGCAGAATCAAGCGTTGCATTGCTTGTTGTTTTAGCAAAGCGAGGTTTTGGTATTCAATAGTGATCAGTTACAAACGAAAAGGAGGTGCGTTTATGAAATTGCAAGCAAAATTGTATAAAGGTGTTCGTAATGTATTGCAAAATATGTTGCGGCGTGAGGCAGGCAGCGAGCCGTGTACAGCTTGTTGGTCTTATCAGCCCCACCGCCCTGAAACACCCTTGCCGCAGCCGAAAGATAAAAAATAATGGTCGCTCTTAAATTGTTCTAATGAATACGCGCCCGCCGCATCTTGTATGCGGCGGGCGTTTTTTGTTTCAAAAAGTTTTTGCTAATGTAAAGGTCTATTTGACATTTGGCAGCTACAATTTTGACAGAGCCAAAACAAGGTGGTGAAGGGAAGTGGACGCGAACTGGCGAAGAGATGCGATTGTTGAGCTTCTTCGCCAGAAAGGCAAGGTAAAAGCACGCGAACTGGCCAAACGGTTTCATGTGACGCGGCAAACAATTTGCCAAGATATAACTGTTTTATCGCTTCGTTGCGATATTTACACAGAGCGCGGTCAGAACGGTGGAATCTATCTGTTAGAGAAAAAGAGACCTGTACGTAAATCGCTCAGCTCATCGCAGATTGAGGTCCTTGAGCAACTTTTACCATCTTTATCCGAGGAAAAGCGTCTTATCGTCCAGTCCATTCTCCATGATTTTGGCTCCTAGCGGGCAGCATGCTCGACCTTGATAATTGAATACTCAGCACGGAGGCACGTTCCCCGAGCAGGTAGCGTGATCAGAGAAGCGCCATGACATACAATCTCACACTTAACGAGTTGGTGAAACTGTATTGAGCGATCCATTCTACTGACAAAGCAGTGAAAACTGCTTCGCCATGATCTGTAAAGGGAGATAATGATACACCTGTTGCCCCGCACGTCAGACGGGGTGGCCGACCTTGGGTTGAAATCCTTAGACCCTTGGAACACCAGTGAAAGCTGCGAAGCGGCTTGCCGAACGAAAGTGAACCGTGTTCCCAGTTGCCAGGGGGCGAGCTGCAAATATGGCATTTCTGCATGTTATTCTCTTTTCTTCTGAACATCAACAGCCCCATGTGTTGATGTCGAACCCGTGCGGCGCAGTGCACCAACCGCTGCGCCGCATTATTTTGTCATCAACCGAGGAGATGATCCAATGACAAACCCGGAAACCGGTTATGAGAAAGCCCACCGTCAGGTTGAGCAGATTTTCCGCCAATTTTTCCCCGCCAGGGGGATGGTCACACGAGAAGGACAGATTCAACTGTGCCACACGATGCTGGACGCCCTGTTTGGCCTGGATGTGGCCCTGTGTGACGCCGGTGTGGGACTGGGAAAGACCTATGCCTACCTGGTTGCCTGCGTGCTGTGGCAGCTGCAAAGGCCACGACAGATGCAGCGCCCGGTGGTGATCTCTACCGCCAGCATCACTCTGCAGAACGCCATCCTTGAAGAATACATTCCGTTTTTATCGAAAACTTTAATACAAAACGGATATATTCAAAAACCTATTTGTGCTGTGTTGCGAAAAGGAAAAGAACGCTTCGCCTGTGACAAGCGTCTTCTGATCCGCCAAAAACAAGTCGGTATTCGTGGCGAACGGTTCCGCAGTAGGGCTGCCGCATTGCGCGCTGCCAACCAATGCCTGGATCTAGATCTTTTGCCAGGAATATCCCGTCATGATCGCCGTCTGATCTGTGTGCCAGAGCGCTGCAGCCGCAGCTGTATCTTGCATTCCGATTGCCGATACCGGCAGTATTTGAAAGATTCCAACGGTGATTCGGTTACCATTCAGGTTTGCAATCACAATTACCTGTTGGCCGACGCAGCCCATCGGCAAAACGGCTGGAAGCCTCTTCTGAAAGACTATCAGGCACTGGTCATCGATGAGGCCCATAAACTGCCGGAAACAGTTCGCCAAATGAACACCCGGCGGATTCGTTCGTCAGACTTGCTTCATTTCGAAGAAATTCTGGTAGCCAGCCATTGCACGTTGGGAGCACAGAAGCTCCGTGGAGCGAGCCGGGAATTTCTGACAGCATTTACACCGGCAGAGAACGAATCGGAACGGGCAAAATCACTTTGCCTGACAACCGAGCAATCCGCCGCATTGCAGCATTTGAATAGAGCTATTGAGGAAATTCTCAAGCTAAAGAACAAAGAAACTCCGCTCGTTTTGCGCAATAAATTACATGATATCCAAGGACTCTTGCCGCTTTTTCTTCGTCACGATTCTACTTTTATTCGCTATGTGGAATACCACCGAGAAAACGGTATATTGGCCGCCGATTTATGTGCCGTGCCCTTCGATCTCCCCCAGTGTGTCTACGATGCTCTCTGGCGGGAGCAGAAACCCGCCATCCTGACCTCCGGGACTCTGGCCACCGGAGAAGATTTCACACACGCAGAACAGCAGTTTGGATTGGATCGTGGAACCCCATTGCGCACGCTGCGCATCCTGTCCCCTTTCCGTTACGATGAGAATTGTTTACTCTATTTTCCCGAATTACAGCATAACAAGCCTCCCTACAAACAGGACGAGGACCGTGTGGCCCATCAGATCCAGGAGCTGATCAACACCGCCAACGGACACACGTTGGTGTTGTTCACTTCCTACGATCAGATGGGCCGTGTCTATGAAAAACTGAAAGATAAGTTTCCGGTGCCTGTGCTTCAGGCACAACGCAACCCTCAGATCTACCTGGAACGCTTCAAGCAGCTCCCCAACGCCGTCCTGTTCGCCAGTGGAGCGTGCTGGGAAGGTGTGGATTTCCCCGGGGATATGGTCTCCTTGCTCATCATCGTGAAGCTACCCTTTCAGGTACCTGACCCACTGGGTGAAGCCCTGCGGAAGCAGTACAGCAATCTTCAAAGCTACATCCAGGCCGAAGTTGTGCCGGAAATGCAGATCAAATTGCGGCAGGGCTTTGGCCGTGCCATCCGCACCGAAACCGACAGCTGCGTGGTCGCTATTCTCGATCCCCGCGCAGCACCGGGAAAGCGATACCATCAGGCCGTCCTGAATGCCTTACCGAAGATGCCAATTTCGGACAAACTAACAGATATCCAGAACTTTTTACAATCCAAGAAAAAACCCAATTATTTCGAGCCCCGATTCCCTAAGGAGGTTGATTTTCATGCGGGCAATTTGTTTCATCCAGGAAGTCAAGAACAGTGATCTCACCATGCGGCAGCAGATTCTGATCTGCCGTAAAGCGCTTCGCAAACTGCGTTGGCCGTGCGTACAGGAACTGTACGCCCAGGCAGGAACAGAAGAACAACCGCTGACATTACGCCCTGGCATGACAGACCTGCTTCGCACCGCTGCAGACGGTGAAGCAGACGTTCTGATTGTGGTAGACGCCAATCATCTGTATTGTGGCCGCCCTGAATTGGAGGGCCTGCTTGCCTCTCTGCTGCAATACGGCATCCACACCTTCGGCGTCAAAAGCGGTTGGATCGAGCCGGGTGGCCGGCACTGGATGACCCTTCCGAATTATGATTCGGAGGTGTGAAATGGAGCGCAAGAAACAAGATGCTCTGTTCTTCCCGCGAGTCTGGTTATATGCGCGTACCGGAAGCGGACATCGTGCTGTTGCCGAACAGCAGCTGGCAGAACTCCGTGAATGGGCAACCTGCAACGGATACAGTATCGTAGGACAAAGCTGCGAATGTGCTCAGGCCGATTCCTTTTGGCGGCCCGGCCTGTTTGCGATGCTCCGGGCCGTGCGCAGAGGTGATGTTGATACTATTGCAATAACAAGACTATCTCGTCTTTCAAGAAGGAAAAGAAAACTCAGCAAAATTCTTGCAATGTTACAATTACATGATGTAACGCTGGTCACTACAGAAATGAACCTAAGATATCAACTCTATCTCTATGGTTTGAAAGGTATCTCGGTTAGTTAATGGCGAAAGGAAAAAGTGTGAAAGAATCTATTGAGGAACTGCCGGACGGGCGGGTGAGAGTAGTACGCGAAGTTTGCGGGATGCCAGTTTCCATTATCTTTTCAGCGCATGAGGACAATAAAACCCTAGAAAATATTAAAGCGATGATCATGGATGCCTATGCTGAAAGAAAAGCGCGCGGAGGTAAAACGTCAAATTTGGCCCAGCCTTAGAAAGTCAGTTTGTCCGTTTTGGTAATAGCTTTCTTGTCGCGTATTGAGTATTGTTGGGGGTAGGCAAATAACCAAGACTCAATCAAAGGAGAGAAAGAAACATGACTTTTTGGGATCAGCATGGGCAGGAGGTGGAAATCTCGCAGGCTGATCAGAAGTGGCTGGATGACGCCTACTTTACTGCCCAGCAAATGCGGCTGCCCGTGGATTCGCCGCGCGCCGCTTTGTCCTACCGAGTGTCGACCAAGGGCCAGGTGGATCACGACGATATTCCCATGCAGAAGATCGCCTGCCGGAAGTTCGCTCAAGAGCATGAATGGCGTGTGGTGTTGGAGAAGGCTGAAAAAGGTGTCTCTGGCTCCAAAGTCTCCGCCAGTAAACGGGATGTGATTCAGGAACTGCGCAGTGAGGCAAGCAAGGGAAACTTCGATATCCTTCTTGTGTATATGTTTGACCGGTTGGGACGCATCGAGAGTGAAACACCATTTGTACTGGAATGGTTCGTCCAGCACGGCATTCAGATGTGGAGCACCCACGAAGGCCAGCAGCGAATTGAAAGCCATGGCGATAAGCTGATGAACTATATCCGGTTCTGGCAGGCGGCAGGGGAGAGCGAAAAGACCTCCATGCGAACCAGAGATCGTATCCGTCAGATCGTTTCCAGCGGACATTTCGCCGGAGGCTTTGTCCCTTACGGATATCGTGCCGTTAATAAAGGTAGAGTTAACAAGAGAGACCAGCCCGTAAAGGATCTGGAAATCAATCCAGATGAAGCGGAATGGGTTCGGGAAGTATTTATGAAAGTGGCGGAAGAAGGTGCCAGTGGGTATGCCATGGCACAGATGCTGAACCAACGAGGACTGCGTACCCGCCAGGGGGCGGAGTTTCAGTCTTCCAATATCAAGAGACTGATTCAGCACGAGGGCTATACGGGATATATCATTACCAAAGCAGCACGGTCGGAGTTTATGCCGCAGCTGCAGATCATTGACGAGGCTTTGTTTGCCAAGGCCAATGAGATGATCTGCAAGAGAAGCAAAAAGGCACTGAAAGATAAAAATGCTGCCCAAAAGAGCAGCAATCCAACATTATTGGCCGGCATCGTCGTCTGCGCACATTGCGGGGCGAAGATGTCGGCCTTTTTGCATACAGATCGGTATAAGCTGGCTGATGGTAGTATTCGGGAAAAGGTGCAGGCCAAGTACAACTGTTATCAGCGCGGCCAGCATCTGCGGGAATGTGATGGCCAGGCTTTATATTTGGCAGTACGGGTAGACAGAATTGTACTTGCCTACGCTGATGAGCTGTTCCGCAAGGTCAAAAGTGATCCGTATGACAAAAGCATTGAACAGAGAATTAGGCAGCAGGATGCTGAACATAACAGACAAAAACAGGCTGTCGAGAAGAAGATCAAGGCAGCCCAGTATAAGCAGAAACGCTATGAGGATGAAGTGCTGAAATGTTTGGATGGAAAGAGCGCATTCTCGCAGGAGATGCTGGCTCGGCTGATTGCGCAGGCGGAAGCAGAGGTCAATCAGGCCAAAGACGAATATGCCAATTTATTAAAGAACAATGACCATCGAGCGACGGTCCAACAGATCCGCAATTACTATAATGAGTTCCTGGGGTGGGCCAACGAGTTCGATCTGGCCTCCGTTCCTCGAAAGCGAGCTATTTTAGCGGAACTGTTTGAAAAAGTGGAAGTTGGTAGGGGATATAAGGTGACAATCCATGTGAAGGGGAGTTATAAGCAGTTTCTGAAGATTGAGTAAGAACCGGTCAATGATAATGAGGTACAGAACCCCACAAACAGCAGATAACTACTTATTATCTGTTTGTGAGAGGAGTATTGGTTTTTATGAGGCAGTTAAATGTACTTATAACACACGTTTCTTACCAAGCTGCTGCTGGAAGTTTTATAAAGCTCCTGAGAAAATCGGATAAATTCACATTTTATATTGTTGGTTGTGATACTCTTCTGCAAGGATATTCGAGCGGAAGTATGCTTGTAGATAAATACTATCATATTCAATGTGAGGTAGGAAATGACGAGTACATTTCAAACATTGAGAATATTTGTGCTCTTGAAAATATCGACCTAATCATCAGTGCTGAAGAAGAGGATCTTCGCTTATACAAAAAGAATTGTGTACCGCAGGCTTTATATAAACATATCCCGGATGATAACATTTTTGAGTTATTCCAAGATAAGCACCGGGCCAATCTTTCTCTTCAAAGCAATGGAATTGAAATTCCCAAAACACTATACAATTACCAAGATTGTTGCGAGTCAACCGCAAAGAAAATTATATACAGGAAAAGGATTTCTTGCTGCAGTCGTGGAATTGAAGTGATGAATAAATGTGCGATTAATAGGCGGTATTCTTTCTTTTCTGATCATCATATTACGCAAGAGTATATTAATGGCGAGCTGTACACTGTTGATATGCTTTGCGATAAACAAGGAATTCCGCATTTGATTATTCCAAGACGCACGTTGGCTCAGAAAGATGGGACAGATTTCAAATGTGTTGTCGAGAAAAATGAGCAACTAATATCTTTGTGCAATAAGATCTATCGGCAATATAAAATTCCCGGAATATCAAATATTCAATTCATCATACAAAACGAACATGCATTTTTTATTGAATTAAATCCCAGAGCGGCTGCTACAGTAGTCGCGTCATCTCTGGTGTCTGTCAACTTCCTTGATTTATACATTTCACATTTTTATCTCAATGAGCCCTTACAACCATATGAAGATTTAATGGGAGAAGTTTTTTGGGGAAGTGTTATTTCCAGATACTATCAAGAGACTGTTTTATACGGGAAACGGGAGTGAACTCAAATGACTTTAGAATGTCTAAAGGGGATTACAGACACTTTTTTAAAAGATAAAAATATGTATTCCGTCTGGATTGTTGCCAATGTGGCCGACACAGTTCAAGACGAAGAATCATTTATTAAGCATAGTGACTTTTCTGAATTTTTTACAAAAGCAGAATTTGCTTCAATCGTTAATGGAATTTCACAAACCTTTGGCTATATTAGAATTTTCTACTCAGAATTGGAATTTATACGTTATGTCCTTGGTGTAGTAGATCACCTAGATAAAAAGCATACCATAATCTACAATTTTGCTAGAGACGGGATTCAAGAAGGAAAAAAGTCCTTGATTCCTGCGTTTTGTGATTTGGTTGGATTAAATTACACAAGTTCAAATCCTTTTGTTATTTCATTGCTTAGAAACAAATTTGTTTACACAAAATATCTGGAAGCAATGAAGATTCCTGTCCCTGCCACATCAGTCTACAACTTTGGGGAACCATTCTGTAGCACAATATTTAATATAGATCATCCAATTATTGCTAAAAATCTATTTGAATCTGCTAGTATTGGTCTTTCGGAAGCAAATATAATTTACAATTGGTCCCGCAAAAATGTGGGGGAAATCCTTGACGGGCTCTGTAATGCAATGGGCGTCAAGCAACTTTTAGTTCAGCAGTATGTGGATGGGATGGAGTGTGAAGTTTTTGTGGTTCGCTATTTAGAAAACTATTATGCATTCACTCCTGTTGCGATTATGATAGACGGATCAAACATTTTGACTTCAGATATATCAAACTATTACAAGTACTCTTTTTCTTCATTGGCGGATCTCAGTGGTAATAAACTATGTGAGGATATAATGCGCACTACAGAAAAAGCAGCTAAATTGCTCAACATAAAGAATTACGCAAGATTCGACTACCGCATTGACCGGACTAACTCATTTCAGTTGATTGATATAGCAGGATCGCCATATTTAACACGGCATAGTTCAATTACATACTTATTTGAGCAAATTATGAATTTCCATTATTCGGACATTTTCAGTTTAATCGCCGCATTAACAACTATTAATCAAAAGATGTAAACTGCAAATCTGAGAGCAAAAGACCCCGTGACACATAATCCGCAGGCTTGTTTGAGTACTTAAGAAAATTTATGCAATAATCTCTAACAGACGGTACGAGGTGCTTTTTCACAAGATTCCGCCCAGCAATTACTCGTAGCTCCATTTTTCTTGTATCATGAAAAATAGACGGGTAAAATCCGTTCAATTGATTCAATTGCAAATCGCACTTTTCCCAATCGTGTGCAACAAGAGATCTATAGAATTCGAACCACGCGAAATGATAACGGTAAAAGTCATTGATGGTCTCGTCCAATACATCTGAAACATCGTTGCAACCGAGAGACCGTTGGATTTCCTTTTTTGTTTCTTTATAACCAGAAATGTCCCCATTATACAAATAAAGCGATGCAATATTTGTTAGAATCACATGATTTTTACCACAGGGGCGAGAAGTAAGAAGTTTTTCCAGCTTTGCAATGATGGTGGTGGCATAGTTTTGAACGTATTCAACACGGGCTTCTTTTTCTTCGAATTCCAAAAAATCAACTAGATAAAGGTTATTATAAATCTTTTCTTTTTGTTGAATTGTTAGCTGATTTTCATCAATTATGCGTAGGGACTCTTGTAGTGCTTTTCTGGCTTGACTGTATCTCCTTAAAGAAATGTCAATTCCAGCCTTTGAGGCAAGAGTTATAGCTAATTCTGAATTGATTCTTGCTTTACGGAAATAGGCTTCTGCCTGTTCGTAATATACCAATGCCGTGGAGGGCGGAGCAAAAAGAAAAGCTTTTCTATTGAAAACATTAATTACATATTCCGAGTAACTCTTTTTTAAAGCTGATTTATCTATGGATTTTTGAATAACAAGGCTTTTATCATAAAGCTTATTAAATGTTTCCACATCATTTTGCACGTCTAATACATATGGGGCAATGTCGAAAATTATCCGTAATTCCAACATATACTCTTCCTGAGAACCAAAAGTTGTATCACGAAATAAAAAGACACCTTTATCAACATAGGTCTTCAAAATCATAATTTGGGTCTTCATATCTTGACGTTGATAGAAGTGGCCCAACTCTCTATTTTTGAAATCCAATCGACGAACTTCGACTGCAACAAGAACCGGAAGTGTTTCAAAATTGAGACTGCCAAGGATAGCTGACGAGCACTTGTATTTCTGCTGGTAATGTTTGTTATATGCTTCATTTATCTTTTCAAAGAGTTCCTTTTGCTCGCTATTATAACCTTTGTCGCGGACAAATACGAGCGCCTCATTTAGACAAATCGAATCTGACATCATATGGGCTTTAGCCAAGGCTAATACCAAAAGAGAAAAGACTTCATCGGTTAATTTACCAAAATAATGAAAGATATATTGGGCACGAGCAAAATATTCTTCTTCGGTATAAATAGATAAATAGTTATAGTATTTAATTAAAACGTTTTTTCTATCAAGCTGTGGACGGTTACATAAAATTGCTTTTTCTGTATTAGAAATAAATAGATAAGCGTTATACTCTACTTTGTTTGCAAGGGAGTTAAGTTCAATAAAATGCTCTTCTTCTGCGCAATGAACGCCCCGTTCCACATTATCCACGTCCATTTTCTCTTCAATATGATATATCATATGAGGAGTAAAGGGGGAGATACTGTCGGCAGCTATAAATAGTATGCTTTCCAAGTCATTTCGGGATAAATTGTATTTGCACCCAGAGGAAATATAGTAGCTCTTTTTTTGGTCTACGATAGCATCAATTGAACACTGTGCATCTGACTCAATAATATACTTATAGTAACTTCCCACAAGATCTAGATTTGTTCCGCATAGTTTATAAATCTGTTGGAGCTTTTCGTCTGTTAATTGAGCCTTTGGACAGTTAAGAGTTCCTTGCAGATAATCGCGTACATCAGATGGAGTATAATTTTGGAACTTTACCTTTTTTATCTGAAAGGATTCTAAAGAGTAGTCTTCCCTGCTGGTGAATAAAATTGCAATTTTCTTTTTAGTCCGCATCTCTATAAAATCATGGTTGTCGATTAAAATAGAGAGAAACTCTCTCCCCTCGCTAGAAAGGCTCTCAAAGTTTACTGCAGTAAGGAGCAAATTCTTTTTCAACGTAGCAGATTTAAGACTTGCTATTACATAGTTTATTTTGGTTGAATCGTTTTTTTCTACAGAAAGAGCTAATCCGGCCAGCTCCTTTATTGATACAGATGCTTCAAGTGTTATGTTCAATTTAGGTAGTCCAATTTGTTTGCCATATATGTTGTCACCAATAATGTGGTATAATTTAAACTTCTTACACAATTTGTGCTCAACTAAATTTATTACATACTCTTTTCCGACGCCTTGCTTACCAATAAAACAGTATATCGACGAAGGATTCTCGATTAATTTCTCTGCAAGTTCAGAAGCAAACTGATCACGGTTAGTACAGGTGCCATACTCCATTTTTATCTACCTCATAGAACAAGATAATAAGTAGTTATCTTCCCTTAAAGGAGGAAAATAACCTCTTTTATAATGGTCAACATTATAATCGACCACGATTCCGTTGCGTTTTTTCATAGATATCATCAAGTGCGGAGATATAAAATGTATCGTAACTAGTAGTTTCATCGGCGCCCGCAGTAATTATTTCTGCACCATTGGCTTGCAAAAGAAGATGGTGAACTTCTCTTTTCTGGGTGAAAGGTGGCTTATCATAAAAGTATACTTTTCCGTCGGAATTACGCTCTCGTTGTTTCCTCCGCAGTAACCACCATAAGTCAAATTCGCATGTGTCGAAGCCAAAAACCAGGATGTAGATGTCCCCAAAAAGAAATAACGCTGGCCAAGATGTGAAATCCATTTTATCTGATTTAACGTTACAGATGCGCCGATCCATCTCTTCGCAGCACCGGACGATGAAAGAAAGCATACGACCATAGCGATCATGCCACAGTACGAGTCCCTTGGGAACACTGCTTTCTCCGTGAATATGCCATAGACCAGTTCCCTTGGCGCTATCCTGATCCAATCCGGAATAGTAGCAAGTATGCAATCTATATTGAACTTCTCTTTTGCGCTCTTTCTTCATTTCCTCATTGCGTAAATCAAAGCGTAGCTTGGAACGAACGGAGCCTCTGCTAAAATTCAAGGTGGGAAAGAACGCGCGCTCTAAACAATAGGAATAGTTTGTCGTAAAAATGTGATCTATTTGAAGATTGGGCAATCTATCAAGAAGAGGATTACTTTTATGCACCATCTGTTTCATGGCTACGGACAGGCGGTTCTCCTCTTGATTGATATCGCTTTTTTGCATGGGGTTATGTACATTTGAAGGAGTAGAAAGCAGCTCGTATCGCAGTGGAAACGGCAACTCATTTGCGCCTCGAATGCCGCGCCTCTCTGGTAGGGTCAAATCGTCTACAAGCTGTTCCCAGCTGCGCTGTCCGCTTTTATATTCCAAACCGTTCCCAATAAGCAGTATTTGAGGACGGGCACATCCCTTAAGGGAATATTCGAATTTAATTTGTTTTCCCATAAAAGTCATTCCTGCAAGTTTTATTAAGATATGCCGATGGAAGGGAGAATTTTGAAATTGACGAAAATAGTAATATTGATATGAAAGGTACAGGATTTCATGGAATGTATTTTATATATTATATATCAAGATGCCGTCAAATGGCAATGAACTTTAAAGCGTTGATATTAAAGGATAATTAGAGATTATCCTTTGTCTGTGGTGTGCAGGAAGGGGCAAATGAGTAGCGTAAACATTGCTGTTTAATATGTGAACTTCAAGGTCGCTCGTGGGTGCACGGCGGAAAGCACTTTTTTTTGACGTTCAAAACTAGCGTGGACATAACGCTCAGTAGTTTTGATTGAGCTGTGCCCCAAAATTTCTTTTACTTCGTAAACGTCACCACAAGCATCCCATAAATACGTAGCAAAGGAATGACGGAACATATGTGGAGTATAATGGCCAGGTTGGTTTGATAGATCAGTGTACCGGTTGATGATCCTGCGAACGGACTGCTCAGACAACCTATTTCCATCTCTATTTAAAAAAAAGAAAGGTTCATCGGCAACGCGAGGAGCTCTGACTCGCAAGTATTCCTTCAGTGCCAGAACAACAGGGGCGGAAGCCAAGTAGATTTTTCGCTCTTTACTACCTTTTCCACGGATAAGAACAACCTGGCTATCTAAATTTAAGTTGTCGCAGGTAATTGTACAAAGCTCGGAAACGCGTATCCCACTTGCGAACAAAAGCTCAAGCACGGCGATATTTCTAATTGTTTCCCGGCGGGCAACTTTGGAATGAGCAGTCGAAAGTTCACGGTAAGCAGCAGAAAAGATGGCACCAAGTATCGGGCGATCAATAGTTCTAGGAAGTAAAACTTCCTGGCGAATATGTAACTGGATTTTTTCAAAGGGGCTGTGATCCAGAATCTCTTCGTAGACTAGGTAATGATAGTAAGCTTTCAATGCTGCAATTTTACGCTTTACAGTAGACGTTTTATAGTGTTTCATAAGATGCTCAATGTACAGTTCTATATCAGAGCGGGTGACCGTTGTCGGTTGTGGATACCACATGATAAACTGATTGAGATCAATTCGATATGCTTTCAGTGTTTTATTATCCAGATTTTTCTGCAATTTGCAGTACGAAAAATATGTGGATAATGTTCGTGAATCGGTCATAAACGGCACTCCTTCTGTTGTGTAAAGTCATCATAATACTACATCAAAAGTGGTACCATGCAAAATTTTTAACTGTTGCGTTATTACAACAATCACAACATTTGTGATTGTTTCTATAAACATACCCCATACTGCTAAAAGTAGTTGAGAATATGTGATATGCTTTTCAAAAGGAAAAACAAATCGAATTGATAAGGCAAGAACAAACAGAAAATTTCTAATAATAAGTGAGTTGGAAAACGAGAAGCGAATAAAGAGAAATTATAACGATAATACATGAAAAGATTGACATAAAAAAAGCTTCATATTATAATTAGCTTGTTAAGTTATACAAGTTGTGCAACTGCAAAGAGTTTTCGATGTTGAAGGCTCAGAAATAGGTTGTTAAAAATAGGAAGCGCGTTGGAGTTGACGAAAAGGTGAAATACCTAATAAAAGGTGTGTTTATTTTTTTCTCATGGCTTATTTTTATAAACTCTTTACCCTACGATATTGCTGAGATTGATTTTTCTGTTGGCGAAGCATGGTATCGTATGTTTATTGCATCAACAATATTGTTCTCACAAGCCTCTTTTTTTGATATACTTGCGGTTCGAGAAGAAACCTTAACAAAGAAAAATGGCGCTTTCTTTGTGATGCATGCTTTGTCTACAGTAATGGTTGTAGTTTTTATTCTGTGTTTTGCTGTTGAAGCCACAATGTTATTAGAAATAGTAACTATAACTAATGTTTCTGATGTGCTTTATCTCGTAATGGATGAAGGACCTTTTTCTACCATTTTTAGCATTACTAAAACTGTTTCTGTTCCCCTAAGTCGGTTCCTCAAAGCAATTTTGCTCGTGAACTTATTTGCTACGGGGTTGGATTTCATATTACATGAGTGCCTTATTGTGTGGGAAGAAAATAAAAAAGCCCCGTCACATCAAAGTCCAACCAAAAGTGTTGCTCATGTTTGAGAAGCACATAAAAGGAAGTTTTGTAATAAAAATAAAATAGATTAAAGAAAGCGAATGAGTTTATGAGAACATTATTTGTAATTGATTCAGTTAAACAGGGAATAGGAGTTTTACTTTTGACAATTTTTCTTTTAGCAATAGTTGTATTATTCCTATATCTGATAAATCGTATTTGTCCGAAAATGCTATTTAAAAATGATGAAATACCGATCGATAAAGTCAAGATGATTCTAGATCCAAAAATCCAAGCAATTAATTCTACTTGTTGTGGAGACTTGTAATGACATACAATAAGTTTTCTGAAATCTGGGATAATATCTTTTTGCCACTCTATTTGGAATTTAACAATAATAATGCGTTTTACTTAAAAAAAGCCGCAAAGCAACGTATCTATAATTTGTATCAAAGGAAAAAAACATTTCTGAAAAAGAATTATATGGCGGATTCAACAACGCATTTAGACCGGCATAAAGTGGCAGCTTGTATGATGTATGCAATTATAGTTGCTCGTCCCGTTAAGATGCGCATAGGAAGACTATGGCACCACTTTAGAACTGGTAAAGTGATTTCATGGCAATATGTTATGTCCAATGAGTATTTAGCACTTCTTACTGCATTAGCCATTATATGTAGCTTCGAACAATATGATAAAAACCAAAATGATAGAAATTGCACAATAACGATACCTAATACTAAAAATGGTGAAGATTACATATATAATACATGCCTGGATTTGTACCTAGCGAGGAAGACAAAGAACATTAATGTGTTGACATTCGCAAATGTTTTTTTCTTATTAGAAACAGGGTTATTTGAGTAAGCGTGCATATACAATCTCCAATTGAAACGCTAGTTGAGCGCATTTAATAATAAAGAAACAATTCAAAGGTCTGAAGGGTGAAGTAGTAACTAGAATCGATGCACCTGTGTCCTATAAAACCAAAGGTATCTCAAATATTATCGATCGTATCGGTCGGCGTTATCGTCTGTACCAATTATTAGACGATAATGTCGGCCTTTATGTATAAGCCCAGCGAAATTAATCATGAAAGACAAAACGGTTCAGTGTGCTACTTATAAGGACAATACTTCTAAAGTTGGCAGATCAGTTGACAGATTAAAAAAGAGTAAAAGAAATATTTAAACTATGTGATTGGTGAGGACTGAATTATGAAAGTGCTTTTTTTACATTTTAGTGATATGCATTTTACAGCTGATAGATCTTATGCCAATGAGAATTGTAAAGAAATTGTGGATGCGATTATCCCTCAAATTATGGGCCCAATAGAGTTAATTTTTTTGGTTGTATCGGGAGATATTGCATTTAGTGGGCGAGAAGAAGAATATTGTGCCGCTGAAAACTTTCTGCAGGATTTGAAAAAAGAAATTATAGAACGCATAAATATACAGGCAGATAATTTATATTTGTTTGTTGTACCAGGCAACCACGATAGAGCCTATCCTGAGGATAGACTTAGCCGTTTGCAATATGAACAGATCTTGAATGGATCAGAAGATATCCGTGTGGCAATGGAGAATGAATTCGCCATGCAAAATGATTTCTTTGCATTTGCCAAAAAGGAAGAGTGTAATTTTGACAATAAATTCTTTACAAGAAAAATAGTGGAATATAATGGATTTAGTTTTGAAATAAACTTGTTGAATACGGCACCGATGTCCTTGCTTTATGGTGACGATCATGGATTGCACTATTTGCCTGACGAAGTCCTAAACGATCTTTCGGCACCGACAGGCGCGGATTTTGTCATTACAATAATGCACCATTCAGTACAGAATTTCTGCGATTTGATGAGAGCAAAATTTGAAGAAATACTTTATTCTAAAAATTCCATCGTATTTAGTGGCCACGATCATCACCATGCCACACAAAATATTTCTTATAATGATAATCAGATGGCAGCTGTTTTCTGCGGCGGAGCATTGTCCAATAAAGGCGATTGGAGAGGCAGCGAATTTTTTACCTGTGTTTTCGACACGCTGACTTTTGAGTGCAGCCGGTATAGGTGCTGTTTAAATGAACAGGACGTTATGCCGATGTATGTTGTGACGGCGGACCCGCTAATGCAACTTCCACAAAAGCCTTCGTTTGGCGTGCCAGGAAAATTGCAACCTCAATATATCGCAGGACTATTTAATGATTCACAATATGGTATTTCACAAAACGTATTGGACTATTTTGTCTTTCCTCGGATGAGGCGCGAAATTGTTGATAAAGATACACTGGAAACAGAGATTGCATCGTTTGAAGCGTTTATTAAAGAATTAGAAAATAAAAAGAAAATTGGTATTATAGGGGAAACTGGTTCTGGAAAAACCACATTACTCAAGAAAATATTTGACTACTACAACCAGAAAAAGGTGGTCCTGCTTTGTAGTATTGATCAAGTTGTAACAGCAAATAGAAAACGTGTCCTTAAGGAAGCGTTTGAAGATATTTATGGAACAGATGCGGTCGATTATGAAAAATATTTACGACTTCCTCCCCAAAATAAAATGTTACTTATCGATGATATACATCTGATTAAACCAAATCGTTTGGCTAAGTTTATGGAAGGGGTTGAGTCGGAGTTTGGGTATATTATTTATACATCAGATGATTGCGTGGAACTTAAGATAGAAGAACGTATAAAAAGTTCTGTAGAAAAAGAGCAATTTACTCAATATAGGTTGATGAAGTTTTATGAGGATAAAAGGCAGGAACTTATCGCACGTGTTGTGGATTTAAAACTACACGATCAGTTACATGAACAAGATTATGCTGATGCAATTTCTGCATCTTTGAAAAAGCAACGCCGATATTTATCACTGACTCCGAGTAATATTTTGCAGTATATTACCTATTATATCCAAAATAAAGCAACGGGAATTCAAACAGACAGTAATATCTTTGGAAAGGTTTTTGAGGCATCTATTACGACAGCCATTCAAAGATATATTGTGCCACCATTGTCTGTTGAAAAAGTATATATCGTACTTGACAAAATTGCTTACTATGCTCACGAAAATCGGAGGTATCCAATACCATATTGTGATATCATGCATGTCATTGAACAATATAATGACGAATATGATGATAATGTTAATATACATATTTTTGTGGAAGTATGCTTAAAATCTAAAGTGCTACATAGCTGTGGGAACGAAAATGAATATAAATTCTTAAACAATAACTATTTGGCATATTTTGTTGCACGCGAAATTAGAAGAATGTGTTCTGATAACAACTATGATGCATTGTCTGATGTTTTGAAATACGCATGTTTTGGTATAAATGCGTCTATATTAATGTTTATATCCTATCTAACCGATAACCTTACGCCGTTAATTCTTATTTTAGAGCAGGCCGTTTCTTCAGTAAAAGATTGGGACGAGTTTTCCTTTGACCTGAAAGAAATTAAATACCTTCAAGCAGAAGAACCATTCGATGTGTCTGCTCCAACCGAGCGGGAAGTTGAGGAGGATCAGAAAAAAGCGCTGGAGAAAGATCGAGATGAAGTAGATGCAAACACGATAGATACTGTTAATATATATGATTATTCCGAAGATGATTTGACTAAGCTAACGAATAGATTATCTAGAGCGCTTTCTTTGCTCATCGCTGTCGCAAGATGCTTCCCTAATTTTGAGCATATCATGAAAAAGCAAGATAAGGAACGCTTTGTTAAGCAACTGTATGAGTTGCCCAATAAAATTTTCTTTGCATGGGCAAAAGATATTGAGGCACATAAAAGCGAACTTATTGACTTTATAGTTGAGTTCCAAACAAACGAGTTTAAGCGCCAAGATTTTAGCAAGGAAAATGCATTGCAAGTTTTACAATGGGAATCCATGTCGTTACTATTGGAATTATACTATTCTGCTGTTTTAAATGCCTATAAGCCGAACTCGTATTTACATTTGATTAAACCAGATTATGTTGATTTTGAAAAGGAAGATACATATAAAATTGAGCGAATATTGGTTCACGAATTAGCAGGCAAAGTAGATCAATTTATTTCTGAGTGCGAGAAGGTTTATGACAGCGGAAGAATAAACTTTAAAAATGTTATTGTCAAAAGAATGGTACGCCATATCATGATGACATCTAAAAGAATGTCGCAGTCGCAACTTGATCGGGCAAAATCAATCTTCTTTAGCGATAAAAAACAGCCGGATATTCTTGTTTTACGCGCAAATAATGCAAACAACGCAAATGAATAGGAATAAAAAAGAGTGCAAAAATATTTTGCACTCTTTTTTTTTGAGCTGAGGAGGGGGAGCATGTATTTGTTTTTTTTGATTATGTATTTTAAAACAGCTTGTGTATCGACGTATATTGGAAGCGTAGAGGGACTTTGCAAACTAATTGACTTATCATTGGGCATTGAGCTAGAAGCAAGAACACTCAAAACCACAATGGATTGTTGTAATCTAAGGAAATATGGATTCTTGTACAAAAGTAAAAATGATAACATGATAATAATATCGTATGAATGAATGCTTCGGATGGTTGTTGCGTAACAAATTGTTCGCGAACACCCAAAAAGACTTTTATGATTAATAGTTAAAAGGCTGTTTTAACTTGTAGTAAGTAAAAATCAGATTCCGGAATTCTATTCGGGTCGGGAGAAACTAACCTTCAAGTGTCGGGCGTTCGAGACCAAATTTA
>ERZ1643247.781-NODE-781-length-35035-cov-26.304917_pt1 | contig 35035 bp, 40 predicted proteins | sample MGYA00579264_ERZ1643247 | MGnify/ENA primary metagenome ERZ1643247 (study PRJEB29033, sample SAMEA4952262) | chicken gut metagenome | biome: Broiler Chicken; feature: Gastrointestinal Tract; material: Caecum | place: Ireland | collected 2018 | study: Broiler... | reverse complement strand
ACTCGTTTGTGCAAATTAAATATTTCTTCTTTTCACAATTTTCATAAAGTTTTAAATTAGAGTCACTCTTCCCATTAATCACCACAAATTTTTTAACATTCTCGCATAGTTCAAATTTAGTTTTTTCCACATTTTCTAAACTCTTAAAAGTTTCAATGTGACATTTCCCAACAGGAGTTAAAATTCCATAGTCCACGCCCACTAGTTTACACAAAAATGCAATATCGCCCTTGTGCCTTGCACCCATTTCCACAATAAAGAAATCGTCTTTTTCTGTTAAATTTTCAAGTATTGTTTTACAAACTCCCATTGACGTGTTATAACTTTTCGGCGTTGCGCAGACCTTATATTTTTGCGACAAGATTTGAAGAAGAATGTTTTTTGTGGTAGTTTTTCCAAAACTCCCAGTGATAGCAATTTTCTTGCATGGCATGGAACTTAACTTCTTAGTTGCTTTTCTCATGTAAAAGTTCATCACAAGTTTTTCGATAGGTAAGCATAAAAAATGCGACAAAACCATGAGAAGTGGGAGTAAAATTATTCCCACAAAAATCATGGCAATATTGATGTAAATATTCTCTGTGAAATAAAAAATGAGAAAAAACAGCACAAAAATCAATAAAAAATCGCAAAAAAGAAACCTTTTTAGCCTATTTGTGAAATTTATTTTGTTTTTATTTCCAAATGCTATGTTAAATTTAAAAACGCGTTTCAAAAAATTTTTAGGTTTATAATTTTCCAGTTGATAAACTTTAACAAGAGGAAGGGAAATAACGGAAAGGAAAATGGCATACAAAAATCCTAATAAAATTGTCATTCTTCCTCCTTTTCCAAAAAAATTTTAAGCGTTTTGATGAAGATGTATTTATTATCTAAAAAACAAAAATGCCCCGCGTTTTCTATGATGAAAAGTTTGCTGTTTTTAATTTTTTTCTTAAATCTTTTTGCCATGTAAACAGGCGTTTCCTTATCATTTTCTCCAAAAATTATTAGTGTTCTCGCCTCCACTCCTTCAAGGTAATCATCAAGATGCGTTTTAACGATGTTTATAAAGGTTCGCTTCATGTTTGGTGGAAGTGCTTTATAGTCGCTACTGCCAAATTTTTCCACATTCATTTTTAATTTTTTCCTGAGTTTATAACTAACCCTTTTTAAGTGATATGAAAGTTTCCTTTTTGGTTTAAGCCCAGCGCTATCCACCAAAACCAATTTATTTACCCTTGTTTTACAAAAAACCGAAACCAAAATTGCCACTCTTCCGCCAAATGAATGCCCGATTAGATTAATTTTTCTTATGTTCAAATGTTCACATAAGGAAACCACCATGGTGGCATAGGAAAAAATCGTCCAGCCACAGATACCTTTGTCGCTTTTACCAAATGGTGGAAAATCTATGAATAATGAGGAAGATTTTAACTCGCTTTGGCAAAAGAATAACGACTTATAGTCAGCACTCCAACCATGAAGATAGACATTGACAACCTCTGTGCTTCTATCTATGTAGCGGTAAAAAATTTTACTATTTTTATAAACATATATCATATTCTCATTTTATGCAAATAAAGTTTGTTGTTCCACAATTCAATCCCTTAAAAATTTGTTTTTATAAAGTAAGTCTGGTAAATCTCCCGCGCCGATGAACACCAGCACCCTGTCATTATAGTCAACAAAAAGTTTTTTCATTAACGAGTTTAAATTGGCACAATAATTAACATCCAAAATTTTGGCAAGTTTTAAAGCACTTATTCCGTCGCTAGTTTTTTCTCTTGCTGGATAGGTTTTATACATAATTAAATCATCCACCTTTTTAAAAACCTCAACAAACTCATTTAACAGATTTTTAGTGCGAGAATATGTGTGAGGTTGAAAAATATATAAAATTTTCTTGTTTTTGAACACTTTTTTCGCTGTTTTTATCGTATTTTCAATTTCTGTTGGATGATGCGCATAATCAACAACCACATTTTCAAAGTATTCGCAATCCACTTTTTCAAACCTACGCTTCACACCTTTAAAACTTTCGATCCCCTCTTTTATTATTTCATCTGAAAAGCCTAAAAGCGCGCAAACATGATATGCTAATATGCAATTATAAACATTCACTTCTTCCAAAATTTGAACTTTTAAAGAAATTAATTTTTTAAGTTTCCTTTGATGTGAAATCGAAAAATCGTCACTGTCATCAAAAGCGATATTGAAACAGAGTCGGCCTTTTCTGTCATAGCGAATATGCGTTGGATAAAGCCTTGAGCCATCTATGACATACTTACAATTACTCTTAAATTTTTCAAACGACTTTAACTCATTTTCAAAGGTTTTGAAATAATCTAGATGTTCTTCCTCAACATTTGTGACAACTCCAATATATGGATGAAGAAATAAGAAATTGTCGTGATATTCGCAAGCCTCTGTCACAAAATATTTGGTGTCGCCAACCACATAATTTGTTTTTTCCTCACACAGCACTCCTCCAAGATGAAGCGATGGATTAACTTTTGCACATTTAAGAATGTTATAAATAAGCGCTGTCGTTGTTGTTTTTCCATGAGAGCCAGCAACGGCAATAACCTTTTCATAGTTTTTAGATAACTCGCCCAGAAGTTCCCCGCGCGATAACACTTTCTTTTTCAATTTCTTTGCAATTTTTAAGTCAGCATTATCCTCTCCTATCGCCGATGACACCACAACAACATCTGCTTTTGCGACTTCTTCGGCATTCTCATTATGAAAAACTTTTACGCCGTTCCGTTCTAAACTTTTAACTCCAGAAACATTCATATCACTTCCAGAAACTTCATTTCCACTATTTTTCAAAAAATGCGCTAAAGCACTCATGGATATGCCACAAATTCCAATAAGATAATATCTCATAGCATCTTTTATGAATTTAAAAAAATATTTGACAAAATGTTAAAATTGTTTGTTTTAAAAATAAATTGTGCTATAATATATCTGACCGAAGAGGTTAAATTAAAAAAAGGAAGGTATAAGCATTTGAAAATCACAGACATTAGAGTAAGACTTGTAAACAACAACGACAAACTTAAAGCGGTTGCCTCAATCACAATCGACGACGAACTTGTTGTTCACGACATCAAAGTCATCAACGGTAAGGACGGGTATTTCCTCTCAATGCCATCAAGAAAAACTAACGATGAGGAGAACAAATTCAAAGATATTGTTCATCCAATCAAAACCGAAGTTAGAGAGAAGTTGAAAGAACTTATCCTCGCTGAGTATGAAAAAGCACTTGCAAATGAACAAAACTAAGTGTGAATATTCAAAAGTATGCATTTAAGCATACTTTTTTTTAGTTTAAACAAAATCAATTTTTATAATACAAAAGGAAAAATAAGATTTTTTATTCAGTTTTCTTATTAACCTATTTCATGAAAAACCACTATAATATGATTGAAGCAAAAACGATTAAAATTCACTATTGACGCATGAAAAAGAATGATGTAAAATATACAAATAGAGGTTAATATGGAAAACTATTTTTACGCTGTCAGCATGGATGACTTATACAACTTAATACTCCGCGATAAAACAAAAGAAATTGAAAAACTTGATTTAAGCGAAATTGATTTTTTGAAGTTGCCAAAGGATGAAAAGGGGAACCAAATTTATATTTTTAGTAAAACCTATTTTCCAAAATTGAAAGAGATAAGGTATATCAATAATGAAAGCTTTGATATTGAAGAAAACACCTTCGAAAACTCAAATATTGAAAAAGCAATTATGTCAGTTAAAGAACTTCATCCCAACTTATTTTTAAACGCAAAAAATTTAAAAAAGGTAATTTTAGATGATTTAGTAAAAATCGACATTTCAGCTTTTGCTGGCACTTCAGTTGAAGAAATATCAATTCCAACTAGTTGCCAAGAACTTAATATTTCCGATTTCAACCTTTTGCCGAATTTAAAAAAATTAAATTTTTCTGATTCCATAGACAACTTAACAATTCATTGGCATGATATTTTTGAAACAAAAGAAAATTTAACCAAAAAAGCAAACGCCATTTTTGAAATTTTTGGAGAAGAAACCTTTCTTAAAATTTCTAAATACGACCCAAAAATTTTTCTATACCTATCACAGCATAACCTTTCAAAAAATTTTTATAAAACAATAAAGAAAAATTCAAAAAATTATTACATCAAAACTTTGAAAAATGAAATATCAATATCAACTGCCAACCGCGCGTATGACACATATAAAGATGTTTTAAAGAAAATTAAACAAATAAATAAAAACGAAGAAAATAAAAACTCTTATGTTTTATAAGAGTTTTTTTATTAAAAATGCGATTTTTTTCAATTTTTTAACGAAATTTACGATATTTTTTTAGGTTTTTTAGATTACATAAGTTTTGAAGAATCTTGCGTTTGTAAAACTTTTAAGATGTTTTCTTCATTACCTGTTTGAGCGTTAAAGTAGAAATAATAGGTAACGCCGTCTTTTTCGCATTGATATTCATAACACAAAACTTCGCGATTATAATCAAGTGGAGCAAGCACCAACCTCTTTGTTTTAACAGTGAAACCACTTGGAATGCTAACAGAAACATCGCCTGCACTTGCAAGATCTCTAGTTTTGTGGTTTGTCCAATAAGATATTGCATCATAGCCAATAACGTTTCCATATTCAAGGTCAACCTTCACTTTAACAAGGTCTGGGTAGAGAATAACTCCGTCTTGTTTTGGCGCGATATTAAAATATGCTTGGTTGTTTAATTCTTCTTGCCAAACAACTTCTGCATTTTCAACTCCGTTGTTTTTTGCAAATTCAAGAGCAATTTTCTCGCCCGCTTTCATATCAACTGTTTTTGCATCAGACTCGTTCTGACCGCTGACAGTTAGAATATGCCCACCAATCTTTGTTGCTTGAACAAAAAGATTTTGCATATCAGAAGTTTCCACCTTAAAGTTATAGGTATCGAAATTACCATTTGTTTCACCTGTGTGTTGGCATTTGGATAAGTCTTTGAAAACTTCTTTAACCATTGTTTCCACTTCTTCTCTCCCAAGTTCCGTGCCACTTAAACCAACAATTTTTTTATTGACAACAGAGTCTGAGAATGGCCCGTCATAAATCATGGTTGGGTAATCCACATCATTAGATTTAATTTGCGAGAAGTCAATGGAAAATGTGTTCAAGTCACCATTCATTTCATTGCTAGCACTGAGAATGCTATAACCATTTCTCATATTCATGGAAATTCTGTTTAAATTTTCCTTCATACTCATGAGCGCCATATGTAGTTCCTCTAATGTTGCTAAATCGTCGCTTGATAAATCTTCTCCTTCTGCCACCTTTTCTTCCAAAGTGGAAGTGTAGCCTGCAAGTTGATTGACAAACCTAACGCTTTCCAAAATATCCTCGCCAGTGAGAGGAAGAAGTGCGATGTTACTCTGCATACTTTTCGCCGTGCTGGAAATTTCGGTTAAAAGTTTCTTTTGATAAGTGGAACTGTTGGAGTTTAGAAGTTTACTCATATCCGTGTCGGCATTGTTGGCGCTGTCCACAAGTTCATAGTAACTTTTTTGATAGACATTTTCAAGTTGAGTGCCATATGCATTAGCCTGTGACTCAGTTATGCCATAAGCAACGCCAAGCGCTGTTGTTGTCACACCCAAAATTGCCACTGCAACAGAAAGCCCAACGACCGCACTTTTAAGTCCTTTTTTCTCCTTTTTTGTTTCGTGCAAATCTTTCTTCAAATATTTATTTTCCGAAACATCACGATTAATAACATCATTTTGATTGTTTTTTTGCGTTTTTTCTGCATTTTTAACATTTTTTACATCATTTTTCATTTCAACCTCCTATATTGCAAACACATGCTTGCCAATCGTCACAACTTGTTTTCTGGACCAAATCCAAGAACTTGTGGCAGTGGCAGGATTAAAGTAATACAAACTTCCATAAGTTGGGTCCCAACCATTGAGAGCATCTCGCGCCGCATTATATGCCGTTTGGTCTGGCTCTAAGTTGATTTGTCCGTCACTAACTGCAGTGAACGCATAAGGTTGATAGATAACGCCAGCAATCGTGTTTGGAAATTTATCGCTTTCCACTCTGTTTAAAATGACAGCAGCAACTGCGACCTGTCCAACATAACTTTCTCCTCTTGCCTCAGCATAAACGCATTTTGCAAGAAGATATAGGTCATTGTTTGAAACAGAATTGTCGTCACTTTTAATGGAAAAACCAATCGCCGCTGCTGTTTGTGGCCCAACAATTCCATCCACTTGAAGTCCGTTATTTTGTTGAAATTTACGAACGGCACTTCTCGTCTTACTGCCATAGATACCATCAACATTACCTGTGTAGTATCCCCAATTTTTAAGCCTCGTTTGCACTAACTTTGTTTCACTTGTGGTAAGCGCAGCCGAAACCACACTGACATTATTATATGTAAAAACCAAAGTTGTAATCGTGCCCGCACCGACAAGGGCAAAAACCAAAGCAGTGACAAGAGCAAAAATTCTCTTTTTCATGTTTCCTCCTTTAATTTATGATATTATTTATAATTTCCCAAATTTTAGAAATATACACATAATTTTCAGAATTTTTTGTTTCAAGGAAGCAAAAAGGTGGATAAACAACGCACCACCAATTATCTCCACTGCCAGTGCCGAGCGCTAATATTAAAGCGTCATAAAACCCTTCCTCTAAAACCAAATCATCATATTCACGCGTTGGAAATTCCTCAAAAGAAATGTAAGCAGAACTTTGATAAGTGAAGCCATTTTCTAATAAAACCTTATCTGCCACCTCTTCGATTTTATCTAAATTTACCCTCATCACCTTTTCGGCTTCGTCCTTTGTTTCTACCTCGCTAAGAAGAGGAATAAGAAAATCTACCACAGCATCCTTCACAATATATTTCACATTTTGGTCCGCCACAGAATTTGAGTTTGCACGAATGTGAATTCTAAAATATTCCTCTTGTGAGCCTTGATTTCCACAAAATATTAAAATCAAAGTTATAACACAAACACTGATAAATGATAACAAATATTTCATTTCAACCTCTTAAATGCTGTTTTTGACGCTTTTTTTACGATTTTTTCGCATTTTTAAGGCACTTTTTGTCAGTTTTTAAAAAAAGAGTTGCATTTGAGCAACTCTTTGAGAGGTTATTTCTTTAATAATATTAATTAGAAATCTTATAATACACCACAACATTGGTATCTTCTTGAAGAGGAAAGGTTATTTCTGGATTTTGAAGCATCAACACTTCTTCGCAAACTTTTAAGTGCTTGGCAATATCCCACGCTTCCATTCCCGCTTTTGCAAAAACAAGTTCCACTGCACAATCTCTCTCCACGCCTTCACTTGCCACATTCGCATTATTGATAACAGCAGAAACCTCGTCGCAATCGTAAGATATATGAAGTTTTAATTTGCCGTCGAAATATAAATCTCTGCCCTTTTTAACAACAACATCAACATCATAAAGCATAGCCCTAACAGAAATAGCAGGCTCGTCGCAAGTGACACTCGACTTATCAGAAACCACAAATGGCACTTCCATCGTGACGGAATTGTTTGAATTTTCTTCATCGTTAAGGTAAACAACATTTGCTTTTGCCACGCCTTCCACAAACACTTCGCCGTTTTGAATATAAGCATTTGAAATTGTGAGATTTGTGCCAGCGATAAATAATATTTTATCCACACGAGGCTGGTCTTCATTAAGCGTCAAATTGCCGTCGATTTTCGCCTCAAAGTAGTCATGATTAAGTTCACGCGTCATATCAAAAGACTCTGTGGAAACTTCGAGGTCGCCTGAAGTTGAGTATATATCTTTCACAACTTCCACCGCTCTTTCTTCAAACGCCGTCACTTTAACAAAGATTGGCACAGATATTTTAACAAGCACGCCTTTTTCCTGCTCGGCAACTTCGCACTTCACTTGATTTTTCTTAACAAAAGCCACCGCCTCTGAAATAGAGTCTCTTGAAACTCCTTCAAGCTCCACTTCCTCTTTAAAGTTCTCGGTTAAATAGGAAGTTTCGTAGCGGTCATTTTCGGTTAAATACAAAATTCTGTTCACAACTTCGCCGGCAACTGAAACAAAATTCACTCCACTTTCCACCGTTTTCACTGAAACTTGGCTGTCGCAAAGAATCACTTTTCTAACAGGCTCTTTAATGGAAACCTCGCTGTCGGAAGTGAAAACCTCGCTTGCCTCGCCGATGAGTGTGGAAACAAAAATTTCCTCTTTTTTAGTGCAGATGTTTTCATCGGATGAGTCGATTGTTTCCACATCCTTGCAGAAAATGATAACGCCTTTCTGTTGCACTTGGCAGGTGATTTTTATGTTGGAACTTGTCACGCTGTCAACAGAAAAGTCTACAACTTCCACATCAATTTCCACTTTATCGCCTGTGGAAATTTGGCTATCCTCAAACTTTGAAGTGAACGGACAAGAAAAATTGCTGGTTTGAATTTCGCCATCAATAGATTGGAACAACACGCAAAAATCAATCGTGCCGTTATAGTTGATAACGCCGTTCAAGACCTCTGCATTTTCCACTTGCGCCGAATGACACACAGAAAAGATTTTGCTAACTTCTGTTTCCACAGGAATATTACATTCCACACTGAAATCACTCTTTGGTAATCGTTTTTTCTTCACAACCTGAAATTTGTTTTTTTCAAAAGCCATAACCCCTCCAAAATCAAAAACTATTATAATATACTTTCCAAAACTTCCCCTTAGAACAAATTGTTTAAAATTTTAGGAAGTTGTCAATAGTTAAATGAGAGGTATTAATGAGAAAAGCAGTTTATGGTTTAAATGAAGTGAAAGAAAAAATAAAAGAATTAAAAGGTCAAAGCGTGAAACTCAGCATAAACCGCGGACGCAAAAAAATAGACATCGTGACCGCAACAATCAACGATGTCTATCCAAGCGTTTTCACAATTAAGATTGATGAAAAACTTCAAACCTTTTCCTATTTCGATGTGCTTTGTGGCGATATTGTTTTCAATTAAAGTTCTCTGCCACCGCCGTGATGTTTATGCACACCAGGCTCTAAATCTTGAGTAAATTGCTTGTGATGATATTTGGCATCATCTCCAATTTGTCCTCTGAGCCTGTTAACAGTTTCCTCTCTTGATAATTGTTCTCTTTTCTCATCAATTATTTTGTGGTATTCCAAAACCATTTTGTTATACATAATATTTAATTCTTTTTCTGAAACGGTGGGATCTTTTGAAAGTAAGTCAAGTTGTTGGTTTGCAAATATAACAAATTCATCTGAAATTCTATTCATAGTTTCGCTATCTTTCCTAAAATCCTCACATGGTCTTTCTCTTAAATTTGAAAAGTATAAATTTGAAAAGAAATCATCTCTTTTCTTAGGTTGCTTTGTTTCTTTATGTAAATCTGCATACGCGATAATATTCTGATTCAATTTTTCGTAAACATCATGACAATTTGTGTTTACCCATTTAAAAAGAGCTTGATAACTTTCGCCGAAAAATCTTAAATAATCACCCAAGGTTCGCACACCTCTTTCTTGCAAATACCCTTTAAATTTTTGGCTATTTTCTGGTAAAAATTCCTCAATAGGCGTTGTGTCATTCGCAAGATTGTTTCTCATCTTTTGCGATATTCTTCTCTTTTTAGCATTTTCTTTCATATTTTCTTCCATTTTTCTTTCCTCCTCTTTCTTCTCTTGTTTATTTTCAAATTCATCATCGTCGAATAAGTGCAGAGCATCTATTTCTTCCGTTTCCTCTTCTTTTTCTTCGCCCTTTTCTTCTTGCACAATTGCTTTTTGCTTATTAACTTCAACCCTTAACTTTGCAAGCAAATCTTTATATAAACGCTCTGACGCTTTTTCCATAACACTGTAAATATCATTAAAATATCCAACTTGTTCGCTATTGATTATATCAGTGCTTAGGTAAGTGTTGGCACGAAGATATTTATCTGTAATATACTTTCTTATATTTTCGCCATTACACTCTTTCAAAAACTCAGTGAGAAATAGTTCTGGGTATTTTTTAAACAAATTTCTTAAATCGTTTAAATCAAATTTTGGATCTTTACGCACATCTTCAAGCCCACTTTTCACCCTTTCATTTATCTCTTCAAGCGAACCCGCTATCTTCCAGCGTTTTTTTATTGAATCTATAATTTCACTAACTGAATCTGTATCTCTTGCCATTTTTATCCTCCAATAAAATGATTATATTAAATATTATCGCATTTGTCAAGAATAAAATTCAATCAAAATATGACAAAAGCTTAAAATTTAAGTTTGATTATCTTTGCTTTGATAGATAATCATAGTTTGTGGCATAGTTATATGCGTTTTTAAGTTCATCTTCGTCTATTTTAGGTTTTGCAAAGCCAATCTTAACATCGCTATCATCAAATTCAATCAACACGCCATTGGTGTATTGCAAAATTTCAATGATAGGTATATTGTTTTTTAAATCATATTTTGTGTCAAGGTTAATTGTGATTTCTGGCATTTCAATTTTGTTTTCAATATGATAATATTCTCCATTCAAACGAAATTTGTTAAAGCCATCTATATTACCATTTAAATCACCAAGTATTTTTTTAACAAAACTTTTAGTTGAACCCACCAAGCACACATGTTCTTGCTCATAAAGAAGAGCGTTAATCTTTTTGTTTGTTTTGTTTATTTCACTTAAAAGCCAAATTTTGATGTTGCTGGAACATGGGTTTCTATAGTTGTCCAAATATTTTCCCAAATTCTTTTGAACAAGTTTAAGGCGCCTTTCAACAGCGATGGCATCAAAAAGTTCCACCGCCTTTTTTGAAACAGCATAACTCAAAATATCCTTAAAATATGTGTCATCCTCCAATTCATTTTCCTTAAAATAGTCGCAAATTACTGCCAGCACAAAAACAGATTGAGAAGAGGAAATATCACTGAACAAATCATTTAAAATTTCCAATTTATCCTTTTTATTCTTCCAATTTTTAAAAACCTCATGGATATAAGCATTTGCAATGGCACGATATTGTTGTAAATAGGAAAAATATTTATCGTCTATAAACCAATGTTCATCATTTCTTATATTCGAATTAAACATTTCGCTCGCCATATGATACGCTTTCTTAAGTCGCTCTTCTTTTTCAAAATCTTGCATAATTTTCTCCTAAAGCGCTTTGATTATAGCAAAATTTGAAACGATTGTCAATACCAATAAAAAAAGAAGATAGCACGCTATCTTCATGAAAGATATGCTTTCAGCGCCTAGGCAAAATCTAAAATCGCCATATATCGCTTGCATGTTTAAGGTCTAACCCCTCTTTCACACCATTAGTATATGCAAAATTTCAAAAAAAGTCAACTTTTTTAAAAATTATCTTGACAATTACCCTCCCCCGTGTTATACTGACAGTGGAAGGATAAAATGGAAAATCAAAATAATGAAATTGATTTGGTAAGCGAATTAAAAAAATTTAATGATTCTATGTTGTCATTCTGTAATAATGCTATGTTGCCATTCTTAAAAAGTTTGAACACAGAAATGAAACAATTAAAAATGACTGTTCGAGAACTTAAAGAGGAAAACCGACAATTATCCAAATCAGTTGAACGATTAAGAGAAGAAAAACAACGATTAGGTAGTAAGGTTGAGGATTTGCAAGTTGAAAGAAGAAAATTTGAAGACTCTTGTGTTTTGCTTGGTAGCGAAAATAAAGCATTAGAAAAAAATATTGAAAAATTACATGAAATGAATCTTGAAAGAGGCAGATACTAAAATTTTTATTAAATTATAAAATCAACTCTATAATTAGAGTTGATTTTTTTTGATTATTTGCAAGTATGCAAATTTTGTCTATTTTTTTCTTGGATATTTGATGTTTGCTTGAGCTGCAGCAAGGCGTGCGATTGGCACACGATATGGCGAGCAAGAAACATAGTTAAGTCCAATTCTGTGGCAGAATTCAACAGATGATGGATCGCCACCATGTTCACCGCAAATTCCAAGTTTGATGTCTGGACGAGTGCTTCTTCCAAGTTCTGCTGCAATTCTAACAAGTTTACCAACGCCATTTTGGTCAAGACGAGCAAATGGATCGCTTTCAAAAATCTTCTTTTCGTAATATACTTCAAGGAATTTTCCAGCGTCATCACGAGAGAAGCCGTAGGTCATTTGAGTTAAATCGTTTGTTCCAAATGAGAAGAATTCAGCATATTTTGCGATTTGGTCAGCAGTGATTGCCGCTCTTGGAATTTCAATCATAGTTCCAACTTTATAGTGCATATCAACTTTCTTTTCTGCCAAAATCTTGTCAGCAGTTTCTGTGACAATATCTTTAACATACTTAAATTCTTTGCTGTCGCAAGTGAGTGGAATCATAATTTCAGGAACAACTGTGAAGCCTTCCTCTTTTTCCACTTCAATAGCCGCTGTGATAACAGCCTCAGTTTGCATTCTTGCAATTTCTGGATATGTGACAGCAAGTCTAAGTCCACGATGACCCATCATTGGGTTAAATTCATGCAAACTTTCAACAGTTGCTTTCAAAGTTTCAAAGGAAAGTTTCATTTCTTTTGCAAGCGCTCTGATTTCATCATCCTCATGAGGCAAGAACTCGTGAAGAGGTGGATCCAAGAAACGAATGGTCACTGGACGACCTTTCATTGCTTTAAAGATACCCTTAAAGTCTTTCTTCTGCATTGGAAGAAGTTTTTTAAGTGCTTTTTCTCTTTCAGCAGTGGTGGAAGAAACAATCATTTCTCTAACTGCTGGAATTCTGTCTGCTTCAAAGAACATATGTTCAGTTCTGCAAAGACCTACGCCCTCTGCGCCAAAGGAGAAAGCAACAGAAGCGTCGCGTGGGTTATCAGCATTTGTTCTTATGCTGAGTTTTCTATATTTATCAGCCCACTCCATGATTGTGGCAAACTCGCCAACAATCTTAGCAGGTTCTGTGTTGATTGCGCCGTCGTAAATTTTACCTGTTGAGCCATCGAAGGAAATTACGTCGCCTTCTTTATAGGTCTTTCCGCCAAGAGTGAAACTCTTTCCGTCGTCAGCAAATTTAAGAGCAGAGCAACCTGCAACACAGCAAGTTCCCATACCTCTTGCAACAACGGCAGCGTGAGAAGTCATACCACCACGGGCTGTCAAGATACCTTGAGAAGCAGCCATACCTTCAATATCTTCTGGAGAAGTTTCCAAACGAACAAGCACAACCTTTTCCTTCTTGCCTTGCTCCTTAGCCTTTTCAGCAGTAAAGCAAATCTTACCACTTGCAGCGCCTGGAGAAGCAGGAAGAGCCTCGCCAATTACTTTTGCTTTCTTAACAGCACTTTCGTCAAAAGTTGGGTGCAAAAGTGCGTCAAGTTGTTTTGGATCGATCATAAGAAGAGCATCTTTTTCAGAAATCTTGCCCTCTTTCACAAGGTCAACGGCAATTTTAAGAGCAGCCTTAGCAGTTCTCTTACCATTTCTTGTTTGAAGCATATAGAGTTTTCCTCTTTCGATTGTGAACTCCATATCTTGCATATCTTTATAGTGGTTTTCAAGTTTTGTGGCAATAGCAACAAATTCCTTGTAAACTTCTGGGTTTTGTTCTTCAAGTTTAGCGATTGGTTGAGGAGTTCTAATTCCTGCAACAACATCTTCGCCTTGAGCGTTCATAAGATATTCGCCATAAAGTGCGTTTTCGCCAGTTGCTGGGTTTCTTGTGAAAGCAACGCCAGTGCCAGAGTCTTCACCCATATTACCGAACACCATGGATTGAACGTTAACGGCAGTTCCCCAGTTATATGGAATGTCGTGCATTCTTCTGTATACATTTGCTCTTTCATTATCCCAAGACCTGAACACAGCCTTAACTGCTTCGATAAGTTGAACTTTTGGATCTTGTGGGAATTCCTCTTTCTGACCTTCTTTATAGAGTTTCTTAAAGAGTTTAACAATTTCTTTTAAGTCCTCAGCGGTGAGGTCTTTATCAAATTTAACACCCTTTTTCTCTTTGATTTGGTCTAAAATTCTTTCATACTTAGATTTATCTTGTTGCATAACAACATCGCTGAACATTTGGATAAATCTGCGATATGAGTCGTATGCAAAACGAGGATTGTTTGTTAAACTTGCCAAACCTTCCACCACTTCGTCGTTAAGACCAAGGTTCAAAATTGTGTCCATCATTCCAGGCATGGAAACCCTTGCACCAGAACGAACGGAAACAAGAAGTGGATTTGACGCATCACCAAATTTTTTGCCAGTCATCTTTTCGATTTGAGCAAGTTTTTGATAGATTTGCTCAATGATGCCGTCATTGATTTTTCTTCCATCTTCGTAATATTTTGTGCAGGCTTCAGTTGTGATTGTGAAACCTTGAGGAACAGGTAAGCCGATTTTGGTCATTTCAGCAAGGTTAGCACCCTTTCCGCCGAAAAGTGCTTTGTTATTACCTTTAGCCTCTTTAAAAAGATAAACATACTTTTTCATAATTTCTCCTTTATTTGTATCGCTTTAATTATACAAAAAAATATAACGAAAAGGCAAACAATTTCGCTATATTTTCAAAAAAATTTAATGATTTTTTCATATATATTGTAAATTTATTTTTTGATTACCCAAATTTTCAAGTTTCCACGCTGTTTTCAATGTAATTTAAAATTTCCTCTTTTCCCAGCATTGTTTCGCTGGAATATGGAAAGATGAGTTCTTTTCTTGTGGACAGCGCTTTGGCAATTTTCGAAAGACTTTGTGGGATTTTGCTTTTGGCAAGTTTATCCACTTTTGTGGCTATGATGATGTATGGAATTTGATAGTGATTTAAAAACTCAATCATCATTTTGTCAAGTTCTGTTGGCGTGTGACGGCAATCGATAAGCACAAACACCGTTTTTAAAAGTTGGGAATTAAGAAGATATTTTTCCATAAGACCCGCCCAGTTTGCGATGTGGTGCTGACCTGTTTTTGCATATCCATAGCCGGGCAAATCAACAAACTTGAACTTATTATTGATAAGAAAATAGTTTATCATTTTGGTAAGCCCAGGAGTTGAGGATGTTTTTGCCAAATTTTTCCTGCCCGTTAAAGAGTTAATGAGAGAACTTTTTCCCACATTACTCCTACCCACGAACGCGAACTCCACCAAATCGTCATTCAACAAGTTTTTTTCGTCAACGACGCTTGTCATATATGTTGCACTTAAAATCTTCATATTTTTATTATACCTTATATAAAAGAAAATTTCAATTATATTTCGCAAAAGTTTTTGGGAAAATATGGTTAAAATTATTTTACAAATTTTGAAATAAACGCTATAATATTTTTCATGAAGAATTTTTGGCAAGTTGTTAAGTTCACATTATTTTCCATTTCGGCTGGCATAATTCAAATTGGCACTTTCTCGCTGTTTGACTATGTTTTTCATTGGGATTATTGGGTGGCATACATCATCTCGCTTGTGCTCTCTGTTATTTGGAATTTCACATTCAACCGCCGTTTCACATTTAAAAGCGCAAAAAATGTCCCTCTTGCCATGTCGCTTGTGGCTCTATATTATCTTGTTTTCACGCCTCTTTCAACACTTTGGGGAAATGCGATGGAAGGCGCTGGCGTGCCAGATATTCTTGTGACCGCCTTTTCCATGATTGTTAATTTTGTCACAGAATTTCTATACCAAAAGTTTGTCATCTATCGCGGAAACGAGAACACAAACGACCTTGCTCTTTCCGACGACGAAAAATCTTATCAAATTATATTAAAAACAACAAAAAAGAAATTATAATAATTTACTATATAATAAAAGAAAAGAGCTTTTTTTCTATTTTCGTTTGAAATTAATTGCGTGTGAGAAAAATGTGTATCCAGTTATTCCTATGCGGGCAAACTGGGCGAAAGTCCATGCAAGGCATGGGCACGCGAAGCGTGCTGGCTTTTTGCATGAAAACAAATCCCATTTTCATCCTTGCCCGTCACTGCAAAATGCCACTTTCGCCCGCTCTACGCCTCTTCCTTTTCCTCTACTTTTTTCTCTTCCTTCTCGTCGTCAAAACCGCAGTCGTTGTTTTCATACCACTCTTTATTAGTTTTCACATACCACTCTTGTGTTCTGGAAAGCAGTTCGTTTATCTCAGCCTTTTCGTTTTCCAAGGTTTTATTGGCATAAAGAGGTTCGCCAATAGTGTAATTTAGATAATACTTAAATTTTCCGTTTCGCTTTTTCTTACGCCTAAAAGTGACAAGAATTGGCAAAACTGGCACATCATTTTTAACAGCCGTTGAGAACGCGCCTTTTTTGAAAGGTCTAATCTCTCGATAGTATGGCCAAAGCGAGCCTTCTGGATTGAACATAACTGGCTTTTTCTTCTTTTTTAAAATGTAAGAAACATCCTCGTTAAATTTTTTCATGCCAGAAAGCGAGGATGCTGGAATTGGCATACCACAAAGAGACCTTAAGAAAAAGCCTGTGAACCTACGCCTAATGTTATTTTCCAAAGTGGTGTAATATATCATTCTTTCTGGAAAAACATTAGAGCAACAACAAACATCATCGAGCACATGAACATGAGAGCAAGTTATCACATACCCCTGCCCGCGCAATTTCTTTTTGTTTTCATGCCCTATTATTTTGATATGATATTTCAAATACGCAACGGGGTTAAACACGCAAACGGCGAAAGTGCGGAAAAATCCCGCCCAAAGCCTGAACGGGAGCCTTGGATAGAAATGATAGTTTTCATCAAACTTAAGTTTTCTTTTGCCCTTAACAAGTTTACGATTATGAGCGTGTAAATCGTCTGGGCGTTCAATTCCGTCTTTATCAATCATGTTAATCTCCTTAGTGTTAACCTTTTAAAACTCCAAATCATAACTAAGAAAATAGGAGTTTTTATGGCAAATTTCTTTGGAACAGATGGAATTCGAGGTGTTTTCGGAAAAAACTTAACCTCTTCTCTTGCCATCAATGTTGGCAATGCTTTAACAATGGTGAGGCACAATCCTCGCATAATCATTGGCTCTGACACACGCATATCTTCAGACATTTTGAAGTGTGCCGTGGCAATCGGTGTGATGACTGGTGGTGGAAGTGTTGTGGACACTGGAATTGTTCCAACCGCCTGCATTTCGTATCTCACAAAGAAGTTCCACTTCGATTTTGGTGTGATGATTTCCGCCTCTCACAATCCAAGTATATACAACGGCATTAAAGTTTTCAAATCTAACGGTCAAAAGATGAACGACGAGGAAGAAACGGAACTTGAAAGTTATTTTGGAAACAATTTTGAAGCAAGCATTTATGGCAGTTACAAGCAAAAAAATTTAACAAAGCACTACATAGATTTTCTAATAAATTCCTCCGAATTTGACTTAAATGGTGTTAAAATTTGCCTTGACTTAAGCAATGGCTCCGCCTACCACATCGCCCCGCTTGTGTTTTCAAAACTTGGTGCAACGGTTTTCAAGACTGGCGCAAAAAACAACGGACTTTTAATTAATGACAAATGTGGAAGTTTGTTTATTGAACACCTTGTGCATTTTGTTAAACTTAAAAATGCCGATGTTGGTTTTGCGTTTGACGGCGACGCCGACCGCCTTATTGCCGTGGACGCAAGTGGAGAGGTTTTTGACGGCGACAAAATCTTGTATATCCTTGCAAAAAAGATGAAGAAGGACGGCTCACTTTTTGCTAACACAGTTGTTGGCACAAGCCACACCAACAGTGGAATTATGACTGCACTTGGCAGAAACAAAATCAACTTAATTCGCACGGATATTGGCGATAAGTATGTTATCGACGCCATGCAAAAAATGAATTTGAGTTTGGGTGGAGAGCAGTCTGGTCACATCATTCTTCGCGACAAAATTTCCACTGGCGACGGCATTTTAACCGCCATTAGTGTTATGAACGCCATGCGCGGAGAAAAATCTTCGCTGTCTAATCTTTTTGATGCACAACTTCTTCCTCAAGCAAATTTAGATGTTGTTGTGAAAGATAAGATTAAGGTTATAAACAACGATGATTTACGCCAGCTTCTTTCCAACATCTCCTGCGCAATCTCTCCAAATGGCAGAGTTTTGGTGCGTGCAAGTGGCACCGAGAATAAGATAAGAATAATGGTGGAGCACACAAGTTTAGCAAAAGCGAAAAAACTTGCCAAAGAAATTAAAAGTTTAGTGATTAAGATTTAGCCTTCTTTTTCTTCTTAATAGGTTTAAAAACCTTATCGATTAAAACATCAAGCACATTGTCGATTTTCTTAACATCCTCTTTTTCCAAAGATTTTTCGATGTTGTTCAAAATAACTTCGCCATAGTTTGCTTTGCTGTCGTAAAACTTAAAGAATTTATCGGTTGGAGTGAGCCTATATTCACGCCCGTCGCTTTTACTTCTCTTTTTCTCTAAATACCCCTTTTTGATGAGTTGTTTAACCTTATAAGTAGCGTTTGGCGAGGAGATTTCAAGAAAATCTGCAAATTCAGAAATCGTTGGATTGCCAAGTAGGTAAACACATTCCAAGCAGAAATATTCGGATGACGAAAGGCTGTCGTCCGTTTTATCTTTAAGCCCCTTGAAAACATTTTGATAAATCATCAATTTAAAGTTTTTGTAGATGCAATCTAATTTGTTTTTTGTTCTCATATTTTCACCTCGTATTGCAAAATTATATCACAAATTAAGGTCAAAAGCAAAGCATTTAAAAAAATATTTGCAATTTTTTAAATATCTTCGTTCTCCTCATATTTGCATGATTATATACAATCTTAATTTAAAAATAGATAAAAATTTTTAATTTTTCTTTTTAAAATAAATTTGCAGAAAATAAACAAATTTTTTATTTTAATCAAAAATTCTTGATTTTCAAATTTTAATGTGCTATAATACTTGATGTCTTGGTCCCATGGTCAAGCGGTTAAGACGTAGCCCTCTCACGGCTGAATCAGGGGTTCGAGTCCCCTTGGGATCACCAAAATTGGCAAAAAGGTAAAATTAGTTTAATCTTATAATATTAAATTTTTTGCTCTCAATTATAAAAAACTTCTTCAAATTGAAGAAGTTTTTTACTTTATTTGTCATTTTGAAATTAACACTGTTTTCCCTTTCGTTCCATTGCTTAAGCATATCCACGATTTTTTCGCTTGTGTCTTGATTTTTTCTGTTTTTGAAAATTCTCACATCGTCGCGAATGATATCAACAACACTCTTTATCACGATCACCGCAACTGCAATTGCTGAAGTTAAGAAGAAACCATAAGTGTAGAAAATTGGACAGATAATTAACCCATAGCAAACTGTATAGAAAATCTTTTCCCAAAATTTCATGTTATTCCAATCCAAAAGCATAATGATAAATGGAATTATCATAACTGTCAAGCAATATCCATTGCATACACCCGGGAAAAGAAGATATGTTCCAACAGCAAGCGTCACAAATTCTTTATATTTCTTTGATTTAAAACTGATTAATGGTAAAACAAATGCAAGAACAACCAAACCATATCTTAAAAGTGTGCTTAAAATGGTGTGGAGTATGCTCATGTCCGCTCCACCAAAAATTGTGGAAAGTGCCAAACATAAATAGTAAACAATGGTGTCGAATGACACATTTGAACCCCATGTTGTTGCTCCACCTGAGGAAAACCCTGTCACATTACTTAAGAGGATTGGAATGTTTGAAAAGCCACCTTCGATAAATAAGAATGGCACAAAAACCACAACTAAAGTATAGGCTAACACTTTCAAAACACCCCATAATTTTTCCCATTTTTCGCCACGCCAAAGAATATAAAACATAATGAAAATTGGATATATCTTCATGCAGATTGCTCCCGCAAGGAAGACATATGAAACTTCTCGCATCCAAATTTTATTGCGCGAATTAAAGAAGAAAAACAGAAGCGTGAAAGTGCAAACTGTGAGTGTGTTATTCGCCCTGACAAACTCGAAAAGCAATGGACCGAAGCAAAAAATTATACTTAAAAGATAAAACAAATTTTTGCCTTTTAGTTTTGTGAATTTTGCCACAACAAACATGATTATGGCAAGATTGATGATGTAGTATAAAAGAAAACTTACAATGAAGCCAGCATTTGCAGAAAGTTCAGCAAGCGTGATGTTTCCCGCACTATATTCATTTAAAGCACCTTGACAAAACCAAGTGAAAGGATAAAAAATAAGAAAAGAAAGTGGTGGATAGATGGAATGAAAACCATAGTCACCATTGTATGGATTTGGACAAAGTGCATATGACAAAGTTTCTGCAAAATCAGAAAATAGCGTTGTTGCCGTTATTCCATTTAATAAATGAGGAGCAACACAAGCAAAGATAACTGCAAGAAGAACATAAACTCCAAACCCAGCCACTACGATAATAAAGAAAATTTTAAGCGCTAAATTTAAATCAAATTTTTTCCTAACATCCGTCATAATTTACTCCTAAACTTTAACCATTATAGCATATTAAAAAATAAATTAAAAACTTTTATCACACAAAATTAAAAATTTTTAAGGAATTTTATAAAAAATTAAGTTGCTTTACCAGTGAAAAATGGATATAATTAAAATGTGAGGCATTTATGGATAAATTTATGAAAGAGGCAATAAAAGAGGCAGAACGAGGAATAACGAATGGCGATGGCGGACCTTTTGGCGCTGTTGTTGTGAAAGACGGTGTGATTGTTGGAAAAGGTCACAACAAAGTTTTGAAAAACAACGATGCCACCTGCCACGGAGAAATTGAAGCAATTAAAAGTGCTTCAAAAAAGCTTGGCACTTTTGATTTGTCGGATTGTTTGCTTTTCACAACTGGCGAGCCTTGCCCTATGTGTTTGTCGGCGTGCTTATGGGCAAACATAGAAAAAGTTTACTATGGCTGTTCAATTTCCGACAATGAGAAAATTGGTTTTCGTGATAAAAAATTCGACACGCTTATGGGTGGAAGAAAAAAGTTGAAAAATTATCTTGAAGAGTTAGACCGAAAAGAATGTCTTGAACTTTTTGAAAAATATTTAAATTTAGAAAACAGAAAAAACTATTAAAACACCATTTTTGGTGTTTTATTTTTATATATGATAATTAAAATAAATTCCTTAAAATTTAATATTTTTTCTAAAAATTAGTTAAAATTAAAGAAAAATTCACTTTTTTTCAATTTTTTCGGCATTTTTTAAGTATTTTTTTCTTATTTTTTAATTTAAATTAAATTTTTATTTAAAATAAATTTAATAAATTCCATATTCTTTTAAAAGTTTAATATACTCATCAAAATGGTTTAAACGAATTGGCATTGGCTTATTATTTTTGAAAAATATTAAAAGGCAAGGCGAAATGTTATGATAACTTTCCAAAATTTCATAGCCTGTTGCCTCGCCGTTTTTAATTAAATTTTTCACTTTGGCGTGATAGTTAAAATACATATTTTTATTTTGCGAATATCTCAAGTTTTTATTAAACAAAAAAAGAAGTTAAACTTAACTTCTCATATATTTTTTACAATCTAAAATTTTGTTTTTTGTGAAATAGGAAAAAATTTCGTTAAAGTCGCCCTTAAACAAAAGCGTTTGCATTTTAAGTTCTTCTGCAGGTTTAATGTCGTTTGAATAACCGTTTCCAACAACAAGAATTTCCTTTGGTTTAATTTTTTCTTCTTCCATAATTTTTTGGTAGATTGGCGTTTTTGTGTCGATTGTGAAATGGTTGTCTGAATAAACAGAAATCACTTTTTTAAAACAACTCTCTTCAATGCCATATTTCTTTATGTAATAATCTAAATATTTACGCCTGCCCATTGAAACGATGTATAACGAATATTTCTTTTTTAATTCTTCAAAAAACTCATTTGGCATAGTTTCCACTTTCATGTCGCCACGGTCATAAAAATTGTTTTCCGCAATCTCGGCAAATTTGTTCATGTCATAGCCTTCGCTTCGCACATAGCCGATAACATCGTTTGAGTGGATTGGACTTTTAAACTTATGGCGTTTAAAAAAGTTTTCCTCTTCCTTTTTTCCAACAAGCGCACGAATCACGCTTTTCCAATAGATATCAATATCTTTCCAATTGTCTTTTGCTGTGTAAAGCGTGTCGTCAAAATCGAAAATAATTGTTTTAATCATTCTCGTATCCCTTTAAAAATCTGACAGCCTCCTCTCTATCTTTCGCCGTGTAAACATAAGAGCCAGAAACCAAAATATCCACACCCAAATCGCGAAGTTTTTGTGCATTTTTTTCATTCACTCCGCCGTCGAATTCAATTTTAAAATTGAGGTTGTTGTCCTTTTTAAATTTATTAATCTCAGCAACTTTCCTGTAAGTTTCCTCGCTTGTTTCTTGATAGGAAGCGCCTGGCTCAACACCCATAACAAGCACAACATCTGCGTTATATGCAAACGCGCGAATTTCCTTGAAAGGTGTTGCAGGCTTTAAACTTATGCCAGCAAGGGTGTTTCTTGAGCGAATGTATTTTAAAACATTGGCAAGAGTGTTTTTGTCGTAAAAAGCCTCATAATGCACAGTGACGATGTTTGCGCCTGCGTCAATATATTTTGAAACACTGTTCGCTGGCTCGTCCACCATTAAATGACAATCAAGCATAATGGCACTTGCACTGTTAATCGTTTTCACAACATTATAATCGAAAGTGTTTTTCTTAACAAAATTTTCGTTCATAATGTCGCAGTGCAAGAAATCTGCAACCCCCTGCATCTCTTTAGCATATTCCACTATGTTTTGAAAATCTTGAATTGGATCGGTGGAAACCGCCACATCAACAATCTTTTTCATAAAAACTCCCTTAATATGATAGCAAAATTTCTTTAAAAATCAAAATTTTTTCATTAATTTCAAGTTTTCTTGCAAAATTTTATAGTTTTCATACCTAAGTTTACTTATTTTTCCACTTTTAACGGCATTTATAACTTCGCAATCTTGGTCATGCAAATGTAAACAACTTTTATATTTACACTTTTCAGCAAACTTCAAAAATTCTGGATAATATGCTTTAAGTTCATATTCATCCACATTTAAAAGTTCTTCGCTAAGTTTTGAAAACCCTGCCGTGTCTGCTAAAAACTTCCCTTTTTCAATTTCATATAACTCAACTATCCTTGTGGTTTGTTTTCCGCGTTCCACTTTCTTACTAAAATCGCCTATCACTGCAACATTTTCCTTTAAAAGTGCATTGATAATTGACGACTTTCCAACTGCACTTTGCCCAGCAAGTGTGGTTATGCCATAAATTTCCTTTTTAACTTCAAAAACTTCATCATTAACAGTGGAACAAGAGATAACCTTGCACGCTTTTTTATAGTTCTCTTTCACAAAATTCACAAAATCTTCGCCTAAATCGCTTTTATTCACACATAAAACTGGTGTGATTGCATGAACAACACAAAAGATGATGAGTTTATCCACAAGCAAAAAATCTGGCTTTGGTGTTTTGCTTATCACAATAATCATTTTGTCAACATTCGCAAGTGGCGGACGAATTAGAAGGTTTTTTCGCTCTTTAACCTTACTTATGGCATTTTCGTCAACTTCCACCTTGTCGCCAACAAAAATTCCCACATCTTTCAAATTTCGTGCAGAAAATATTTGCACTTTTTCGCCCACAAGCACACTGAATTTGTCGGAGTTCTTTTTTATCACAAGCCCGTTCATGCGCCACCTCCAATCTTGTTTCTAAGTTGCCCGCAAGCGCCCTCAATATCTTCACCCATTGTTCTTCGCACAGTGGCACTTATGCCGTCCTTATTTAGAACCTCGCAAAGATAATATGCTCTTTTTCTTGGCACGCCTTCAAGCTTTTGTTCTTCAACCGAGTTGAGTGGAATTAAATTAACATGGCAACTTCTTCCATGTAGAACCTTTGCAAGAGTGTGCATATCACCTGCCGTTGAGTTGACGCCATCGATAAGCGCATATTCAAACACCACACGCCTGCCGGTTTTGGAAAAATAATAGTCACACGCCTTCAAAATTTCCTCAATCGAGAAAGAGTTTGCTGTTGGCATAATCTTTTTTCGTATCTCGTCGGTTGGCGCGTGAAGAGAAATTGTCAGCGTCACATTAAAGCCGTCGTCTGCCAAGCGATAGATGTTTTTCACAATTCCACAAGTGGAAAGTGAGATGTTTCTTTGACTGATGTTTAAACCGCTTTCCGAGGATATTAGTTGCAAAAATTTTGCCACATTTTCATAGTTATCCAGCGGTTCGCCACAGCCCATTAAAACCACATTAGTCACTTTTCTGTCTTTCAAATTTCCGCCTAATATGCGATTATAGATTAACACTTGCAAGAGAATTTCGCCAGCCGACAAATTTCTTTTAAGCCCACCAATTGTGGAGGCGCAAAACTTGCAACCCATTCTGCAACCCACTTGTGTGGAAACACAAACGGTGTAGCCATATTTATATTTTAAAAGCACGCTTTCCACCACGCTTCCGTCGCTTAAAGAAAGCGCCATTTTCTTTGTGCCGTCGTCGCTTTCCAAAATTTTAACTATTTTCCAAGTTGGATAATCTTCTTTAATTTTTTCCTTAATTTCTTTTGAAAGATTGCTCGCCTCTTCCAAACTTTTTGCCATGTAAAGCGCGTCAAAAATCTGCTTACCACGAAAGCGTGGCAAGTTTAACTTGACCGCATAGTCATATAGTTCGTTAAGCGATAAATCTAACAAATTCATACATCAACCTTTTTTGCTTTGAAATGATAGCCGTTTAAAAAGTCGCGCACATTTAAAACTTTTCCACCTTGTGCTTGGCAGGATAATATTTCAAAAAAACTGTCCTTTGCCTTAACAAAAAACTCTTTTTTTGTGGTGATAATCTCGCCAATTTCCGCTTTTTCGTTTAACGCACTGACCTTTGCCTTGTAAACTTTTATGCGCTCGTCTCCCACAAAGAAGTATGCCACTGGCGACTCGACATAAGCGCGCACTTTGTTGACAAGAGTGGAGGCTTTTTCATGAAAATTTAAAAGTGCATCCTCTTTTTGAATGAGTTTAACTGTAGTGGCGTCTTCTTCCTTTTGTTTTGTGAATTTCACTGTGCCATTTTCAATTTGTTCCACTGCTTTAAGTAAAAGTTCTCCACCAATTTCGGCAAGGCGTGGCATAAGAGAAAGATAATCGTCCTCATCAGATATTTCCACTTCTTTTTGAAGAATGATGTCGCCATCGTCCATGCCAACTTCCGTTTTCATGATTGTGACGCCCGTCAATTTGTCGCCATTAAGAAGTGCCGACTGAATTGGCGTCGCTCCGCGATATTTTGGCAGGAGCGAAGGATGCACATTTATGCATAACTTCATGTCAAGAAGTTCCTTTGGCAAAATTTTGCCATAAGACGCCGTCACAAATAGGTCGCATTGGATATTTTTGAAAGTTTCCAAATTATCTTTTAAGCGTTCAAATTGATAGACGGGAATGTTTTCCTTTTCCGCCAGCATTTTTATGTTTGGCGAAACAAGTTTTTTTCCGCGTCCTGCCTTCTTATCCGTTTGGCAGACAACACCCACCACCTCGTGCTTAGAGAGAAGTTTTTTTAACACAACCTCAGCAAAATATGGCGTTCCAAAAAACAAAATTTTCATTATTTCCCCTCAAACTTACTGCGATATTTCTTTCCCTCATCGGTGTAGTCCACAAACAAAATGCCGTCTAAGTGGTCAATTTCATGGCAAACGCAACGCGCGGTGTAGTCTTTCGCTTCAAAGGTAAACTCCTTGCCATTTCGGTCTTGCGCCTTAATCATAACATATTTTGGTCTTGTCACATCACAGTAAAAATCTGGAATGGATAAACATCCCTCGCTGTCGGTTACCTTGCCTTTGGTTTTGATGATGACAGGGTTCACAATTTCAAGATACTCCCCCTCTTTCACTTCCACAATAATCGCTCTTCTAAGCGTTCCCACTTGAACTGCTGCAATACCCACGCCATTTTTCTCCACCATTGTGTTTTTCATATCATCTAAAAGCGCGTGCAAAGTTTCGTCGAAGTTAACAACAGGCTTCGACTTTTTCCTCAGCGTTTCGCTTCCAATTTTAACAACATTTCTAACTGACATATTTCCTCCTAACTCAAATTCTGTGGATTAATCTCGAAAAAAACGGATGATTTTGCTTTTTTATCCACGCACGCAAATAGTTCTTTTTCAATTTCTTCTGCATGAGCAAGTTTAAACCTCATCAAAATTTGGTATCTATATTTCGTTTTAATTCGATTTAATGGCGACTTCATCACATCAAGATAGATAAAATCGTCTATAAACTTCTCTTTCACTTTCTGCACATTATTATAGCACACTTTAATCTCTTTTGCCACAATATTTTCATCTTCATGCGAAAATAATATACGAAGAACCTTGGTGTATGGCGGAAAATTGGTCACCTTTCTTAAATTCGCCTCTTTTTTGAAAAAGCCTTTAAAGTCGTAGTTCTGCGCATAGTGATAAACATAGTGGCGCGGAGAATAGGTTTGCAAAATAACTTTTCCTTGGTCCTTACTTCTTCCTGCACGGCCACTGACCTGCGTAATAAGTTGGAAAGTGCGCTCAATTGAGCGATAGTCAGACTGATACAAACTTTGGTCAGCGTCCACAATTCCCACCAAGATAACATCTTCAAAATCATGCCCTTTTGCAATCATCTGTGTGCCTACCAAAATTGCGGGCTTAGTTTCACGGAATTGCGACAAAATGCTTCTGTGTGCGCCCTTTGTGGAAGTGGTATCGTTATCCATTCTGAAAATTGCAACGCCAGGGAAAAATCTTTTAAGTTCCTCCACCACTCTTTCCGTGCCGATTGCACCTTGCTTAATGTTTCTGCTTCCGCAACTTGGGCAGATGTCAAGCGCCTTATACCTCTTTCCACAATAGTGGCATTTAAGTTTGTTTTCATAGTGATGATAGACAAGCGAAACATCGCAATCTCGGCACTTTGCCACATATCCACATTCTCTACATCTTTGAAAGGAGGAAAAACCTCGGCGATTTATGAAAATCATTGCCTGTTTTTTTCTTTCCACAACACTTCCAAGTTCTGCAAGAAGTGGAATGGAGAAAATCTCGCTGTTACCGTGCCTTAGTTCATTCAGCATATCCACAACCACAATTTTTGGCATTTCCATACCATTCACACGGACTGGCATTTCCACAAGCGTATATTCTCCTTCAAGTGCCTTTGCATAACTTTCAATCGACGGCGTGGCACTTCCAAGCACCAAAATTGAATTGTTATATTTTCTTCTAAATTCCGCAATTTCGTGCGTGTCATAGCGAGGGTTGCTTTCAGAAATATAACTTTGCTCGTGTTCCTCGTCGATGATGATTATTCCCAAATTTTCCAGCGGTGTGAAAATGGCAGAGCGTGCACCAACCACAACTTTTGCCTCGCCAAAAAAAATTCTTCGCCACTCATCAAAACGCTCGCCAGCAGAAAGGCCACTGTGAATAAGCGCCACTTCTTCGCCAAAACGCGCTTTGAAATTGGCAAGCACTTGCGGTGTTAAAGAGATTTCTGGCACAAGCATAAGTGCAGTTTTGCCGTTTTTAAGTTCGCGCTCGATTAAGTTCATGTAAACTTCAGTTTTTCCAGAGCCCGTGACGCCGTGAAGAAGATAGGTTTTATTTTCTTTAATCGTGTCCACCGCGCGCTGTTGAAGAGGAGTTAACGCCTTTTTCTCGCCAGAAATTTTATCGAACTCCACGCTTCTTTTTCTTTCTTCATAACTTACACTTACCACACCTTTTTTAACAAGTGCAGAAAGTGGAGCATAGCCAAATTCGTTTGAAACTTCCGAAAATTTAACTTTGCCGTGCTGTTTCAAAAATTCCACAATAACCGCCTGTTTTTTGGCGTTTTTAGGAATTTCCACATCTTGATTTAAAGAAACATATCTTTCCACAAGTTCTTTTACCTTTCCTGTTCGCATTTCGCTTGGAAGGAAAAGGCGAAGAATGCTGGCAAGTTTCAAAAACAACTTGTCCGCCATATATTTCATAAGTGCAAGCATTTCTTTTTTGATAACAGGAAAGCCGTCAACCGAGCGCAAAATGCTTTTAAGTTTTGTTATGTCGTAAGAGGAATTATCCTTAATCTCAACAATAAAGCCTTGAATAACTCTTGCGCCGAAAGGAACCATCACTCGTTCTCCTTCTTTAAGTTCAAGTTCGTCTGGAATGAGATATTCAAATTCGCGGTCTAACGCTTTGGCATCTTGGTCGATAATGACGCTTGCAACTTTCATCTAAACTCCTAATAAAAAATCACTGCCATGATAGGACAGTGAAATTATATCATAAAATTTCGTTATGGAAAAGCGATTTCCACTATTCTTGCACACCAGTGTAGGTTATTTTGCCGTCGTAAATTTCTTGAAGAGCAATCGAGATAGCCTTTTTATCAGCGGTTGCAAGTTCTTCACGCCTTGTTGCTTCAATTTCCTTTGCGCGTTTTGAAGCCAAAATCGACAAAATGTATTTGTTTCCTCCTGTTTTTTCAGCAAGTTTATCGATTGGTGGTTCATTCATCATAATTTTTATCACTCCTATCAAATATTTCCTTGCTATTTTAGCACAAATAAAAGAAATTGTAAAGTCTTTTTTTGAAAATAACAAAATTTCTTAATTAACAAAGCCAAGTGAAATCAAAAGTGCACGATTGACCTCTTTCATTTTATATTCATCAACAGAGGCAATTTTTTCTTTTAGCCTGCGTTTATCCAAGGTGCGAATTTGCTCGAGTAGCACAACCGAGTCCTTTGGAAGATGATATTTTTGTGAAGATAGTTCAATATGCGTTGGAAGTTTTGCTTTCTCCAGTTTACTTGTGATTGCCGAAACAATGACGGTTGGCGAGAACTTGTTTCCCACATCATTTTGGATAATTAAAACAGGACGAATTCCACCTTGCTCACTCCCAACAACTGGGCTGAGATCGGCAAAATATATTTCTCCTCTTTTAAAAATATTCTCCATATTTACTTCCCATTAAATTTTGATAATCTAATAGGTCAGCAATTTCAAGGTCAGATAAATCTTGATATACTGCACCCATTTCATCGAATGTGGCGTCCTCCACTATCATTCTATGCGTGGATTTGTCCATAGTTGATAAAATGACGAAATCTTCCAAAGAGCCGAACTCTTTTTCGATTTTTTCCACCTTTTGCATGGTTTTTGAATAGATATTTTTATCCATTAAATATCTCCCGTATATCAAAATTTCATACTTATTTTGTGGAAAAGTGAAATTTTTATTCTTTCGAGGGTGTAAAAAAATTCATAGGTCAAGCCTATCAAATTTTTTTCGTTTTGGTTTAGGTTATAAAATAATCACAACCGCGCCAACAATATCCTTTGTGTGAGAAAGTGAAACTTCAATTTTTCTTTCGCCCAAAAACTCTTTTGCCTTGCCGTGAAGCGTTAAGAATGGCTTGCCGTTTTCATGATGACATAGTTCAATTTCTTTATAGGAAATCTCGCCCGCCTTGATGTCAAGTGCTTTAAAAGTTGCCTCTTTAACCGACCACAAAGTTGCCACCTTTTCCTTTTTGTTCTTAAAGCCTTGTATGTAAGATATTTCCTTAAAAGTGGCAATTTTTTCTAAGAGTTTATCTTCATTTTTAATTCGTGAAATGTGTTCAAGGTCAAGTCCAATCATCGTCGTCCTCCAAATTGAATAGTTTGTCGCTCACTTGCCTTGCCACACTATAATCATACCCTTTATAGATTAAATGTGCAAGGCACTTTTGCTTGTTTTTTAAGGTTTTTTCTCGATTTTTGACGAATTTTTCTCCAAGCACTAAAGCGCGTTCAAATTCTTCTTCCTCGTCCACCGTTTCCAAGAGGTTTTCCACAATCTCCGCATTAATACCTTTTTCCTTTAATTTGTTTGCAATGGCACGCTTACCTTTACTTCCCTTTAAACTTTCAAAATACTCCTTTGCAAAAACCTCATCGTTCAAATAGCCATATTCTTGAAGTTTTGAAACAGTGTTTTCAATAACCTCCTTTTCAATTTGCTTCTTTTTTAAATAGTCTTTAAGTCCTTTTGTGGAAACGGAATATTTTTCAAGATAGGAAAGTGCCATTTCAAAAGCAAGTTTTTTATCGTTCTCTTTTTTAATGGCAAAAAGTTCCTCTTCGTCAATTTCCTGCCCCGTTTTAAGCCCAGTTTTTGCCAAGGTTTCATCCAAAAAGACGCCAAAAAATTTATCATCCACATATACATGATAACGCATGGCATTTTTAGTTTTCTTAATTTCCGTTATTGTCATTTATTTCACCTAACTTTCCAAAATATAAAACATCTTTACCATGTTTTTTCGCATAATCAATTTCATTCCTAGTGCTTTCGCCAATATATCCACCAACATTCATGACAAAAATTGCGTCACTCATATCAATTTTTTTCTTATGTGCTTCCTTTATTCTTAATATCTCATCATTTGTTAAATTTTTATTTTTGTCAAAATAAACACACTGCAAAACGCAATAACCTTTATTTAGTTCCAAACTGGATGCAGTTTCAATCATTTGTTTTTCAAATCTCATACTTCCACAAATAGTTATAACTTTCATTTTTCCCTCACTTTAAAACTTCGCTTGCCACTTTGGTGTAGGCTCGAACAAGCCCGCCCGCGCCAAGTTTAATTCCGCCGAAATATCTAACCACAAACACGCAAACATCACTTTTTCCTTTCTTTTGAATAACCGAAAGAATTGGTCTACCCGCAGTTGAAGATGGCTCGCCGTCATCCACTGCTTTTTCTAGGAATGGCGATTTCAAAGAGTAGGCATAGCAAATGTGAGTGGCTTTTTTATGCTCTTTCCATAAAATTTTCAAGGCGTTTTCCACTTCCTCCACCTTTTCGCATGGCAATAGATAGCCGAAGAACCTCGACTTCTTTTCCACATATTCCACAACCCTTGCAAATTCAATTTCCATGTTTAAACCTTGATATATTTTTGATTTTTGCTTGTTATCTTTTCGCTTGTGCGTTTAATAACCCCAAGTTTGAGTGCTGGATTAAGGTAATTTCTTCTAAATCCCTCTCTTGATTTCAAACCTAATTTTTGCATTAAAGTTTCGCTGGACTCAGGATAATCTTCCATAACTTTTAAAAGATTTTCCACTTCTTTTGGCAAATTTTTCTTTTCCGTTTCTGTCTGCGCCATAATTTCTTCCAGCGCGCTTTTAATTGATTTAAGCATGAAGAGAATAAAAATATTAGACTTCCCCTCACTTGTGGAAAGCGTGATTGCCCTGTAATATTCTTCTTGATTTTTCATGATGATGTTTTCGATTGGCACAAACTGAAATAACTCTTTCCAAGACGACAAAAGTATCGTTTGCCAAAGCCTGCCCATTCTTCCGTTGCCGTCGCGAAATGGATGAATGAACTCAAATTCATAGTGAAAAACGCATGATTTAATAAGCATATGCGTTTCACTTTCTTTAACCCAATCAAAAAGGTTATCGAGAAGTGTTGGCACAAAAGTGTGAGACGGCGCAAGATGCACCACTTCGCCTTTTTCGTTAAACACTCCAACTTGATTTGTTCTAAGTTGCCCAGCCTCAGAAACAAGCCCATTCATCATCACAAAATGCACTTTAAGAAGATCTTTTATGCTGTATGGGTCAACTTTATTCATAATCTTATAGGCAGAACTTGCATTTTTAACTGCCAAAATATCTTCATAAGGCGCAAGCACCCTTTTTCCGTCGATAACATCTGTCACTTGCGAAAGTGAAAGTGTGTTATTTTCAATGGCAAGTGAAGAATGAATAGACTTCAACCTATTCACTTTTCTAAGCCTTGGCATTTTTTCCAAATTGGAAACGCCTTTTAACTCTCCCAAAATTTCCATAATATCGGCAACAAGCGAAAGCATATCGCCAGTTATATTGAAAGGTGGCTGATATTTTTCTTCCATAATTTCTCCTAACCATATTATATAGGAAAGAAGTTTGAAAAGTCAATCATCTTACGTATTATCTTCCACATTATCTTGCGTACTATCTTGCGTATTTTAGTTTTCCAATCCACATAGATAATCAGTCGAAACATTAAAAAATTTCGCTAACGCTATTAAATCCAAAGCGTCTGGCATACCACTTCCTTGCTCCCACCTAACTATTGTTGAATGCGCAACACCAATACCCGCACCAACCTGCCTTGCGGATAGTCCTGCATCCAATCTCAATTCTCTTAATCTTTTGGCAAAAATTTCCATAATCAACTCCACTTTTTGCCATTATACAATATAAATTTTTAAAATAATCTAATGTTGCCAAATTGCACCTTAAAATTTTAATCTTTAAGCCCACAAATATAATCAGTGGAAACGCCATAAAATTCTGCGAGGATTATTATCTCTTTTAAATTAGGTTGACTTACTCCTCTTTCACACCTATTTAATTTATCTTTATTGATATTTGTTTTTGCTGAAAGTTCTCTAATGCTAAGTCCTTCTTCCTCTCTCAAACTTTTCAATCTTTTAGCATACTTTTCCATATTACTATCCTTATTTTGATTTTACATTAAATTTTATTAAAAACGCTTGACTGTATCAATATAGATACATTATAATAGCAGTGTATCATATTTAATACAAAAGGAGTTATTATGGGAAAATCAAGAGATTGTAAAATCAAAGTGGAAATCTTTAAAGAATTCTTAAAAAAGAATAATCTAACAAAGGAAAGTTTTGCTGAGATTTATAGATTTGACAAGGAAGAAGTTGAACTTTTTTTGGAGGAAAACGCTGAACTTAAATATTACCAAGTTGTTTGCCTTGCAAAATTGTTGCATATTAAGTGCGACGAACTTATTATATCGGAAAACTAAAGGAGTTTATATGTCACCAAAAATTAGACGAGCGTTTGTTATTAATGTTAAACTTATTGAGGAATATATGAAAAAACACAACCTGACAAAAGAAAGTTTTGCTAAGTTGTGTAGATTTACATTGGAAGAGGTGGATTTAATTCTTAAAAATAGCGTTAGAGTTCCACTATATCAACTTGTGCGCATATCAAAAATTATGCAAGTGAAATTTGAAAATGTGGTCTTGCCGTCGACCGAATAGTTATATTTCCAATTTCATAAAGTTTTTCTTGCCTTTTTTAAGCATGCAAACACCATTTTCAAAGTCGTTTTCAGTTATCTTATATGCAAAGTCTTTTTCCACCCTGCCGTTGATGGAGATTGCTCCCTGCTGGCACATTCTTCTGCCCTCCGACTTTGAGGAAACAAGTTTGCTTTCAAAAAGTGCGTCCGTCAAATTCATTGGAAGAGAGATATGGCAAGTTGGAACATTATCCAAATTTCCGCTTCCTGAAAACAGCGCTTCCGAGGCCTTTTCTGCAATTTTTGCATCCTCTTCACCACGAACGAATTTGGTCAGTTCATAGGAAAGCCTCTTCTTCGCTTTCACAATGTCCTCTTTTATCATTGCCTTAATTTCGTCCATTGGTATGTCTGTGAAAAGGGCAAACATCATCTCCACGCAGGCGTCTGGCGTTTGGTAAACACCTTGATAGAAGTCGTATGCGGAAATTTTATCTTTATCAATCCAAATTGCGCCTTTTTCTGTTTTACCCATTTTCTTGCCCTCTGGCGTTAAAAGAAGTGGGTTTGTTGCACCAATAAGATTGATGTTTGTGCCGTTTTCAAAGTTGAGTTTTCTTGCAAGTTCCACGCCAGCCACGATGTTTCCCCATTGGTCAGCGCCACCCCATTCCAAAGTGCAGTTATGTTCCTTATTCAAGTGGATGAAATCATATGCCTGCATTGGCATATATCCAAGTTCAAAAAGTGTCAACCCGCCCTCTTTAATGCGGTTGGCGTAAATTTCGTTGGAAAGCATTTTGTTCACATTGAAGTGTCTGCCAATTTCACGCATAAAGTCAACATAGTCATAGCCTGTGAACCAATCTTTGTTGTTCACAATTATTGCTGGGTTGTCGCCGTCGAAATTCAAGAAAACCTTTAAGGAATTTTTGATGTTTTCAATGTTCTTGTCAATCGTTTCCTTGTCAAGCACCTTTCTCATCTCGCTTTTGCCTGTTGGGTCGCCGATTGATGCCGTTGCGCCTCCCATTAAAAGCACCACTTTGTGCCCTGCCTGCTGAAAACGACGCAAAATGCAATATGGCACACAGTGGCCAATATGCAAACTATCCACCGTTGGATCAGTGCCTTCATAAAGCGCGATTGGCTTTCCACTTTCCAAAACCTTTTTAAGCGCCTCCTCGTCAGTGCATTGATACAGAAGCCCTCTCTCTTTCAAAACCTTAAACAAATTTGTGTCAACCTTTTTCATCTTCTCTTCTCCTTTTAAATCTATCCAATATCTTTCTGTGATTTTTCCGTCCGCTGATTTTATATCGCCGTCATATTCTCCGCCATTTTTCTTAATGTTTTTAATGCTTGGCAAATTTTTCTTGTTGCAGGTCATAAGAATTGTTTTTATTCCCATTTTTGAACACACTTTAATCGCTTGTTTAAGCATCAAATCGCCATAGCCTTGCCCTCGCTCGCTTGGTCTTATTCCAAGCCCAATATGCCCACCAATGTTTTCGTTGCTTTCTTTAAGTTCGTGTCTAATTATTGCCATGCCAATAAGTTTATCGTCACTTTTCCTTATATATAGATATTGCGACATCTCTGGCTCGCCAGTTTTTGCAACTTTAAGGTTATTACAATAATCTTGGAAATTATCGTATTTTTCAAGATGTTTTGTGCCTTTGATAATATCATTTTCTGCCAAAAATTCTCGTCTATAATCCATAACAATTTGAGCATCGTTTTTAGTCATCTTTCGAAAAGCAAAATCCATATTGCCTCCAACAAAAATTCAACATAGATTTTAGCAAACATAAAAACAATTTGTCAAGAAAACTTCTTTTTTTTATTAAACTTATTTCATTTATAATCAAATTTATTTTTCATTTTATAAATTTATTTTGATTTTTCTCTTCGTTTTGATATAATTTATAAGGTTAAAGGAGAATTTATGGAAAATTGTGTTAAAAACATGAAAGGCTTTGGACCA